>Ga0306920_100010979_pt1 | contig 12181 bp, 11 predicted proteins | sample flu12Cox44000170_FD_204666 | JGI IMG/M metagenome (GOLD analysis project Ga0306920, IMG submission 204666) | Lab enrichment of tropical soil microbial communities from Luquillo Experimental Forest, Puerto Rico - flux4day.12C.oxic.44.000.170 (v2)... | ecosystem: Environmental > Terrestrial >...
GCGTTCGGTGACCGTGGAGCCCGCCCCAGGGCCGTCCGCGCGGCGCGAGCCTCTCGAAAAGATCGCCGCTCTCATGGGGCCGCTCGCCACCGTCGCCCCCGACGAGACGCGCGTCGGTGACTTCACCATCATCAGCGTGTCGACGGCGGGCATCGGGGCCGGCACGGTGGCGGCGGCGGCCGGCCGTCTCTGCCCGATCATGGCCCGCGGTCTGTCGCAGCCCATCGAGCAAGTCACCCTCCGCGGCGCGGGGGGGATCCTCGTGCTCACGCCGCTCGGCTCGAGCTCGAGCGGTGGCGCGATGCTGGCCGTGGGGATGCGGACGGGCGGCGCCCTCGCCCGCCTCGAGATGTTGGCTCGACGCGCCGCCGCGTGGCCGGTGGACCGCGAGCCTCCGCGCGGCACCGTGGTCTTCGCCCGCTTCGATCGGATGCCGACCCCGCCCGCCGTCGTCGCGGCGGCCGAGGACCTCACGAGCTTCGGCCCGCTCGACGTCCAGTCCTACCGCGAGGCGGCGAGCGGCGCCGTCGTGCACTGTCTCGTCGCTCCCGGCGTGGCCGCGCCGGAACTCGCGCCCTTTGCCTGGGAGCTCACCCAGGTCATGACACAGAGCGCCTCCGCGGAAGCGCTCGGTGTCTTTCACTCCGCCGTGCTTCGCTCGGGGAAGACCCGCGTGGAAATCCGCAAGCTGCCCGCGCCCGCCGGCCCGTCACAAGTCCTCGTGATGGCGGGAGGCGACACGGGCCGGCCGGGGCTCGTCCGCCTGCAGGTCGAGCGAACGGCGGCCCGGCTCAGCGAGGCCTGAGGGAAACCATGGCGATCATCAACTACGCGCAGAAGGTCATCAACTTCAAGGTCGTGTACTACGGCCCCGGAGTGGCGGGAAAAACCGCGAACCTCCAGCACATCCACAAGAGCTTGCCGCAGGCGAGCAAGGGGAACATGATCTCGCTCGCCGCGGGTGACGACCGCACGCTCTTCTTCGACTTCCTGCCCGTCTCTGCCACCACCGTGCGCGGTTTCACCGCCAAGTTCCAGCTCTACACGGTTCCGGGGCAGGTCTACTACAACATGACGCGCAAGCTCGTCTTGCGCGGGGTAGACGGGCTGGTCTTCGTGGCCGACTCGCAGTGGGACCGGTTGCGCGACAACGTGGAGAGCTTCCGCAACCTCGAGGAGAACCTCCGCGAGTACAACTACAACCTCGACGAGATGCCCTACGTGATGCAGTACAACAAGCGCGACCTGCAGAACATCGCGCCGCTCGAGTACATGGAGTACATGCTCAACCGACGGGGCCGGCAGGTCCCGTTCTTCGAAGCCGTGGCCGTGAACGGCGACGGCGTGTTCGACACCCTCAACACCGTCTCTCGCATGGTCTTGGTCGGCGAATTCGGTCAAGAAAAGGGGGAGCACCGTGAAAGTGCATGACATGGCCATCCACGAAGCCGATGCAGAGAAGATCAACGCCGTCCTGACCACCTTCCTCGGCGAGTCCGGTGCCAGCGAGGCCCTGCTCATCGATCGGAGCGGTCAGCTCCTGTCCATGACGGGAGCCAACCGCGCCCTCGACACGGTCTCTATCTCGGCTCTCGCCGCGGGAGCCTTCAGCTCTACGGGGGCGCTCGCCCAGCTCCTGGGCGAGACAGAGTTCACCGTGCTCTTCCATCAGGGCAACAAGGAGAGCATGCACGTGTCCACCGTGGACGACCAGGCCATCCTCCTCGCCATCTTCGGTGAGCGGACCACGGTGGGTATGGTCCGGCTCTTCGCCAAAGAGGCGGCGGGGGCCATTGGACACATTCTCGCCGAGGCGCGCACCAAGCCCAAGACGCAGGCGCTCTCCACGCCGCTCACCGCAGACGAGTCACGCACGAGCTTCGGCGAGAAGATGCGCTAGCTTCGAGATCCACGGGCAGGAGCGCGCGCCGGGCCGTCGGTCGGCGCGCGCGGCGTTACATGTCGTCGGGACTGGCGGGAACGTGCAGCACTTGCGCGTTGCCCCAAGCGCCTTCCAAGCTGGCCAAGGCCTTGCGCAGGGCCCACTGCACGAGCCCCACGTTGACCTCTTTGTCTCCCAGCACCACCACGAAGCCCACCGGGCTCGAGCCCAGGAAGATGGTCCCGTTATCCGCGGAGAACAGGGCGGCCTGAAACGGGGTGCGCTTCAGCCGGTCCGCGCCCACCTCGAGTTCGCGCCCGAGGGTGGCCGCGAGGGCAGCCAGGGGCTCGGCGGCGATACCGCCGGGCAGGCTGGCCGCGATGACGAGGCCGTCCGCCGCGACCACGAGGCCTCCGCGCACGCGATCGATCCTGAGCATCTCGGCGAGGATGCGCCGGAACTCGCGCGCGCGGGCGGAGCGGTTGATCGGGGTGGGCTCGGGGCTCATCCGCGTACTCCGAGCTCACGCAGAGAATTGGTCCAGAGCTTGTCCGTCTCCAGGATTCCGAAGCCGATCTTCACGTCGTGGGGGAAGCTCAAAGACAGGATGAGCCGGTCGTTGCTCCGAAAGAACGAGGTTTCGGTGGCCGCCTGCACGATGCCCCGCCGGAGCGCGCCGAGACCCGCGCGCTGGAGCGTGGCGGACGCGATGCGGAACACCTGAGTCACGTGCGCGGCGAGATCCTCCGCATCCTTGTCGCCGCGCTGGGCAAAGACGAGCGTACCGTCGGGCTGAGTGAGTACGAACTCGCGCCCGCCCGTGGGCGGCTTGAGCTTGTCGACCCGGAGCGGGGGTCCCGTGTAGGCCAGCGCTTGGCCCGGACCGGGCGCCACCGCCGACCATCCCGCGACCATCTCCTGCAGGGCGCGCGCCTCTGGAAAGTCGGGATAGTACTGGAGCGCCTTGTCGAGGAAGGGCCGGCACTCTGCGAGGTCGCGCTCCTCGAGGGCGATCTTGGCGAGGCCGAGGAGCGCTCGCGGATGATACGGGTCGAGCCGCAGGACGGACTGGAACTCAGCCTTGGCGGGACCGATCTGACGGAAAGCCACATGGAGGTACGCGGAGAGCAGATGACCCACGCCGTTGTTGGGGGAGAGGCGCAATCCTTGCGCGACCAGATCCGCAGCTTCCTCGAAGCGGCCTTCCTGGCGATAGAGGTCGGCCCGCCGGAAGAGCGTGGCGGCGTTCGGAGGGCGGGTGAGGCTGGTGATGACGTCCCAGACGCTCGACAGGTGCCTCAGAAAGCCCACGTGGTTTGGGTCCCCCTTGGCCTGCGATGCCCGCGCCCGACGATTGCGATGGCCCTCATGTGTTTCGTCACGGCCAGAATAGCACACAGGTCTCCGGGACCTAGTAAGGCTCCGTGAGGGACTCAGGGGCTATCTTGTCACGAGCACCCGGCAGGCCGACCGGGTAGCCCGCTCCACCGCCTCCCCCCAAGTCCGGGCGGCGGGCAGGGCAGGGGGTGCCTCGAAGAGGGGCTGGGCGAAATCGGCTTTGATCCCCCATGACACCCCCTGGGGGAAGATGCCAGGCTCCCGGAGGAGCAAGATGATGGCGGCCCCGGAGCTGACCACCCCCACCGCCGAGCCGTCTGCCGCCACCACGGGTCCTCCGGCGTTGCCCGGCTGGAGCGGCATGGTCATCTGCAGGAAGGCCGTTTCGGTATCGGGGCCGGTCACCGCGTTCAGCGAGCCGTTGGAGAACCGGGGCGCCGCCTCGGCGGTCGTCCCGGTCGGGAAGCCCACTGTGAAGACCGGATCGCCCGGAAGGAGCGCCCGAGCGCCATGCAGCGTCAGATAGGCAGGGGCGGACAGCGAGGTCTTCATCGCGACCAGGTCACGGTTGCGCGTGCCGCTCGCCAAAATGGCGGGGACGGGCTCGCGGCCGGGACAGGCGACCGACACCGACCGCGCGCCATCGACTACGTGCAGGGCGGTAAGGAGGACGCCGTCAGGACGCACGAAGAAGGCCGTTCCTTGGCTCACGCGTGGGGGCGCTGATGGCTGGGGAGGCGCCGAGCCACGCTGGACCTGGGGCGGGGGAGGTGCGGACGTCAGCGGCGGCGTGGGCGCCGGCGGCGTGGGGGCAGGTGGCGAGGTGGCCTGTGACGGAGCCGACACAGCCGGCGACGTCGGAACGGGAGGAGCGATCGGCGTGATCTGAGGCGAGGTCGGCGGCGGAACCGCGGAGGTGGACGGCCGTGCCTGGGCGACGGACGATGGCGATGGGGTAGCCGGGGCGGGCGCGGCGGCGATCTCCGCGGCGACCCGCGCGGGCGCGGTGCGGAGTTGCTCCTCGAGACGGTCCGCGTAGTCTCGGAATCCCTCGCGCCGCAGGACGGCGACGGCGCCCAGCACAGACTCGCGGATCTCGTCGAGACCGCCTGGCTCGTAGCTCTTCTCGCGCACGCGGAACGATTGCCAGTCGTAGAGGTCCCGGGCAAGGTCGAGGGTGAAGCGCTCGCCGCGCATCATGGCCTTGTGGAAGCCGCAGCGTCCGTGGAATTCCAACGCGAGCGACTCCATGTAGCCCACCGCTAGGATGTAGTCGAGGGCGGCGGCCTGACAGCCGGCCCAGTCACCCTGGGCGGCCGCCTCCTGGGTCCGGCGTGCGGCGATCCACACCTCGGGCCGAGGGATGCAGATGAGAGTGAGGGTGACCTCGCGGCCGGCGCGCGAGACGCCCACGCTGAAGGGCGTGCCCGGCGGCACTCGCGCGGGGGGGCGCGGCTGATTGTGGAGCTGGGAAGCGGGGACGCCATCGACGCTCGTGATGCGATCGCCACGACGCAGCCCCGCCCGCTCGATCCACTCCGAGGTGGCGAGCACGGTCAGCTCTCGTCCCGTGAGATAGCCGACTTCGCAGGGCGGCGGGGCCGGCTTCTCACGCGCGAAGTCCCGGAGTCCTTGCTGCGCCTGGGCCTTGAACTCGTCGGCCTCGCGTCGCATCGCCGCCGAGCCGCCCGCGGCCTGCCCGCCGTTGCGCGAGGCACACCCCACCCCGATCGTGGCGACGACCGCGAGTGCAAGCCCCCAGCACAACCCCCGATGGCGCATCAATGGCCCTCACGCGTGAGCCCGACGAGGCGGAACGTGCGTGTCCTGCCGTCAGCGGGGCAGCCATATTAGCAGAAGGCGCCCTAGCCTCGGCATGACGGCCTGCTTGCTACTTCACGGCGGCCGCGCCCGCGTCGGAGCACTCCTGGTCCTGCTGACCGGTCCCACCGCCGCAGCCGATCGCGCCGATGACCGCCCCGCCCACGGTAATGGGCGTGGCACCGAGGGTGGGGAGGACCTGGCCCTGGAGCACCGTGGGCATCACCGACCAGAAGCCGCCCTGGGCCACCATCTCCGCCAACTCCTTGTTCGAGCGCCGGAAGGCGGCGGCGGCCACGGCCTTGGCGCGCGAGGTCTCCGGGGTGAAGAAGCCGGTGTCGTCGCCGCGCGCGGAGAGGACCAAGCGCCCCGCTTCGTCGACTACCGTCACCGTCATGGGCGAGCCGAGCGCCTTGGCCTTCTGCTGCGCGGCGCGGACCGCGGTTTCCGCCATTTGGAGCGTGAGCTGGATCATGGGGTCTCTCCTGTGAGCGATCAGTGGCCGAGGAAGATGTCCTTCACCTCGGCCGAGGCCAACAGATCGGCCGAGGGTCCTTCGAGAATGGTCCGTCCCGACTCGAGGATAGAGGCGCGATGGACCACGCGTAGCGCCAGCTCCACGTTCTCCTCGATGAAGGCCACGGTAATGCCGCGCGCGGGTTGGTCTCGGTGAACTCAGTGCTCTCGGAGGAGCGAGCCGAAGCCGGCAAAGCGATCGCTGATGCCGCAAGCGCGGAGGGCGTGCCATAGGGTCGCCGCGTTGATGGCGATGACGGGTTTCCCGAGCCAGCGTTCAGCCTCATCGGCCAGCCGCACCATGGAAAGATTGGTGCCAGCCTGGACGATGGCCTCCACGCCTGGGCCGTCGAGCTCACGGAGGACCCCGCGCAGCTCGTGCTCGCCCACGCACGCGATCGCGGTGGCGGACTTGCAGCGGAGGCCGGTGACCCGCGCGACCTCGAAACCAGCCTCCTCGAAGAAGCGCCGCACCTGCCGGTCGGCCACGGGCTGATAAGGACTGAAGGCGGCGATACGCTTGACCCCCAGAGTCTCGAGGGCGGCGCGGCAGGCCGAGGCGCCCGTGGACACCCGGAGGCCCGACTGCTCCCGTACGCGCTCGATGAAAGCGGTGTTACCTTCCACCCCGCCCCAGAACGTCTCCGCCGACATGCCCATCACGAGGTAGTCGGGCTCGCAGGTCATCACGTCGCGGATGGCCGTGCGAATGGAGGCGCGGATCTCCCCGAGGATCGCTTCGAAGGCGGTGTCGGAGTCGAGGGCGGGATGCTCGATGTACATGCGCCCGGCGTGGAAGGTGACGCCGGGCGGCGCCATGTGGTTGAAGTCGTGCTCGACCACGGTGTTCGTGGAGGGCACGATGACGCCCATCTTGGCGCGCCAGCCGACGACGTCGGGCATGGGGACCTCCGCCTATTCTTCTCCTTGTAGCCGGGCAGAGGATACATCACCTTGGCCGCGGCGAGGTCGAAAGGCCAGATGGTCGCGTAGGCGCCCTTCTGCATCTGCTGCATGACGGCGCGGATGCCCGTGTTTTGCCCCTTCTCGTCGAAATGCGCGCCCGTCCACGGCATGATCAGCTGACCGGCGGCGATGGTGGTCGCCACGAGGGCCTTGCGGATCTCCTCGGAGTTCGTGGACTTGGCGCGATTGATGGCGTCGATGAGCACGGTGAAGCCGGTCAGCGCTCGCGCGGCCGCCTCCGAGATGTCGCGACCGCCCGGATTGTCCTGCTGCTTCTTGAGAGCTCGTCGGCCTGCCGGATGAGGGGCTTCTTGGCCTGGAGATCGAGGGCGAAGAAAGAGCGCGTGAGGTGCCCCTCGATGTCGTCCTTCATCTCCTCTATGAACGCGGGATCGACTCACCCCGCGTTCTGGGCGATGAGCACCTTGGGCGCATAGTCGAACGTCTTGGCCGTGAGGCGGCTCACGGCGGCGGAGCGGCTGGTGCCGCAGATACGACGAGAGCGGAAACCAGGGGACCGGGCCGAGTCACCGTGACCGCGGCCTTCGGCGGCGCGCTCTTCAGCGAAGTGACCAGAAGAATCATGTCGTCGAAATCAGCGGCGTCGTAGATGCCGGGCCACCACGTCTCGTCCGGCGGGCTCGCATGCGCGAGTGCGGCCAGCGTCAGCATGGCCAGAGCCAGCAGCGCGCCGAGCCCCATGCGTGGCCGCATGGTTTCGATGCTACGCGCGCACGCCGGGCGTGGCAACCGACGCCCCTCGGCCCCAATCGCTTGACAAGCCGGAAATCGAGCGTACCCCTAACGGCATGAGCCGTCGATTCGGGGACGTGCGGGTGCTGCGTCACCTACTGATCGGCGCGACGGTGTTCGTGGTGGCGTCGCTGTCCAGCCTCGCCTACGCGAGCCCACCGGATCCCACGTGGATCCCCGGCATCTATGACGACGCCGACTTCGACGATGTCGTCGGGCTCGTCGTCATGGAGAAGGGGCTGGTCGAGTCCGAGGACCTGACGAGCCTACGCTTCATCCCGCCGCCGGCGCTGGTGCTGCTCACCACTCCCGAGGATGGGCCTCCAAGTCATTCGGTTCCTACCCTCCACGCGCGCGCGCCTCCTTCCGCCTAGCCGTCCGTTCTCGGTCCGACACAGAGTTCCTGCTCAATAGCTAGGTCTCGTGAAGGAGGGCCAGTCCATGGTCAAGTACTCGAAGTCTGTCGTTCTCGCCGTCGTCATCGTGGGAGCCATCATCGGAATGCTGCTGACGTGGGCCCCGCGGGTGGTCGCTCAGCCCGTCAACTCCGGCGATTCATCTCAGCCGACCGCCACGACACCGGAGCCGACCCTGTCGGAGCGGGTGTTTCACGTCCAGTGGAGCGCCGAGCCCGCACGGGCCGGCATGTCGAACATCTCGGGCTATGTCTACAACGACTACGGCCGGGCCGCGGAGAATGTCGAGCTCCGGGTCAGCAACCTGGACGCCGCGGGCAACGTGGTCGGTACGGAAGTCCAGCGGATGGGCGACACCGTGCCATCTCGGGGCCGAGGCTACTTCCAAGTCCAAGCGCCGGCCAGCTACGGGTATCGCGTAGACGTGATCGGCTATGACTTCAACATGGGTCACGGAGGCAGCGGTCTCTAGGCTGGAGCATCGCGCGCCGGGCGGTGAGATGGAGACGCGCCGCCCGGCGCCTCTGACCCTCGCGGCCAGTCGACCTCACCCTTCGCGAGATGACGTGGCGTACCCCTCGACCAGGTCGCGCTCCCTCAGGACAGGATCACGCGCCGAGGGCGGCCCGTAGCCGCCTCCTCCCGGCATCAAGAGCTCGATCAGGTCGCCGGGCTGGATCAGCTGTTCCGCTTTCGGATTCTCCGGGGCTTTTCCATTGACGAGGAGGGCGCCCCGCGCCCCGGGCTTCCCGCCGAAGAATCCTTGCGCGGGAATTGTCGTGCGGTCGCAGAAGACGGAACAGGTCGCCGGATCGTCGGTGAGCACGCGGAAGGTCAGGGCCTGGCCGAGGCCGCCGCGGAAGCGTCCATCGCCGCCGGATCCATCCCGGAGTCCTTTGCGCTCCACCAACAATGGGGCCAACGTCTCCACCACCTCCACGGGCGTGCCGAGGACTCCGGAGGGAAATGCCGTGGCGCTGAGCCCATCCTTGGTCGGCCGCGCACCGGTGCCGCCGGAGGCGAAGAAGGTGTACACGAAGGGGCGCTTCGCCCGGTCCTTGCCCGAGAGCTGGATGCCCCAGATGTTGGCCGAGCCCTCGGCCATCACGTGATCGGGCAGCGGCTCCTTGAGCGCGCCTGCCACCACGTGAGGCAGGAAGTGACCGATCACGTGGCGGGCGGCCACCGGCGCGGGGTGCCGCGCATTCAGGATGCTGCCCTCGGGGGCGGTGATGCGCAGCACGCGGAAGGCGCCCTCGTTGTTCGGCACGTCGGGGCTCACGATCACCTTGACGCCGTAGGTGGTATAGGCCTCGGTGTAGTTCATCACGACGTTGACGCCGCGACGGCTTGCCGGCGACGACCCCGCGAAGTCGATGGAGAGCTGCTCGCCCGCGATCTCGCAGCGGCACTTCACGGTGAGGGGCTCCCCGTAGCCGTCCGAGGTGATGGCGTACTCGTAGACGCCGGGGCGCAGTCGTCCGATGGCTTCGCGCATGGCCCGCTCCGTCCGCGTGACGATTTCGTCGGCGAGCGGCTCCAGGCGCTCCAGGCCGAACTCGTCCATGAACTCCGTGAGGCGGTCACCGCCTACGCTGCCCCCCGCGATCTGGGCGTGGAAATCGCCCATCACGAGGTCGGGCACGCGCACGTTGGCGCGGATCATCGCCTCCAGGGGCTGGCTGATCCGTCCCGCCTCGTAGAGCTTCATGATGGGGATGAAGAGGCCTTCCTCGTAGACCTCGCGCGCCTCGGCAGAGAGGACGTGGCCGCCGATGTCCGCGGAGTGGCAGGTGGAGGCGAAGAAGGCTACGAGGTCGCGGCCGCGGAACACGGGATTGCAGATGGTCACGTCGTTGAGGTGCCCCGAGGTCTTCCACGGGTCGTTGGTGATGACCACATCGCCGGGGGCCCAGGCTTCGAGTGGATAGACATCGAGGATGTGCTTCATGGCGAGCGCCATGGAGTTGATGTGCCCCGGCGTTCCCGTCACCGCCTGCGCCACCATCCAACCGCGGCGGTCGAAGACGCCCGCGGAGAGATCGCCCGCCTCGCGCACGATGGAGGTGAAGGAGGTGCGCATTAAGGCGGCGGCCTGCTCGTTCACCACGCCGATGAGACGGTTCCAGCAGATGTCGAGGGTGATGGGATCCAATGTAGTCCCCACCTAAACGCTCGCGTCGCCTGCGGGCGTTGGATTCAGCTCGAGGATCAGGGTGAGGTGGCCGTCGACGCGGACGCGCGCGTCTGGTCCGATCACCGTGGTCGACTCGCGCTCCTCGACGATGGCGGGGCCTGCGAAGGCCGCGCCCGGGTTGAGGGCGTAGCGGTCGTACACGGGCGTGTCCACATAGCCGCCCGCTTCGGGGAAGTACGCCTGGCGCCGTCCCTTCGGTGCCGGCGTGGTCGCCGCGGCGGGAACAGCGTCCGGCCGGGATCCCGAGACGGAGATGTCGGGCACGGGACCGGATACGACCACGCGGAAGTTGAGCGCCTCGATGGGCACGCCGAGGGGGACACGGCTGTAGAGCGCGCGATACGCCGCCTCGTATCGCTCGACGATAACGCCAAGGCTGGGTGCGGAGAGACGCCCCGGCGGCAGCTCGACCTCGACCTCGTGCCCTTGCCCCGTGTAGTGCATTTCCGCCGTGCGGCGGATGCGCACGTCTCTGTCTGCCACGGCGGCATTCTGTAAGATAGCGCGCCCCTCCGCTTCCATCTCTTCGTAGAGCCGGTTGATCTGCGACCAGTCCGCGGTGTCCAGCCGCTGGGACGCGGTGCGGACGAAGTCGAAGGCGAGCGGCGCGGCGAGGAGGCCGTAGGCGGACATGGCGCCTGCGCCGAAGGGCACGAGTACGCGCGGCACCTTGAGGATGCGTCCGACGTGCCAGGCATGCACGGGACCCGCGCCGCCGAAGGCGAAGAGCGGATAGGCGCGGAGGTCCTTGCCGCGCTCGATGCCGTGCACGCGCGCGGCGGCCGCCATGTTTTCGTTGACCACGCGGTGGATCCCCCACGCCGCCTCCGTCACGGCCAGGCCCATGGTGCGGCCCACGGTGTTCTCCACCGCCTGCCTCGCCGCGTCCACGTCAAGGCGCATGCGGCCGCCCAGGAAGAAACCCGGATCGAGATAGCCCAGGAGAAGATCGGCATCGGTGACCGTCGGCACCTTTCCCCCCTGTGCATAGCAGGCAGGACCTGGATCGGCGCCCGCGCTGTCCGGCCCGACCTTGAGGAGGCCCATGCGATCCACGCGCGCTAGCGAGCCGCCGCCTGCGCCGATCTCGATGAGCTCGATGCAGGGGACGCGAATGGGCAGCCCTGAGCCTTTCTTGAAGCGGTCGGCGCGCGCCACCTCGAACTCGCGGGCGAGGAGCGGCTCGCCGCCGTCGATGACGCAGGCCTTGGCGGTGGTACCGCCCATGTCGAAGGAGAGGAGCTTGGGCTCGCCCAGCTCGCGCGCCATGCGCGCGGCGGCCAGCGCACCCGCGGCGGGGCCCGACTCCACGAGGCGGATGGGCACGCGCTTGGCGGTGTCGGGGGTGGCCACGCCGCCTGCGGACAGCATGATGTAGAAGTTGCCGGGAATGCCGAGCTCGTGGAGCTTGCGCTCCAGGTCGTCGAGATAGCGCGCCATCAGCGGCATGACGTAAACGTTGGCGCAGGTGGTGGAGGTGCGCTCGTACTCGCGGATCTCCGGCACCACGTCCGACGAGCAGGACACGGGCACTCCAGGCAGAAGCTCCGCGCAGATGTCGCGCAGGGCGCGCTCGTGGGCGGGGTTGCGATAGGCGTGGAGGAGGCAGATGGCCAGCGCCTCCACGCCGGCCCCGCGGAGCCGCTCGATGGCCGCGCGGGCGGAGGCGGGATCGAGGGGCGTCAGCACGCGGCCATCGGCCAGCATGCGCTCCGACACCTCGAGGCGGAGGTGGCGCGGCACGAGCGGCGAGGGCTGGTCGATGAAGAGGTCGTACATGTCGTAGCGCCCCTCTCGCCCGATCTCGACTGCGTCGCGGAAGCCGGCGGTGGTGAGCAGCCCCGTCCGCGCGCCCTTGCGCTCGATGAGCGCGTTGGTCGCCAGCGTCGTGCCGTGGATCAGCGAGCGCACGTCGGCGGCGAGGCTCCCCGCGTCATTGAGCACGGTGACCACGCCCTGTTCCACGGCCTGGGAGGGATCCTTGGGCGTGGTGAGGAGCTTGCCGACCTGGACGGCGCCGGTCGCGTCGTCGACCCATACGAGGTCCGTGAAGGTGCCGCCGATGTCGACGCCGATGCGGGTGCGACGCGAGGAAGGGGGTGTCATGGCGCCAGAGTGTCACGGTGCCCCAGCAGGGTCAAGGCAGCGACAGCCCAGATTCTACGATCGCGCGGACCGCGAGGCGGGTCGGGGCCCGTCGGCGGGGGCGGGGGTGCGCTCCAGCTGCGTCACCCACTCGCCTGAATCGCCGCCCTGCGGGCGGCGCACAGGCTTCGGGGGCCCCACTCCGCT
>Ga0306920_100010981_pt1 | contig 12180 bp, 9 predicted proteins | sample flu12Cox44000170_FD_204666 | JGI IMG/M metagenome (GOLD analysis project Ga0306920, IMG submission 204666) | Lab enrichment of tropical soil microbial communities from Luquillo Experimental Forest, Puerto Rico - flux4day.12C.oxic.44.000.170 (v2)... | ecosystem: Environmental > Terrestrial >...
CCACAAAGTGCGGCGCGAATATTTTCGCCCGCCGGCGCCGGCCTCCACCATGGTCGAGGTCTGCAAGATGACCTCGCCCGACTATCTCATCGAGATCAATGCCATCGCCGTCATCGCCGCGTGATGCGCGTTGCGACGCGGCGGCGTGAGCAAATCACGCGTGCCATTGTAGTCGACAGCACGCCGATGAAAGCTGTCGATGTCCTGGTGGGGGGCAGCACGTCACACTGCGGTTGACTTGCCGTGATAGCTTGCTGCAATGACGACCGTCCAATTTTCACAAGAATGACCTGCGCGCGTACGTCGCAACTGCTCACGATGGAATTTTACTTGACAAGCAGTAGTTGCGGTAATCAACTTTGACGCGCAAGAGCGCTTCTGGGGGCCACTAGACAGACGATCTCTCCCAATGCTCCCGACGCGTATGCCTCCCTTCTCGATCTGATGACGCCGCTGGGGCTTCGTGCCGACAAGGTGCTGCGCAAAATTTTAGGAAATCGCCGCCCGCGCCCGCTCGCGTTTTTTGTGCTCCGTTTTCTGCGTGCGAATTCCTCCGCGTTAAAGAAAGGAACATCCCATGCCTCACGGATTACTGGAAGTAAGAGGTACGATCGACTTGGGCCAATTCTGGCCGTCGGGACGATCGGACGCAGATACAACCACGGTTGTGCTCAAGCTGGCACCCGATGCCATTAGGTTCAGGAAGAGCGATGCCGCGCCGTTTCGGGCGACGCATGTGTTCGATGACGCGATTGTAAAAGGACGGCAGCGCAAACCGGCGATCAAGAACGGGCATGTCACGATCCGCTTGCAGGGCATCGACGCCCCCGAGCTGCACTTCCAGCCCACTGCCTTGTCCAAAGCCGAGATCGGCGGTTTGTCCCAAGCAAAAAAGGACGCCTTCCATGAGCTCAACCACTTTTACCGACAATTGCTCGGGGCTACGTCGACCAAAGGATTGCATGATTTTTTGGCTACGTCCGGAGCAACCATATTCGATTCCCGGGTCTTAACGCAGGTCGACCACCCCAATGAGGTTTTCGACACCTTTGGGCGATTGGTCGGTGACATCGAGATCGAGAAGGGCGGCTCGCCCGTCAATCTGAATCACTGGCTGGTCGAACGGGGTTGGGCCTTCCCGACCTACTATTCGTCCATGACCAACGAGGAAATCACTGCGGTCGACACCCTTGCAAAGGCCGCGCGGTCCAAGAAACTGGGCGTGTGGAAATTTCTCAGCAAGACGGTAGGGACCTTCGACTTTACCTTGCGCGAGCCCAAGAAGAATGACCTCAGCGTGCTGGCAACCGACAAAGGGCCCGTGCTTTTCCCGAAGCTCTATCGTCGATTCACGAGCTGGTCGGCGCGTCATAAGGCGAAGGTCATCAACATGCCTTTCCAGGCGTTCCTCGCCGGCGGCGTGGGTGGAAAGCCCGACGATTGCTTCGAGATCGCGGATTTTCTTGCCAACGGCGTTCATTCTGCGAAGCGCCATACGTTCGATCAATTTATCCAGTCTGGAAAGACCATCAAGTTCGAACCCGGAGGGCTGGTCTTCGCCGAGGCGGCGTCCAAGCTGATCAGACCGGATGGATCGGATGCTCCCGACGAATTTTGATCGCGAAGCGGCGGAAAGGGTTCTGCTTGGGCTTGAGTCCGGCTGTGTTGATTGGCCGCAGCTTTCCATTTTTCAGACTTCGCTATATATTGCCGCCACTGAGAATGGCGCTCGTGCGGACGTAAGATTCGCCGCATCAAATAGGGGGAGGACACCAAGTCATGACAAAGAATCTGTTACTCGTCACCGGCATCATGAGCGCACTGGGGCTCGCCGGCGCTCTAAATGTGCCCAATCTGTCGGAAGCACAGACGCCCGCGACCCCGATGATGCCAGCCGTTACGCCGCCGGCGCCAGCATGCAACATGATCTCCGATCTGATTCCACTTCCGCCGAACGCCCCGCAGGGCACCCCGCGAGAGCTCACCCTCGTCGACCAAACCACTAAAGACAAAATCCTGAGTTCTGGCTTGCCTTGCCAAGAAATCGTCGACATCACAGGTCCGGATGCCAACAAGACCCCGCTGGAAAATCTCCAGCGCGGCTTCGACTTCTATTCGTGGCTGACTTTCATAGCCCTGAATTCTCCCGCTGACGGGCGCGGTATCGAGAAGTCCGCGCCGAACACCAAGACAAAATGGGAGGACATGAGCAATTTCAAGCAGCTTCTCGACGTAATGCTGCCGGATGGGAGAGCACCTAAATGGGAGGAGAAGGTCATTCCGCCCGGATGCAGGAGCCAACACAAACCCGGCATGATGGTCATCGAGATGATTGAGGAGACTTTCAATCAACCGTTCAAGACCGGTCCGCTCATCGACCAGCGAGGCAATTTCGCGCTGTTCGATATTCTGATGAACAAACAGACGTTCGATTACATCGTGCAACACGGTTTATACAGCAAAACCGTTCAAATGGGCGAGGACAGGTCCAAACTGAAGATTGATTTTCCGCCGGGCGAGAACGCTAAAGGCGATCCAGGGTCAATCATCCTCAAGGTCTCCTGGAAAATTCTTGATCCAAAGGATGATAAAGGGAAGTTCCACACCGTGGATGCACTCATTGCCATGCCGCGGCACGACCAACAATCAGAGCCACCGTGTTTACGAAAGACACTCGGGCTAGTCGGTTTCCACGTAATGCACAAAACGAAAAGCCGGCCACAGTGGATATGGACGTCGTTCGAGCACGTCGACAACGTACCGGAACAGAAAGACGTTGAGGCCCGCAATCTGAAGCCAAGCTATAATTTCTTTGACCCCTCATGCGATACGGCGAAATGCAAGGTGAATGAGACGCCGCCGCGGCCTTGGGAGCCGAAGCATGTCCTTGGACTGAAATTCCACAATAAGGAGTTCAAGAGCCAAATTACCCGCGTGATTCCGTTGACAGACGAAACGAAGAAAATGAACAAGCAATTCCAGGATATTCTCGGAAAAACCGTGTGGAAGAATTACATGCTGCTCAGCACGCAGTGGCCGACCGATTTCCCTTGCACGCAACGGTTTTCCGACCAAACCAACCCCGAACCGAGGACTGAGTTCAGGAAGGAGCCGGATATGACCTGTGCGCCGGCCCCGACCTATCTCGCGAACTCAACACTGGAGACCTACAGTCAGGGCTCTGAACCACTTGCGTCGTCCAGCTGCATGGCTTGCCATGGCAACGCGGTAAGCTATCAGCAGCGTCCGCCGAACCTTAAGCCTGAGGACTTTTTCAACCAGTCGGACTTCACCTTCATGCTCGAAAAGGCGCGCGAAAAGGCGCCTTGAGCTTGCTTCCGAGCAGTCTCAAGGCGCGCGTGAGACGATTTTGAGATAAAGGGAGCGAAAGCTTATGAGCCATTTACCACGTCAAAAGCGACGCCCTATTGCGGCAGATGCAACAGACGACGATCAGGCGGGCGGGATCACGCGGCGGACGGTGCTCGCGGGCGCGGCCGCCACAGCCGCGGCGACCGTCGTCGCCGTCGATCCGCCGGCGCGCGCTCGCAGCGTCGACGCGAATTCGCGCGAAGACATGACAGCCTTTGTGCAGTTGTCAGCGGCGCTCACCGGGATTACCGCAAGTAAGCTGTCGCCCTTTGTAGATCCGGTCGACATCAAGCGGGACTATTTCAACTGGGTGAATGAGAGAGAACCGGCGGCATTCGAGAACTTGCTGCGGATTGCCAAAGAGAACGCCGGCGGACAACCCGATCCCGTGCAGCCGATTCTCCCCAAAGTGCCAGCCGGGGACGACGCCACGTTGACGCAATCCGAAATCGAAGCCAAATACCTAGCGCGCAGCATCGTTTTGATGTGGTACTTGGGCGCCTGGTATGATCCGCACAAGCTGCGGATGTCGGATGCTTCTCCCTTCGATTTCAAGGTTATTTCGCCAAAGGCCTACACTCAGGCGTGGGCGCTGCGAGTGGGCCAGGCTCACCCCATGGGATTCAGTGAAATGCAGTTCGGTTACTGGACGCGTGAGCCGGACACGCCATTCCACTTCATCGGCAAAGATATCCCCCGAGGAGCCTGACCATGGCCGCCGAGTCCAACGTAGAATGGGACGTCGCAATCGTCGGTTCCGGCTTCGCCGGTGCGTTGATTGCAAACGACTTGGGCAAACGCCGTAAAAAGGTCATCCTCCTCGAGGCTGGTGAGGGAATTCCGCCAAACATCAACGATTACATGAGGCGCTTCTATTCGGCCTCTGCCAAGGTCCCTGAGAGTCCTTATACGCCGGAGATTTTTGACGCGGCCGGGAGATTGCGCGATCCCAGCACGGTGAAGGCCGGTCGGCCGACGGTCCTGTCACTGGCGGGCCACAACTGGAAAGATCCGAAACAAGGCTATCTGATTCAGAAGGGCCCACGGCCGTTCGGCAGCACTTACGATCGCATCGCAGGCGGCACATCGCATTGGCTCGGCACTTGCCTGAGATTCGTGCCAGCCGATTTCAGGATGAAAGAGAAATACCCTTCCGTACCGCAGTTCGTGGACTGGCCCATCGAATACAAGGACTTGGCGACGACGGAGAAGAGCGCGAGGCGCACTCCGTACTACGACGAGGCGGAGAAGGAGCTTGGCGTCTCGGCGAATGTTGAGGACCAGCAGTATCTTGGGATCGATTTTCCGGCCAATTATAAGTATCCGATGCCTAAAATTCCGGAATCGTTCATCGATCGCCAGGTTGCGGCTGCCCTCAAAGCAGTGACCCCAGACGAAACCAATTTCCTGGAAATGGGGAAGCCGGTCACCGAAATTCCGGTCAGGAGCCTCCCTGCAGCGCGTAATTCCCAGCCCTATCGAAACCGTCGCGCCTGCGCTGGCAATACGAATTGCATTCCGATCTGTCCGATTCAGGCGAAATATGATCCCACGATCACACTGAATGACGCGACGAATACCGGATTTGTGAAACTCATGCATCGGACCGTCGCCCGCGAGATCCTCGTCGGCACGGATGGACGCGTCAGCGGGATTCGATTCACACGATACGAGAGTGACGCATCGCCGAACACCGAAACCGATGTCATAAGGGCCAAAATCTACGTCATTGCAGCGAATGCGATCGAGACTGCGCGTCTGCTCTTGATGTCGAAAAACGGCGGCCGGACCCCCAACGGCGTGGCGAACCGCAGCGATTTAGTCGGACGACATCTGATGGATCACCCGTATTATGTCGCCTGGGGTCTGGCGCCCAAACCGCTGTATCCCTATCGCGGACCGCTGATTACGTCGGGGATTGGAGATTTGTGCGATGGCCAGTTTCGTGCCAAGCGAGCCGCATTCCGCGTCGACATCGGCAACGACGGTTGGAACTTCTTGGTCGGCGGCACCGGAGGTGACCCCAACGTAACCACATTCGACTTCGTCAATGGCACGAACAATAGCAGACTTAATTCCGCTTCCCCCAAAGAAGCCCTGCTCGGCGACAGGCTCGTCGGGCGGCTGAACGACGTGTTCACCCGACAGTTTCGGGTCGGGTTCCTTGTCGAACAGACACCGGATCGCGACAATCGAGTTACGCTGTCGGAATCCAGGGACGGCCTAGGATTACCGCGGCCAGAAATTTCGTACAATATTTCGGATTATACCAGACAAGGAATTGTCGCCGCGCACCGGATGAGGAATCTTCTTTTCAAGAAGATGGGTATCGAGGACAAAACGGAAATCCCAAAAAACGATCCCGCCAGGTTCGAGGAGCAAATCGACGGCAAGCTCGTCACCCTGACCTTCATGGGTGCCGGACACATCATGGGTACGTGCCGGATGGGCGACGATCCCAAAAGCTCGGTGGTGGACAAGTTTCAGCGCTCGCACGACCACAGGAATCTCTATCTGGTGGGCAGCAGCACGTTTCCAACCGGCGGGACTGCCAATCCGACACTGACCATTGCGGCGTTGAGCTTCCGGACCGCGGATCACATCCTAGAGGAAAACCTCAAATGAGGGACACGACCGGCGCAGTCGCTTGCTCGGCGGCCGGTCAATAGCCCTTGCACAGGCGGACGAAACTATAGGGGAGCGATATGTTGGACTGGCTGAGCCACATCGGGGTTCGAGGCGAGGCTAGGCGACGTTCGGACCAGCGCGCGCTCGCAGCCATGGCCCTGTTCGCCATCCTCGCTGCGGTCACCCCAGCCGCCACTCAAGCCATCGACTGCCCTCCCGCGCGCGAGCCGCGCATTCCCCCTTCCGAGGAACCCGCGATCAATATCGAAAAGCACAAGAAGCAACTGCTTGCGTATCGGGCCGGCAATTATGACGATGACATTAAGTTGGTTCTCGCCGACGCGCGTGGCTACTTCGAGCAGCGCGCTGGCCAGGTCAGAAAGCCTGCGATTGTGCTCGATATCGACGAAACGTCGCTCTCGAATTGGCAGAACATCAAGGCCAACAATTTCGGCTTCATCAAAGGCGGCCCCTGCTCCGAGGAGTCCAGTCTCGCATGCGGCTTCGACGAGTGGATCCTCAAGGCCTCCGCCCCGGCGATCCCGCCGACGCTCGAGTTTTTTAATTCCGTCATCGTCAAGAACGTCGCGGTATTTTTCATCACCGGTCGCCGCGACAGCCAGCGACAGGCGACCCTCTGGAATCTGGACCGCGCCGGGTTCCAGGGATGGGCCAGGCTGATTACGCGCTCGGACGACGACCACAATGAGACGATCGTGCCGTATAAGAGCGGAGAACGCAAAAAGATCGAGAACGAAGGCTATACGATTATCGCGAATGTCGGCGATCAGCAAAGTGATCTAGACGGTGGTTCGGCCGAATGCACGTTCAAGATCCCGAATCCGTTCTATTTCATCAAATGAGCGGCAAACACGGCACGTCGGTAGCAACGCTTGGGCCCGGTTTAATGGTTTGGGCGACTGTGATGATCGCTGCCCTGGTGCTGCGATCTATAGATGAGTCCAAAAAGCAATTCGGACTTTGATGGGAATAGCGGTCAATGAAATTCGGACGCCCACTTGCAACGGGAAGTCGCGGCCCAAGCGTAATCGCGTAGCCATCTCTCAGAAAGGCGCGCCTCATATGGGAGGGAGGGTTGAATGCGTAGGCATAAGCCAAAAGCCGCAGTCTCATCTGCGGAATTCGGGCTCAGCAGGAGGAATCTTCTGTGTAAGTTCACAGCGGCCGGCGCGGCCACGATGAACCTTCTTGTGACGGGAATCTCTAACGCCGAGGAGAATACGGTGGCAGCCGAGCGGAAAAGTTCCAGAGCGCCCGTTCCGTCTGGTTCCTATAGCAGATCTAGTTCATTGGAACTGTCGCCAGGGGTCCGCGCTGGGACGAGCACGATTCGGACCGCTGAAGATGCGGCGGCGCGGGCAGTCGCATTGGCGGAAGAAGCGGGGAAACAGGGGACCTTCGCAGTGGGCGGCTTACTGGTCGACGAGTCTGGTCGTGTTATTGCTGAAGCGACCAATGCGGTAATACGTAACGACCATCTCTCTGATCCGACAGCTCATGTCGAACGTCAGCTCGTTGATTGGCTTGCGCATGAACGGCGCCGCGGGCTCTCCCTTTCACCTCGCCACGTAACCATCGTCAGTTCGCTCGATCCTTGCGCGATGTGTGCCGGCGCTATTCTGCGATCTGGTATGCGAGTTATGATCGTCGCAGAGGACAACTTCGCCGGAGTGCATGAAAATCTCAAACCGCGCCACATGCCCCGAGAATTGCAAGCGCAAGCCCAAAGAGACATGGCGTTTTTCGGCGTGCAGGGGAAGCGGCCGATGCCTGCCCAAGTGGCTCCAATGTTTGCCTCGGACGTATCTGCCGAACATGTGGCACATTCGACGGAGATCTTCTCAGCATCCGTAAGGGAGGTTCAACAAAAGGTTGGCGGGGGAGGGTCGGATGCCGGACCCCGAACCTTTGAGCCGGCCGAGGGTGTTTTCTTGAACCTGCGCGAAGTCGCGGCGCCGCTTGGCCCTCTTGTCGAAATCGGAAAAGGCCCACTTAACATTCACGAACCGGCGTCTCGCCCGGAACTGATGAAATTATTAGCAGGCGATGGAAGCGTGTTGGTTGATGAAGATGGTAATGTGATCGTGGCATCGAAAGGGGCCGAAACCATATCGCGTGCCAGAACAAGCGTCTTGGAAGTGATTAGGGCTTACACCTTTATACGCCGCACAATCAAAGATCGTTTCAACATCGCGCTTCCGCTCCAGCGTTATTGCTCAATTGTGAAGCGGGCGGCTCCCAGTGAACCAGCGAAGGGCTTGTTGGAGCTCGGCGCTACAGGCTCCTTTCTGGAGTTACAACGCCCGACGAACAAGCTCCCTGCGATGGGCTACATGCAGCGCGCGAATCTCACCCGGGCTCAGGAGTTTGCCGCCTCGCTTCCGCAGCTTTACCACGTTATTGGTATAACCGTGGGACGGGTCGGCGGAGGCTAATCGCGGCGCCAGGGCGTATGGTCGAATCTAATGGATTCGATCCTGTCCCTGTCGGGACGCGGATACAGCTGGCGATGCGAATCGGTCAGGCCCCAACAGCGAAAGAAGGATGTGGCTCCTTCTCGCGTACATTCTCCCAATAGCGACCAATCGATCACTGGCCTCACTCTGCCGGTCCGTCGACTAGCGAGATCGCTCATCCGTACCGTCGCCGATTGATCTGATCACGATCGCTCATCGGATTACTCCTCGTTCGATTGATCGCACCGGAATGCAAAACGAAAACGTGGGCAGGACCTATTCCGACGCGCCTTGACGGGTCCGCCGCCGCTACAGGATAAGGCGAAGGATACAACTAATGGTTGCGGTTGGCAATCGTCGCGGGGCGAAGGCCTGCGGTTCGTCGTGGGCAGGCGGTGCGAGAGTGCGCGGTCCGGGTCTAGTTTCGCCCCATCGCCTGCATTTTAATAAATGGTAACGCCACGCAACTGTGCGCGAATCGTGTCCACAGCGCGAAGGGAAAGCGCCGCAATTGTCGAGGTTGGATTCGCGGTCGAGCCGGTCGGAAAAACGCTGCTGCCGAGAATGAAGAGATTCTGCTGATCGTGCGCTCGGCAATGCTTGTCGACCACCGAGGCGGCCTTGTCATCACCCATGCGCGTGGTCCCCATAATATGACCCGAGCCGCCGAACGTGAGCGGCTTGTTATCATCATCGAGCTGCAGCTTGCGGCGAGTGATGCCCATGGCATCGAAGACAGCCTGATGCACCTCGATGATTTTCTTGAACGACTTGCGCACATAATTGTCATCGCTGTCGACCCGATATCGGATGAGCGGTCGTTCCAGCTTTAACTCGTCGAGATTGGTAGACTTCGAAACGCTGTTTTCCTTGACGGGCAATTGCTCGCACGCGCTATTGAGGGTGATCTGCCGGACCACGTGGTTTGTGAGCTTCTCGCGCAGCTGATCGCCGAAGAAACCCCAGTTCTGAACGAGATCGAGCAACGTGCCAGGATGCCAGTCCTCAGCTTCTTTCTGAGCGGCGACGCCTGCGCCGCGCGGTGCGCTCGTCACATTGCTCGACCAGCCGTCGTTCTTGATTGATGTCTTGAAGGCGGCAAACTCCCGCCGTTGCGGCGTGTCGCGAAAGTTTTCGATCTGTGAGGTTGTTTGCGGCCCACGGAAGGGATAGAGCGGCTCGAGAGCCAGGCCATAGGATTGCTTGATCGGATGGTCCATAAGATAGCATCCGACGGTTTTGCTCGAATTGGCGGCATTCGAGCGCAACAGGATCATTGGGTTCTCGATGCCGTTGGCGGCGAGCACAATGATCTTCCCCGATACGAAGCGATCGCTTTCGTCAAGCGGAAGTCGCTTGCCGTCCTTGTCGCTCCACTGCCAGCGCCGGTAGTGCACGCCGGTGACACGCTTGCCGCTTTCATCCAATTGCAGACGTGTGACGACCGCCTGAGTGCGCAGGATCGCTCCTGCCGCCATGGCCTTTTCGACGTGAAAGATGGCCTCGTAGCGCGCCTTGATCGGACACAGCGGAACACACGAAGTGTAGCCCTCGCATGCCGGCCGCCCGTCGTATTGGCGCGAGTTGATCGCATGCGGAACGGTATTGACCCGGAGCCGAACCCCGCTCACGGGAGGCATTCTTGCAACCGCCTTCGCGACTTCTTTGTCCAAATAGCTTGGCACTAAAGCGGGCATCGGATAATTGATTCTGTACCTTTTGCGCCGAAGATCGTCCCGCCGCTCTTCACGATCTCCGGCCACGCCCATCTCACGCTCACCCTCGACATACCAGCGTTCGAGGTCATCGTAGTTCAGTGGCCAATCCACTCCCTTGCCATAGAGCGTCTTCATGGCGAAATCGTTTGGCACCATGCGGACATGGATGCCTTGCCAGTGCCAGGTCGATCCTCCGACCAACCTCTCGTAGAAGCTCTTGAATTTGTCGCCGGACCCTGGAGGATAGTCGTAATAATCCGTGCCCTCGATCGGTTTGCGCGGAGTGGGTTGGGTGGCAAGAATGTTGTCCCCGCAGAACGGTGCGTCGGTCGCCTTCGAGGGCGAGGCGATGAAGTTGCGGACCAGCGCATAACGTCCGAGCGAGTCGGGTGGCACGCCGCCCGCCTCCAAGATCAACACGTTCACCTTCGCTCGGGCCAGGCGATAGGCGACGAGCGCGCCAGCGATACCCGATCCTACGATGATGACGTCGAAATCTGGTTCCGCGAGGTTCGTTTGCATGATGTGCCCCTCACAAACTTCAATGACTCGTGGTTCGGCTCGTCAGAGTCGTGGAGCTCTTGCCCAATGGCCGGTAGGGCCTCCTCGGGTCATCGGCGCGTGCGCGTGGACCACCGACCAAAGCAGGGACTGCTCGTATTGCTCCGGCGAGCCATAGCGCCACTCACGGCCTGCGGCGGTGTGGTCGATCGGCAGGAAGAACGCGGAGACGTACCACAGATAGATCAGTTGCTCGGCGGCCGGCCCCACCGTCTTGTCCTGCATGATTTTCTGCTGGACTGCCTTGATCAGGTCGTCCCGAGAGGTTGCGGAGGCGGCCACATCGCGGTAGCCCTTGATCAACTGAGGAAGCAGCGCCGTCAGATCGGCATTGCGAGCGTAACGTTCAAGATATTGGACGCCGAGGCGACGATCGAGAGGCTTCACGCCAGTCAGCGTCTCCGAAACGTTCATGAAATCGGCGAGCAGCGCATCATTGATGTCGTAATCGGGCGTCTTATCGTGGACTGTAGGTCGACACTGTGTGTCGCCTTCTTCCCAGATGTCGGCTTTGGCCCGTACGAGCGGCGCGACGACGCCGGTTGCAGCGGCTCCGGCGAGCGCGGCGCCGCGTAAGAGCGCTCTCCTGTCAACTGCCGGTCCAGCAGGATCAACTGACGGATCGTCCGTTTCCTTGCGCATGCACGCCTCCTCATGTTGCTGGGCGTGATTGGTGGGAGAGTTGCCCTTTCAATCGAGTGACCACAAGACTCGCCGCGTCGCGTCCGATTCTGCCGGCAAGCGAGCCTCGCATCATGTCGCGCTCCATCAATGAAGCGTGCGTCAGGCTAAGGTCTTCGAAAGCCCTTGCCCTTTCCTGCAACGAGCTTCGCGCCGGGACAGCAGATCATCATCGTGATGCTCGTGCTTGTGCGGTCCAGCCTTCGGTATTGGAGTGCTAAAAAAGGCCCCGTGCGTTTAATATGAGATTAGCGCGCTCTGAAATTTGATGCAACAAAAAGTTGTGTTCCGGACTCAGGGGCTGCATCGAGATGGGATGTTTGCGTTCTTAGCTGGGTCCGGTGGGGAAGGGTCAAAGCGAAGCAGCAGGTTTGCGTGAGCGAACCTTTTGCAGTCGCGGGCTTTGCACGTGGCACGAGCATCGCGAACGCCCGTTGACGATCCCAAGACAAATCTCTTTCAGCGCAAGACTTTCGCGGCAGCCATATTGACCCAGTCGTGCAGAAAGATCTCTTCGAAATACCTTGCGGCCTCGGCATTGTAGATGATCAGCCCCGCATCGCGATTGTCGCCAGTACCCAAAGCCGACCAATTTTGGCTGCTGACGACCACGATTTGGGAATCGACGACGATGCCTTTGTTGTGGACATGCGGCTGGATGCGCAGATGCTCGACGGCGTCGACGCCGGCGTCTTGCAGTCGCTCGATCCACATATGGTCCTGGAATTCACTGGTGATCAATC
>Ga0306920_100010982_pt1 | contig 12180 bp, 12 predicted proteins | sample flu12Cox44000170_FD_204666 | JGI IMG/M metagenome (GOLD analysis project Ga0306920, IMG submission 204666) | Lab enrichment of tropical soil microbial communities from Luquillo Experimental Forest, Puerto Rico - flux4day.12C.oxic.44.000.170 (v2)... | ecosystem: Environmental > Terrestrial >...
TCAGAAGTCAGAAGTCAGAAGACAGAAGACAGAATTCAGAATTCAGAGTCCAGAACCCGAACTCCGAACCCCAAACTCCCCCAACGGCTGCCAGGGAGAGACTGTCTCGCAACATGGATCTTTTGGTCTCGTTTCTAGCAGCGAAACTGCGGCTCAAGAAAGCCTAGGCTTGAATCGCAGCTTCGCTGCGGAAAATCGATGTTGTGAGACACGCTCGGGACCTAAGCCCTCCAGGTCCTCAGCCTCAAGACTTGGATACAGTTCGCCGTTGCTGGGTGGACTTACATTCCGCTTACCATCAACACGACCCCAAACCTAAATCCATTCCAACCTTCGAGTCCTCTGCGTCTCTGTGGTGAAAATGTCTTTGTGCCCTCCAACCGAAGTCTTCAGGACTTGGTCTTGGAGGGTCGCTGCTTAGCGTCCTTCGCTCTAGCCTTTGCAATGATCCGCCACGCGAAGATCACGACCAGCGAACCGAGAAAAGCGGCGATGAGATCCTCGAATGTTACCTTCAATTCCCCAAGCCCGAAGTTGATTCTGAACAGCCTGAAAAATGCACCGCCGATCACCGCGCCGACCATGCCGACAAGGAGGTTCGCCCAGCGGCCTAATCCCTCCTTTTTCATAGTGACGACGCGCCCGGCGAGCGTTCCCGCAAAACCACCAACGATGATCCACACGATGATTTGGCCAATATTCATGATGTGCAGAGTAACGAGAATTTGTTCCGTAACCGGTTTTGCTTTTCAAGGATTCTACGCTACCTGCACGGAGACTTCCATCCGATCAAAGGCGTCCGGCGGTCCCTCCCACGTACCCGAGAGGGGACAAGCCTTCTCGTGTTCACGAGCCACGGCGACAGAGACATGCTCGAAACCGGCGAGTTTGTTGTTAGTCGGGTCAAAACCTCGCCAACCCGCTCCGGGAATGTAGATCTCCGTCCAGGCATGAGTAGCGCCGTGCTGGCCTTCGCCCATCATGATATAGCCGGTAACAAATCGCGCCCCAAAGCCCAAATGCCGGGCGGCCTCCATCATGAGCACCGCATAGTCGCGGCACGATCCGATTCCCAGCGCGATTGTCTGGCAGGGAAGCTGCACGCCCGCTTCTTCGCGCCGGAAGTATTTGAAAGATTCGTAGATACGCGTATTCAGCTTAATCAAAAGCTCGAAGGTATCGATGACTTTGCCGGGGCCGGCCAGGTCGGAGAGCCAGCTTTGCAAGCCAGGTCCATCGTAGGGATAGCTGGGGAGACGATATGGGATAAGCTCCACCTGCTCGGTCGGAGCGTACTGGAACGGATAGGAACGGGCGCTAGGCGCGACAACGCAATCCAGGGGATTATCGTCGTAATGATCGACCTTGACCTCGCTGAAGAGACTCAGTTTTCGGCTGGACTCGGAAAAGGTCAGAATCGCAATGGAGTTGCCATAAATATCGCGCAGCCAACGCACATCGGCCTTGGGCTCGATCGTCAGCAGCGAACTTTCGATATGCACATCGTGTCCCTCGCGAGGCCGAAGCAGCGCCTGGTGGGGACCGAACGTGACGGATGTATGGTAATGATATTCCGTTTTGTGGGTTATGCGGATACGCTTCATAAAGAGGGTTGAGCTCTAACTCGTTGCCAATCACTGGCTTTCACCACCAGTTCCTGGAGAGAAATATTGCGGGGCCGAGATCCCCATCGATACGTAGATGCTGGTCAGCCCCTCGACTCCGAACGACGCCGGCTTTATCCACTCGGAAGGGACAAAGAACAACCCGCCCCCAAATGGCACTGGCGCCGTGGGCACCAGGACCACATGGCACCTGTGACCACCAAGCAAAATCGTCTCGGGAGTGGGCAGCAGGGCAAGCACTGCTGCGCCACCCTCTCCGCCAAAAAAGCACCAGACCGGACTCATGGTCTTTAAGTCCGTCTGCTCTTTTCGGTCAAGCATCCCAACAAATCGGTGTGCCAAATCGTAGACGTTTCCGACTAACGGAATGCGTCGGAAGCTCTTATCGATGAAAGTCTGCAGCCGCCTCTGGAGACCCGCCTCGACGAGCAGTCCGAGCACATAAACAGTCGCAAGCACGATGACAATACCGATCAGATAAGCGGCTATTCGGGTTTCAACAACGGTTAGCCCGATCGAGATCAGTACCTTACCCGCAGCGCTGTGGGGCCCGACGAATTGATCAACCAAGCTGGCAACCCAAATTATTACCGCGACCGTCAAGGCCACGGGCAGCACCGTAAACAAACCAGCTACGAAGGTGCGAATCGGGGCGCGGAAGAATTTTTTCATGGCGCACAATTCATTCAAAGGCCAAACCCAATTCCAATACCGCCGCGCCAAGGAATTCAAGAAGTTCCAAAGGAATCAAATTGCAATGGACATGTTTTGCCGATTTTGTCTATGGTCTCGACCCTAGTGCACCATGATTTCGCCAACGTCACCCGCTTCGTTCTGACCGAATGGACAAAGGAGCAAATATCTTGTCGGGGCCGCCTGCTGCTGTTCGGTTGGTGGTTTTCCTGTGCATTTGGTTCGTTCTTTACGGTCCCGACCTGGCCGCTCTTCCGGTCGGCTTAGGAGCGGCTGCTGCGGCGACATGGACTAGCCTCCAACTGCTGCCTCTGAGGTCTTTCCACCCGCGGCTGGGGTCTCTGATTGTCCTGGCATTTCGCTTTGTTTGGCAGTCCGTTATAGCAGGCATCGATGTCGCGCGGCGCGCCCTGGAGCCGCGCCTGCCGCTGCGGCCCGGCTTCGTGACCTATCCCATTCGGATGCTTCCGTCTCCGATACGGAGTACGCTCCTTTCAATTGCCAGCCTGCTTCCCGGAACGCTGCCGACCGGCCTGGATGAAACTGGCGCACTGGTTGTCCATTGCCTGGATACCGAGCAGCCGGTCGTGGCACAGATGGCTGCCGAGGAGACCCGGCTGATCCACGCGTTGGGAGGGAAAGTTTAAAGATGGCTGACTCATCTGCGACCACTTTTGCTTTTCAAGGATTCTAGAGGAGTCGGCAATGCCTTACTTTTTACTGAGTGTCTGCGGCTTCATCTTGATAATGGTGGCTGTCGGCTTGATTCGGATTCTGCGTGGACCCACTAACGCAGACCGCATGATGGCAACGCAACTGTTCGGCACCGGCGGGATCGCGGCCTTATTGTTGCTTGCTGCAGCGGTCGACGTATCCGCCGTAGCGGACGTCGCCCTAGTACTGGGGCTTCTCGCCGCTTTTGCCTCCGTCGCTTTTGTTAAAAACGCTTCCCGGGAAACCGACGACCTTAAAGGAGGACGGTCTGAGGTGCGGCCTCGCTAATGAGGTTCATACTCGACATTTTTACTGTTGTCCTCCTCTCTGCCGGAGCCTTTTTCTTTTTGGCAGGCACGGTCGGACTGCTGCGTTTCCCGGACACACTTACGCGCCTTCACGCGTTGACGAAAGCGGACAACCTTGGCCTTGGCCTGGTTGCGATCGGTTTGCTACCGCGAACAGGGGGGCTCTACGCGGCAAAGCTTATCGGAGTTTGGCTGCTCGTTCTGGTAGCCAGCTCCGCGGTTTCTCAACTCATCGGCCGTGCGGCCAGGCGCGGCACGCTCCAGAAATGACCATCGCCTCTGCACTTTACATTGGCCTGGCCGTTCTGGTGCTGGCCCTGGCCAGCTGGACCATTTTCGCGCAGGATGACTATGCCGCCATCGTGGGCTTCGTCACTTATGGCCTGCTGCTCTCCCTGGTTTGGGTGAGCCTTTCGTCGCACGACATCGCACTTACCGAGGCGGCAATCGGTGGTGGTGTTACCGGTGTCCTTTTGCTCGGAGCGGGCGCTCGCCTGCGCGGTGCTCGGGAGCCAACTGGGCTTGAGCGGCCCGGCATTGCCCGGCGTGTTTCCGCAGCGGCACTTTGCACTTTAATCTCCGTCGGCCTGGCGCTTACCGTATTGATTTTACCCGAACCTGCACCCACTCTCGCACCTTCAGCCACAGCAAATCTCGCTGCGACCCAAATGGGTAATCCAGTAAGCGCCGTTTTGCTCGCCTACCGCGCCCTGGACACGCTGCTGGAATCTGCGGTCCTGCCGCTTGCGCTGATTGGCGTCTGGTCACTGGCGTCGGACCGTTTTTGGGGCGGTCGCCCAGGGCTCCAATACCACGCGGATCGCGAGGGTGTACTCGCCTTTCTTGCGCAACTGTTGTCACCGTTCGGCGTGCTGATGGGCATCTACATGGTCTGGATTGGGGCGGATCATCCCGGAGGCAAGTTTCAGGGCGGCACGATTCTGGCCGCCATGTGGATTCTGACGAGGATGGCGGGAATCACCGACACGCCACCGATCAGTCGACGCTGGCTCCGTATTGTTCTGATAACCGGTCCGGCAGTGTTTCTGGCGATCGGCCTGGCCGGTTTTGCGATACCCGGAACCTTTCTGGCGTATCCGGCGGGCTTCGCCAAACCGATAATCCTTATCATCGAAGCCGCCATGACGCCGTCCATTGCTGCGACACTGGCTCTGCTGCTCGCCGGCCCACCGGAAAGGAAGCCAAACGGATGAGTGCTGCGACGCTGTTCGGGGTGTGCAGCGCGGCACTGGTCGGCCTGGGCCTTTACGGCCTGATCATTCACCCTCAGCCACTCCGCAAGATCCTCGCTTTTAATCTTCTCGGCAGTGGCGTCTTCTTGCTGTTCGGCGTGATCGCTCGCCGAGGCGCTGCGTCGGGTTTGGGCGGCGATCCCGTGCCGCAGGCGCTAGTGATCACCGGCATCGTCGTAGCGTTTTCGGCTACTGCTTTGGCAGTCGCACTCCTGCTGAGACTGTTTCACGAAACCGGTCGGACGACGTTGAACGCCGATGCTCCAAAGAACTCGTCCGACAACCCGCCTCGGAAGAGCCCTGATTCATGATGTCGGACTCGGCCGCTTTTTCCGGAGCTACGACACCCGGGGGGTTTCTGCTCGTGCTGGCAGTTGGCGTTCCGACTGCGGGTATGTTACTCTCGCTGGCGCTTGGCGGGCGTCTTGCCGTGCGCACGGCTCTGTTTATTTTGCCGGTTGGACTGGGCCTCGCCTTTGCGATTGTTATCGGAGTATGGCGCAGCGGAGGTCCGCTGGTCTACTTTTTAGGAGGCTGGGCCCCCCCGCTTGGCCTGGCTCTCCGCGCAGATGGACTTTCGGCGGCGATGTTACTGACAACAGCAATTGTCGTTTGCGCAACCGGACTTTACGCAAGGGCAGCGTTCCCCATGCCACCGGGGGTGTCCGAGGCGCGCGCCCCGCTGGTTTTCTGGGTGCTGTTGATGGCTGTATGGGCTGCACTGAACCTTGTCTTTCTTGGCGACGACCTATTCAATCTTTATGTGGCCCTGGAGCTGTTGACCTTCGCTGCGGTTCCACTGGTCTGTCTGGATGGCCGAGCCGAAACCCTCGCCGCTGCCCTACGCTACCTGCTCTTTGCCCTTCTTGGTTCGGTGCTTTATCTGCTTGGCACCGCATTGCTGTATGGAGGCTATGGCACGCTCGACATCTTCCTGCTCTTCGGCCGTATCCGCCCTGAACTGGTTGCTTTTATCGCTGTCGGTCTGATGACCACGGGGCTTCTCGCGAAGACCGCGCTCTTCCCGCTGCATCTGTGGCTGCCGCCCGCTCACGCCGGAGCACCGCCCGCAGCGAGTGCCATGCTTTCCGGGCTCGTGGTCAAAGGGTCGTTTTTCCTGGTTGTGCGGCTCTGGTTCGACGTTATGCCTTGGCTGCTGAACCAGGCGGCATCTCAGATACTCTCCACGCTCGGAGCGGGCGCGATCCTGGTGGGAAGCGTCCTGGCTCTCCGCCAGGCGCGGCTGAAGCTGCTGATCGCCTACTCGACGATCGCTCAAATTGGCTATCTATTCTTGATGTTCCCGCTGGCCAGTGGGTCCACTTCGGCGCAATTCGGCAGCAACGCCGCCTTGACCGGCGGCTTCTTGCAGGCCATCTCTCACGCCTTCGCCAAGGCCGCCATGTTTATGTCAGCCGGGCTCATGGCCGAAGCTCTCGGTCATGATCGCATTGCGGAGTTGCGTGGAGTGGGCCAGATGCTGCCGGTGACCGTCTTCGCTTTCGGTGCGGCCGCGCTTTCGTTGATCGGCCTGCCACCAAGCGGTGGCTTCGTGGCGAAATGGCTGTTATTGACGGCTGTAATCACAGCCGGCCAGTGGTGGTGGGCGTTGGTAATGCTGGTCGGTGGCTTGCTAGCGGGTGGTTACATGTTCAGGGTGCTTGCCCGCGCTATGGCAAACGCTGCCGAACCTTTGATTCCGCGCATGTCCGTGCCGCGCAGCCGTGAGCTGGTTGCGCTGGCGCTGGCTCTCTGTTCAATGTTGCTTGGCCTTATCCCCTTAAGGGCTTTTGATCTGTTGCGGATCGGCCGGCAGCATGCATCGCAGGCGATTGCGAAGTCGCCTTGCCCAATCAGCGCGGCTCCCAATGCGGCCTTTGTACCCTTGCATCTCGCTGGTTCCCGATGAATGGCACTCCTCAACTATTAGTAGTCGCCGCACTGGCTGTGCCGTTTGCCATGCTGTTTGCTTGTGTATTGCCCGGTATGTGCCAGCGCATTCTCTCGCTGCTTTGGATTGCTCCCATGCCGGCGTTGGCAGCCGGACTTTTTGGGGGTGCTCAGCCGCTGCTATGGGATTGGCCCCCCGGCCGGGTAACGTTAATGCTCGACAGGGCAGGAGCGATATTACTCGGGGTCGCCGCGTTGCTCTGGATCGCGTCGGGTGTCTATGCTCCGAGGTATTTACGTAGCGCACCTCATGGAACCCGTTTCGCGGTGTGCTGGCTCCTGACGCTGATCGGCAATATAGGCGTGTTCGTCACCGCGGACTTGGCCAGTTTTTACCTGGCTTTCGCCCTGGCCAGCATTCCGGCCTATGGCCTTCTCCTGCATGATACTACTCCAAAGACGGAGCGAGCCGGCGCCATCTACATGGTTCTCACACTGCTGGGCGAAAACTTCCTGCTTCTGGGTTTCATCCTGCTGGCGGCCGCCACACCAAATGGAAGCCTCAACATCAGAGACTGCATTGCGGCGCTGCCGACATCGCCCTGGCGCGATCCGACCCTCGCGCTCCTGATTGCGGGCTTCGGTTTGAAAGCCGGATTAGTGCCCCTACATGTCTGGATGCCGTTGACATATACGGCAGCCCCGATTCCCGCTGCATCCGTGCTCAGCGGCGCTGTCGTAAAGGCTGGCGTAATTGGGTTTGTCCGGTTCATCCCCTTTGGCCATGGATTGCCGGGTTGGGGTGGAGCGCTGGCCGCCGCAGGCCTTTTGAGCGCTTTTTATGGAGTTGCCGTTGGCATCACTCAGGCAAACCCCAAAACAGTGCTGGCATACTCTAGCATAAGCCAGATGGGGCTCATTGCGATGGTGGTTGGCACGGGCCTGGCCAACGGCGATCACGGCACCGCACTCGTCGTCGCTTTCTATGCCGCGCACCACATTTTGGCAAAAGGTGCACTCTTTCTCGTCATTGGTGTGGTTGCGACTACAGGTTCGGCTCGACCATGGCCTGTGCATTTCCCCGCGGCTGTGCTGGGGTTGGGTCTGGCTGGGTTGCCCCTGACAGGCGGCGCCCTGGCAAAGCTTGCAGTGAAGGGAACTCTCGGGGACGGCGTGGCCGCCATGCTCGCAACGCTCTCGGCGGCTGGAAGCGCGCTCTTGATGCTGCACTTTCTTCACCGTTTAAGGGCAATCGGGGTTCGAGATTCGAAAACGGCAGAACCAATCGCTCTCGTTTTGCCTTGGCTGACCATGGCGCTGGCCGCAGTGGTTGTTCCATGGATGCTTTATTTTGCGGATGGGATGGGCAGCTTGTCGGACGCGCTCTCGCCCAAGGCACTTTGGGCGGCGCTTTGGCCGATCCTGATCGGCGGGTTGCTGGCCATCGGGTTACGCCGGTGGGCGAAGTTTCTGCCGGCCGTGCCAGAGGGCGACATCGTAGTGGCAGGTGAGAGAGCCGCGCGGACGACCGTAGCCTTGGGCGCGGCACTGGAGTCGACGGATATAGTCCTGCGGCGCTGGCCCGTGGCGTGCCTGTCCCTCTTAGGGGTGGCAATCATTCTTGCCGCACTCATGCTCACTGGGCGTTGAGCGCGGCTAGAGCAAGTTAACAAATACCATAGCCACGCCGAGCACACCCGCGGGCTGTGTTTTATGCTGTGATGATGAGTGCCACGTCACGCGACAAAGGTAAAATAGCTCTTCGTGATCTTCCTGTACTTCTGTGCGTATTTTTCATTCGGACATTCGCACCTTCCCGCGTTGCCTGAATCCCAGAAGAGGTTTTGCACAGAAGCACACGAAGAATGACTTTCCTTGTCAACCGGTGCGACTTGGTCTATCAAAACACGCCTCAACTAAGGACGATGAATGCACCGCTCACATTTGACCGCTATTTGCCGTTGGCGCTAGCCGTCCTGACGGCGTGCGCCCTCGGGAGCTGCTCGACCTATTCCAAGGTGAGCGAAAGACGACCCCGTTTTATTCCATTTGCCAGCGGCGTCGGCCCGCTGGCAAATGCGCAAACGGAAATCGTCAAAGCAGCGCAACTTGATCGGCGGGACCCACTCCTGGCGCTTGGTGAATACATCAGCGCGGCAGAGGCGGCCTTGGGCCAACTCGACCGCAGTCCCAACGACCAGGTTGCGCGTAGCACATACAATTTCGCCGTTGCGCGCATCATCGCCACCATCCGCGATGCAAAGCTCGATCCGTGGACACAGCCGTTGCGAGTGCCGGCGAACGGCGGGGAGTTCGTGCTCACACACAGACCCGACCAGCGTCCCCAGTGGAATCCAGCCCTCTATGATTTTACGCCGGCGGATCAGTTCGACGTCCGGGGGACTTACGTCACCGAACGCACCATGCGTGACGGCATCGGTGCACCAGTGGTCGCGGTCGGGCGCGATGTGAACAAAGAGGCCCGCGCGAACTTCTCCATGGAAAGCATTTACTACGGTGTCACCGCAATCGCGCGCTTTGACGGCCGCCGCTGCGAACTCTCCTTCGAAGATCCCCTCGCGGTGGAAACCGTCCGGATTGATGGACGGATCTATCCGCTCGCGGCGGATTTCACCGTGCCGCTCGCCGTGGCGCTTGCGAGCACCAACCCGAAGAAATTCGAACTCACGCGCATGCTTAACCCGGCCAAATACGCGGAGACAGCTCGTATCTCGAGGCTCCAACCCTACGACCCGAACAAAATCGTTGTACTCGTGATCCATGGGCTCATGGACACCCCCGCGACTTGGGCGCCGATGATCAACCGCCTCCGTGGTTACGAGGAGATTAGGCGCAACTACCAATTCTGGTTCTATAGCTATCCCAGCGGTTACCCGTATCCCTATTCCGCTGCGATTCTGCGCCATGAACTGGACGCTATCGAGAAGCGCTTCCCGCTGCGCAAGCCGATGGTCGTGATCGGCCACAGCATGGGAGGCTGCATCAGCCGGTTGCTCATCACCGATGCGGACGACAAACTCTGGATGGAGCTTTTCAACAAACCGCCCGAGCAGGTGTCTCTTTCTCCTGAAAGCAGGAAACTCTTCACCGACGCGCTCATTTTCCAGCACCGTCCGGAAATCGGACGCGTGATCTTCATTTCCGCGCCATTGCGCGGCAGCGAGTTCGCGAGCAATTGGCTTGGCCGGATCGGATCGAGCTTGATAAGGTCACCGGTCACGCTCCTCAATGCTGGCAGGGACATTTTTAGGATTACCACCTTTCGATCGGGGGAGCTGAAACTCAGACGTATCCCCAACAGCGTGGATACCCTCGCGCCGACAAATCGCTTCGTGATAGCGATCAACAAGATCCCGATTACGCCCGGCATCCCGTATCACACGGTCATGGGCGATCGGGGCAGAGGCGACGCTCCCAATTCCTCCGACGGTATCGTGCCCTACTGGAGTTCGCACATGGAGGGCGCTAAATCCGAGGTTATCGTTCCCTCGGGTCACCCGGCGCACCAGAATCCTAAGGCCATTGAGGAAGTGCGACGCATTCTTGTGCTCAATGTGGGGCATATTCCGCGAGAGTCGTCGAATCAAGGTTCAACTGCACGACACGGTAACTATCCGGGTAATCGGGTTCTCAACATGCCAACCGCCTCTCGGTAATTTTTCTAGCCGGGAAGAACAGATTCAAGACTCTGCTGGCCAAGGTCCCGGTACCTGGTTTACCGCATTCCAAAAAAACGAATGTGCGCTCACGCTATTGATCGGCAATTGACCACGTTGACCCTGGTTTGTTTTGTTGCCTTTTTCGTCGGCTGCTCGACCACCGAAAAGGAAGCGCAACTCTCGCCGGTTCCACGCGCCGAACGCCAGTTGGCTAGAGCCGAGAGAATACGGTCAGACCCTTCGCGGAAAGCGGCAGAGATTCTTTCCGCCGCCCGAACCGCCCTCGGAGAAATTTCCAAAAGCTCTGGAGACACCAACGAGCCGCTGGTCAATGTCTACAACCAGGCGGCGGCCGATTTAGGGGACGAACTGCCAGAACTGGCGAAATATCGCGGTTCTCGCGAATCGTTAAGCGTTCTGGATCGTCACACCCGCGAAATCTATCGGCTCCGACTCGGGCCGGCAGAGCGCGGAGAGTATTCTTCAACATATTTTCAGCGTCTTTTAGATGCCCGCAACCTGCGAGTCAGGAGTGGTGAAGAAGCTGTTTTGATTCCGGGGCTAGGGGGAACGCTTGTAGGTATTCACCATAGCCTTCCCGTCGGCTCGCCGCCACCGAGGTTCGAGCCGGCAAGCGGCTACCGGATTCCGGTGACTTCGATCGTGGACTTCGGTCGTTCTACCGGTACGGCCCCGATCGAAGCCCGCCTCCGCCTGATTGACCCTCGGCAGCGCGATACGGTCGAAATTGCCGGAAGACGTCATCCTTTGGCGGCGAATTTCTCGGCACCGTTGTTATCTTTTGGCCGTTTAAACGAGCTGTGGCTCGGATTCATCAACATGATCCGGGGCGAAAACATGCGGCATACCTCCGGTCTCCTTTTAACGGAGCCCTATGATCCTGATCGTACGCCCGTTATTTTTGTTCACGGGCTTCTTTCGTCGCCATTCATCTGGCGGAGAACCGTTCTCGCTCTTTTGAAGGATCCGGAAATTCGGCGGCACTACCAGTTTTGGGCATTTTACTATCCGACCGGCAATCCAATCTCCTTTTCCGCCCTGAAGCTTCGAGAAGACCTCGCCTTCGCGCGGGAGCGATACGGCTTGCAGCACGGCGTTATCCTGATAGGTCACAGCATGGGCGGCTTGCTCTCGCAAATGCAGGTTACCGATTCAGCAAGAACGATCTGGAACGAGGTCTTCGGCCCAAGGGCCCAAGTGCTCTACTCGCAAGTTCCGGACAATTCTCGCGTGAAGCGAGCTCTGATCTTTCGCGCAAACCCGGTGGTCAAGCGCGTTATCTTCGTTGCCACGCCGCACCGCGGAAGTGGCTTGGCTACGGGTGGAATCGGAGCGATTGCTATCCGACTGATCAGGCTTCCGTTTTATTTATTGTCCGAGATTCCGGAAGGGGTCGCCGAGGCCCTAAAGCTTGGGGGCCAACGCTCCGTTGTCCCGACCAGCATTCAAGGGCTTTCACCAAATTCGCCGCTGTTGCACGCACTCGATCGGCTTCCCATCCAGGCGGTCCATCACTCAATCATCGGGGATCGCGGAAGGGGTGACACCCCAAACAGCTCGGATGGAGTTGTCCCCTATTGGAGTTCGCATCTGGCTTCGGCTCGGTCAGAGAAGATTGTACCCACCGGTCACGAGGCCATGGATAATCCGCACGCAGTCGAAGAAATTCGGCGAATCCTGCTAATGAATCTGCGCAAGCGTGAAAATCGCCCGTCTGCAGCCTGCGCGAGGTGAAACTTGTCCTGCGGGGTTGGCGGACGCTTCTTAGCAAGAGTGCAATCGACCTCGGCCCATTGAAATCACCCCTCGCCTGTCAATCGTCCTCGTCCTCGAACTGGTTTTTTCGGGTGGGGTGGAACGGATGCCTTCGGACACTGCTGTCCAAAATAACCGTTAGTTGGACGGGTTAGTCTCGTATTCAAGCGCTTTGGCGGTGCTCTGGAGGGGCTTTTCAACATGAGGTTTTGAGATTGGGAACTATGTGGGCTGCGGAATG
>Ga0306920_100010983_pt1 | contig 12180 bp, 13 predicted proteins | sample flu12Cox44000170_FD_204666 | JGI IMG/M metagenome (GOLD analysis project Ga0306920, IMG submission 204666) | Lab enrichment of tropical soil microbial communities from Luquillo Experimental Forest, Puerto Rico - flux4day.12C.oxic.44.000.170 (v2)... | ecosystem: Environmental > Terrestrial >...
CCACCCCTCTCAAGCGCGCCTTTGATGCAATAACCACGCATATTGCTGCCTTGACCAAGGAGGCTCGGCTTGCCCAGAAAACTTGACACATCTACGCCAAGTGTCGTTCGTCAAGCACCGCTAGTGCAAGAAAGTACCAAATCGAAATCATTGAGTTCCGTTTTCCACTGTTTTGCTGTTGACTCATAAGAAGATGAGCGCATCGTGGTACCGGGCTATCCGTGTTCATTAACCGGAGGTCATCATGTCAGCGAACATTAGCACTGCGCAAAAAGCACTGAAAAAGGGTGGGCTGTATTGTTACTTGATGACCCCCTTTGACGCGAAGGGAGACATTCAAACTTCGTTATTGTCGGAATATGCCGCCAGAATGATTGAAGCTGGCGCCGATGGTCTAACCTGCATCGCCAGCACCTGCGAGGGGCCTTATTTGACAGAAAAGGAGCGTCATCTCGTAGCCTCCACGGTCGGAAAAGCCGCTGCAGGCCGGGTACCTATCAATATTGGGATCGGTGCGATTTCAACACGGCAGGCAATTGAATATGCCAAGCAAGCCCGCGATTGCGGGGCGACAAGTCTCATGCTGGAAATGCAGCAATATTTTCCAATAGGTTTTGATGAGGCGTACCGCCATTATGAAGAGATTGCGAATGCCGTCCCTTTAGAGATCCGCCTATACAATATAACCGGGACCACTCGCTTCGACTTCACACCCGATCTGATCGTTCGGATGGCTTCCATCAAATCAGTCAAGTCGGTGAAGGAAGCGTCGGGGGACGTTACTCGCATTCGCGACGTCAAAGCGCTGTCAGGCGATCGTTTTAACCTGTTCTGTGGGTTCCACTACCAAATCCTAGACGCGATGCGCTTTGGTGCTATCGGGTGGGAAGCAGGAATGCACCCCACGATCGCACCCGCCTGTATTGCTTTGTTCCGAGCAGCAGGAAAGGATCCGACATCCGACCAAGCTCGCAAGCTCTATCAGCGGCTACAGCCTTTGTTCTACTTTTTAAAATACAATGGCGTGCCGCAGTCGATCAAAGCTCTCTCTGCCTGGTCAGATCTGAACTTGGGCAAACCTCGCGCTCCTCTGAAAGAACTCTCGTCGGCACAAGTACAGCGCTTGCGAACGATAGTGGACGAGCTGGCACTCGCTGCAGAGGAGGACATAGAGACGGCCCAGATCTCGCAGCCGATGCAAAAGCGCGCGGTCTCGTAACAACAGCTTGGTCTATCGCGAAAAGAACCTCTCTTTCCTGGAGAACTATGGAGAGTATGTCGGCTCGGATTCTAGACGCTCCTCATCGAACCCCGGCATGGCGTCTCAGTTCGCTCTGGCCCTCGATGCAGCTTACGATTGGGGGCGGGGCCGTGCTGGTCGCAGTAGCAATCTGGTTCGGCAGTTCCGCTCTGATCGATACCACCCGCTTTCCAACGCCTCATGATGTTTATTCTGCCGGCTTGCAGATCCTGATAACGGGGTATGCGGGCGGCACGCTGCTCATGCACACGATCCAAAGCATGAAACTTGCTCTCCTCGGCTTCCTCTGCGGCGTTGGTTGCGGATTGCCGCTTGGTTTGGTCATGGGCTATAGCCGCAAAGCCGAAGCCTTGCTGAATCCGATATTCTTCTTCATCAAGCCAATACCACCGCTCGCCTGGATCCCGCTTGCAATTGTCTGGTTTGGTCTAGGTGACTCGGCCAAAATTTTCGTTATCTGGTTTTCAGCTTTCGTCCCCATTCTGATCAACACGTATACTGGAGTTCAGTCTGTCGACCAAACCTTGCTGTCAGCCGCTCGCGTATATGGAGCAGACAGAGGCATTCTCGTCCGAGAAGTGATCGTTCCGTCAGCCCTACCGATGATTTTCGGCGGCCTACGGATCTCGCTTCAGGCATCATGGATGGCGCTTGTTGCGGCCGAGTTAGTTGGGGCGTTTTATGGACTCGGCAGAGTGTTGATGATCGCCGCACAAGACATTTATCCCGGGATGATAGTGATTGCGATGGCCTGTGTGGCGCTTGCTGGTATGGCAATGACCAAGGCGCTTGGTTTGCTAGAGCGGGTGGCGCTTCCCTGGCTAAGGCCAGTGCAATGACCTCTGCATCGACTGCCCGTCCTCTGCCCGCTTCCGTAACATATCTGGGCTTAGCGACCGTGGGCCTGCTTGCGTTTTTTGGCGTCTGGTTTCTCGCATCAATATCTGGGCTTGCGCCCAAAAGGGTGCTGCCTTCCCCCTCGGATGTGGCCGTGACGCTTTATCAGATATCTGTGCACCCATTCGCGGGCTACACACTTGGACAGCATCTGGCTTCAAGCTTAGAGCGTTTCCTTGCGGGATTTGCGCTTGCGGCGGCGGCCGGTATTCCCACAGGTTTATTGATGGGCTGGTACGCTCCGTTTCGTTATGCGATTAGCCCATTTTTTGACTCGTTGCGGTTCGTTGCGCCGCTTGCTTGGGTTCCTTTTGCAGCGCTTTGGTTTGGCACCGGATTTGGTGGGCCCATTCTGGTCATATTCTCGGGTGCTTTTGCGCCCTGCGTGATAAACTCATTTCGTGGCGCGCGACTAGTCGATGAACACCTGATCGAAGCAGCGCGAACGCTAGGCGCCGGTCATTTCAGATTAATGGGGCAAGTGCTTCTACCCGGTGCTATGCCCTCGATCATCGCCGGGCTTCGCATCTCGGCTGGGCTTGCTTGGCAGTCGCTCATAGGTGCCGAACTCATCGTAGTATCTTCAGGGGTAGGATACCTGATCGTCCAAGGACAGGGAGACGTTGCCCCTGCGGTGGTCATGGCCGGAATGACGGCCATAGGATTCGTCGGAATTGCGATCGACTCGATACTGCTGATGATCCAGCGCGGCATTGTCCGCAGATGGCAGGGAGCGGCACAATGAGCTCCATCCAATTCGAGCAGGTCACGCGCGTGTTCGAGCGGAGGAGCGGCAGTTACAAGGCTCTGGAGCCTGTGTCTTTGACTATTGTCGATCAAGAGTTCGTCGCAATCGTGGGACCTTCAGGCTGCGGAAAGACCACTCTGCTCCGGATGGCGGCGGGACTGGACTTCCCGACCTCCGGCCGCGTCTTTGTGGGCAATAAACCAATCCAAGGCCCGGGGCCTGATCGCGCTGTTGTGTTCCAGCAGTTTGCTTTATTTCCTTGGAAGACTGTTTGCGAAAATATCGCGTTTGGGTTGCGTTGCCGCAGAGTCCCTAAAAAACAACTCCAGCAGCTCGTTGCTAAGTTTGTCCGGCTGATGGGTCTCGAGGACCATGAGGATTCTTACCCTCATCAACTCTCGGGCGGCATGCAACAACGTGTAGCCATCGCGAGGGCTTATGCCGTCGAACCCGGCGTGCTCCTCATGGACGAGCCATTCGGCGCATTGGACGCGCAGACGCGAGCTGAAATGCAAGAAGAGCTTATCAGCATCAGGCGAGTGCAACCTCGTACAGTTTTGTTTATCACCCATAGTGTCGAAGAAGCTGCATTCCTTTCTGACCGCGTGGTTGTCATGACTGGACGGCCGGGTCGAATTCGGGAGGTAGTCGACATTGCTTCTATCCGAGCGGCTGAGGAATGGAATCACCGGCCGATCGAGGAGGTCATGAGTCTTGAGTCCTTTGGGCGTATACGAAGTCACCTTTGGCGCCTTCTGCGCCACACCAAATCTGTCGAGCAGCCGACTTTGCCTGATACCGGCTTGATGGCTTTACGCGCGGCTTCCTAGACAGACGGTCAATCCGAAATAGGGAGGTATGAATGGAAACCAGAGCAGCTCTTCGATTAGCTGCAGCCACAATCGCGGTGACATCTTCGACGTTTCAAGCCGACGCCCAGACCAAAGTGGGTGTGAGCTATCAACCTGCGTTGTATTGGTCGCTTCCCTTCTACATCGCGACCGAAAAAGGCTGGTGGAAGGACGTGGACCTCGATCCGCAATTTTCAACATTTCCAGCGGGAGCTCCGCAAATTGCTGCAGCGCCTGCCAAGTCCTGGGACGTTGGGGGAACCGGCTCCCCGCCTGCTGTGCTCGGCGCCGCACGCTTCAACATTCTCACGATTGGTATTGCAAACGATGAGTCCGCGGTGACGCTCTTGGTCGCGAGGTCAAGCGAAGCAGAAGAGGTAAAGAAGAATCCGTCCGTGCTAAAGGGAAAAGAAATCTTGCTATCTACGAATTCAACAGGCGAGTACGCCGCAATTGCATGCCTCAAAAAGCTGGGCCTAAGCCTGCGCGATATGAAGGTCGTGAATCTTGGACCCGCGCAAGAGATCGCGGCGTTCTCCAATGGGAACGGAACCGTAGCGGCCGCTTGGGCTCCTTATGGTTTCAGACTCCAGGAGAAGGCGGGCGCAAAACCGATCTGCAACGGCAAAGAAGCCGGCGTGATGGTAGGTGCTTCCCTTGTAGCTCGGGCGGATTACGCGAAAGAACATCCCTTGGAGGTGGCCAAGGTATTAGCCGTATATCTGCGCAGCGTCGTCTGGCAGAAGAAGAACAAGGCGGAGACCATGACATACCAGAAGGCATTTTATGCGCAAGGAGGCGTAAATCTTCCCGATCAATACATAGAACAGGATTATGACAGCCGACCGATCTATGATCTTTCCGAGCAGCTATCGCTTTTCGACAGACGCGCAGGGCCATCCAAGGCTGACCAATGGCATACCGCACTTGGTGAGTATCTACATTCAACTGGGACAATAGCGACGATACCGAACGCCAATAATTACTTGACCGATGAATTCCTGAAGCGAATTGAGATGGATGCCAAACTGCGGGCGTTCGCCAACGGCGAATAGTTTGATCAGTTCTCAGTTGAGCAACGGGCGCCGCATTCTGGTCGCTTTGAGGAAGTTACGACTTCGCGTATAGTCCAATCCGTGCTCGGGCCAATTCTCTTTCAGCGGCTCGCCCGGCGAGCCATACCATGTTGGAGAGCTGAAGGCGGGACGTTGGAAGAACCTTCGGGGCGATAAGGTCTGAGAGATGGCAAGAACCTGATATCCACGATCGCTCGGTGCTCCGCCAGCGCGAGCGGCCACGTGCAGTACGGAGTGAATTGCTTGACGTTCGCTACAGCAGCAGGCTTACGGGATTGGACGTGAACAGTTCCCTACGACGAATGTATCGGCTCAGCGTTATTTCCGATGCGTGCGCAGTTTGCGGCCTTTTGTTCCAGGTCGGAATCCCTACGGGAGGGGAGCGGCAGCATTCCGATCGTGTGAGTGCGTGAATCATGAACCGAGTCGAAGGCAAAGCCGCTTTGATCACCGGGGGCGGCGCGGGCATCGGCGCGGCGACGGGTGAGCTCATCTGCGCCGAAGGAGGCGCGGTGGTGCTCGTCGATGCCAGCGCCGAGGCGCTCGCGCGCACCACGATAATTATCGCGGAGCGGGTGCCGGGCGCGCGCGTGTCGAGCTTTGCGGCCGACGTTACAGATGCGAAACAGGCTGTGGCTGCGGTCGAGCACGCCCTTGCGGCGTTTGGCCGGCTCGACATCCCGGTCAACAACTCGGCCATGCGGAGCTATTCCGCCATCGCCGAATCCACGCCGGCCGAGTGGCAGGCCGTGGTCGGCGTCAACCTCGTCGGGCTAGCAAATTACTGCAAGGCGGTTTGCGCAGAGTCAGTCGCCGAAGCGACGCGTTGAAAAAAAGGCTGCCTATTTTGCCCGCCTAAATACGAGCTCAGCTTTCCCGCCGCCGGAGGCAGCCGTGTTGGTGTACGTCATTTCGTCACCCGTGACCGTCACTAAACGTTTCTGCTCGGTTCCGTCCCAATTGGGAAACGTGCAGCGTTCAATGTGAAAGGTAAGGGTATGATCCGCATCGTTTACGGTGTAGGTCCCGAAGTACGCAATCGAGCCCTGTACCGAGGCCTTATTTTCATCCGGTGTGCCTTCAAGACGGCTGTTGCTTGCGAACTTCCGACGCGCCTCGCCTAAGATCGTCAGAGCAAAGTGGCCATTTGCATCGAGCATGAATACGCCCCGTGGGTTAGAACCAAGCGCTTCGTACCTGCTTCCGTCCGGACGTGTATTGACGGTGGATACCACTGTCCAGGTCCCTACGACTTGCTGTTTGAGCGAACTCCCCTGTGCGAAGCTCTCGCTCGTATTAAGCGCAGCCGCTGAAAGCGCAAGAGCCGATACCGCTCCGATCATGAATGTGCGGAACATTGGAACCCTCCCTGTGCTGGTTAGATGAGCCGCCGCGGTGGCGCGGCTGGACTCCGCAAGAATATTCCTTGGTTGAGCTCGTGGAAAGGGTAGCAATCCCCTCCCGCTTCAAACATGACGAAGCCGGCACCGTTAGGTGCCGGTTTGCGCTGCGCTGATATTCAGTCACGCCTCTGAATAGTCGTTTCACGTTTCATGCCAGTTATGGAAGCTCCGATATGAGCTTTTGAAATTCTGTCTCTGGCCACGCTCTGGAAGTCGTGGTGCGAACATTCCCCAGCGAACTAACTGCAAGTGCGAATTTGGCAACATTGTCTCCACTTGCGGAGTCAACAATGAGGAGCAGATCGTGCTCGCCGGAGGTGAGGTAGACCTGCTTGATATCGACGTTCAGTTTTTTAGCGAGGTCCTTGGCAGCCTGGCTGCGTTTGGGAGCTTCCTTGACCCCACGAATGCCCTGATCCGTCCAATTCAGTGACAAGATGAATGTCGGCATCTATTCCTCCTACGTGCTTACGCGAAAGGATTTGCGCGCGCGCGGCGCGCAACGGGGAAGTGTAGATACTATAGGAAATTCTCTTTGGCTCAAAGCGCCCAGGGCGGTCGATGGGCAAAGGGAGCGCGCCGAACTGATGATGCGATATCATTCACCGCGAATGAGCAGCACGGGCTTGCTTGCAACGCGAATTAGCCCTTCAGCTACGCTGCCGAGCAACAGCCGCATGCGCCGGAGTGGCTGCGCTGGCGCAAGTAGGGTTGGAGGTGTTGCCCATGTTTGGCTAGACCGGTAGTTCACATCAAGTGGCCAAACATCGTTGGACGTTTGTATCTCGGTGAGAAGTTCCGGAGCAACGTGTCGATATTGAAGATGACAGCCAGGATCGGGAAGTATGAATTTCGGACTGCGATGTCTCGCCGAGTACCAACAAATTACCAATTCTGGCGTGCGCGCAATACCGGCTTAGCTACGCAGTACAATGGGAGAAAACAGCGCTGGTCGAGCGCCGTGGCGACGCGAAAATTCTGAGGTGGTGGAGCCAAGGGGAGTCGAACCCCTGACCTCTTGAATGCCATTCAAGCGCTCTCCCAACTGAGCTATGGCCCCACAGTGCCGGCCGGCAGGCCCGGCCGAGGTCGCGTCTTAAATGTAGCCGCGCGGGTGCCCCCTGGCCAGACGGCGCAGGAGCGTCAAGTCTCCTCCTCGTCCTCGACATCGCCAATGATGTCGGTCACGTCCTCGTCGCCCTCCTCCTGCTCCTCGATGAAGGTGGCGTCGTCCATGGGCTCGTCCTCGAGCTCCACTTCCTCGTCCCCGCCTGCGATCACCTCTTCCGGTTTCTTGCCCTGAGCTTCCGCTTCGGCCTCCTCGAGCGAGACGAATTCAGCGTCCGCCGTCTCCGGCAGCGCCACCTCCTCCTGCGGAGCCGCCGCGGGGGCGCGCGCGGCCGGCTCAGGGCGTGCCCGCACCACGGTGACCGCCGCCAGCGACGTCGCCGTGGCGCATTTCGGACAGATGAAGGGGTCCTTGTTCAGGTCATAGAATTTCGCGCCGCAATTGCCGCAGAGGCGCTTGGTTCCGAGGTCGGGTTTGGCCACAATCCGATTCCTTGTCGCGCAGTCCTAAAGGGTCGTTCGACGTGTGACGCTCGTCTCGCGACGCACTCACGTCATGCATCCAATGAGGTTCACCTGTCGGTATCGGCGCGTTCACTTGGCGAGTCGTTGCCGCACTGTCAATAGCCGCGGCAGGAGCCCGCCGGTAGCCTGAAGGCCGTCGCCGGCCTTACGGCGTTGATGACCCTTCGGGATGACCGCGTCGCACCCGCGTGATACGAAAAGGTCCAACTCGCGCCCGAGCATGACCCGCCCATGACCGATGCCGTCCCAGCCCCGCTTTCCGCGTGCAGGTCGGGGCCGCTCAAGGGAGCCGTGCGGGTATCCGGCGACAAGTCGATCTCGCACCGCGCCCTCATTCTTGGGGCGCTCGCCGTCGGCGAGACGCGCATCACCGGCCTGCTCGAAGGCGACGACGTCATCAATACCGCCAAGGCCATGCGGGCGCTCGGTGCCACCTGCGAGCGCATCGGGGAAGGCGAATGGCGCATTTTCGGCGTGGGGGTGAGTGGTTTTCGCACGCCGCCGTCGGTGCTCGATTTCGGCAATTCGGGTACCGGCTGCAGGCTGGTCATGGGAGCGGTCGCCGGCTGTCCAGTGACCGCCACCTTCGATGGCGACCCAAGCCTGCGCCAGCGACCGATGCAACGCATTCTCGAGCCGGTCGAGCTCATGGGAGCGCGCGCGGTCAAAGTCGCCGACGGGGGCCGGCTTCCCATTACGCTCGCGGGCGCGCGCGATCCGCTGCCCATCGTCTATTCCACACCGGTCGCATCGGCACAGATCAAGTCTGCCGTGCTGCTCGCGGGCCTCGCCGCGCCGGGAGAGACGATCGTGCTCGAAAGTGAAGCAAGCCGCGATCACACCGAGCGCCTGCTCGCGCACTTTGGCGCCGAGATCAGGGTGGAAGCCGATGGCGGCGGCCGAAAAATCACCTTGAAAGGGCAGCCCGAGCTTCGTCCGGCGCCGGTGGCCGTGCCGGCCGATCCTTCCTCGGCTGCCTTTCCGCTGGTCGCCGCGACGATCGTGCCCGGCTCGGACGTGCTGCTCAAGGACGTCATGACCAACCCGCTGCGCACGGGGCTGATCACGACGTTGCGCGAGATGGGCGCCGAGATCGAGGTGCTCGCGCGCTGCGGCAACGGCGAGGAAACCGCCGATCTCCGCGTGCGCTCGCGCGCGTTGCGCGGCGTCGAGGTGCCAGGGGAGCGCGCGCCTTCCATGATCGACGAATATCCCGTCCTCGCGGTGGCGGCGAGCTTTGCGCAGGGCGTCACTGTGATGCGCGGGCTCAGGGAGTTGCGCGTCAAGGAATCGGACCGGCTGGCCGCCGTTGCGCATGGCCTGCGCGCAAACGGGGTCGAGGTCGCAATCGAGGGCGACGATCTCATTGTGGAGGGAGGCGGGCGAGCTCGAGGCGGTGGTCATGTCGCGACGCACATGGACCATCGCATCGCCATGGCCTTTCTGGTGATGGGGCTTGCCAGCGAGAAGCCGGTCGGCATCGACGACGGCTCGTTCATCGCTACGAGCTTTCCCGCCTTCGTGCCGATGATGCGCGCCCTCGGCGCCGATTTGCGCTGAGCCAAGCTCGCAAACGGGGATGGCGACCGCCTTCGATCGCGACCAGTTGCTCGCCGCCTTCGACGAGATCGGTGAGGCGGCCATTTCCGCCGGAGCGGTATATGGCGGGTCTGCGCTGATGCTCGCGAGTAATTTCCGTTTTTCGACCGAGGATGTGGACATTTCCGAAATTGGCCGACCCTGGCCGGCCTGGCTGTCGAAGGTTGTTCACCGAATTGCCGTCACGAATGGCTGGGCGAAAGAATGGCTAAATGAAGCGGTCACCTTTCACTTGAGCCCACTTGCACATGCCGCCCGTGATCTCGTGGCTTTGGGGACTTTCCCGCGCGCAGCCGAGCAAGCAGGCGTGGCGGTGTTTGTGCCAACGGCAAGATACATGCTGGCGCTGAAACTGAAGGCTTTGCGAGTGGCCAATTTCGACAAAGGAAGCAAAGACCTTGCCGACGTCACGGCGCTTCTTCGCGTTCTCGGCATCAAGAGCATCGACGAGGCGATCGAGGTCCTTGCCGAGTTCTTTCCGAAGAGTGCGGCGCATGCCGACAAGCAGCGGTTCGTGCTAAAACGCCTCCTCTCCACAGAGAGTCCCGTGAATGCGCCCCGCTACCCTGGCACAAGCATATGAGCGGATTATTGCCGGCGAGCAGCGTGAAACGACGCTGTCCGAGTTTCTCGACACCTTTTATCTCGCGCCGACAGCCGAGCAGCGGCTGCTCTCGCTGCGCGACGAGCCCCCCGTCACGGGGGATGCCCATCTCGACGCTCTTGCCGGCGCGATCGCTGAATACCTCGCCAGGCAATACCGATTACAGATGGTTCCGGCCTGGGCCTTCGAATCCTGCCGTTACCTTGATCATGCCTGGCATACGACACCGTTCGCGGATGCCGGCATGCGCGAATATCTCACATTCGCCAGCCCTGCAGAATTCCGCTCAAGAAACATATTCACCGAGGAACGTCCCCTTCGCCGCGCGCGCAGCGGCCTGAAGTCACAATGATCATCGCGCTCGATGGACCGGCGGCTTCCGGCAAGGGCACGCTCGGCAGACGCCTTGCCGCGCATTACGGGCTGCGCCATCTCGATACCGGCCTTATCTATCGCGCGGTGGCAAAGGCAACGCTCGCGGGAGGCCACCGGCCCGACGATGTCGCGGCGGCACTGCGCGCGGCGAAGGCGCTCGACCCCGCGGCACTCGATGAAAGCGAGCTCAAGCGCCACGCCATCAGCGAGGCCGCCTCGGTCGTATCGGCAATTGCGCAGGTGCGCGCCACGCTCCTGGCGTTCCAGCGCGATTTCGCCCGCGCGCCTCCCGGCGCAGTGCTTGACGGTCGCGATGTCGGCACCGTTGTCGTCCCCGAGGCCGAGGTCAAAATCTTTGTCACTGCAACGCCGCAGGCTCGTGCGTCGCGCCGCGCCGCCGAGCTCGCGCAGGCCGGGGAGCGTATCAGCTATGCCGAGATCCTCGCCGACATTCGCGAGCGCGACCGGCGCGACACCGAGCGAACGGCGGCTCCGCTCAAGCCGGCGCCCGATGCGCACTTGCTCGACACCACCCATTTGGATATAGACGCCGCGTTCCGGACTGCCGTCGACATTGTCGAAGCCGTCCGAGCAGGCCGGAAACGCGACTGATCGCGTTTCCGCTGTTGGAGGATCAGCCTGCTTCGCTTGCTTCGTGCACGGCGCCGGACCATCGATTGGATCGCCGAGTCATGCGGTCTCTGCGCTGACGCGAGAAAGCATTGATTGCTGCCTCGCCCCAGCGGCTGGGTCGTAGCTCGCGCGAAGGTTCTGCAATCCGAGCTCGGATGCTCGAGCACAGTCACAACCTGCTTCACTGAGGAGATTTCATGGCCACCGTCACCGCCACCGCCGATACCGCCGCCGCACCCTCGCGCGAGGACTTCGCCAAGTTGCTGGAAGAGTCGTTTTCCGAAGGAAGCCTGCAGGAAGGCTCCGTGGTCAAAGGCATGGTTGTCGGCATCGAGAAGGATGTTGCGGTCATTGACGTCGGCGCGAAGACGGAGGGGCGGGTGGCGCTGCGCGAGTTCGCTGGCCCCGGCCGCCAGCCCGAGATCAAGGTCGGGGATACGGTCGAGGTCTATCTCGAGCGGATAGAGAATGCGCTCGGCGAAGCTGTGCTCTCGCGCGATAAGGCACGGCGCGAGGAGAGCTGGGGCAAGCTGGAGAAGGCATTCAACAGCAACGAGAAGGTCCAGGGCGTCATCTTCAATCAGGTGAAGGGCGGGTTCACAGTCGATCTCGATGGCGCGGTCGCGTTCCTGCCCAGGAGCCAAGTCGATATTCGACCCATCCGTGACGTGTCGCCGCTGATGAACCAGCCGCAACCATTTCAGATCCTCAAGATGGATCGCCGGCGCGGCAATATCGTGGTCTCGCGCCGCACCGTGCTCGAGGAGACGCGCGCCGAGCAACGCCAGGAGCTGGTGCAGAACCTCGAAGAAGGTCAAATCATCGACGGCGTCGTCAAGAACATCACGGATTACGGCGCCTTCGTCGACCTCGGCGGCATCGACGGGCTCCTGCACGTCACCGACATCGCCTGGCGGCGGGTCAACCACCCGACCGAGATGCTCAACATCGGACAGCAGGTGCGGGTGAAGATCATCAAGATCAATCACGAGACGCACCGCATCTCGCTCGGCATGAAGCAGCTGCAGGACGATCCCTGGCAGGGCATCGAGGCGAAATATCCCGTCGGCGCACGCTTCACCGGGCGCGTCACCAACATCACGGACTACGGCGCCTTCGTCGAGCTGGAGCCCGGCATCG
>Ga0306920_100010986_pt1 | contig 12179 bp, 9 predicted proteins | sample flu12Cox44000170_FD_204666 | JGI IMG/M metagenome (GOLD analysis project Ga0306920, IMG submission 204666) | Lab enrichment of tropical soil microbial communities from Luquillo Experimental Forest, Puerto Rico - flux4day.12C.oxic.44.000.170 (v2)... | ecosystem: Environmental > Terrestrial >...
CAGCCCGAAGATCACCGGCGTCCCCCGCGGAAGCTTGGCATCGCCCAGGTGCGTCTTGCCGTTGATCCAGTTCACCACCGCATTGACCTTGAGCTGGTCGTAGCACCTGATCTGCTTGAAGCTCGTAGTCCAATCGCCTGCAGCCGGGTCGACGACGGAGCAATCGTCGCCGAGAACCGTCTCGAAACCCGGTTTCGAGGGGCACGGCGTCGCGCCGTCAACGCCACAGAGCGCGATGACATTTGAGTTAACTTCGGGCGAATAATAATCGTCCACGTTGGTCGGCAACGTGCCGTCGGTGTGGCCGTTAACGGCCGCGTAGGCGGCATGCTTGTCGGACCAGGCGGTGAAGCCGCCGGCATTGTGGATCACGCCGTAAATCGAGTTCGCCCGGATGAAATTCCACGCATACACCGGATTGCAGTGGTTGAAAGGATCGCGATTCAGCTTGGCTGGATCGATGGACTTGATTCCGCCATCGGTCAGGCTGTAGCCGGAGAAGCCGCCATTGAGCTGGGTCTGGTCGATCTCGTTGCCTTCTTCGTATTCCGTGGTGGCGCCATTCCTGTGTCCCTCTACGCACGCTCCCGGGGGGTTTCCATTCCCGGTCTCGATGGTCGGCGGCGCCAGGATGCGGTCGTACGCGACGTCGTAATACGCCCCCACGGTCTTCGGAGAACCACCCGTCACAATCGCCATCAAGCCCGGGAAGGAATCGGAGGGCCTGGAAGTGGAAGTGCGCGTATAAGTCACGCCATGGTTGCCGAGCGAAGCCATCGCCGGGCAGGTATGGTCATTCACGCAGTTCTCATAATCGAGCGCGTGCATGCCATCAATACTGACTAAAAGTACGTGGCGGACGCCCTTTCCGCCGTCGTCCCCCGCAGGGACTTGGGCACTGATGCCGAGTGCGAGGGCCGCGAGCAGCAGCGCACTCATTTTTTTGAGACTCATGGCGAGGCTCCTGCATTTGTGGGGGGAACGCGACAGTAGGCAGGCAACGTTACGAACGTATGACAGCTGCTGGCGCTGCGTGCCGGAGACTTCGAGCTATAGCAAGAGCGGTAACCCAGCGATCGAATAATCTTATCGATGCTGAGGCAGATGGGTGCGTATCGCGCCAGGCGAAACCGGGATACTTCGCTAGCGTCTCGCTAGAGAAGTCCCAGGTGAGCCACCCGGTCGATCCCCGCACGACACTTTATATACAGTTGGACCGCGCGTGCCGTGATCCGCAAAGCTTGTGCCGGGTCAGCCGACAAAAGAGGATGAGTCGATGGAGTTACTCACAGTTCCCGCTGCAGGAGGTATTGGATTTCGCCTCGATCGGGGAGACCAACTTCGCGTCGTGAACACTCACGGCGGCCAAACCGGTGATTTGATGGCCTATACATCCGACGGGCTGGATCGATTGTCGAACGGCCGAACCTTCGATTACAACGGAAAAATCTATCTCTCCACCGGTGACGTGTTGTGGTCGGAGGGGAGCGTGAAAATGCTTAGCATCCTCGCTGACGATACCGGTCGGCACGATTTTCTTTATGCCCCGTGCAGCATCGAGATGTACCGAATCGAGTATGGCGTGACTGACTACCACCCCAATTGCCGTGACAATTTGCGTCAGGCATTTGAGTCGATGGGGCTGAACGATGTGGTCATCCCTGTCGCGTTCAATATTTTCATGGTCGCAGATGTTGCTGCGAATGGTTCTCTGACAATCCGAACACCGAACTGCCCTCCCGGATCGTCGCTGCTCCTTCGGGCGGAGGCGGATATCATTGTCGCGGTTTCAACATGTCCGGCAAGCACCTGCAACGCTGGCGCCACCATTAAACCGCTGTCGCTCGAGATTTTGAGGCGAACATAGTCGGCCGCTAGCGGGTTGCGTGGTTCATGGCGTTCCCACCGTTGACAGCGCATCGAGCATGACAAACAGCGCCGAGACCGCCAGCGCCGCGAGGGGGGCGAAAATTGACCGATTGAAGATGAACATGACCGCTCCTTTTGCGAGACGTTCCCACTACTCAACGCGAGGAACGCTACAAAATCGGCTCAGTGCCAGAGCGAGCACGCCGCGCATCGGCGGGCGGGTGCATTCAGTGCAGACGCCTCAGCAATCAGCGTGGCGATTTGCCGGCATGCGTGAGGCGAGCGCAGGCTTCGCCTTGCACGCCACGCAGATGGCGGCCTTGCGCGAGTGGTGGCGTAGTTGCTACCTAGCTTGCGGTAGCAGAGCGGCTGCGTTTTGTTTTTTTCAGCCGCGCCAGGTACTCGTCTATCGCCTGCCTGATGTGATGCTGCACCGGCGTTTCCGTGTCGTCCGAAAGCTTGTTCAGTGCGGCGATCTGTCGCGCCAGCAAATAGGGTGGGTATCGCTTTGCGATCTGCTGGGCCGGGCGTTTCTTGGCGGCCATGACGATGCTACTTCTAGCTCGGGCGTAACCCGGCGATTTCTGTAAAGGTTCGACGGGAAGGCTAATCGAGACTATCAGAAATTCTGTGTGTGCTGCTATCGTCACATGCGATGTTCGCGACCCGTCGAGGAAACTCTCCGAAGGTCCTTCAGGACCGTACACAGCAGCACTCGACCGTGGTACAGCTCCCGATACTTTGTGACCTCGACCCTATCCATGACGCGAAAGCCGTACCGATTGAACAGACGCTCGTTACGGCGCGAGCCGTAGGTGACCATCTGCCCGTAGACTTGTCGGTGACCATGGGCCCGTAGGAAGTCGAGGAAAGTGCGGATCATGGCGCGCGTGTTTCTCACGCTGCGCGCATCCGGCAGTATGTTTAGGTGGAAATGCGGTGTGTGGCGCGGTGCCGCCGGCACTTCGCGCCAGCTATTCAGCATGACCCAGCGTAGGAAAGCGTGGGATGCACGGTTGTACGGCCGCGCGTAGCAACGATACACAGCCTTGGTTGCTACTGCCAGGTTGGCGAACACCTGATATGTCTGTTTCAGCAGCGGGCGGCGGCACCCCATCAGGTATCCCCGGACCTCGCCCTGTACCTCACAGACCAGCAACGCGTCGGGCTCGAAACGGGTGTGGTACGCGGTAAGGTAGTCGGCGAACAGCTCGCGATCCTCAAAAACTGGATCGATCGGCTGGCCTAGGAACCCTGTGTCCGCACAGATGCGGCGTACAGCCTGCAAGTCGCTCGACCGGTAAGGGCGCAAGAACACTTCGCCAAGTCGCACGGTTCTCGGCGGCGCGCGAGTGGGCGGGTTATCGGGTTTCGCGCTCAGCACCGTTGGCGGAACATGCTAAGGGAAACATTCTTCGGTACTGTTACAGTCCGGGCCGTTTCTGCATCCGCCTCTACAGCGTCTCACGCCAGATCTGTCCCATACCCTGCCACTTGCTTTTCCAGCCCATGCGCGTGTCAGAGAGCACGTCGAGCATGTCGGCGAGCCGCTTGGAATACAACACACTCCAAACGGTGAGCGCTATCGTCACGGCCAGTGCAGTCGCAAACACAGCGAGGCGCTCGCCCACCGGCTTGTCGGCCTCGGCAAAGATGTTCATGCCGAGGATGCCGGTTGCCACGGTGCCGATTAGACCGACGATCGTAACGACCGTCAGTCGCAGGATTGTGTTGGCCTGACGTCGGGCGCCGTCGGAATCAAGATACTCGTTCATGTCCGTCACCTCGTGGCGTACCTCGTGGTACAGCGCTTCATTGTCCAGGTGGCGGGTCAGTCGAGCGAACACATCCCGAGCGATCTCCTGGCTCGACACCTCATGGAACCAGTAGCGGTGTGTGAAGCGCAGGAAAGCCTCCATCATCTGTCGGATCGTCCGCTTGAATGCGCGAACCGAGCGCCGGTCACCGACGATCAGACGATTCATTGCGACCGCGAGCTCGTCGGACATCGACAGCAGCGCCGCCTTGTGGAAATGCGCGATCAGGAACAGCAGGAAATACTGGTGTCGGAACTGACCGAGCATGCCAGTACTTCCTTCCGAAAAGAAGGCATCCCCGTGCGGGCCAACCACCGACAGAGTGTGCCCGGTGGCGATGATGCGCGCATCGCGGGAAGGCTGATCTCCGCTACGTCCCCAGAACCGGTCATCGCAGAAATCCCGCTCGAAATTCTCCAATGTGATCGCGGAGTAGGGCAGTGCGTTGGGATCGCCAGGTCGGGCTATCAGCGCAAGACGCACGAAATCGGCGCGGGTGAACGCCGCCGGGTCGTCCAACGCCAGGAATGACATGAAGGGCATCTGGTAGTACTCGAGCTGGCGGTAGCGCAGAGTTTGAGTCTGGCCGGGATACTCCAGCGCGAGCGGCTGCAGCAGGAATTCCCAATGCTGCGCCAGACACGCCGTGCGGTTGCGCGCTACGAATGACAGGTACCGCGACCGTGCCTCGAAGTCCGACGCCGACAGGACCTGGCCGCTGCGGCCCAGCCATTCGACTTTGTAAGGGCAGTTTCCGCCCTGGCCATTCCGTTCCCAGTAGGCGGGATACGCTCTTCCGAAGCGGTACGTCGTATTGAGCGCGTCGCGGGCGAGGATATCGTCCGTACACATCTCAAAAGCCAGAATCGCGATATCCGCATCGAGAAAGAAATACAGATCGACGTGCGCAATGTCGAACGTGATGGGGTCGTCGGTCTCCGCGAAGCGGACGCGCGCCTGAGCCACATCGTGACGCCGGTAGACACGGAGGCTCGCCTCACCGTGGATAGCGGCGGTCTCCTGACCGGCGCGCGACTGGTAGAGGAAGCGCTGTACATAGGGAAGGAAAGTGACGAACTCCTTGTAGTGCCGCTCCTGGAAATCGCCGGGATCCGCGCAGAACTCGTCTACGACCTCGCTCCATGGACTGCCGGCGATCGTTTCGAGCGCTTTCCAATGCCGCTGAACCTGCTCGCCGGGGCGCAGCGGCATGAGCTGCAACGGCCAGACGATGATCTGGCGAAAGTGTCTGATGATGAGATCATCGGAGATGCTTGAGGCCATGACCGCGCCCGTGCCCTTTCTTATGTTGCGGCCCTGGTGATTTGTTTCGCCCTAACCGGATAAGCGTACTCCAAAAGCCAATTGGACGTGCGCTGCGCCTTGGATTACTGAACCACGCCGATCTTCCTGAGTGCCTGCAGGTATTCCACTACGAGGTCGGTGGGTATAGGGCCGTACTCCGCGGACAGCTCCTCATCGATCTGCTGCGCGGTGCGCATTCCGTCCGCAAAGTTCAGCGTCTCGTAGGCGTACTCTTCGCCGCCTCCCCACTCGCCTTGATAACCCAGGAGGCGCGGCGTCGTGATCCCCGCCGTCTTGGCATGAGTTGCGAAGTAGTCGTAGCCGAAGACGGCTAGCGGACCCTTCGGTTCGGGAAGACGGCGAAAGACCGTGGTGGCGTCGCCTCGTGATGGCTTCCCCGTCTGCTCGCGCTTGCCACGCTCACCTGCCGCCTGCGTCACGGACCCGAACGTTTCGATGGAAGCGGCGACCGCCTGCTCGTATTCACCCGGCGGGCCAGCCGGAGTATGCCGCCTCATTGCCAGAGCCGTTCTCAACAGCTTTCCCCGAGCGACCGCCTCCCGCGCAGCGGGCACGTCGCGCGAAGAGTAATTCGCCAGGAAGTACCCGCTGGCGGCGCCGATGAACGCAGCGCGGCGCAGCTTGGTCGGGTCGATGTTGGCGGCGGTATCGAAGTTTGTGTGGATGTAGCGGTCGGGCCAGTCGTTGAGATAGATGGAAGGGATGCCGAAGGAGGAATCCTGGTAGACGTCGTGGTCGCTCCCCATCGTGTAGGCGGCGTACACCGCCTGCAGAGGCTCTTTTCCACCCTCGGGCGCCGCCAGCGGCCATTCGGCCTTGCCGGTCGCCGCAAGCTCGTACGACTCCGCGTTCACCCAATCGGCAAAGGCCCAGGCGATATCGTGCACGAACGACGGCCGGGACATCGGGCCGCGTGTCACATGAAATACGGCCTTCGTGACCGGCCCGCCTCCGACCATGTCCATGTGAATCGCCGCCCGTATGCGCCGCGCCAGTTCCGGCCGGCCGTTGAGAAGTGTCGTGGTGCCCTCGATCTCAGGTGGCCAGATGAAGCGGATCGTGCGGGCCGGCCGCGCCAACTTGCCCTCATCGATCAACTTCTGAAGCGTCCGGGCCACCTCGAGGATCGTGACGCAGCCACTGGCGTTGTCGTTCGCGCCCGGGCGCTGATGATCTAGGTGACAGGAGAAGGCGATCTCCTGTTGCCTGAGCTGCGGGTCGGCACCCTCGATCACGCCTGTGACCACCTCGTAGTATCCCGGATGCTGGCCAGCTTTGACCCGCGCGTGCAGCTTGATGGTGTCTCCGCGCTCGAGCCGGGCCTGTAGAGCGCGCGCAGTCTTCAGGGAGACCATGAAGGCGAAGGTGGGGTTTTCGGAGAAGGACTCGAGGTGTCCCCAGCGGACCAGATTTTCGTCTTCGCCCCACCAGGCCGTCCGCTGGTTCTGGGCGTAGCTCACGATACCTGCCGCCTTGAACTTTCCGATCGCCGCCTCCTGCACCTCCCCGGGCTGCGAGCTCACCAAAACCAGTTTGCCGCGCACATCCTTGCCCGAGTAGTCGCTGTCCTGTGTTCCCTGACGGACGTCCACGAGGTCCGCCGTGACGTCGGCGGATTCACTGTCCTCGGCGAGGGCCACCGGCTCCGCCTCGTAGCTCGCGAGAGTGTGCTCCATCCCGTCCCTGACCTCGGTCAGATCGCCCTGCTCGGCGTCCCACGCCTGACGGGACCGCTGGGTGCCGTAAAACGTTCGCCCGTCGGCCGGAAACTGCAGGATCTGCACCTCCGAGAGGCCATACGCACGTGCCCGCTCCGCGACCAACTCGGCGGCCGAATGGAATCCCTGCGAGCCGCGCTGCCGGTGAAAGCGCGCGAGGCCTTCGAGGTTCCTCTTGGCGATCTCGCCGCTCATTTCGTTCGCTAGAGCGGCGATCTCTTGCGGCGCCAGAAGCGGAGGAGGGTGCGCCGCAGCAGTGCCAGCGCAGGCGACCAATGCGGCACGGAGCAGCGATGTCGAACGCAGGCTAAGCACTCGACTTAAGCCGACGTGCGTATCAACTGATCCCTGATCGGCAGCTGCCGGATGCGGATGCCGGTCGCAGCGAAAATCGCATTGCAGAGTGCCGGCGCGACCGGCGGGGTGCCAGGCTCTCCAACACCGCCCAAGGGCAGGCCAAAGTCGGACGGCAACAGGTGCACGCGGATCTCGCGGGGCGCTTCATTCATGCGAAGCACCGTGTAGTCATGGAAGTTGGACTGAACGACACGCCCGTCCTTGAATGTGATCTCGCCGGATTTCGCGAGCGACACTCCCATGATGCAGGCGCCTTCGGACTGTGAGCGCACCCGGTCCGGATTGATAACCGCGCCGCAGTCGATCGCGATGTCCATGCGCGGGATTTCCAGCTGTCCCTGCTCGTCTACCACCACGTGGGTGACGACGGCTGCATAGGTGACAAAGCTGTAGCTCGCGGCTATTCCCAGACCCTGACCTTTCGGCAGCGATCGGCCCCAGCCGGCCTCGCGCGCCACGGTCTCGATCACCCGGGCCATGCGACCGGTGTCCACGATGTAACGGTCGGGAGCTTCGCCGTAGTTCCAGGTGTCGCTGAGGGAGCGCGGGTTGATGCGACGCGCCGGCCCGATCAGCTCGAGCAGGTAGTCCTTCGGGTCGCGCTTGGCCGCAGCCGCGAGCTCATCGACAAAACACGAGGTCGCGAAGGCATGCGGAATGTTGGATACCGATCGGAACCATCCGATGCGCGTATGCGCGTCCGCTTCGGCCACCTCCACGCGGAAATTCGGAATGAGGTAGGGGAGTCCTATAGCACTCTGTCCGTATTCGTCCTCCGACTCGCTGCGCGCCCCGACCTCGAACGTGGCGCCGATGGTCGGTGCTGTGGAGCGGTGCAGCCACGCGATGGGCTTGCCGTGCGCGTCCAGCGCCGCCTCCAACCGCTCGAGCGACACCGTGTGGTAATAGTCGTGACGGATGTCATCCTCGCGCGTCCAGGTGACTTTGACGGGGGCGCCGTTCATTTCACGCGATAGGAGCGCCGCTTCCGCCGCGTAATCGGGCTTGGACTTTCGCCCGAAGGCACCGCCGAGCAGCGTGACATGAACCGTCACGTCGGTCGGCTTCAGGCCAAGATGCTCAGCAATCAGGCTGCGGGTGGCCTCCGGCGCCTGCACGCAGGCCCAAGCTTCGCACTTGCCGCCAGAGACCCGAGCAGCGGCGGCGGGAGGCTCCATCGAGGCGTGAGCGAGGTGCGGCAGATAGTACTCGGCGACGACGTGCTTCGAGCCCTTGGTCATCGCAGCGAGCGCATCGCCGTCGTTTCTGACCGCCTTCGCCGGCTTGCGCGCCACATCCTCGAGCTGTTTGCGGTAGGTGCTCGAGTCATATGCCTTGTTCGGGCCGTCGTCCCATTCGATCTTCAGCGCCCGGCGCCCCTGGTTGGCGGCCCAGGTGTCCTTCGCGACCACGGCAACGCCGCCTAGCGGGTGAAACAGGAATGGCAGCGGACTGCCCTTGATCTCGACGACCTTGACGACTCCCGGAACCTGCATGTGCAGGTCAAATTCCCGGCCGCCGGAGAACGGGTAGTGGCCCGCCGCAGTGTGGCAGCCCACGCAGTCGCCGGCACGTACCAGATACTCGCCGCGGGCGCGCAGGTCACTCGTGGAGGCGATGTCCGGTTTATGCGTAACGCTCTGACTGAATGCGCGCCAGGTGATGAACGCTCCCACGGCAGCCACGCCGAGCGCTGTCGCAGTCCACCATTTCATACGGTGCTCCCCTACTGCAGCAGGATCCTGTCTTTGGACAGATAGTAGCCGCCGGTATGGCCGGTGTCAGCCAGCAACTCATCGACCGATTGCTGACCTCTCGCAGTCGCTGTGACTCAGATCGCAGCCGCGCGCGAGTCTTGGGGCGAGGATCAGTGCATCCGACGTCGTCCTGACACGGGAGCTCGGCGCTGATGCGAACTGCCACACCTATTGACGGCCGCGCGCCACGCGCGTGGCGTCCCACCTCCCAGTTCTGGGGTTGGATAGCGATCCTGGCACTCGCACACATCGGCCCGTTGCAGGCGGCCGCGACCGTCGAGGTGCTGGAGACCTACCCCGCCGGGGAGGAGGTCACTCTCGGCCGCAACGAGACCTTCTACCTGCGCCTGGCCTACGACAGCGACAAGCCAATCGGCATCTGGGCGCGGCCGTACTACAGAGGCCAGCCTGCGAACGCCGGCAACAACGGCTCCTACAGCTACACGGGCAAGGGCGAGGCCCTCGGCTGGTTCTTCTTCAGTGGCAACCACGGCGAGGTAGACGAGGTTCGCATCACCGCCGGCGATGGCTCGATCGCGGGCACTCCCGTGGTGCTCACCTACCCGGTGCACGTCATGGCCAGTGAGCATCAGATGGACGCCGAAGCTGCGCCGGATTGGGTAGCACGCCTGAAGGCTGCCGACGCCGAGCGCCAGAGGCTCGCTCGCGAGGCGAATGCCAACCGTCCGGTGTCGCCATTCGCGTCGCTCCTCGTGAGCCTTCTGATGATCGGCGTCCTGGTGCTCGGCGTGGGCGGATTCGTGCTGCCTGTGCGCGCACTGCTGCGCTGGCGTGGGGGCTGGCGCATGGCCGCCGCGGTGCCGGCGGCACTCATGGGTTTCGTCGTGCTGCGTCTGATCGCAGGCGTCTCGAGGGACCCAACCTCGCACAATCTTTGGCCGTTCGAGATTCTCATGGCAGGCCTGCTCAGCACCATCATCATGGGGTTGCTGACGCTGGCACGCCGCGCGTCGGGAGCTGCCGCCGCGGGATAGTTGCGACTCGGATACGAGAAACTGCGTCGCTAAAAGAATAGGTCGCCTTCTGGCTATACAGGGGCAGCAGGCGGCCGATACTGGATGAGGACCCCTCGCCGTCATCTGGGGCGTAAAATCCCAGAGACGGCATTGAGCGCCTCGGACCGAGATTTATGGCAACCCCCGACCCTCGAGCGACTCCCAGTGAATCCGCGCAGAAGCTGCTGCTTCCAGCGGATACGAACATCACCTGCCCAAAGTGCAAGAACACGTTTGGCTTGGAGCAGGGTTTTGCGCGAGCGGCGCTCGAGCAGTTCGAGCACAGCACTGAAGGGGCGCTCGAGGCGGTGCGCAGAGCAGAGCGTGCGGAAGCTGATAGGCGTGCGCAGCAGCTCGCAAGTCAGGGGACGAAGGCCCTTCGGGACGAGAACGCAGAGCTTAAACGCCTTCTAACGGAGCAAGGCGAGAAGCACGGGCAGGCACTCAAGGAAGTCGCCAAACTGGCGCAGCAGTCCGCGGCGCCGCAACTGGAAGCCATGCGCGCGGAGCTCGCCGCGCGCCAGGCGAAGATCGACGACTTCACGCGCCGCGAGTCCGATCTTTCTGAACGTGAGCGAGGCTTGGAAGCACGAGTTGCCGAAGCCGCACACAAGCGGGCCGAGAGCCTCGTGGCAAACGAACGCACTCTGTTCGACAGCCGGCTGGCAGAGAAGGATCGCCAGCTCGCGGACGTTCGCTCCCGGGAGCTTCAGCTTCTAAAAGACAAACAAGCCCTCCAGGATCGGGCAAATGAGCTGGACATCGAGGTCGCCCGCAAGCTCGATTCGGGCCGCGCTGAGCTGGAATTGCGGATCCGGGGCCAGGAGCGCGAGCGGGGTGAGCTCGAAAACGCGGAGCTGAGGAAAAGATTGACCGACATGCAGGAACAACTCGCCGAAGCCCAGCGCAAAGGGGCCCAGGGCTCGCAGCAGTTGCAGGGAGAGGTTCTTGAACTCACGCTTCAGGAAGACCTCGAGCGGGCGTTCGCGCTGGATTCAATTGAAGAAGTGCGCAAAGGTGCACGAGGCGGGGATGTCATTCAGAGGGTTATGACACGCAGTGGCCAGTTGGCGGGAGTGCTGCTCTGGGAAGCCAAGCGGGCCAAAGACTGGAGTCCGCAGTGGGTGACCAAGCTCAAGGAGGATATGAGAGCTGCCGGAGCGGATGTGGGCATCCTGGTGAGCGTAGGGGCCTGCTACCCCAAGGAATGGGCAGCAGGAGCGCTCTTCGATCTCCACGACGATGTCTGGGTGACCTCCTGGTCGACTGCAGTGCAGCTCGCCACCGTGCTGCGTTCAGGACTGCTGCAAGTTCACAAACAGCGCGTCGCATCCGCCGGTAAAGGCGAGAAAATGGAAGCGGTCTACGACTATCTGACCTCTTCCCAGTTCTCCAACAAGCTCAAGGCGATTTACGGTGCATTTCATCGCATGCGGCAAGAGCTGGAAGCGGAAAAGAGCCAGACGCTGCAGCGCTGGGCGCGCAGAGAAAAGCAGCTGCAGAGTGGTGTTGCGGAGCTCGTGGGCGTTGCGGGCGACATTCAGGGATTGGCGCAGCAGGACCTGCCCTTGTTAGAAATGGAAGACCCTGGGTCTTCCGATGAAGAGTCCGGATCGGATGCAAGGCAGATTGGCCTGAGAATCGGTGGATGAGCGGTGCAGCCGGCTCCTCACTGCACCGCATACGTCTGGCGGGCTTCTGACGCGCGGCTACTGGCAGCGCCTACGGAAAAGGTCGGCGCCGTCCAGGCGAACGTGAGCCGCCAGGCGAGCGGCCGCTAAGTGGCCCCGTGGAGTGTCGATCCAGTCAAGGGGATCTGTGCCCATTCACGCTCGTGGCGGCCAGTGCCTTCCTTCGTTCGTATTCTCGGCCGAGCATCCACGCGCTAACGCCCCAGAACCCCGAGGCGAGCACTCCCAGGCTGAGCGACGCGCCAACTCCAAACCCGAGCCAGCGCATGCCCGCCTGAAACCAAGCGGACGATAAGTCTCCTAGGCGATACATCACCACGTCGATGATGTTCTTGGTCTTGTAGCGGCTCTCCTGATCAACCACAGTGAAGCAGATCTCCCGGCTGGGTCGGGCAATAGCGTACTGAGTGACGCGCCGCAGGGCCTGCATGGCCTGGAGCATGAGGAGCGTGGGGGAGATTGCCATCAACACAAAGGAGACGGCCGTGAGGATTGGATTAAGGACCAAACTTCCGGTGACGCCAAAGCGACTGATGAATCTGCTCAAGCCGAACAAGGCGACTGCGGCCGAGACGAAATTCACGACGAGGTCGATGTTCGCGAGTGCCTGGGTGCGCGAGGCAACATC
>Ga0306920_100010987_pt1 | contig 12178 bp, 16 predicted proteins | sample flu12Cox44000170_FD_204666 | JGI IMG/M metagenome (GOLD analysis project Ga0306920, IMG submission 204666) | Lab enrichment of tropical soil microbial communities from Luquillo Experimental Forest, Puerto Rico - flux4day.12C.oxic.44.000.170 (v2)... | ecosystem: Environmental > Terrestrial >...
TCACCTCCGGATAGCCTGCCTCCGCCATGCTCGGCACGTCCGGAAGTTCCGAGGAGCGCTGCGATCCGGTCACTGCCAGGGCGCGGATCTTGCCGCCCTGCACCGGTTCTAACCATGCAAAATTCGCTCCGCTGGGCTCCGCCGGGCTCTTGCAAACCGCCGGTATTATCGGTATTTCCTCCGTTGAACGCCGCCGGGCTCCGTGGAGCTTCGGGACGCTTATTGCACGTATATTGCACACGAGAGGACCCGCTACCGTGCCCGATCTAGCTGACTTTAGCATACAGCATCAACGCGATCCTCGACCAAGCCGTCGAGCAGGGCATAGTGCCGCCCTTCATCGTCATCGGGTTGAGCCCAAACGGAAGCGTAACGGTCATGCGGGTGCGGGCTGACGGCACCGATGCGGAATTGTTGGCGGAGCACTACGAGCCGGAAGGATTCCGGGTGCCGATGACGCTCGCGCTCATAGACCAGAATAACGAAGCGCTGCGGGGAGCAATCACGGCCAAAGGCGTGACCTGGACGCACTAGGGAGACACGAACATGGCCCGCACCGTCCGCGACACCGCCCTCGAGAGCCGGACCGCGCGCAGCCGGCTCGAGCCCAGCGGTCAGCCGTACTACCGCGCGCTCGAGCCCGGGCTCCTTCACCTCGGCTACCGCAAGCCGCTCACCGGGGCGGGCAAGTGGCTGGCGCGCCAATACGCTGGCGACGGCCTCTACCGCCTGCACAAGATCGGGATCGCCGACGACTACAGCGACGCCGACGGCGCCGTCATCCTCAATTTCAAGCAGGCCCAGGCCGCTGCCCGCAAGCTCATCGTCGAGCGCGCCGGCGGGGTCGGGACCGTCGCGGATGCGGTCGACACCTATATTCGTCACCTGGAGGCCGACGGACGCTCGCCGCGGGCCATCCAGGGGGTGCGCTATGCCGATCGCGCCTTCATCCGCCCCACCCTCGGCCTGATCAAGCTCGGCGCGCTGACCACCGAGCAGTTGAACCGCTGGTGCGCCGACCTCGCTAAGCGGCCGGCTCGACTGCGCACCAAGGCCGGCGCTCCGCAGCGCTACCGCCACGGCGACGATCTGGACGCGCGCCGCGCGCGCCGCGCGACTGCCCGGCGGATATGGACGGTCCTGCGGGCGGCGCTGCAGCACGCCTTCGACCACGACAAGGTCGAGAGCGATCGGGCCTGGCGCAAGGTCAAGCCGTTTCGCAATGTCGACACCGCACGCACCCGCTATTTGACGGTGGCGGAGGCGCAACGGTTGATCAACGCCGCGGATCCGGAATTTCGTCCTCTGCTGCAGGGCGCCTTCCTGACTGGCGCGCGGCTGGGCCAGCTGGCAACGCTCACCGTCTCTGACTTCAACCCTGACGTCGGGACGCTCCGGCTGCGCAGCCGGAAGGGCCGCGGTCACGAGCGGACTTATCACGTGCATCTATCCGATGAGGGGCGGGCGTTTTTCGTCCACGCCTGCGCCGGAAAGGTCGGATCGGATCTGATCTTCACTCACGCCGATGGCCGTCCTTGGGGGCGCGCGCACCAGCTCATTCCGATCCGGGAGGCATCAGCCCGCGCCAAGCTCAAGCCGGCGGTCAACTTCCACGTCACCCGCCACACCTTCGCATCGCACGCGGTCATGAACGGCGCCCCGCTGTTGGTCGTGGCGCGGGCGCTCGGTCACTCCAGTACCCGGATGGTGGAGCGGGTCTACGGGCACCTCGCCCCGAGCTACGAGGCCGACGCGATCCGCAAGGCGGCGCCGCAGTTCGGGATCGCGCCGGGGAACATCCGGCCGTTGGGGCGATAATGGCGATGACAGAGGTTGTCTGGTTACTCCTGCGTGAGGTGCGCGACCTCGTCGCGAAGTATTGCGGTGGGTCAGTTCCTGAGGCCGAGCGGCTGATCATCGAGTACGCGCAGAAGGGACACTTCAGGGCGTGCCGCTTTCACGGCGACCGTAGCGCTAGTCTGATCCAGACGAGACATTGGGGCGCCATGCATCCGGAACTTGGTCTCTGTATTCCTGTCGATTTCGACAACAGCACAGTGACGTATATGCGCCGAGAGCCGCCTTCGGAGACAACCAAGCTGATGATGGAGGACGTCCACGAAAACTTAGACCAGGTATTGGAGCTTCCTCCTCCTGTCTTTCAAATGCGACTCGTGCGTCTATCCCGCGACCAAGTGTTCTCGATGCTGCGCATGGAGGGGCTACTGGAATCGTCCGAGCAGCCTTCCGCAGCAGCAGAGAATACTCGGCTGCCGGTCGCAAAGGGGCATGTGAAGGGGCGCGCGAAAGCGCAAAGGCTAGGACAGCAAGAACGTCGAATCGAAGCAGTGATGTTGGCGATTTATGGAGACGATTGGCCAATGCTTCGCCCGGCAGAATTGCAGCGAAACATCGATAACGCGCTAAAGGCTGGGACGCTAAAGACGCTGAAGCCACCGCTGCCCCGGCATTGGGTGGCGCCCCTGGATTCGTGTACCCGTGTTTTGGAGAAACGGGGCAAGCTTCGGGCCAATTGACGCGCAAAAATCTACACGCGTTTAACACGCGTTTAGCACGCGCGTGTAGATTTTTCCAAACGCGTGCAGGTTTTGATTTTCAGACGCACCGCTTCGACGCACTATGCTCCGTGAATTTTAGCGGAGCCCCGCCATGTCGCGCGGAGAAGTTACCGGCAAGAAGGCGCGTGCGGCGCCGGCCAAGTCCAAGGGACTTGGATGGTCGCGCAGCCCGCCGCCGGCATTCGCCACCGCCTTCACCGTCGAGGAGTTCTGCCGCGCTCACCGGATCAGCTCCGCGACCTACTACGAGATGAAAAAAGCGGGTTTAGGCCCAAACGAGATGGAGGTCGGCCGACGCCGGATCATCTCGATCGAATCCGCAGCCCGATGGAGGAAAGCCCGCGAGGCTGCCGCGGCTGAAGCTGCGGAATAGGTTCTGCAATTTGTGAATGCGCGCCCGCGTTGGCAGCGACATCGCTGTCCGCGAACAAGAGAGGTCTGCGCCAACGAGACAGCCGACCCCGCACCGCCGTCGGCGTGGGAAGGGAAATACGAGGACGGCATTTGAGGAAGGGGCCCGGTACGTCCCGAGTGGTTCGACAGCCGTTCGAACGCACCGGCCCGCAAAAACAGCGGCCAAAGGACCGCTACGACAATGGTTGAAATAGTTCAAGTTCGCCGAAAAAGCAATCCACCGACGCAGCAGCGGTTTCACCCGCTGACTTGGCGCACCGGGATCACTCTCGATGCTTTGAATCGGCTAATCGCGGAAATGGGCCGCGAACCGGTTGAACAGGTGCTGCGCGGCGTAGGCTTGCTGCCGGACGGGTTTACGCTGCCCGAATGAACTTGGCGCCGCTCGCACCGCGGGCGGCGCTGCCATTTTTGGGACCGTGACTGTCGGCAGAGCCGAGGCGATGACCACGAACGACACCAACAACAGGCGCGCGCCGGCCGCGGAACGCTTGAAGGGGGGCACACCATGCGAATAATCGGCGCCGACGAAAGGCTCAACGAGCCCCGCGGTGTGAAGATCCTTCTCGCCGGTCCGACCGGCGTCGGCAAGACGAGCCAGCTGCACACGTTCCCCGTCCCTTCTCGTGTGCTGTTTCTCGACGGCGAGGCCGGCGACTTAAGCGTGCAGGACGTACCGGTCGACACTGTCCGCATCGATGACTGGCAGACCGCGCGCAACATCGCAGTCCGCATTGGCGGACCTAATCCGTCGTTTGCGCCGACTTCCTGCTATAGCGAGGCGCACTACAAGGCGGTCGGGGGCGCGCTGGAAAACCTCGACCGCTACGACCTGATCTTCGTCGACAGCATCACCGCTATCAGCCGGCTCTCATTCCGCTGGGCGGAGCAGCAGCCGGAGGCGCGCTCGGAGCGCACCGGCGCCAAGGATTTGCGCAGCGTCTACGGACTGCATGCGCGCGAGATGCTGATGTGGCTGCATCAGTTACAGCACGTGCGCGGCAAGCATGTGATCTTTGTCGGCATTCTCGAAAAGGTCGTCGACGACTTCAATCGCTTCGTCGAGTACCGCTTCCAGATGGAGGGCGCGAAGGTGCCGCGCGAGATCGGCGCCATCGTCGACGAAATCATCGTGATGGAATTCATCGACTTCGGCGACCACAAGCCTGTCCGCAGCTTCATATGCACGACGCCGAACCCGTGGGGATTTCCAGTTAAGGACCGCAGCGGAAAGCTCGACCAGACCGAGCCGCCGGACCTCGGAAAACTCATCACCAAAATTCTCAACCGCGTTTCACCCACCGGCAAATAGAGGAGGTTTCCTATGCCGTTCGATTACTCACAAGCTCCCGACCCGCGCGACTTCTCGGAGTTGATTCCGCACGGGACGATCGCGACCGTGCAGATGCGCCTCCGCCCCGGCAATGCCGGCGAGGATGGGATCTTAAAGCGCACGAAAGCGGGCGACGCCGAGATGCTCGATTGCGAATTCGTCATCGTCGACGGGCCGTACGTGAAGCGGAAGTTCTGGGACAACTTCATGCTGGCGGGCACAACCCCCGGCCAGCAGGAGATGGTGCTCACCAACCGCGGCCGCCTCAAGACCATCCTGGAGAGCGCACACGGCATCAGGCCGGGCGATAGCAGCGAGAAAGCACGCAAGGCCTATTCGGCCGGGCTCAAGGACTTCGACAACCTGATCTTCATCGCCAAGATCGGCGTGAAGAAGGGCGGGCCGAAGAACGACGGCTCGGGCGAGAGCTGGTCCGACAAGAACGTGTTGGCGGCCGCAATCGGCCCCGAACACAAGGAGTGGCACCTGGTCGAGCAGCCGCCGCCGTTCAATGGTGGCGGCGCAGGCGCAGCGACCACGCCATCGGCCGCCGCGCCCGCAGGCGCGACGCAGGGCGCGACACCGATCACTCCGCCGAAATGGGCGCAGTGATGAAAAGGTCTCGTGTCATCGGACAAGCCTCGCCGTCCGCAATCGAGGACGCATGGCAGCGGCGGGCAACCGCCGCCGCCATCGAGGCTGCGCGCGACGTCATCAAGCTCGACGGGCCCATCCCGCCCGATACGGCCGTCGGCCGGCTGAACGACACCGAGTGGGGCTGGATCCTCGCTGCGATGCTGTTCGCGTGGATCAGAACGCGCGCCGAGCAGGCGGTCGCGGAACAGCTCGACACCGAGCAAGTCATTCGCCTGACCGCGCTCGATCCCGAGCCGTGGGACGCCGGCGCGGTGGCGGCGATCCTGCCCGAGCTCGCGAGCACCTGTGGCACGGTCGACTGGTCGCAGCCGATCACTGCCTGGCCGCGCGACACCATGATTGAATTCCTGCTCACCGCGATGCGGCTGATCCGCAAGAGCATGATTGCGCGCGACTTGAGCGACGAAGGCGTTTCCAGGGGATCGAGCGCGAGCGCGATCTCGCGCCAGGCCAACGCCGCGGCGGGCGGACCATTGATGACGCCGGACGAGCTCAATGACGAGATCGACTGTATCTGAATGAGACTGTCATGGCCTTCGATTACTACAAGCCCAAGCTGGCGGAGGAGCCGATCAACGTCGCGCTGAACGCCGCCATCGAACGCGCTGCAGCCACAACAGCGGAATTGCCACGTCCCTATCTGGGCGCGAGCAGTATCGGCGACGAGTGCATGCGCCGCATCCAGTATGACTGGTGGTGCAAACCCGAGCTTCCGGCCAGAACCCGCGAGATTTTCGACCGCGGGCATTACTTCGAGGAACGCGCCCGCCGGCTCCTTGTCGCAACGGGCTTTAAGTTTGCGCCGCCCACAGCGCTTGCTTTTAGCGCTGTCGGCGGGGCTTTGCGCGGACACGCCGACGGTATCGTTATCCACGGTCCAGATCTGCCCGGAGCTTATGTGGTCTATCCCTTTTTATGGGAACACAAGTGCGTCAAGGCTACGAGCTGGAGAGAAATCGAGCGCGACGGGCTTGAGAAGAAGCACTCGAAGTATCTCGCTCAGGTTGCGCTCTATCAGACCTACCTCGATATCACCAATCCCGCGCTGTTCACGGTCACGAACGCTGACACCTGTGAGTGGTTGCACTTCTTCGTGCCGTTCAATGCTGAACGTGCGCAGCTTTGGTCCGACCGTGCCCTGAACATCATCGAGGCGACGCGCGCCGGCGAACTGCTGCCGCGCGCCTACGACGACCCGGATAGATGGCCGTGCAAGCAATGCTCTCACCGCAAGCGGTGCTGGGGGAGCGCGACATGAGCGACGACCCCTTCAAGCCCCCGGTCTCTGCCGACGTCACGTTATTGGACGAGATCGCCATGGCCATCAACGAACGCGATTTCCGACGCGAGCCCGGCGAATGCAGCTGGCCGTACCTCAAGCCCGAGATGAAGGCGTTGGTGGACCTGATCCGGCAGCACGCCGAGAAAGACGACGCCTCCCCCGAGACCATGATCGGCTTCGCGGCGCTGCTCGTCATCGACGGAATGGTTGCACAGAACTTGTGTGACTTAAGGCTCGCGAAGCAATCACTACCGCCATTCAACAAATCATGAGCGCGAACAAGAAAACCCTGGAGGAGCGGATCGCGGCGGTCGTGCGCCTGCTCGCGAGCGACCGCGATGGCGAAGTCATCGCCGCCGTCAGCGCGCTCAAGCGCACGCTGGCGACCGCCGGCACTGACATCAATGGCCTGGCCCTCGGCATCGAGAATCTGGGCAAGAGCACGGTCGTGCCGGACGAGATCAAAAAGAAGATCTGGGATGCCGCTGTTCAACACACCGAGAACCGACTGCATGGCGGCGATGATTTCCGCAGCACCGACGGTAAACCAACTTGGCAGGCGGTCGCACTGTACTGCCAGCGCAACATAAACCGGCTCGATACCCGGCATCACGACTTCATCAACAAGGTCGCGGCACAGACTGTGTATGACCAGGAGCCGACCGAGCGGATGCACAAGTACCTCTTCTCTCTGTTCCTCAGGCTAGGCGGGAAAATCATATGAACGCGCAAGTGGACGAGGCCACCGTTCGCCAATTCATCGAGATCATCAGCGCGCACGCGCGGGCGGTCATCAACGGCGCCGGCCCGCCCGGAGTCCTGCAGCTGTCTCGGCTCAATCCACTCGACACCAACCCTGTCCCCAGTCGGTTCACGCTCGACGACATCGAGAACATGGTGAGGACCGCGGTCAGCGACGCGCTCGCCGGCCACAACGCCTACATCGAGGCCCGCACTGTGCGCGCCGATCTGCGCGGTAATCTGCGTGGCACCCTCGAAGATACCGTCTGGGTGTTCGGGCTGGTCGCTGACTGCGACGCCGACAAAGGCAAGGGCGGCAATATCGCGGTCAGGCCGAGCCTTGTGATCGAGACCTCGCCCGGGAATTTCCACTACTGGTACCTGTTCACGCGCGCCATCCCTGCCGAGCAGGCAAGGGTGATCGGCGACGCCATTCGCGCCAGTTCAGGTGCTGACAAGGATACCGGCGTCGTAACGCAACCCTACCGCATCGCCGGAACGCCAAACTTCCCCTCGGCCGAAAAGCAGGCGCGCGGACGCATCACCGTCGAGGCGACGCGGATCGCCGAGCAGACCGGGCGGCTCTGGGACCCGGACGAATTGCTGCAGGCATTCTCCGCGGCGCCTTCAGCCGCGCCCGCGGCCGGTGCGCCGGCGGCGAGCAGCACACCGGTCGACGCCGAGGCGACGCTCCCCGAAGAACTGGCCAAGAGCATCCGCGAAGGCGGCGTCGGCACGACCAACGACAAGAGTCGCTCCGCGCTATTCCAGAGCGTGGTCGATCAGCTCAAGCGCCGACATTGGACGATCGACGACATCGTGGCGCTGCTCGAGAAGTATCCGAACGGCGTCGGCGCCAAGTACGGCAAGAAGCGCCTGCGCAAAGAAGTCACGCGCTCCTACGGCAAGGCCGTGGGCGGCAGCGCCCCGGCGCCCGCGCCCGGCGGGACGCCCGGGACGGCTGGGACGGGGTTATCGGGCGGGGCGACCGCCGCGGCGGCTGCGTCGCAAGCTGCGGGCCCCGGGCCCGGTGCAGCGCCCCATACGGCGCCGCATGCGGCACATGCGCCACACATCCTGCCCACTATCCGCCTCGTCGACGGCCAGCTCCCGCGCACAGTGGAGGCGACCGAGCGCGCGATGGTTTCCGCCGGCATGGAGATCTACTCGCGCGCCGGCGCGCTCGTGTATCCGGTCAAAGAGACCAGGATGGCGGCCAAAGGACGCAAGACCGTCACGGCGCGATTGAGCGCCTTCAGCGCGGACTCCTTCATCGAGCCGGTGGCCGAGGCCGCGATCTATCAGCGCTGGAGCGTGCGGAAAAATGCCTGGATCGACATCGATCCGCCGGTGCAGCTCGTGCGCATGGTGCTGTCGCGCGAGCGCCGCTGGGCTTTCCCGCATGTGAGCGGCATCATCACCACCCCGACGCTGCGCCCCGACGGCTCGCTGCTCGCCGCGCCCGGATACGATCCGCGCTCGGAGCTCTACCTGCTGCCCAATTTGCAGCTGCCGCCGATCGCGACGGCTCCTACGCGCGAGGACGCGTTGGCCGGACTCGACAAGCTCAAGCACGTGTTCCGCGAGTTCACGTTCCAGGACAAGGACGGCAAGGGACTGGAGCGGCGGCTCAACTGCTCAGTCGCAATTTCCGGACTATTGACCGCGCTATTGCGCGGATCGCTACCGACCTCTCCGGTCTATCTGATGCGCGCCAGCACGCCGGGAACCGGCAAAAGCTACCTCGTAGACGTGATTGCCGTGGTCGCCACCGGGCAGCTCTGCCCAGTCATCACCGCGTCAAAGAACGCCGAGGAGACCGAGAAGCGGATCGGCGCGATCCTGCTCAGCGGCATCCCGATCGTCTCGCTCGATAACCTCCATTCACGACCTCGAGGGTGAGCTTCTTTGCCAGGTGACCGAGCGCCCGGTGATCCGCATCCGCATTCTCGGCCGCAGCGAGATGCCCCTCTGTGAATGCCACACGGTCGTATACGCGACCGGTAACAACATCACGTTCAGGGGCGACATGGTTCGGCGCGGTCTGGTCTGCAATCTCGAAGCGCTCGACGAGCGGCCAGAGCTGCGAAGCTTCCAGGAGGACGTGCTCGAGACCGTTGCCGTCGATCGTGGTCCTTATGTCGCGGCCGCGCTCACGATCGTGCGCGCCTATCTTGCTGCCGGCTCGCCGAGAATTTGTTCCCCATTCGGCAGCTATTCGGCCTGGTCGGAGATGGTGCGCAGTCCACTGATCTGGCTGGGTGAGCCGGATCCGGTTCTCAGCATGGAAGGTCTCCGCAACGAAGACGTCGAACTCGCTAACATCCGCGAGTTCTTCGGCCTCTGGCTGGAGTACGGCCTCGATCTCGACGTGCCGTATCTGACCGCGACTATCATCGAGGAGGCGATTGCCGCTCCGCCAGCTAATTACTGGGGACCGCGGGAGTTCAAGCCGTTCTTGCTCCGCTCCGCATCGCCGCCGCGAAGGGCGATGCGAGCAAGATATCGCCGGAGCGCCTTGGACATTGGCTGCGGCGGATCAGCGGTCGGATTGTGAAGCTAACCGATGCGCAGGGAATGGAGCGCAAGTATCGACTGCTCAGGGAACAGGACAGAACAGGTCGCGCCTGCTTCCGGCTCGTGGTGCTTCCTTAAATCTGCATGGGATGCATGGGATGCATGGTTCTTCTCTCCCTATGTCGTGTAACTCGCATGGCGAGTGCGAACTAAACAGAGCTATAGGGAAGTTGCCCGCAATCCCCAGCATCCCATGCAAGGCGTCGGCGAAAAAGATTTGAGAAGTCAATGGATGCACTGCAGCACGACCAAGTTTCGAAGCCCGAGAGGAGGCCAAAATGACGGACACTAAGCCGGCCGCGCGTACAAGCACTGAAACCACAACAACTCGTTCAGATCTCGACAATTTTCTCGCTGACATGATGGCCACGAAAAAATCGGACGTGGCCGCGTCCGGACGGCTGATTTTCGCCCTCGACGCCACCATGAGCAGGCAGGAAACTTGGGACGCGGCCTGCCCAATGCAGGGCGAAATGTTCCGTACCGTCGCTAGCATTGGCGGCCTCAACGTCCAACTCGTCTATTACCGCGGTCTCGATGAGTGCCGCGCGTCACGCTGGGTTACAGACCCTGAGCGGCTCGCCAACCTGATGACCCGCATCGACTGTCGTTCCGGTCACACGCAGATCGGTAAGGTCTTGACCCATGCCAAGCGCGAGACCGGCCTGCTCAAGGTCGCAGCCGTGGTGTTCGTGGGCGATGCGTTCGAGGAAGAGGCTGACGAGGTCGTGCCCCTCGCTCAACAACTCGGCCAGCTCAACGCGCCCGTGTTCATGTTTCAAGAAGGCGACGACCGTTCAGTCGAGTACGTCTTCCGGGAGATCGCCAAAGCATCGGGCGGCGCCTATTGTCGCTTCGATGACGGATCGGCGGATCAGCTGCGTGAGCTGCTCAAGCTGGTCGCGACCTTCGCTGTCGGTGGCGTTGCCGCATTGGAAGCCAGCAAAAGCGCCGACGCCGTCAAGCTGCTCAGCCAGCTGCGGTGAACGTTAGGCTTGACATGCCAGCACGAACGCGGTTCAATATGGCAGAACGATATTCCTAAGCAATTTCAAAGACATGGGGGCGGTATCCCGAAAATCCTTGAGCGAGCGGCCTCGCGGCGCGCGTTGCAGAAGAAATCTTTTCGAGCCCCGGTTTTGATTTCGTGAAAAAATAATTCTTAGTTCGGAGGGAAAATTTCTCTCCGCGCCACATGTTGCGGTTTCCGGCAACTCGGCCTAAACCCCGGACATCACCGATTTTTCTGCGGCTCATGCGCGACGAGTTCGGCATCACCCCCCTAGGTCAGCACGGCGGCTATCGCAGAAACGCTGGTAGGCCACGTAAAGGTCAGCCGCGCCAAGAGAAAACGGGCGCCACCTTGAAATCGGCGCCCGACAGGTCTGGATATATCCGTCGGCGGCTCCTGCGCGATGCCCAGGATGGTGTGCGCGATGCCGCGATTTTGCTCCGGGGGATTCTCGATGGCCAAATCAGCGAATACGCGGCGGGCGTCGAGTATGGCATCTGTAAACGGCGAGAGCCGAATGGGCGTGGTTCCGAGAACCGAAGCAAGGTCATCGCGTGGAGGATGCACAGGCTGTTTCACCCGAAGCCGCAAAAAATAGCCCCCAGCGCGGCAAGCGGCACCGAGGGCGAGGAAAAACGCATGGGCTTACAGCCCAAGCTTAGCGCAGCGGCGGAGATTTTGAAATAAACGAACGCCTCCGCGCAGGGAGGCGGAGGCGTTCACCCAATCAACGACACAAGCTTGTCGAGTCGACGGCCTCACAATTTCATGGGAGCGCCGTCATGGCAACATCTGACGTAGACGTTGACGCCCTCATCCACCGCCTTTCCGGTCCGTTACTGCCGCCAGCGCGTGTCGCCTTTCGGGCCGCTGCCTTGGATGCATTGGCGCACATTCCTTGCCTGGGCGAAGGTGCGATCTATAGGGCTGTTGCGTCTCTCCAGCGTCAATTTTGGGACCCGCCGCCTGACGCCCGGGCGACTTCGGGCGCGCGCCATCATCGTCCCAGCAAGTTGTCTCAGGCCGAGCCGATTGGCGCCTCCGATCCGCGCGAGGGCGCCCGCGATCGTCACCGGTTCCGGGCGGTGTGATGGCTTATTGGTGCGCGGTCCGCTTGCAGCCGCACCGTGAGGCTCTGGCGCTGCACTGCCTGGGCCTCGCCGGCTATCAAGTCTATTACCCGCGGTTACGGGATCGGCGGATTCGAGCCGGACGCAAGATTGAGGTCCGGCCGCCGCTTTTCCCCGGCTATGCGTTCATCGCGATCGAGCTGCAATGGCACGCGGCGCGGTGGGCCGCCGGCGTCATCAACCTGATCATGGACGGCGTGGGGCCGGCGCACGTCCCTGACAACGTCATCGCCGAGATCCGCGGGCGCGAGGTTGACGGGCTGATCGACCTGCCCAAGCCACCACCATTACGTCGTGGGGCCCGAGTCAGGATCCTGCGTAGTCCGTTCACCGGCCATCTAGCGATCTTCGCCGATATGAAGCCGCGCCAGCGAGTCGAGATCCTGCTGCAGCTACTCGGCGGCGAGCAGAGGGTGACGCTCGCCAAGAAGGACATCGAAGTGGTACGCTGAC
>Ga0306920_100010989_pt1 | contig 12177 bp, 12 predicted proteins | sample flu12Cox44000170_FD_204666 | JGI IMG/M metagenome (GOLD analysis project Ga0306920, IMG submission 204666) | Lab enrichment of tropical soil microbial communities from Luquillo Experimental Forest, Puerto Rico - flux4day.12C.oxic.44.000.170 (v2)... | ecosystem: Environmental > Terrestrial >...
TCGTAGGTCCCGGCGTAGTTGCCGTCCATGATCCACCGCTCCTCGCTCACCTCCCTCGTCACGATCTCCTCCCACTCGGAGGTCGGCGTCTCGACCCAGCCGGGCTGCCAGTGGAGCCGGTCGAGGTGCACCACGGGCAGCCCGGTCCGACGCCCGAGCTCGGTCGCGAACGTCGTCTTCCCCGCCCCGCCGGGGCCGACGATCGCCACGCGCTCCACGCTCGTCGACTAGGCCCCGAGCGAGAACTCGCCCTCGACGACGATCGCGACCATCCCGTCGCTCGTCCCCGCGGCGTGCGGCTCACCCGACTCGATGATCGCGGCGTGGTCCTCGCCGATCGGGTGTCGGACGCCGTCTCCGCCCGAGACCCAGCCCGACCCGCGCACGACGAGGAAGAGCTGCCGCGCGTCGGCCTCGTGCTCGCCGACGGCGTCGCCGGCGGCGAGGTGCATCGCGATGGTGCGGGCGAGGTCGGTCGGCCGCATCAGGGGGACCAGGGCGAAGCGGCTGCCGTGCGCGGTGATGGGTAGGCCCTCCGCGGCCGTCAGTCGGACGAGTCGCACCGCGTGAGTCTCCCAGGGTCGACGGCGCGCCCGGAGGGATCGGCCCGCGGTGGCGCACCACGCGGGAGCGCCGCTCGGACCGGCGTGTCGCGGGTGGCCTTGTCGCTGCCCCCGCCTACGCTCGCACCCGGGGTCGCACGCAAGGAGGACCGAATGTCGACGCTCTCGGATCGCGATGGGACAGCGCTGCTCGTGATCGACGTCCAGAACGGCGTCGTGGAGCACGCGCACAACCGTGACGCGGTGGTCGCCAACATCAACACCTTGGTGGAGCGCGCCCGCGACGCCGACGTGCCGGTGATCTGGGTGCAGCACGAGGACGACGTGCTGGTGCGCGACAGCGAAGAGTGGCAGTACGTCCCCGAGCTGAAGCGCCTCGACTCCGAGCCCCTGGTCCCCAAGCACTACGGGGACTCCTTCGAGGAGACCGACCTCGAGGCGCAGCTCGCGGAGCGGGGGGTCGGCCGCGTCGTCGTGGCCGGCGCCCAGACCGACGCGTGCATCCGTGCGACGATCCACGGCGCGTTCGTCCGCGGGTACGACGTGACGCTCGTCGGCGACGCGCACACGACCGACGACTCGACCGCGTACGGCGCGCCCGCGCCCGACCTCGTGATCGCCCACACCAACCTCTACTGGCAGTACGAGCGCGCGCCGGGCCGCACCGCTGAGACGCGCCAGACCTCCGAGGTCGCGTTCAGCGGGGACGGCGGGGGCTGAGCCCGGGCACGCGCGCCGTGGGCGAGGCGGTGGCGGCCGGCGTCCCGACGATCCCGGCGTCGGCGGGGGCGCTGATCTTCGACGAGGACGGCCGGCTCCTCGTGCTCAAGCCGACGTACAAGTCCGGCTGGACGATCCCCGGTGGGGTGATGGAGGCGAGCGGCGAGACGCCGTGGGAGGCATGCCGTCGGGAGGTCGCCGAAGAGACGGGCCTCGACGTCCGCGCCGGGCGCCTCGCCGTCGTCGACTTCCGACCGCCGAAGCCCGGTCGGGCCGGAGGGATCCGGTTCCTCTTCGACTGCGGTCCGCTCGCGCCCGACGCGCTCGCCCGCATCGTCGTCCAGCCCGAGGAGATCGAGACCCACGCGCTCGTGCCCACGGACGAGGCGCTCGATCGCCTGAGCCCGCCGCTCCGCCGGCGTGTCAGGGCCGTGCTCGGGCAGGTGGCGTGCGTCTACCTGGAGGACGGACGTCCGGTCCCGGGGGTGGGCGCCGCGTGACCGGGCCCGTCGGTCCCCAGCCGATCGCCGCCGCCGGGAGGCGGCTCGACGACGCCGACTTCACCCGCGCCCACCTGCACGGCCCGAGCTTCGAGGGTGCGCGGATCACCGACGGGTGGTTCCTCGACGCCGACCTCTCGGGGTACATCGACGGCCTCCGGGTGAACGGCGTGGAGGTCGCCCCGCTCGTCGAGGCGGAGCTCGACCGCCAGTTCCCGGAGCGACTGCTGCTCCGCGCTACCGAGCCGGTGGGGCTGACCGCGGGGTGGGCCGCGATCGAGGCACGGTGGCGCGCGACGGTCGGTCGCGCCTCGGCGCTGGCGCCCGCGCGGCTGACCGAGCGCGTGGACGGCGAGTGGAGCTTCCTCGAGACGCTCCGGCACCTGATCCTCGCGACGGACCGCTGGCACGGGCGGATGATCCTCGGGGAGGCGCACCCGTACCACCCGTGGGGGCTCGCGGGATCCTGGCTCGCCGATCCCGGGTCCCTCGGGCTCGACGTGCGCGCGAGCCCTGACCTCGCGCAGCTCCTCGCGGTGCGGCGCGAGCACATGGACGCGGTCAGCCAGACGATCGCGACGGCCACGCCCGACGAGCTCGCGCGGGTGTGCACGCCCTCGGGGGCTCCCGGCGACCCCGAGGAGCCCCGCACCGTCCTCGCGTGCCTCCACGTGATCCTCGAAGAGGAGTGGTGGCACGACCGCTACGCCAACCGGGACCTCGACGCGCTCGGCGCGCCGGCGGGGGACGGCGCGGGCGGGCACTGAGCCCGAGCTCAGACCCCGTCCGGCTCCACGTCCCCGCTCAGGTGCAGCAGGAAGAGGCCGAAGAGCAGCACGATGACGACCCCGACGCCCACGCCGAGGGAGATGAGCGTGTTGTGGAAGTCCTCGGGGGTGAGCTCCTTGAGCGTCAGGTGCGCCGACGCGCTGAGGATGTCCCGCACCCCCGCGAGGATCCCCACCACGAGGAAGGGGCGGACCGGGAAGACGGCAGCCCGGAGGTGTCCGAAGACCGTGTGGGCGATGTCGAGGATGATGATCACGAGCAGGATCCCGTCGATCGCGGTGACCACGGTCTCGGGGAAGAGGCTGGGGTGGTGCAGGAACCCCGCCAGTGTGCGCACGAGCATCGCGGCGCCGATGACGATCAGGCTTAGGACGATGGCGTACTCGACCACGAGGAACGTCCAGCTGACGGCGTCGTCGACGCCCTTCACCCGCGGCACCGGTCGGCCCGTGCTCACGACCGCGAACCTACCGACCGACCGGCGCGCGCGCGGTGATCGTCAGGTCCGGTAGACGAACGAGGCGTCCGGGATGGGCGAGGACGTCCCGTGCTTCCCGCGGAGCAGCACGTCGCAGGAGCCCGGCATCCCGCCGGGCGCGGGGGGCGCCGTCACGAGCACGGTCTGGGTCGCGCCCGGGTCGGTCGGCTTCGGGCCCTCCACGATCCCCGTGGTGGTCGTGGAGGTCTCGCCGATGACGTTCTCGGTTATCACCTCGAGGTCGGCGAGCGGGCCGAAGTTGGTCCCCTGGATCTCGAAGACCGTCCCGCCGGCCACCGGTCCGGCCGGGTAGCTGGCGCCGTCCTTCGTCTCGGTCGACGTGACGCCGACGTGCGACGGCGCGATGACGTCGAGCGTGCTCGTCGTGCGCCCGTAGAAGCTGCCGGTGCCGCAGGAGTACGTGTTGCACACGTAGATGGCGTACGCGCTCGGCGCGAGGTGCGGCGTGCGGATCACGATGAGGTGCGAGGAGCGCACCGTGAACCCGCTGAACATCTGGACCGGCGCGATCGGGAGGAACGGCTCGAAGTCCACCTGGTCGGCCCCCTGGAACCCGCCGCCCCGGATGCCAAGCGCCACCCCGCCGTGCTGGGGGAGCACGCTCGTGCTGAGCGAGCTCACCGAGACGGTCGGCAGGTACCGGAACCCACGGACGTCGGTGTTGCCCGAGATCGTGACGACCGAGACCGGCACGGAGTTCCCGAGCGGCGACGGTGCGAGGTCCGCCACCGAGAGCAGGAAGATCACGCTGCCCGAGCGCGAGACGCGGAGCAGCTGGTAGTCCTGCGAGGTGTCGAGCGACGCGGGGCCCATCGCCACCCACTCGAGCGTGAGCACGTTGAACCCCGCGCCGTGGAGCACCAGCAGGTCGCCGCCGGTCGGGATCCCGACCACCGGCCGGCGTCCGAGCCCCGTGACGCGCTCGAGCGAGAGCTGGGTCGTGTAGTCGAACTCCGTCTCGGTGGGGTACGCCTCGCACCGGCACCCGACCGGCACGATGAAGAGGGAGAGGTGGTTGAGCCGGATGATGCCCGCGTAGGGGCGCAGCTCCGGCACGACCGGGCTCGCCCCTCCGGGCGCGAGCACCCGGACCTCGGTCTGGCAGAGGCCCTGGGCGCCGCGGACCGAGAACGGCGCGCACATCGATCGCCGCCACCGCGGGGCGACCGCGAGGAGCGCTGAGTCGCTCAGCACCCGGAACCCGGCGCGCACGCCGCCGAAGGTCACCCGCGTCGCGCGGGAGAACCCGCTGCCGTAGACGTGGACGACCGTCCCGCCCCGACCGCTGCCCCCGGTCGGGCCGACCGCGACCACGGTGGGGATGTCGCGACCGTGCGTGCGCACGACGTAGTGGAACGACGGCCCGGTGGCCACCGCGCCGCTCGCCCCCGTCACGCTCACGAGCGCCGCACCCCCGTGCCGCATCAGCCGGTCGACGAGCACCGATGAGGTCGGCGTGCTGGCGGCCGAGGTCACGGCCGTGATCCGCGTGTCGCTCAGCACCGCGAAGCGCGCCACGGGCGAGGTGCCGATCGAGACGTCGCGGACGTCCGGCACGCCGCCAGCCATGAACCCGTGCCCGGTGATCGTGACCCGGGTCCCTCCCAGCGACGACCCGCTCTGTGGTGAGATCCCGGCGACCTGGAGCGCGCCGCCCTCCTGCGCCGCCGCGCAGAGGCTGTCGGCGAGCCCGGGCCCCGTCGCACCGGGCGCAGGCGTGAGCTCCGGTGTGCCGAGCCCGGTGGCGAGGTCGTACCCGGGCCGCGCGCTGTACGTCGTGCCGGTGACCCGGTAGTCGTCGTTGTTGCCCACGGTCACGTCGTTGAACCCGGACGCGTACGTGGCCGGGTCGGCGGCGACCCGGTAGAGCAGCGGGGCCGCGAACCCGACGCCCTGGCTGGTCGCGGGCGAGCCGCGGCACGCGGCGGAGGCGTTGACGTCCGCGAGCATCGCCGCCCACAGCGGCGCCGCCGAGGAGGTCCCCCCGATGGTGTCCCACGAGCCCTGGAAGTAGATCGTGATGCCGGTGAGCTCGTCGGCGAACGCGCTGACGTCCGGGACCGTCCGGCAGACGGTCCCCACGGGCGCGGCGCACGGTCCCCGGCTCGACTGTCGGTCGGCGGCGCGCGGCATCCAGGGCGGCTGGTGCCAGATCTTCGAGATCCCGCCCCCGCTCGCGCCGCTGCTCAGCTGGTCGTTCCACACGGTCTCGATCGGCGGCTGGGTGACCGTCACCGCCGTCGTGCCGCCGACGCCGACCACGTAGGGCTGCGACGCGGGGTCGAGCACCGAGAGGACCGGGCTGCTCGGGACGCTGTCGTGGTAGGCGCAGGCGTCGTTCCCGGCGTCGCCTGACGCCGCGAAGATCGTCTGGCCCTGCGCGGCGGCCTCCTCGAAGAGGTAGCTCTCCGCGGCGAGCACGCCGGGCGCGTACCTGAGCTCGTCCGCCTCGCACAGCCCCCACGACGTCGAGACGACGCGGGCGGCGTCGTCGGCGACGATCTGGTTGTACGTGTCGACGAACCCAGAGGTCGTGTTCGGCGCCTCGTACACCCGGATCTGCGCGTCCGGCGCGATGGCCGAGACGTCCTCGACGTCGAGCGCCGCCTCGCCCGAGCCCGGCCCCGCACCCGCGCCACCGTCGACCTCGACGACCGAGACGCGTGACGAGTGGTCGGCGCCGAAGTAGCAGCTGTCGAACCTGGTCAGGTCGGACGGGACGAACGGCTCGAGCTCGAAGATCGCGATGGTCTGCCCCTGTCCGAGGTCGCCCTGGGCGTAGAGGCCGTCCACGCCGTAGGCGTGCGCGACCTCGTCGTCGGTGATGCCCCCGAAGCCGAGCTCAGTCGCGACGCGCGCCGCCTCGCACGCAGAGGGCGCACCAGGTGCGCTGGTGACCGGCAACGGCGCGGGGAGGCCGTTCGCGCGCGGACGCGCACGCGCGAGCGGGTGGCGCACCATGGCGTCGCGCGCCGCCACGAGATGGTCGAGCCCGACGACGGCCGCGACGTCGGGCGCGACCGCCGCGGGCAGCTCGAGCGCGGTCGTCGCACGACCCGGTGCGCCCCCGGCAAGCCGCACGTCCTCGATGCGCGTCGAGAACGCCCGCTCGAACGCGCCGGCACGGCCGACCACCGGGAGGCGCAGCCCGTTGCCCGTCGGTGCGCCCACGTCGAGCCCGGCACGCCGCAGCACGCCGGTGACGCGGGCGATCGTCGCGGTGGTCGGGCCGAACCGTGCGGCGAACATCCCGGGCGCGAGGTACGCGCCGAAGCGCGCGCTGTGCGGGTCCGTCACGCTCGCGACGAACGTCGCGAGGGCGGCTGGGTCCCGCGGTCGGAGGTACACGCTCGCCGTGAGCTGCTTCGACGGCGCGGTCAGCCCCGTGACGAGCGCGCCACGCGGGATGCGTGCCGCCTCGAGGGCGAGCGGTCGCGGCTGCGCGCGCGCCGTGCCGGCGGAGGAGGCCACGGGGAGGAGCACCGCTGGAAGTGCGACGGCGAGGGAGGCACACGCCGCAAGCCAGCGCCGTCCGCGCACTCGGCCCCCCCGTAGTCGGGACGAGGCCACCATACCCCCGCGCTGTTCGCGCGCAACGATGATTTTCTCGTCGCAGCGACGTCAGTTCACCAGGGTCCGGAGCACCGACCCGGTCGTTGGCGCGAGCTCGGTCACGCGGCTCTGGATCCGGTCGACCACCCACACGTGTCGGGCGTCGGCGAAGACCGCGGGGAACGTGAAGCGGTGCCGGAAGACGTGCACCGTCGTGCCGCCGCGCGCGCGAAGGCCCACGACGAACGCAGGCGACGCCGTGCTGGCGACCCAGATCGTCCCGTCGGTCGCCGCGATCGAGGTGGCGCGCCGGAGCGGGACGGCACCCGTCGAGATCGAGCCGAGGTACCTGCCGGTCGCCGCGCTGAGGACGGTGACCGTGCCGGTGCCGGCGTCCGCCACCAAGAGGTCCGCTCCGTTCGTGGTCGCGGCGACCGGGTGCACCAGGTGGGCCGTCGGTCCGACGACGACCCGAAGCACCCCGCCGGTCGCGCCGCTCAGCTCGGTCAGGGTGCCGTCGGCGCTCACGGCCCAGAGGTCCTGCCCGGCCCGGACGATCGCCACTGCGTGGTCGAGGTGGAACCGGGGGCCCTCCAGGTACCGCGCGAGGCGGCCGTTCCGCTCGACGATCACCGTGATCTTGTCCCCGGCCGCGTCGAGGACGTAGACGTGGCGGTCCACGGCCACGAGCTGGGTCGGGATGGCGAAGTGGAACGTCGGTCCATGGAGGACGTGCCGGAGCGTCCCGGTGGTGGCCGCGAACTCGGTCACCGTGTCGCTGGCCTCGTTCGAGACCCAGACGTCGTTGCCGTACTGGGTGATCGCGTCGGAGTTGTCGAACTTGAACTTGCTGCCCTTGACGTTCAGGAGCTCCCGTCCGCTGTAGGCGCTCAGCTCCAGGACCGAGCTCGAGCCGGTGTTGGCGAGCCAGACCCGCTTCCCGTTCGAGCTGAGGACCGAGGGCACCGAGATCGGCTCGTGCAGGCCCGTGGACCGGGGGGTGGCTGCCCAGGCGGGCGTCGTCGCCAGGACGGCCGCCGCGGCTCCGGCGAGCAGCGCCCGGCCGAGGCGCATCGCGCCTCGGTGCATGGGGGATCGACGTCGGTTCGCGGCGCGCACGGGCGCAACGGTAGGGCGCCACCCGCCCTCGCGGGTGGCATCCCGGTGTGTCGTTTAGACGTCGTCCTTCGCGGGTGCGGCCCCGTCGCCGTTCTCGCCCAGCTCGAGGTTGAGGAACCCCGAGAGCGCCGCGAGCAGGATCCTGATCCACGCGTCCTCGCTGACCGGCCGCTGGTCGAGGTCCCCGAGGACCTTGCCGAGCGTGACCGCCTGCACGAAGAGCGCGACCGCGCGCGGCTCGATGCCCTCGCGAAGCCACCCGCGGTCGCGGAACGCGACGGCCAGCGCCTCCCCGACATCGAGCACCATCGTCTGGGTGGCGCTGATCGACTCGAGCAGCTCTGGTCGCGACGCCGCCGCGCCGATCAGCTCGACGCGACGCAGCCGGCGGGGCGCACGCTCGGGCGACTGGGTGGTCAGGATCAGGCGCTCCAGCCGGTCGGCGAACTCCCGGGGGGTGGTCGCCGTCGCCAGCAGGTCGGCGACGTCGTCGGCGTCGGTCGGGAGCGACTGCAGGAACTGCCGCTCTCGCGCGGCCTTGATGAGCCCCTCACGGCTCTCGAAGTGGTGGTAGAGGGACCCGATCGAGACCCCGGATCTGCGCGACACGTCCGCGAGCCGGAGCGACGCCTCTCCGCCCTCGTCAAGGATCTCGCTCACCACGGTCAACGCCCGCTCCATGGTGGCGGCTCCGCGGGAGCGCACGAGGTGGGGCGGCGCCGCGGGCCTTCGTCTCCCGTCCTGCCCGTCAGTTGCCATAGCCGCCTGCATGCGCTCCACGACCGAAGCGTAGTGACGCGGGCTCACGACGCCCACCTCGGTCTCGTCGCTTTTATCTCCGCGTGCATCTCGCCCCGTGAGGCGCGACGCAGGAGCGGCATCGCGTCACAGGCATCCGATGGCGCAAGCAACATGTCGCGCGCCCCGCGGAGGACGCCGCCGAGCGCGTGCACCCGGGCGTGGGGCCGCAACGATGGCTGCTCGTCGTCGTCGGTCGGGTCGACGCGGACCCCGCAGCTCGCAGCGAGGCTGCCCCCGCGATCGCGGCGTGGAGCGTCAGGCGCCGTCTGACCGAGGCGATCCGAGGCGGTACAGCTGAGGGCCGCGCCGCGGTCGCGGTCGGGTCGACGCGGATCGACGCGTCTGACGCATGCCCCCGGGTGACCGGGTTCGTGGCGCTCACTCGGCGCTCGATGCGATCGACGCGTCCGCGTCGTGACCGAGCGGTCGTCGCACCTGTCCACCTCGTCTTCGGCCGCGGTCGCCCGCTCACGTACGCTCGGCCCCGAGGGCTAGGACCGCCGCCAGAGGGAGGGACGATGACCGACGTCGTGGTGGTCGGGGTGGACGGCTCACCGAACGCGTGGCACGCGCTCGAGTGGGCGGTCGCCGAGGCGAAGCTCCGCGGCGCGACCTTGAAGATCGTCTGCGCCTTCGAGGACCCCACCGCGGCGGTCGGGCTCGGGACCGCGTTCGGAAGCGGCGCGCCCGTGATCGTCGACCCATCGATCGTCGAGGAGGCGGCGAACGATGTCGCGAACGAGGCCGCGGCTCGAGCGAAGGACGTGCCCGTCGAGGTAGTGGCACGGTGCGACCGGCCCGGTGACGTCCTCGCCGAGGAGTCGCGCGGCGCCGCGATGGTCGTGGTCGGCTCTCGCGGCCACGGACGGGTCGGGTCCCTCCTGCTCGGCTCGGTCAGCAACTACGTCGCGCACCACTCGGACTGCCCCGTCGTGATCGTCCCGCCGCCGTCCAGGTGACCCTGGACACGACGCACGCATGCGTCGTGGACCTCGATGGCGTCGTCTGGCTCTCCGGTGCGGCGCTGCCCGGCGCGGTCGAGGGGGTCGCCGCCCTCCGTGCCCGGGGCGTGCCGGTGCTCTTCGCGACCAACAACTCGACGCCCACGATCGGCGACCTGCTCAGCAGTCTCGCCGCCATCGGGATCGAGGCGGACCCCGAGGAGGTCGCGACGTCCGGACAGGCCGCCGCGATGCTGCTCGGCGCGGGGCGCCGCGCCTGCGTCGTCGGCGAGGCGGGGCTCCGGGAAGCCCTTGCGGCCGGGGGCGTCGGGTTGGACGAGCAACGCGCCGACGCGGTCGTCGTCGGCCTCGACCGCGCCTTCGACTACGACGCGTGCGACCGGGCGGCGGCGCTCGTTCGCGCGGGCGCGCGCTTCGTGGCGACGAACGCAGACCCCACGCTGCCGACGCCGCGGGGACTCCGTCCCGGCGCCGGCGCCGTGGTCGCCGCGATCGCGGCCGCTTCGGGACGCGAACCCGAGGTCGCGGGCAAGCCCTGCGCGCCCATGGTGCGGCTCGTGACCGAGCGCGGCGCGGTCGGCGCCGTGGTCGGGGATCGCACCTCGACCGACGGCGCGTTCGCCGCAGCGCTCCACGTGCCGTTCGTGCTCGTCGCCTCGAGCGTCGGCGAGCCCCCGCCCACGACGGGGCTCCGCGCCGAGACGCTGCTCGACGCCGTCGACCAGCTCGTGGGGTGAGCACGTCGGTGCCGACAGCGAGCCGATGAGCCGCTCGCCGCGCCGTCCCCTCGAGCAGGTCCTGGTCGACCGCGGCCACGCGGCGAGCCTCGAGCACGCCAGGTCACTCGTCGCCGCGGGGCGCGTCGTCGTCGGCGGGGCGCCCGCGACCTCACCGACCCGGGCGGTGGCCCGCGGCGAGCAGGTTCGGGTGCTCGAGCCGCCGCGGTTCGTGGGTCGTGGGGGAGAGAAGCTCGATGGGGCGCTCGACGCGCTCGGCATCGACGCCGCGGGCCGCCTGGCGCTGGACGTGGGGGCGTCCACCGGCGGGTTCACCGACTGCCTCCTCGCGAGGGGCGCCCGGCGCGTCCTCGCGGTCGACGTCGGTCGCCACCAGCTCCACGAGCGGCTCCGGGCGGACGAGCGCGTCGTGGCGATGGAGGGCACGAACGTGCGCGACCTCGACCTCGGGCGGGTCGCCGAGGCGCTCGGTGGCGCGCCGAGCCTGGTGGTGGCGGACCTGGCCTTCACGTCCCTGCGCCCGCACGCCGCGACGATCGTCGCCGTCTCCGCCGACCGAGCCGACCTCGTCGTGCTCGTCAAGCCCCAGTTCGAGGTGGACCGCGCCACCGCCTCGCGCGGCCGAGGGGTCGTGACCGACCCGACGGCGTGGCGGACGGCGCTCCTCGGGTGCGCCTCATCGTTCGAGGCCGCCGGAGCGGGCATCATGGGCGCTGTGGCCGCCCCGCTCGCCGGCGCGTCCGGCAACGTCGAGTTCTTCCTGCATGCGGTGACGGGTGCCGGCACCCCGCCGGGCATCGACGCAAGGATCGAGATGGCGGTGGCGGCCGCCGCCACCAGGTGACCGACGTCCTCATCGTCGTCCACGGCGCGCACGAGGACGCCGTCGCCCTGGCCGAGACGACCGCCGCGCGCCTTGCGGCCTCCGGGGCGCGACCGCAGGTCGCGAGGCTCGAGGGGCGGCCCGTCGAGGCGACCATCAGCGGCGCGCCGACCGAGGTGGACCTCGTGGTCTCGCTCGGCGGTGACGGGACGTTCCTCCGAGCGGCCCGCTTCGCGAGGGGGACCGGGTGCCCGGTCCTCGGGGTCAACTTCGGTCGGCTCGGCTATCTCCTCGAGGTCGCGCCGGACGAGTTCGAGCAGGTCCTCGACGACGCGATCCGCGGCACCGCACTGGTCGAGGAGCGCCTCGGCCTCATCGTGAGCGCCCCGGGGCTCTCGGGCTTCGCCCTGAACGAGCTCGTCCTCGAGAAGACGGTGCCCGGTCACATGGTGCGGCTCGACGCGACCGTCAACGGCGAGCACCTCCTCACCTACGCGGCGGACGGCGTCGTCGTCTCCACGCCGACCGGCTCCACCGCCTACAACCTCTCGGCCGGCGGGCCGGTCGTCTCGCCCGGGCTCGGCGTCCTCGTGCTGACCCCGGTGGCCCCGCACTTCACGATCGATCGCTCGATCGTGCTCGGTCCCGACGAGGTCGTCGAGCTCACCGTCCTCGAGGACCGTCCGGCGGTGCTGGTCGCCGACGGCTCCCTCCTCGGTCAGCTCGACCCCGGGGCGACGGTCGCCATCCGCCGCGACCCGGTGCCGGTCCGCGTCGTCGTCGGTGCGCGGCACGGCGTCGGGGGGCGGCTCCGCGCCAGCCTGCGCGAGGGCCACGCCTAGTGCTCGCGACGCTCCGGATCGTCAACCTGGGAGCCGTCGACGACGTCGTGCTCGAGCTGGACGAGGGGCTGACGGTGCTCACAGGGGAGACCGGCGTGGGCAAGACGCTCCTCATCGAGGCGCTCCACCTCGTCCTCGGTGGTGCGGACCGGGGCGTCCCGGTGCGCGACCGGGAGCGGCCGAGCCGCGTCGAGGCGCTCTTCTCCGACGGACCGGACGAGGTCGTCCTCGCGCGGGAGCGCAGCACCGGAGGCAGGTTGCGCGCGACGA
>Ga0306920_100010991_pt1 | contig 12176 bp, 6 predicted proteins | sample flu12Cox44000170_FD_204666 | JGI IMG/M metagenome (GOLD analysis project Ga0306920, IMG submission 204666) | Lab enrichment of tropical soil microbial communities from Luquillo Experimental Forest, Puerto Rico - flux4day.12C.oxic.44.000.170 (v2)... | ecosystem: Environmental > Terrestrial >...
CTCGGCGCCATTTAGGGTTTTATAGAAGAGCAAGTTCTTCCGATGCAGGATGGCTTTTTTCAGGGCACGCTCGACTAGGTTGTTGTCGAGCGGGGCGCCTTGGGCGAGGTATACCAGCAGGACCGACTGGCATGCTTTGTGAAGATCACGCCCAACTTTCCGGAACCGTGTCGGTACGTCAATTACCTTGACGAGTTGGACGAAGAAGCCGTTCGTATTGCATATGGAAACAAATACAAGAGATTGGCAGCGTTGAAGCCGACATACGATCCAACAAGCTTCTTCCGTGGTAACGCCAACATCAAGCCCAATCCGGCTGCATCGACTGCGATTGCCGCTGCGTCAGTCTGAGCTGGCGGGGCGTTCAGATTTCCTGTCTGCCGCGTGCAAGCACTGGAATAGCAGACTTCGAAACGGTCGCGTCCCGATTGCCTGTCCAATGGCGACGTTACGCCGTCAACGGGACCCTAACATTGGAACCGATCGCTATCGCGCAGTGTAGTCGGCGGCGCCCCAGGGTCCGGCATTACCGATGCCATCCATGCTGGCCAATCCAAGGGGTGGTGTCACTGCGGAGGCGCGATAGCCGACCGGTTTGGCCGACAATAATTCTCAGTCCGTTTTCCTAATTGCAATTTGTCAATCGTGTTCGGTCTTGAATACTTTCGCTGCTCACTTGGTCCTGGTTGCCAGACAGGCGGCGCTATTCCACAGTGAGCCGTCGGATCCCCCCACGGCAGCCTCAACGGCTTCGCCCGCCCGTCTCCGAGCTGATCCGTGGACAAATTGAGGCTCCAGCATACCTCCGCCCATAAGCAGGTCTTGGCTCCCTTTCTTTCCTGCAAGGTACCAGCCACAGCAGCCGCGGCGATCTGGATGCTCCCCTTCGACTAATTGGGTTCCGAAAACATGAACCGAGCTCGCCGCCATGCGAGAAGCGGTTCGCACCGCTCCAAGCGTCCGTTTTTTTTGCCCTGGTTAGCGTCGACTCGAAGTTAGCACAAGCACAAGCCGATGGCTGCGCTCAAACAAAAGTCGGCGGTGAGTTTTGGGGGAAAGCCACCGCCGGCTGTCCAGAAGACAGACGTAAGCGGGACGCACTCCGCCACGGTACCACGGCCGCCACGCATGGATGCAAGACCAATTAAATCGTTTCAAATCGTTATCACTCTATGAGTCTCTCTATCCAGCCAACTCTTGGTATTCATTCTTCGTAAGCAGAGTAAATACAATGCGAGTATCACACAACGTTTAACAGCATACTGCTCAATTCCAAAGAGAAAGCGCCGAGAAATGTTGCAGATTGAAATCTTTAAAACGCGCAAGCCGGCAACTGCGGGCTCAATAATCACGTCCCTTCCAGCCGCAGGACGGGAAAAACCCGTGTGTCCACGGCCAAGCCCAGCGCCTCGGTGCTGGGTAGGCGCAAGCGGGAAGTTGTCAGTTTCGCTTTAGCGGACGGCATATGTTTCCTAACAGCGTCTGCAGCGTAGCTCTACCCATTCGAGTTAGCGGCAACCGCTACTCCACGCGCAGTGCATGCATGGGGTCCATGCGCGATGCGCGCCAGGCGGGAAGCAGGCAGGAGACGGCGGCAACGCACATCAGCACCGCAGAAACACTCACGTAGACCGAGGCGTCGAGCGGGCGGACGTGATACAACATGCTGCGGATCAGCCGCGAGGCCAATAGACCGCCTAGCAACCCGAAGGCTAAGCCTATCCATGCTGGGCGCAGGCCATCTAGCAGCATCAGTCGCAACACCTGGTTGGGCTGCGCTCCGAGCGCGATGCGCACGCCGATCTCGCTGGTACGCTGTGCCGCCAAATATGACAGCACTCCATAGAGGCCGACGGCGGCGAGCATCAGCGAGAGAATCGCGAAGCCGAGGATCAGGGTCGAGCTGAAGCTGGCTTGAACGGTCGAGGCGCCGATGAGCCGATTCATCGTCAGCACGTAGGCGACCGGCAAGTTGCGGTCAACCGACTGGATCACTTGTTGGACGGGAATCGCCAGCGACTCGACATCGTGCCGCGCGCGAACCACGATAACCGCACGGGCCGTATAGCCACGATCTCCGCTAAACAGCGGGAAATACATCATTGACTGCAGCGGTTGCGAAATCTCAAACCGTGTGTCGCCCACGACGCCAATGATTTCATAAGGCTCGTGCCGTTCTGGCAGCAGATGCACAACCACATGCTTGCCGATAGGATCTTCGCCAGGGAAAAATTCCCTCACGAATTGTTGGCTGACAATGATCCTGTTCGCATTCTGCAGCCGCTCCTGGTCGCTGAATGTCCGTCCCTCCAATATGGGAATCTGCATGGCCGCGAAGTAGCCTGGATCGGCGTAGCGCCGACGCGCAATCTGCATCTGGCCTTTGGGGAGCGGAGGATGTTCGGTAATCCATAGGAGGTTGTCTCCGCCGTAGCCCTGGCCGGGAACCACATTGACCAGTCCGGCTGCCGTTACGCCCGGGAGGGCACGCACCCGCAAGAGAAGCTGCTCGTAGAACCCAGTCCTCTGCTCCGGCTTGGAATACTGGGCCTCGGGAAGGCTGAGCCGCATGGTGAGGACGTTGTCGGTTGTGCAACCCATATCGGTGGAGCGCAGCTTTTCGTAGCTCTTCAGCAGCAGGCCGGCGGCAACCAGCAGTACGACCGTAAGCGAGACTTCCAGCGAGAGCAGCAGCTTGCGCAGCCTGGCCTTGCCTTGGCCGCTGGTATTCGACCGCGAAGAATCCTGTAAAGCGCTCAGCACGCCCTTGCCGCTGGCTGCGAGCGCAGGTATGAATCCCGCCAGCAACGCGCTGAGCAGCGTAACGCCCACGGTAAACGAGACCACAACCCAATCCATGTGGATGGTTTCTTCCCGCGCTATGTCCTGGCGCACCCGCAACAGCCACTCCAGCGCAAAGTAGGCGAACACGAGCCCAATGGCGCCCCCTGCGAGCGCAAGGAGTAGCGTCTCAGTGAGTTGCCCGCGGATCAGGCGCCAACGGCTGCCTCCGAGCGCCGTTCGAATGGCTACTTCGCGTCGCCTTGCAGCGGCCCTCGCTACCAGCAGGTTTGCCACGTTGATGCAGGCAATGAACAGCACGCAGCAGGTGGCTGCCAGTAGAACGTACAGCGGCGTTTTGAAATCCACCACCATGTCATCGAGCAGCGGCCGCATGTTAGCGCCGATGCTGATCGCCGGCTTGTCGCCCCCATACAACTCGCGCAGGCGACGGGTGATGGTATCGATTTCGCTGAGAGCCTGGGCCATGCTGATGCCCGGCCTGAGCCGCGCGATGGCCATGAACGAGTGGTTGTCGAGGTCCAGTAGTTGCTCCGGCGGTACTTCGTGGTGAAATGCCGTCCAAACCTGGACTTGCGCGTCGGGGTAGGCAAACCACGCCGGCATAACGCCGATAACGGTGTACGGTGCGGCGTCAATCAGAATTTTTCTGCCCAGGATGGAACTATCGCCACCGTAACGGCGTTTCCATAGACCCCAAGACAGCACCACTGTCGCGTCTGCCTGCGGGCGATCGTCGCTAGCGTCGAAGACACGACCGTAGGCTGCGGAAACTCCGAGCGTGGGAAAGAATTCGGACGAGACCCGTGCGGCTTCGATCTTCTCAGGTATCGGGCCACCATCCCCGGAGAGGTTGTAGCTAGCGCCACCGAAGATCGACATGTTCTGGAAGCTCGTGGCGTGCTTCTTCCACTCGGTGTAGACGCCGGGTGCGATGATGTTCCATGCAAATTGCACAACGGAGCTGCGCTCGTACAGCATGACCAGTCGGTCGGGGTCCTTGAACGGCAGGGGCTTCAGGAGTACCGAGCGCACTACGGTGAACAGCGTGGCGTTGGCGCCGATGCCCAACGCCATCACCAGCACTGCCATGATGGCGAAACCCGGGCTGCGGCCGAGGGTGCGGGCGGCATGAGACACGTCGCGGCGCAGGTTCTCCACCCATTCCAGCGAATTCCAGCGCCATTCGTCTTCGCGGATACGCGTGGAGTTGCCCAGCCTGACTCGCGCCTGTCGCTCGGCTTCGTCACGAGGGAATCCCAGCGCGACGAGGTCGTCGGTCTCATGCTGAAGATAGGACTGCAGCTCCCCGGCCAGCTCGCGGTCACGATCGCTGCGATGAAAAAATCGCCAAAGTCTCATGACGACTGCTGTTCCTTCTCGCCCAGGATGAGTCCAATGGCTTCGACCATCTGGCGCCACCGGCTGGTCTCGGTGACAAGATGCTTACGGCCGGCGGCGGTGAGTTTGTAAAAGCGGGCTCTGCGGTTGTTCTCGCTGAGGCCCCAATAGGAAGCGACCCAACCACGATCTTCGAGGCGGTGGAGCGCCGGATAGAGCGAACCTTGCTCCACCTGCAGCACATCGTGTGAGCCGCGCTCGATGACGTGCGCAATCGTGTGGCCGTGGGCAGGACCGGTGAGCAGGGTGCGCAGGACCAGCATGTCCAACGTGCCCTGTAGCATCTCGTTCTTTTGCTCCTGTTCAGCGCGCGGCATTGTGCATGTGATTCCCACTTGTGCCGAAGGGTCGTCCCCTCGACGTCCTATGGAACGATGATACTCCACTCGAATGCCTATGGGAAGCGTGGTGAAGGAGAGGCTTCCATATCGGGATGAGCCGCTCTCTGCTCCCCACACCTGATTCGCCAGCCGTGGGCGCGCCAACATCAGGCCGGTTGCCAGAATTCCAAGTCAGGACTTGAGTGCTAAGCGTCGGGTAGCCTCATCAGCAGACCCGGCGCGCCTATCCGGCACGCCGGGTGGGTAGTGGCCCGTGCGAGAATTCACGCAGCGAACCGCGTCCACTGGTGCTGCATCGGCTTTACCTCGGAAGCAAGGTGGTCTCGTCGATCGACTCGGATACCTGTTGGCCCAGGCGCAGACCAGCGCGGTGATCGAAACGGAAGTGCTGGCCGGCGTAAATGCGGCTGAGACCCGCCTCCTGTGCCGCTGCCGAAAAGCTGGTGAAGTGACGCTTGACCCCAAGTAAGACCTCGGATGTGACATCGAAGGTAAACTTGTCGCCGAAGTAAAATCCCAAGGATTGTGCCGCCGCGAAACTGGTCGCGCTGTGAGCGCCGGGGTACGAGGGGTCAGGCGCGGTTTTGGTCGTTAGAGGCAGCCAATCGCTATCGGTTAACTCCGCCGCGGTGACCGGCCGCCAAAAGTGGTAGGTGTATTTGGCTTCGAAGAAGGAAATGGCGGCGTCGGCCATGCCAAAATTGACCAGGGCAAAAAGCCGTGCACTCTGTTCGAGATTGAGATTATGGGCCAAGGCAGCGGTCTGGGTGATCTCGTTCCAGTAATTCTGAATCTTGCCACTCCAGAACGTTCCAATAAGGGTCTGCTCCAGGGTGCGAGTTTTGCTGTCGATCTCGCCCAGGTGTTGCACTTCCGCAAGGTCCCTGAGGTATTCTTCGTCGGTCAGCGCCGGAGGTGGCGCTGGAAGGAATTCGCGCGCATTGATGACTGCAAAAGGAGTGACATCACCCCAGTGCGTGAAGTCGGCGGGGCTGAAATCAGGTGGAGTTGGCCGATAGTAGCCCAGGATATTTTTTGTTTTGAAGGGGGGAAGGGTAGCATCCGAACCGTCGTTGGCGCGAAATGCCAAAATCTGAGCAGCCACCGTCCGTCCCACCGCGATGCCATCGGTCTTCGGTTTTCCGTCAGGAATGTGGGCCAGATCGTGCTGAAGCTCGGCGTCTAGCGTGGTCCGGAATGTGGGATAAAGCGAGACCAGCACGTCATGGGCAGCCTGGTCGGCTGCAGCGGCTTGAGAGGTTTGTGGGGAGACGTCGGCGAGGCGAACGAGGTAGGGGGTGAACTGTCCGACGATGTTGTTGACGGAGTCGTAAATTGCAGCGTGCAGAATGGCAAAGCTGCGGGTGGAATGCATGGTGGGCGGTTGGGCACCCTTTGTCCGTACGATTACCAGAAGGGTTCTGTTCCACTCGATGACGGGATTGACTGACTGATTGGGGTTGACAGCAAATTGCGTAGCGCTGGTCGCAGCCGGAGCTTCCGCGACCTGAGCCTGAAGACTGGCGCACGCGATCGCCATGATGACCAAGTTCTTGAGCATAGTCTCTCGTCCCTTGCTTTTTCCTTTGTTCGAATTTGGGTGCCCCGACGAGCTGTGAGAGGAATCCCCACGGAGGCACTCATGTGGTTTAGAACTGAGCCGATGTAGCTTTTATTCCGTCGCAAAGAAATTTCTAGCGGGAGAATTCCGCACGGCCTTAGCAAACCTCGATCCACGCGGAGGTGGTGCTACGGTGGAGGCAACGGCATTTCCGGTAGTACCATACCTACCGACAATTCCGAAAACATGCGACCGACTCATTGCTCAACCGCGAAGGATACGGTGGCTGTGTATTTTCAACCGCCCGAACTAATTAGGGCGCTCGCTAACAGGTTTGAAGTGCAGGTCAACTGGTCCGGTGTATTCGGACTCTGGGCGAATCAGTCGGCCGTCTCGAAGCTGCTCAAGACAATGCGCAGTCCACCCAAGAACTCTTGCGATGGCGAAGGTTGGGGTAAACGATTCCTTGGGCAAGCCAACCCCATGAAGAAGTAATGCGGTATAAAATTCAACGTTGGTGTCCAAACGACGCCCAGGTTTGTGCTCCGCAAGAACTCGGAGAGCAATTTTTTCAATGTTCCGTGCTAGCTCGTAAAGCTCACGATCACCTTCGGTCGCGTAAAATTTCTCTGCTGCCGTGGCAAGTATATCCGCACGAGGGTCTCTAACACGGTAGACTCTATGGCCGAAACCCATCAGCCGCTCACCACGTGCGAGCTTTGAAAGAATCACCCCCTCCGCACGATCTGGTCTTCCGATTTCAAATACCATGTCGAGTGCTGGCCCCGGTGCGCCGCCGTGCAGAGGGCCTTTAAGAGCGCCCACGGCCCCAGTCACTGCTGAAACCAAATCCGAGCGAGTTGAAACGATCACGCGTGCCGCGAATGTCGAGGCATTCAGACCGTGGTCGCACACGGTATTGAGGTAGGTTTCCAGCCCTCTTGCGCGCTCTGGTCCAATCTCTCCGCCGAACATCTGATGGAGGCAATAATTGGCATGCGAGAAATCCTCTCGAGGCTGAATAGGCTCCTGCCCGTTCTTCAATCGCCAATATCCGCCAACAATGGCTGGGAATGCAGCAACTAGGGTGAGAGCATCTTCCTCAGGAGACTCCCTCCTTTCCAGACTGAGCGTCGCGGCAGCCATTCGGAGAGCATCCATAATTGGAGCGGAGTTCCCTGCAGCTTCACGCAAGAGCGTCAAAGTTGCGCGAGGCAGACGTCGCCGCGAAGCCAAATTCGCCGTCAGCTCTTTCAACTCTTGCCGGGTTGGCAGTCTTCCATACCATAGAAGGTGCACCATCTCTTCGAACTTCGCTCGCGGCGCAATCTCCTCAACAGGATATCCGGCCAGTACTAGCCGCCCGGCGTTACCATCGACTAGGCTCAGACGCGTAGACGCCGCTACCACACCTTCGAGGCCTGTCAGTTCTCGCGTAGTCACACCTGGCTCTCCTTTTCAAAATATTGACTCGATCGAATCCGTTGTCAATCTTGATTAGAAAATCAAGGTATAGTCAGCATGAGGGAATGGTGTGAAGCGTGAAGACCGCTACATGACAGCGCCACATGCTGCGGAGGTACTTGGTGTCTCGGTTGCCACGCTCTATTCCTATGTCAGCCGGGGCATGTTGCGGTCGCTGTCAGTCGAAGGGAAACCCCGCGTGAGGCGTTACCTAAAGGAAGATGTCGCAAGTCTTATCGAGCGGAAAGAATTCAGGCGCAAACCCGGTAAGGCCGCCGAGCGTGGACTCCATTGGGGCAGTCCGGTACTTGAGTCGGCGTTAACTTTGATAAACGAAGGACGACTCTTTTACCGTGGCAAGGATGCTCTAGAGCTTGCGCAGAGCTCCAGTGTCGAGGACGTCGCAGCGCTGCTATGGACTGGCGATTCGACTCAAGCTGGTAATCTTTTTAAAAAGAAGTTCCCAAGATTGCCGCCGAAGATAGTTGCACTACTTAACCATACTGCGCACTTCGGACTAATTGAGCGGTGCCAGCTCGTCTTGCCGATTGCGGCTGCGGTCGATTTGCCAGCGTATGACCTGCGGCCCCCGGCGGTAGCGAAAACAGGCGCGCGGATTCTCCGATTGCTCTTGTCTGCGATCCTCCGTCGTTCGCCACAGGGTCCGATCGATACTGCACTAAGCCAAGTTTGGATGCCCGGTCGAAGCTCAGCCGCTCCCGCGCTTCGAGCGGCATTGGTTCTTTGCGCCGACCACGAGCTTAATGTATCGGCTTTTACGGCTCGGTGCATTGCTTCGGCACGAGCCACACCTTACGAAGTCGTCATTGGTGCGCTCGCTGCCTTACGCGGTCTGCGACATGGTGGCGCATCCGACCAAGTCGAGGCTCTTTTCAGGGAAGCCGAGCAGACCCGTAAGCTTCGTAAGGTCTTTGCCAAGCGCCTCCGGTTAACAGGTTACCTGCCAGGATTCGGGCATCCACTGTATCCAGACGGTGATCCGCGCGCTTCGCTGTTAATTTCGCTCGCCGAAACCTATGGGATACGCTCGGCGGTCGAATCGGCCAATAGATTGGTCCGAGCCGCACAATCTCTGACGGGTGAATACCCAAACTTGGATTTCGGGTTGGTGACCCTTACACGTGCGCTCGATCTGCCACCGGAGAGCTCGATCGCTCTATTCGCTTTAGGCCGCACGGTCGGCTGGATAGCCCACGCGATCGAACAGTATGCGGATAATGAGCTGATAAGACCGCGTGCGCGATATATCGGCCCGGTTTCGCCAGTGTGATGAGAGCAGATACTCTCTTGTGTGCTGGTACCTATGCCTATACGGTGCATTCATCCATCGGACCCGCAGATGTACCCAAGGACAAATGGCGCTGCCTGGTGCTCAGCGGTTAGGATTTCCATCAAGTGTCTCTTAGAGCCTGTAACAAAACCCTCCCCAAATTTGGAGCGCCACTTGTACGATTAAGTCGTTATACGGACAAATGAAAGGAAAGCATTAGTAAACGCTGGCCGACTTAGCGGGAGCAATCTCCCATAAGCTCCTTTTCTGTTAATGTTGGGTCGCCGACCATCCACTCGGTAACGGCCTGAATTTCCAGAGGCTCGTTTGACCGTAGCTGGAGAAGCAATGCCTACTTCTTGAACCGGCCTCAATGAAACGGTTTTGACCGGTCTCCTGTCGGGAATCTGTTGCCTAGCGTACGAATTTTGAAGCAGAGTACAATGTGGACTGTTCCCGGGAGACAATCATGAGGATCCCGCGCTGGAGTGGCTCCAGACGTGTGATTTCCAGTTTGCTGAAACGAACTTCGTTCAGTATTGTTCCTCTGACATTTCTAGTGCTGTGCAGCTCCGTTGTTTTCCTCGCAGGGTGCAAATCCAAGGGCACCTCCTCAGCGAACGAAGAACGCGCACAGCAGCAGGCGCCTGCCGACTCCATCGAGTTGCTGTTTACCTATGGCTCCGAAAAAGAGCGCTGGATCAATGAAGTTACCAACAAGTTCAACCGCGAAGATCATCGCGCGCCTGGCGGCAAGCGCATCTTCGTACGTGCACTGCCCATGGGCTCAGGCGAGCTGATCAGCGAGATTCTCGACGGCACCCGTCAGCCGCACATCATCAGCCCCGCCTCTTCGGCCTATATCAAGCTTGGTAATGCGCAGTCGCAAACCAAAACCGGCAAGGAACTGATCAGCTCCACCGACAATCTGGTGATCTCTCCAGTGGTTATCGCCATGTGGAAGCCCATGGCCGAAGCTCTCGGCTTTGGTAGGAAGCCCATCGGGTGGTCCGACATCCTCTCGCTCGCGACCAATCAAAAGGGATGGTCAGCCTACGGCTACCCGCAGTGGGGACAGTTCAAGTTTGGCCATACCCATCCCGAATACAGCAACAGTGGACTCATCTCGCTCTTCGCCGAAGTCTACGCCGCTACGGGGAAGACCGCCGGCCTGACCGTCGCTGAAGTCGACAAGCCGCACACCGCGGAATTCGTTGAAGGCATCGAGCGTTCGGTAGTGCACTACGGCAGCTCTACCGGATTCTTCGGGCACAAGATGTTCGCCAGCGGCCCGCAATATCTCTCCGCGGCGGTGCTCTACGAGAGCATGGTGGTTGAATCTTACGCTGAGGCCGATAAGCTCGCTTTTCCTGTGGTCGCGATCTATCCCAAGGAAGGAACCTTCTGGAGCGATCACCCGGTCGGCGTCGTCGAGCGCGAATGGGTGACTCCAGCGCATCGTGAGGCCGCCAGGGTGTATATCCAGTACCTCCTGCAAGGGCCCCGGCAGGAGCGCGCGATGACCTACGGCTTCCGCCCCGGGGCCGTGGATATCCCGCTCGCCTCGCCGATTGACGCGGCGCACGGCGTTGATCCTAAGGAACCGAAGACGACGCTGGAGGTGCCGTCTGTCCCCGTGATGGCCGCCATCCTGAAGCTCTTCGCGCAGAAGAAGAAGGCGGCCAACGTCGTGCTGGTGCTGGATACGTCCGGAAGCATGAATGAGCACCAGAAGATGCAGAACGCCCGCGAAGGCGCCAAGCAGCTCATGAATCTTCTGTCCCCTGAGGACCGCCTGTCGCTAGTCCCGTTCAGCACGACCGTCGCCTGGGCGATGACCGACGTACCCATCTCCAGCGGCAAGGACAAGCTCCTGAGGACGATCGATTCATTCTATGCCCAAGGCGGCACTGCCCTCTACGACGCCATTGCTTCCGGCTACGACCACCTCCTGCAGCAGGAGAAGAGCGGCAAAAACGACCGTATTCTCTCCGTTGTTGTGCTGACCGACGGCGCTGACACCGAGAGCAAGTTGAAGCTGAGTGAACTCATGGAGGGCATTCGCTATGATGGCGAGACACGGGCGATACATGTGTTCACCATTGCCTATGGCGACGACGCGAAGAAAGACATCTTGAAGCAGATTGCCGACGCGACACAGGCCAATTCGTACGTGGGCACGCCACAGAATATCGTGGGGGTTTTCCGGGATATTTCAACTTTCTTCTGATCGACGATTTCATGATGCCATCTTCTGAAGGTCCCAAACTTACAGCGCTCGGCAAGCTCTTCGTCGTTCTTTTTGTAATCGCGTGCGTCGCTGGAGCCTACTACCTCTTTCTTGGCAAGAAAGCCGTCGAGCAGACAAAGCAGGTAACAGGCAATATCCTTGGCGGCGGGCCACAGGTGGAAATTGGCATCGCCTACGGTACCGAGAAGCAGCGCTGGCTCGAGTGGGCCGTCTCGGAGTTTGCGAAAACCTCTGACGGCAGGCGCATCACCGTCGACCTGATACCCCTGGGCTCACTCGAAGGCGCCCATGCCATCCTCAGCGGCGACAAGCGAATCAACGTGTGGTCGCCCGCGAGCGCAGCCTACAAAGACATCTTTGTGCAGGAATGGCAGGTGAAAAATGGAGGCGGCAATCCCATCATCAAAGAGGAGCCGCTGGCACTGACGCCGATGGTGTTCGTAGTCTGGGACGAGCGTTACAAAGCATTCATCCAGAAATACAAGGTGATGAACCTTGACACTATCAACCAGGCGCTGCAGGAAAGGTCCGGATGGGATGCCATTGCGCACCAGCCGGACTGGGGACTATTCAAGTTTGGGCACACCCATCCCAATGCCTCGAATTCGGGATTGATGGTGCTTGTGCTCGCGGCTTACAGCTACAACCATAAAACCAGAGACCTGACGGTCGGTGACGTAGTGAGTGCCAATTTCCAGCAGTGGCTCACCTCGCTTGAGCGCAGTACCACCGGATTTTCCAACAGCACCGGAAACATGATGAAGGAGATGGTGCTGAAAGGACCTTCCTCCTACGACGCATTGATGGTCTACGAGGCCGTGGCGATCGATTACCTGAAGAACGCTGAGGGCCGCTGGGGGGAGCTGCACGTCGTGTACCCGGAATACAACGCATGGAACGAAAATCCTTACTACATCATCGATGCACCATGGAGTACGTTTGACCAGCGCAAAGGGGCACAGACCTTCCTCGATTTTCTGCTGTCCGACAGGATCCAACGCGAAGCCCTGGTACATGGCTTCCGTCCGGCGAACCCGAACGTCCCGGTCAAGTTTGCCGACAGTC
>Ga0306920_100010992_pt1 | contig 12176 bp, 12 predicted proteins | sample flu12Cox44000170_FD_204666 | JGI IMG/M metagenome (GOLD analysis project Ga0306920, IMG submission 204666) | Lab enrichment of tropical soil microbial communities from Luquillo Experimental Forest, Puerto Rico - flux4day.12C.oxic.44.000.170 (v2)... | ecosystem: Environmental > Terrestrial >...
GGGGTCGAGGTGAGGCCCATCAAGAGCATGCTGGGCCCACATCACCTCAATGAATGTTTCTTCGACAACGTGTGGGCGTCCTCCGACGAAGTCCTGGGGGAGGTCGGCCAGGGCTGGAAGGTCATCCGTCGCAGCCTGGCGTACGAACGAGTCGGGATCGCCCGCTACGCGCGGTGTGACCGTCTGCTGTCTCTCGCGGCCCGCCAGCTCGACGGCGAGTGGGATTCCGTTCCCGCGTCGCTGCGTGCCCGCTGGAGTCGTGCCCTTCTCAAGGTGCGGGTCGCCCGGCTTCTGGCCTACCGCTGCGTCGCGGCCCAGGCTCGCGGGGAGGCGACCGACGCGCTGGCCAGCGTGGCGCGCGTCGCGGTGACCCAGTGTGACCAGGAGGTGGCCGAGACCCTCTTTCAACTGCTCGGTCATCGCTGCCTCGACGGCGCCAAGAGCAGTGCCGAACGGGAGTCCTCCGAAGGAGGGGTGCTGCCGTACGGAGCAGTGGAGGATCACTGGCGTTACGCCCAGGCAGCCACGGTTGCGTCCGGAGCAATCGAAATTCAGCGAATGCTGATCGCCCGTTCCATTCTGGGGAACCATGGATCTGGCGCTTCCTAGAGTCGCCGACCAGTTTGCCGCCGCGGCGGATAAGGCAGTGTCTGGCGCTGGGGGAGTCGACCTGGCCCGGCGAGCCGAGGCCGATCCGGCCATTCGTGCCACCCAAGTCAAGCCGATCCTCGATGCCCTCGGCGTCCATGACATCGACCCGACGGCGGATGTGGAGTCTGCGGCCGTCGCGGGAGAGATGTGCCGCGTCGCCGGCCGGTATGTGCTGCCCTTCCCCATTGTGGGATATCTCCTGGCCGACCCCGATCACGACATGCCGGCGGTGCTGGCCTCGAGCCCGCCGTTGCGGTGCGACCACGGCGACCTCTTCCCGCGCTGGCGGGTTTATGACCTGGCGGGAGGAGTGAGTGTGTCGACGCCATCCGGCCAACCGGTCGGGAGCCGGCTAGCCCCGTTTGTGACCGACCTGAATCCGCCTGGAGCGGCCACCGGCACGAGCCTCGCCGGCGTCGCCTTCCTGTCGACCCTCTGGGCCTTCTACTTGCTGGGCGTGGCCGAGCACTCGCTCGAGCTAGCCATCGCCCATGTCAAAGACCGGGTCCAGTTTGGACGGCCGCTGGCGGCCATGCAGGCCGTTCAGTTCCAGCTGGCCGACGCGACGGTGGCGGTGGATGGCCTCCGGGAGCTGGCCCACTTCACCATCTGGCAGGTGGTGTCCAGCCAGGTGGTGTCCAGCCAGGGAGCAACGACGGTGGCCGACGGCCTGGCGGCCCGGTTGCACGCCCTGGACGTCCTTCAACCTGTCCTTCGCCTCGCTCAGCAACTCCACGGGGCGTCGGGCTTCTGTGAGGAGTACGACATATCGGTGCTCGTTCGCCACGTGCAACCGGCGGTACGACTGCCGGTAGATTCGGAAGCCATGTGCGAGATCGTCTTCAACGCCATTCAAACTCAGGGATTTACCAGCCTCTTCTCGAAATGACGGAAAACATCCCCAGCCTGCCCGAAGCAACGCTCAGCGAGCGTTTCCGGATCGACGGTCGCACCGCGCTGATTACCGGCGGCGGACGCGGGATCGGGCGAACCATCGCGCTGGCCTACGCGGGCGCGGGGGCGGACGTCGTCGTCGTCTCACGGACAGAAGCACAGCTCAAGCAGGTCCAGCAGGAGGTGGAGTCCCTTGGCGTCCGGGGCGGCGCCTTCATCGCCGACATCTGCGATCCCGGCCAGGTGCGCGACATGGCGGAGTCGGTGCTGGCCGAGTTCGGCCGGGTCGACATCCTGGTCAACAACGCCGGCAACCTGCCCTACAAGCCGTTGGTGCCGCTGCCCGGATCCGGTCTCAGAGGAGCCTGGAGCAGTCCGGGCACCACCACTGACGAGGAGTGGTTCGCAACCCTCAATACGCACGTGAGCGGAAGTTTCTTCGCCATGCGGGCGCTCGTGCCGGGGATGCTGGAAAATCGGTGGGGGCGAGTTATCAACATGTCAAGCTCAGCGAGACTGCGGACGGTGCCTTTTTGTTCGTTGTACGAGATGGCCAAGGGGGCCCTGACGGCCCTTGGCCGAAGCCTCGCCTACGAATGGGCACCGTACAACGTGACCGTGAACTCCATCTCACCGGGGCATTTTCATACCGAGATGTCGGCTCAGATGCACGAGGACCCGAAGTCGCGGGAATGGATGCTGAAGCGCATTCCGATGCGCCGCGAGGGCGAACTGTACGAAGTGGGGGCCGTCGCGCTCTACCTGGCCAGTGATCTCGGGAGTTACGTCACCGGACAGGAGCTATTCATCGATGGCGGCGAGACGCTCTAGCTCCCGCTGTACCTCGCCGGCGATGACCTTTCCCATGGTGTTGCGGGGCAAGCGGCCGACGAAGAAGCGCTCGGGCACTTTGTAGCGGGCCAGGTTGGCTTCGCAGCGGGTGCGCAATCCTTCGATGTCGAGGTCCTGGGTGCCATCGCGTTCCACCACGGCGACGACCCGGGCGCCAAGTCGCTCGTCGGCCACGCCGAGTACACAGCTTCCCGCGACGCCAGGGAAATCGTTGATGACCCTCTCCACCTCGGCGGGGTACACGTTGGCGCCCCCGCGCAGGATGAGCGACTGCCGGCGATCGGTCACGTACAAGTAGCCATTCCGGTCGAGGAACCCGACGTCGCCGGTGTGCAGCAAACCGTCCTTGATGGTCTGGCTGGTCGCGGTCGGATTGTTCCAGTACGAGAGCATCGGCCGGTACAGCGAGGCCCACACCGGGTCATCGGTTGGGCCGACGCAGATCTCGCCCACTGATCCCGTCTGTTGTGGTCGGCCGTCGTCGTCCAGGATGCGGGCCTTCAGATGGGGCAGCGGTGGGCCGCAGCTGGCGATGTCCACGTCGGCGCCCCGCGGGCCGATGCAGACGACCGTCGGTACCTCGGTCGACCCGTAGGCTGAGTAGACCCGATGACCGAACTTCTCCCGAAAGCGGCTGGCTGTCGCGGCCGGGCAGTGGCTGCCGCCACTCCATACCTCGACCAGAGTTCCGAGAGAACCGGAACCCACCTCGTCGCTGGCGGCCAGGCCGTACAGCATGGCGGGAGCGCCGTTCCAGAGCGTCGCCCGTTCCGCCCCGATCCACTCGGCGATGCCCACCGGGTCGACGCGGTCCATGACGATGGCGGTTCCCCCGCATTGGGGTACAAGCAACGTCGAGAGAACCTGCAGGTTGAGGATCGTGAGGGCGAAACAGTCCGCCTTCCGTAACGATGGCCCATAACCCCGGGAGTCGATCAGCACCCTTCCCGGCACCATCAGGTTGTGCTGGGAGTGAACCGCGCCCTTGGGATACCCGGTCGTGCCGCTGGTGTAGGCGATGGCGGCGGGAGCCAGCGGGTCCGGACAGGGCGCGAACACCGGCCGATCGGCTGCCAGGAGCCCGGCCCACTCCGAGTCCCGGGCGGAGTCGACGACCAGGTACCGCCGGACCTCATGCTGGTCTTTCACCTCGCGCGCCTGGTCGACCATCTCGGCGTCGCCGACGAACAAGGACGCTTGACTGTCGCGCAACAGGTACGCCTTTTCGGGAGCAGCGAGTGCCCGGTTGATGCCCACCCAGATGGCACCCAGGCGCATGACGCCATGGAAGAGCCCCACAATCGGGAGATCGTTGCCGAGCGAGACGCCCACCCTGTTCCCGGGACGGACGCCAGCGGCCATCAGAGCCCCCATGTTGCGGGCGGCGAGCTCATCGAGCTGGGAGTACGTGAGTCGTCCGCTCCGCCCGACCAGCGCTTCGGCATCCGGGCGCTCGGAGAGAGCGGATGCTAAGACAGCCGCGGCGCTCATCGGCGGCCACATCTGGCTCGTCATCAACGCCTACCATAACCACGGGTGGACCTCCTGCGAGATGAGAAGGTTCTGATCACCGGTCCCGCCGGTCGGATCGCGTTCGGGCTGGCGCGTTCGCTTGCAGCCGGGAACGAGGTCTGGGGGATCGCACGATTTGCTGACCCGGCGGCCCGCGAGAAGGTCGAGGCACTGGGAGTGCAGACCCGACGAGTCGACGTCGCGACCGGCAGCTTCGGCGACCTGCCGACCGACTTCACCTACGTGCTGCACCTCGCCGCCGACTTCAGCGCGGCTGACTATGAGCAGTCGATGAGGGTCAACGCCGAGGGGACCGGGTTCGTCCTCGAGCACTGCCGCCGCGCCAAGGCGGCATTGGTGATGTCGACGTTGACCGTGTACAAACCGCATCCCGACCCGTGGCACCCTTTCCGCGAGGATGAGGCCGTCGGCGACCAGCAACTTCCGGCGCAGCTTCCCTACTCGGTGTCCAAGATCGCCGAGGAGGCGGTGGCTCGCTACTGTGCCCGTTCGTTCGGCCTTCCCGTGACCATCGCACGGATGGGTGCGGCGTACGGGGAACAGGGTGGCCTGCCGGCGTGGCACATGGAGGCGATCGCCGCAGGGGAGCCCCTTCGCGTCCGCTGGGATCCGCTGCCCTACAGTCCCATACACGACGACGACATCGCAGCCCAGCTAGAGCCGCTGCTGGCCGTGGCATCGGTGCCGGCGACCGTGGTGAACTGGTGCGGCGACGATGCGGTGAGCGTTCAGGACTGGGCCGGCTACTTTGCCGGGCTTCTCGGTGTGGAGGCCAAAGTGGAGGTCGAGCCGGTCCCCGGCGCGTCGCTGGGATCGGTTGGCGACCCCACCCTCCGCGCGTCGATCACCGGCCCCTGCCGGGTGGGCTGGCGGGACGGGTTCCGCCGCCTCGTTCACCAGTCGTATCCGGACCGCGTGAAGGGCGCCTGAAGGAACCAGATGGCTCGGTATCCCGGCGGCGACATTCTGCTGTCAGAGGCCGTGGAGGCCACTGGCCTGTCCGACTTCGGACCCGGTGACTTCCGCGAGGGTCTCGACGTGTTGCTCGACAGCCTCGAGCGCGACGGCGACCTGAGCCCGTCGACTGACGACGAGGTGATCGGCGCCTTCCGCCGCCGCCTGATCAACCGCCTTCAAGTGGAGGCCTGGTATCGCGACCATCCCGAGGTCGAACAGCTCGGGGTGCGCGGGCCGGTCGACATCAATGGCCTGCCACGGACGGGCACGACCGCACTGGCGAACATGCTCTCGCTCGAGCCCCAGTTCCGGCCACTGCGGGGCTGGGAGCAGACCCAGCCGTGCCCGCCACCAACCCTGGAGAGCGAGGCGACGGATCCCCGCCGGTTGGAGGCGCTGGATGTCGACCAGCACATGCCCCCGGAAATGAGGGCGATGCACCTCTATGACGTCGACGCCACCTTCGAGGACACCGAGGTCCTCGGGATGGCCTTCCATGGCCAACAGATGACGCTGCCGGCCTACAGCTACCACGCCTGGTGGCGGAAGGCCGATCTCACCGAGACCTACCGGTACCACCGCAGGGTCGTGAAGTTGCTCGAGTCGCGCCGTCCGCCCGACCTGTGGCTGTTCAAGGCGCCTCACCACAAGTTCCATCTCGAGGCGATCGTGGTCGCCTACCCGGACGTGCGCTTCGTCATGACCCATCGCGATCCGGCCAAGGTCGTGCCCTCCTATGCCAGCATCGTGTCGGCCATCCTGCCGGCACCAGACGGAGAGCGGGATCTGCATCGTCTCGGCCGGGAGATCTGCAACCACCTTCGCGAGGGCATGGAGAACGCCATCGCGGCGCGCGCCCGCATCGGTGAAGAGCGGTTCCTTGATGTCCATCACCGCGACCTGGTCGCCGACCCGATGAGCCAGCTGCACCGCATCTACCGATGGCTCGGCCTCGAGTTGCGCCCACCGGTGGAGCGAGCGATCGCGGAATGGCAGACGGCCAATGCCTCTGGCGCCCACGGCATTCACCGGTACACGGCCGAACAGTACGGGTTGAGCGACGCCCAGGTGCGGTCCGACTACGACTTCTACATCCGCCGCTTCGACGTCCAGATCGAAGGGTGAACGCCATCAGGGAAACACCCATCAGGGAAACACCCATCAGGGAAACACCCATCAGGGAAACGCCATCAGGGAAGGGAGCCGCCCGATGACCGAACCCGGCGCGACCGACGCGCTGCTCACCTGGGACGACCAGATGGAGGCACTCAAGGGCGTCGTCGACCGCTTGCTCAAGATCTGGCGCCCCGACGGGCCGACGGTCGTTGAGCGCCAGGACATGACGCGGCTGGCGCTGTCGATCCTGGCGTGCGGCTACCTGTGCCGGGTCTACACCGACGATCGCCGGCCGGTTTTCATGCCGCTATGGAACTACGCCTGCAATCAGGGCGGGCCGAACCCCGACTACGTCTATTCCACCGTCGAGGTCGATCCCACCGGCGCGTACCAGTTGTCGGGCTACCGGGGCTCCTCACGCTTTGTCGAGATCACCCAGCATGAGAACGATATGTTCACGCCCGCGATCCTTGGCGGTGGCCATGTTCCGCTCCAGGTGACCAACGACCTGGACGAACTCCACCTCGATCACGACGGCTATTTCAGCGTCGTGATGAGCGAGGAGCGCCCGCGGAACTACACGGGGGACTGGTGGCGCCTCGATCCGCGCGCCCATCGCCTGCTCATGCGGCGGTGTGCCTGCGATTGGAAGCAGGAGGTTGATGCACGCGTGGCGGTCAACCGGCTCGACGATGCGGGTGCCGACATGACGCCCGAGGAGGTCGCCCGGCGGTTCTCGGACATGACGGCATGGATCGAAGGCATGATCGAGTTCGACATGCGGCTGGTCCGGTACTACCGGCAGCACCACGGCATCAACGTGCTGCTCCGGTCCACCAAGATCGACGAGATGGGAGGCCTGCCGCGACAGGCGTACTACGACGGCATCCACGAGATCGGCGACGAGGAGGCGCTTATCGTGGAGGTGCCACTCCCTGGTGAGTGTGTCTACTGGCAGATCCTCGTCGCCGACGACCGATTCGCCACCGTTGATTGGGTCAACCGGCAATCCAGCCTCAACGACGTGCAGGCTCGCGTGGACGGCGATCGGGTCTTCCGGGCCGTGATCTCCCGGCAGGACCCCGGCGTGTACAACTGGCTCGACAAGGCCGACTTCCCGTGGGGGATCATCCAGATGCGGCTCTACCGGGCGACCGACTTCCCGGCGGCCATCGTCACCAGGGTCCCGGTCTCCGAGGTCCTGAAGCACCTCCCGGCTGACACCGCCGTCGTCACTCCCGCTGAGCGAGCCGAGCAGCTGCGACGCCGGCGAGAAGGCGCTCAATTGCGGCAGATCTGGTAGCAGCCGCAAGCTCGGTGGACCCTGCCCGCGACATGGCCGGCACGCTCGAGGACGCCATCCGGGCCGCCCACGACGCCCTGCTTCAGGCCCTCCGGCTGGAACCGACAGGGGACGACCGTTTTCGGGCCGAGTGCGAGGGCGGCCGTTTCGACCGCATCTACGGTGGTCAGCTCCTGGCCCAGGCGCTCGTGGCCGCCGGCGCGACGGTCACCGATCAGGAACCGGACTCGCTCCACGCCTACTTCACGGGTGCCGGCACGGTCGAGCGGCCAGTCGAGCTGTCCGTTGCGCGGGTACGGGAAGGCCGCTCTCTTTCCGTCCGGCGGGTCGAGATCACGCAGGAGGGCCATCCCCTCCTCGCCGCGGTCGCCTCCTTCCATTCCAACCCTTCTGGGCCGGAGCTGGCGACCCTTGCGCCCGCGGGTCCGCGGCCAGAGGAGGTTCCGATCCTCCAGGACTGGGCCGCGGCGGCCCCTTCGTCGCTCGAGCCGAACGCTCGTGTCTGGATCGACCGGCCGCCGCCCCTCGAACTGCGCATAGGAGAGGCCCCCTTCTTCATGGGTGGAGCCAGCCAGCCCGGAGCCCGCTCCCACTGGATGCGGCTCGTCGGCGATGTGAAGGACAGCTCTTTGCACCCGGCGCTGCTCGCCTACGCCAGCGACTACTTCCTCCTCGACATGGCGTTCCGATCCTTCCCGGAAGCGGCGAGCCCGGGGCGGCTCACCGGCCTCAGCGTGGACCACGCCATCTGGATCCACCGTCCGGTGGACTTCGGGAGGTGGCATGTCCACACCCAGGAGACGCTCGCCTTCTCCGGACAGCGTGGTCTGGTTCGCGGGTCCATTCACGACCAAAGCGGGCGACTCGTCGCCAGCGTCGCCCAGGAAGTGCTCGTGCGGGTGAACCGATGAGCCTCTACCAGCAGACCTGGCCGGAGGGGGAGTATCGGTTCTTCCAGCTGGGCTTTGTCGTCGATGACGTGGTCGAAGCGGCCCAAGGGTGGGCGGCCGTCTTCGGCATAGGGCCCTTCCACGTCATGCCCCGCGTCCAGGCGAAGTGCACCTACCGCGGGCAGCCCTCGATGCTCGATATCCAGTTCGCGGTCGCCCAGGCCGGGCCAGTGCAGTTCGAGCTCATCCAGGAGCACTCCTCCTATGAGAGCGTCTTCACTGCGCTCGCCGGGAGCCGAGCCGCGTTCCATCAGCTGTGCACCTTGACGGTGGATTACGACGAGACGACGGCGCGCTACCGGCGGCTTGGGTATGAGGTCGCGTGCGAGATCGCCACGTCCGACCAGCGGGTCGCCTACGTGGACACCACCGCCGACTTCGGCTTCTACACCGAGGTAGCGGAGTCCACGCCCAGGTTCGTCGCTGCCCTCGCGACCATTTCCCGCACCTGCGCGGAATGGGATGGCACCGACCCCGTCCGTCTGCTAACGCGCGACGGCTACCGGGTCCCGTGATTGACTCCCGCCCGGGCGCCCTGCCAGTATTCTTAATAACGATTGAACTGTTGAGAGCACGCCGGCTCAAACTTTGGCAGCAATAGGGAGACACGGGCAGGCGACACCGTGCTGCCAGAGTTGGCCGAGGAAGGGCGCAGCACATGGAGCACATGGAGCACATGGAGCACCTGCAACGACTTCAACGTGCCATGGCAGGAGCGGGGCTTGATGCCCTGTTGCTCGGGGGGGAAGCGGCCGGGCAGTTCGCGGCCGGTCACACTCGCATCGGCGTACACATGCCTGGTTGGCCCATTCCCGTTGCCGCTGTCCCGGCATCCGGTCTTCCCCATGTCGTGACCGCCGATCCCGATGGTGCGCTCGGGCTCCCAGCGGATCACGTTCACGGCATGATGTGGAATCCCGAGACGCTCGTGTCCGAGCTGCCGCAGTGGCTAGGTGGTGGCTCCGGTCCCGGCACCGGGCTTCGCATCGGCATCGATGCCATGTCGCCTGGAGGGCGAGCCCTGATCGAAGCGGCGCTGCCCGGTTGCACGATGGTCGACGGGACCCGGCTCCTGGCCGAGGTGATGCTGGTCAAGTCCGCCGAGGAGGTAAAAGCGCTCGGCGAGCTGTGTCTCATGGTGACCGCGGCGGCCGAGCAGGGTCTGAAGGGCGGCAGGACGGCACTGCTTCGGGCCCTCAACGGCGCATTCACCGTTGCCTATCCTCGTGTTTCGGACCGGAGCGTGCAGGTCGCCATTCGGCGGGAAGGAATGATCGCGGAGGCCCGTCTTGGCCCCGGCGATGCGGCCCGGGGCGAGCGAGCCCTGGAGGCGCTGCGAACCGGTTGCTCTGCGGGAGAGGTCGCGGCCTCGCTGCCGCCGGGTGTCCACGTGACCGGCATCGGCTGGGGTTACGAGGCCCCCCTCATGCGCGATGGATGGGCCACGCCGGACGACCTGTTATTGCAACCCGGGGCGGTGCTGGCCGTGCGATGGGACGCGTGCGGGGTAACCGCTGCTCTCGATGAGGCCGGCACCAGGCTTCTGTCCTGGTCGCCGGAGGAGGTCGCCCTATGATTCAGCTCGATCCCCCGGAGTTGATTGCTGCTCGCAAGAGGCGGGTGGAACAGAGCGCGGACGCTCTCGGTGTCGACTCCTGGCTGCTGACCACGTCTCAAGCGGTTCGTACCGTCACCGGGGCGTGGTCCGATGAAGTCGACCTCTTCGGTGAGTGGTCATGTCCCATCGTCGCGGCCGGTTCGACCGTGATCAGCCCGGCTGTGCCTCCGAGTGCGGCCCGGCTCATCGACGAGGTCGTTGACCTGCTGCCCGTCAGCGGCACCGTTGCGGTCGACCGTATCGGCCCTCTCGCCATGGCCCGCTTGAGCGAGCTGCGCCCGGAGCTGGCTGTCCAGGACGCGGCCATCTTGCTCGGCATGTCCAAGGTGCCGCGGGAGCAGGTGGAGATCGACGCGCTGGTCGAAGCGCACCTTCGGACAGAGGCCGCGCTGGCGTCCATGATCGACCTGGTCGTGCCGGGCGTGTCGGAGCGCGACCTGGCCGGGGAGTTCTCCGTCCGGGCAGCCGAAAGAGGCCTCGACCGCCTGCACGTCGACACCGTGTTCAGCGTCCTTCCGCGGGAGCCGGCTGAGGCGCCGTGGGCTCGGGGGTCCTGGCAGGGCCGGTTGCCGTACAGCGAGCTCACCACTGACCGCGTTCTGGCAGAAGGCGATCATGTCGCGTTCGATGCCGGGGTCGGCCACCTCGGGTACACCGCGGATGTGGGATGGACGCTTCATGCCAGCGCCAGCGGACCGTCCCCCGAGGAGGTCCGTCTGGCGACGCAGTGGGACGAGGTGGCCCGCAGGGTCATCGACGCGGCCAAGCCGGGTGTCAGCGCGTCGGTGCTGCGGGCCGCGGCTCTGGAGGGGTGGGACCCGTCCCTGCCGCCGCCCTGGCCCTACCCGTTGTACGTCGCCCACGGGGTCGGTACCGAACTGGCCGAGCCCCCCTTCGCCGGCGCCGACTTCGCACCCGACGCCGAGGCTGCCATGGTGCTGACCGAGGGGAACGTCTTGATGATCGAGCCGTACATCTGGCGGCAAGGAGTCGGGGGCTACCGGGCGGAATACTGCGCGGTGGTCGGAGCCGACTCAACCGAGATCGTCAGTTCACTCCCGTACGGACGGTGGCCGGAACACTAGGGGTGGGCCCACTCCGGCGACTTTGGCCAGTTCTGCCGCGAACGCCGGGTCGGATGTTTGGGGTCGAACTCGTCGACCGCGGCCTGGTAAGACCGGGCCGCAGTCGCTGCCTCTGAGACCGACCAGTAATCGCGCTCGTAACACCACAACCCGTTGCCGGCGTATTCGAAGATCGATATTCCCGGGAAATCGATGGGCGGTCCGTCCGGCCGGGGATTGTCACGACGGTTTTGCATGTGCACAACCACACGGCTTCCATCGACAATATGCCAGTCGTAGGCGGTGTACAGCTCGGGGAACTCCTCGTTCATCAAGCGGTTGCACCAGGGCACGAATTCGGCCACGGTCATTTGCCCGTAGAAATGATCGATGTACACCGCGTCGGGAGTGTAGAGAGCAGCCTGACCTGTCCAGTCCTCGCCAACGGGACCAATCCGCCACAGCCTGCGGAACGCGTCCTCGACCTCGGCCGTCTCGCTTTTGTCAGCCAGCGCGTCCTCCTTCGACCGGCGCCTGCGCGCCGGGCCACTTCATGAACACACTGACGGCGCGGATCAGGCCGTCGCCGCCGAGCTCGAAGGTGATGCACTCGGGGTACTGGGTGGATACGCCATCGACGTCGAAGGTCTCGCTCAGCTCGACGAAGACCAGCCGGTCGCCAGCGGGAGAAATTCGATCCACCTTGAGGACGTAATTCTGCAACGAATCAACGATCTTTTCGAGGAAGGAGACATAAGCGTGCTTCCCTTCCACCACGTCGCAGAAAGGACCGTCCCGGTGCAGGCCATCGTCAGTGACGGTGCGAGCCAGGCCGTCCCAGTCATGGGCGCCCAGGCAGCGGAGATACTCCTCAACGACGGTCATTGGGGCTCGGACGTCGAATCGTCCGGGGGATAGAACCGTCGGGCCCATCTCCGCAGGGCGGCGTAATCCTTGGCCTCTTCAATGGCGAAGTTGGGCTTGGGCAGGTACTTCATGTTCTCCCAGGTGAAGAAGTCCTGCTTGATGATCTCCTGCTGGAGGGCGATCCATCGCGCCGCCCGGCCGCGCGGGACGTCACCTTCGTCGCCCGGCTCCCGGGCGGCTCCCATCGTGTAGAAGTAGTCGGTGTACTCCTCGTCGACCGGAGTGTGACCGGTGATCTGCACCGACGCCAGCACCTCGGCCGGGAAGCGCACGAATCCAATGCCCAGGCCGTAGGTGTCGTAGACCACGGT
>Ga0306920_100010993_pt1 | contig 12176 bp, 12 predicted proteins | sample flu12Cox44000170_FD_204666 | JGI IMG/M metagenome (GOLD analysis project Ga0306920, IMG submission 204666) | Lab enrichment of tropical soil microbial communities from Luquillo Experimental Forest, Puerto Rico - flux4day.12C.oxic.44.000.170 (v2)... | ecosystem: Environmental > Terrestrial >...
AGTCCGTCGTGGAGGGTCCTTGCGATCTGCTCGCGCGCGTGGTGCTCTGCGAGCGTCAGATCGGACGCCAGTCGACTCAGCTGCGCCGTGCGATGCTCCAGCTCCGCCGTCCGCTCTTGCCGTTCGGTGATATCCGTGACGAAGGCGAACGCACGGCCGCCGTCAGGTGTGACGACGTGATTCAACGTGACCTCGATCGGGAACGTCGAGCCGTCCTTCCGCTGGCCCATGAGGCGAGTGCCGTTGCCCATTGAACGGGGTTGTGGCGCCGTGAAATAGTTCCTCCGATGGTGCTCGTGGGCATCCCGAAACGCCGACGGCATCAGCCTTTCGATCGGCTGGCCGATCAGCTCGCCCGGCGGACACCGGAACATCGATTCGAGCGCGTGATTGGCCGTCAGGATGATGCCGTTCTGATCGATCGACACGATGCCCTGCGTCGCCGTTTCGAGCAGCAGCTTCAGCTCGCGGTTGTGCGCCTCGTCGCGCCGCGCCTGGAGCGCTTCCTCGGCGTGCCGCCGCGCCGTGACGTCCAGTTCAAGTCCGGCGAGCCGCGTAACCTCGCCGGCGGCATTGCGCTCGACGTGGCCCAGGCTCTGTATCCACGCCACGGTTCCGTCGGGCCGCACGATCCGGAAGGTGATGTCCCACGCATCCTTCGTCGGGTGCAGCATGTCGTCGATCAGATCGAGCACGTTCGGGCGGTCCGCCTCATGGACGCGGCGCAACCACGCTTCGACGGTTGCCGGCTCGTCGGGCTGAAACCCGTAGAGCCGACGAAAGCCTTCGTCCCAATCGACATGATTGGCGCCAGAATCCCTGGCCCACGAGCCCGCCGCCGACGCCTTGAGCACGAGACGCAGCCGTCGTTCGCGCTCGCGCAGCGCCGCCTCGGCGCGGGCTCGCTCCGCAGCCGACCACATTCGTTCGGCGGCTTCCTCCACCAGTGTGATCTCGTCGTTCGTCCACTCGCGGGGTGTGACGCAGTTGACACCGAAGCTCGCTACCCATCGTCCTTCCTTGTGGAGCATGACGCAAAGAAACGCCACGACTCCACGGGCCAACAGGTTGGCTCGCTCGCCATCCGTGAACCTCGGGTCAGTGCGGACATCACTGACAGTGACCGATTCGCCGCGTTTGTATACGTCGAGCAGTGCGCGCCCGAAGGCAACAATCGGCCACTGGCCGCGGACGGGAGCGACACCCCGGTTGTAGGACGTCGTCACGATGAACTCGTCGCCGTCGATGACCGAATAGGCGACGCGGTTCACGTCGAGGTGCTCGCCGAGGAGCCGTACGGTGACGTCCTGCACCTCGACGGGATCGCTCAGGGGCCGGAGTGCGTCGTTCAATCTGAGGAGGAAGGCCAGGCGCTCCTCGCGCTGGTGAAGCGCTTCTGCGAGACCTTCGCGCTCGGTGATGTCATGGACAATGCCCACGAGGTGGGTCGCGACGCCGCTCGCATCGTAGATCGGCGTCACGGCGACCTCGCCGACCTTCCGCCCCGCCGGGTACACGGACACTTCTTTCCATCGGACGGTTTGGCCTGATCGGATCGCTTCCCGGTAATGGTTCAACACCAGATCGCGCGACGCCGGCGGAATGACGTCACGCACGAGGGAACCGGCGAATTGTTCTCGGGACAGGCCCGTTGCGACCAGGCCCGCGTCGCTCATCGACACAAATCGGAATTCGCCATCGGTCTCGACCGCGACGTAGAACACGATTCCCGGAAGACTTTCGTAGATCGCTGAGAGCTCTTCCTCGCGCGCTGTCATACTGAACCGATCAAGAAGTGACTGCGTGATCCTAACGCTAGTTGACAGCGGGTTCGAGAAGAAGCATCTCGGCAATATCGGAGATATCGTCTCTAGTGCACCGTATTCTGTGTGTACGGCATGGTACGTTGATTTCGAGGCACTCGCGGCGGCGCGTGCGCAACCCATCTGCAACGCTTTGCGGCCAGACGGTGTCCAGACCGCAGCCGGCCGCCTCGTTTCGCAAGAGGCTCAAATGCGTCGACGCCTGTTCACACGCGCGCCAAGAGCGCCAGATGCGGCTGCTCGCAACAGTCGGCGGAACGTAGGGCATTCCAAGTAGCTTGGCGCAGGGCAGGCTGCGCCGTGCCGCAGGCTATCGCGGAGAGCGCGTAGCTCACGGATCCTTGCGTCCAGCTCGTTCGCCTTGGCCGCAAGACGCTGCCGGTCGATCCGCGGCCGCCCGTCAGGCCCGAACATGCCCGCGATCTCGTCGAGCGAAAAACCGGCAGCGCGCCCCAGCGCGATCAGTGCCAGCCGCTCCAGTACTCCGGGATCGAAGAGTCGGCGCAAACCCCGCCTGCCAACCGACGCGATCAATTTCTTTTCTTCGTAGAACCGCAGCGTCGACGCCGGAAGGCCGGAGCGCCGCGCGACCTCAGTGATGTCCAACTGCATTCTCCTCTTGACCTCAAGTCGACTTGAACTTGCAGAATACGCCTATGGGCAACATCAGTCGATCACAACGCCTGTTGAGACCGCCGATCGTGTTTCTGTCTGCGATTCTGTCAGGGATCGCGCTGAACCACGTGTGGCCGCTGTCCTTCGTCCCATCGATCCTGTGGTTGCTGGGGCCCGTCGTCGCGTCGTCTGCCGTTCTGCTCTTCGTGTCGTCGGTCAGGGAGTTTCGGGCCGCCGGCACGTCTGTGCGTGGATCGAAACCCACGACCGCGATTGTCCGAACAGGTCCCTACCGGTTCAGCCGCAATCCGATCTACTTGTCGTTCGTCTTGCTCCTGATTGGGTTGGCGGTTTGGCTGAATAATCTTTGGCTGCTCCTCACGCTCATTCCCGCCGCGGCCTTCATCGCGGTCGTCGTGATCCCACGCGAAGAGCGATTTCTCGAAGGAACGTTTCAGGAGCAGTACGCGACCTACAAGGTGACCGTCCGCCGGTGGTTGTAGGAGCAGCCGGCTCCAGTTCCGACATCAGGCGGCCGACGCGCCGGGGCCCAAGTCCTGTGCTCACGGCACATCGGTCGCACGCAGTGCGGTTCTCTGGTCCGTCTTAACGTGCCGTTGCCTTGGGCTTACCGTTCTCGTCCACTTGGATCGTTTTGACGGGTCCCATGCCGACCAGCTCCAGGACAGCTGGCTCCTTTTCACCGACCCGCGCGCCGTCCCAATGCACGGTGTTGGCCCTGTCGATAGCGACGGTGCCGGCATGGACGGGATAGGTGGTCTTCTCGTCATAGACGTTGCTGGTCGAGACCCACCAGGTCCCCGAGATCACGTACGCGTAACGCTCCTGATCGTGGAAATGCGGCTGAGAGAAATTGCCCGGATACCACTTGATGATGACGCCATAGAGTCCGGGCTTGCTGGGATCCCCGAACAGCACGGCCTGCTGCTGCCTGCCTTCCTGGCCGGTCCACTTGATGTCCTTGGGCAGGACGGTGGGAATATGGGTTGGATCGGGTGGTGGGCCGGCGGGATCGTTGATGGTTGCCTTGGCGCCTTGCGCATGAGCAACCCCGGCAAGAACGGCGGCGCCGACGGCCGTGGCGATGGCGATGGCCACACTCAAAATCGTCATTCTCGTGAAACGCATATCGTCTCCTGGGTGTGAATTGGGGGCTACGGGGGGCGGCGTCAGGGCGAACAGCCACCTCACGTCCGCGGCCTCGGGCACGCGCCGATTATGACTCCGCGCGACGGTGTGTCAACCCGCGCCGGGCAAATCAGCAACCGCTTCGTTTATGTCCGCGGGTAAGTTAGCTGGTAAAACACGTCGGTTCGGATTTGCGACGGATCCTGATCCCACTCGACACGCCAATGGCCATAAATTTCCCAACAGATCCCGGTCGCCCGCAGATCGTGGGTTTCGATCCACGCCAGCACCTGTTTGTGCGTGTCGCCCAGAAGATGATACGGCCCCAGGTGGACGGCGGTTGCGACGGGCCCGCCGGGCAGAGTCGACGGGACGACGGCCCCATCGCTGACGAACGGTTCGTTGAGCTCCACGCCAATCTCGACGTCGATGGCCGTATTCAGATACACCGCAACGTGCCGGCCGGCCTTCATGCCATGCGAGCGCGCGAAATCCCACACGATGCCACAGCAGCGAGGCACGACCGTGCCCAGCTCGGACGATTGCGCGCGGCGGCGCACGACCGCCAGGGCGGTGGGCTCGACGTTCAGTCGGCGGACCGCGCTTGGCATTCGACGCACATCAGCATACTCCGTCGCGACGTGCAACTCTCTCAAGGGGCGTTGTGATAAAAGTCGGTGATTTCGCGAGCCTGCGCCAACAACCGAACCGCAGGGTCCGTTGAAGCCATCCCGCGCAAAAGCCGCGACCGACGTTCGCCGCGCGATCCTTCGGGACTTGAAGCGTCTGTCGAGCCCTACAGCTGCAGCTGTCCGTGCCGTGCGCCGTTCCTATTGGCGAGCTCGCGCAATGCCCAGGAAAACGCTTTCACGACCATGTCATCACGGTCGTCGATAAGCGCGCGACAGACCTCGAGCGTCGGAGAGACCCAGACCGCGTCGTACATTTCCTTGCTCAAGAAAACGCGAGGCTGGCGGCACGCGTCGCTCGAGAAGTGAAGACGAAGCCTGAAACAGGGCGCAAAGTACGGCCGAAACAATCGAAGCGGCGAACGCGTCCCCTGCAGGCGCGGCTGGCGGAACTGGAAGCACGCGTCGGCCACTAGGTTGGGCTTCGGAAACGTTCTCCGTTCGGTGTTTGGCGAGAAGGGCTAACGCGAATACTCGTGAAGAGCCACGGCTACGAGCGGAGGCCAAACCGTCGATTCATAATAATCGGCAGGTCATCGGTTCAAGTCCGAATCGCTCCATCGCCCAGAACCGTCATCGTGTCCACCTTCCGAGTAATCGGCCGACCAGCCGCCGAATCCACCGTCGCTCGACGCGCTGGACCGTTTCTTGGCCGCGCTATGCGAGGATGCATGACACAAGGGCGGTTTCGTTGGTAGGCTGACAGCGTGCTGGTTACCCCGCGACCGATGCCGCTGCTCCGAATCGCGGCGCACACGGCTGTCGCGGCGATGCTGGCGGTCAGCGTCCGGGCAGGCGAGCCACCTCGCTTTGACGATTACCCCGTTTCGCAGGTGTTCCGCGGGACTCCCGTTGCGCCTGTGCTTTCGACCGGTCACGCCAACGCATTTCGGTCTGAACTTCGTCGCCAGGCCGCTTCTGGCCCAAACTTCGCCGGCCACTACACACTGACGCGATGGAGCTGCGGTGCAGGCTGCGTGACGGTGCTTGTGATCGATGCGCTCTCGGGTCACGTTTGGTTTGCGCCGTTCACAATCCAGGACGCGTGGAAGGACGGGCATGTTGTGTGCGACCACGGCTCGGATTTCAAGATCACGAGCCGACTATTCGTGACGCAGGGTGAGGTCGACGGGAGGGTAGGAAGCCACTATTTCCTGTGGGCGGATGGACAGTTCAATCTTGTCCATTTCGAATCGGGCTGTTGACCACGAACCTTCGGTCATGAGCGACGATCGGCTCTTAAACTCGCCGACGCTTCGACCGCCACCTGACACGCACGCCGTGTTCTACATCTGGTTGCTCTGCACGATTGTCTTTGCGAGCTGCGCAACGATTCAAAGACGCCCCGCTATTTCGGCGCAGTGGCAGGCCGTCGAGCACGTGCCGGTCGGTGCAGAGGTGCGGGTTCAGCGAAGGTTGGCGGCGCCGTTGGCCGGAACGTTGTTGGATGTGGACTCTGACCGCTTGTGGATCGCGTATTCCGGTGTGTCGGAGGAGGTCCTGCGATCGGACATCACTGTCGTATCAATCAGGGTTGGATCGGCGGGCCGGGGCGCGGCGATCGGCGCGAGTCTGGGCTTGGCCTTGATGCTTGCGTTCGGGGGGCAACAAGGAGTCTATGGCCTCGCAGGGATTGGGTCGTCGGCACTCTTTGGAATGGGGGCGGGACGAGAAATCGACCACAGTAAAGTCATCTTCCGAGCGCCGTAACTGCATTGGCAAGAATGTCTGACGAGCAGCCCTTCTACTCGCCGACGTACCGACCGCCGCCACCGCGCAAGCCGCGGCCCCTCGAGCACGTCTGGTCATTGTGGAAGGATGGGCGGCGCATGGACTGCGGGCTGTACTCTCACGGTGAGTCCTACGGCTGGGAAGTACAGTTGCGCGACGAGTCAGCTAGCGGTGTACCAAGCGCGTTCAGCGAGCATCCGCCGCGCCGTGCTCCGCACAAATGCGCCGGTATGCGCGGTCATGAGCTGGGCAACACTGCGACGGATACGTGCACAGGATGTCGATGTCGTAGATCACGAGCAGCTCGTTGCCGGTTTGCTCGAGATCGATCGCGGCTTCGGTATCTCCCTTGGCACACAGCAGCCCGACACATTCCCCCAAAATGACAACGCGCGGTCTCTCGACCGTCATCGAACGCACGACCGAGTCAATGAGGTCGCGAAGGCTCTGACGAAACAGGCGGTGATCAGGCACACCATGGATCATGATGCTCGACAATGCGTCACCGGCATCCAGCGAACAGTAGATTCCTCGATGCATGGCGGTGTCGACGTCGGCTCCCTCGGCCTTGAGCCGCTGCACGAGGCCGTCGCGATGCGACGGCGTCGCCAGCACAATGGCCGCATGTCCCGCGTCGAGAGCGGGGGCAAGGAATTGCGTCGCGCGGTCGAAAAAGACTCGATCATCTGAATAAAACTGGACGTCGTGGCGCCTTAGACCACTCGGGCTCTGTCGGTCTTCAATCCCGCGACTCACGAAGTAGGCGCCTCGCAGCACGGCATCAATGGCCGGCAGCAGATCACGGTGAATCCGCGGCTTGTGAACGTACCCGCGTGCGCCAGCACGAAAGGCTCCGCGGATGACGTCCGCACTCGCATTCTCACTGACGACAAGCAGGATCGTGTGCGGGGCGAGCTGACGGATCTGTTGAGCCGCGGCAATGCCATGCAGTCGCGGCAAGCCCAAATCCAGCAGAATCAGGTCGGGTTGCAGCGTCCTGGCCCACTGCACCGCATCAATCCCATCTGATACTTCGCCGACGATGAGCAAATCCGGGCGCCGGTGAACGAGGGTTTCGAGAACCCGCCGGAACGGCTCGAAGTCCTCGACCAGCAGGATTGCAACACACGCATCGTGACGACCTCCTGCCCGCGCGTCAGTCAAGTTCGTGAAACCCTCTATCGTTTGGAAATCCGTCTGGAATGAACAGTGGCGGACCAGAATTCTTCCAGTTGTCATCCTGAAGGTACTGTTCGAGCGCAACAAGCCGCGCTCGCAAGGCTTCGATGTCCTTGAATCGTTCGGTCGCCTTGCCGCCGTCCGTCGCCAGCACGACGACGAATTCGCCGGTGTCGTTGTCGTAACGGGTTTCGAGGCGCATTTCCGCTGTTCCGCGTGTCCAGAACCACACCATCGCGCATCTCCAGTTAGTTGAAAATCGCGCTCGGCGACGAACACGCACACGATGCAACGGCGTGCGTGCTCAGTACCCGTCAGTGGTGCAGGAGTGGTCTAAACGCGCAGAACGGTTTGGCGTGCCGCAGAGGGTGGACTATTCGGAGTGTTGAATCCGGCGCTCAGTGCGATCATTACAGGAAGCGCGCTGAAGCGATTCGATGCAACAGCTCGGATGGCGATCGCTTGAAGGTGTCGTGCCGTCTCAAACGGAACGGGGGCAACCGAATCACAGTCGTCGGGTGTGGCGGCAAGGGCTGCGACGTGTGTGGACAGCGCGTCATGGGGCGTTCCCGGAATTTCGCACGTTTGGAAGGGCGCACTAAACGGTGACAGCGCCAGAATGACCAGCAGCTCTGCGAACGCCCGTCTGAGCATGATCCGCTAATTTGACAATATACCAAGACATCGGCATCGTGCAGGTCTAAATGGCTTTGGATGGACAACACGCTCGCGTGCCTGCTGTGGGGCCCAGCCTGTGACGTGTCCCGAAAACATCTGATTGTCCCGCGAGCGCCCTGCCCGCGGGACCAGCCGAAAAAATGAGGCGAAAGTAGCTAGCCTGTCGTCGAGGATTGTCCCATCCCTAACGTTCAGCGGCACACGTCCGCATCCGGGTGTGACGCGCAGACGAGTGCCTTCAGCGCGGCGACCTCCAGCCGCTGTGCCGTAATCTGCTCCTGCTGCTCTTTGATCTGGGCCTGCTGCTTCCGAATCGCGTTCACGAATTCTCGACCACGCCGACCTGCAGACGACCAGCCGCTATCTGAAAATCGACAGCCAAGGAATGCACGCCGCGTTGAAGCGCTTCGAGGCCCGGGAGCAGGACTTCCGTGGCACACCCCTGGCACACGCAGACACCGACGAGCGAGTGCCTTCAGCGTCCCGCGATTCAGTCCCGTCCCCTAAGTCGATTCAGTGATGAGAGTTACAGCGCTGTGAAGTGGTGGGCGCTAATGGACTCGAACCATTGACCTCGTGCGTGTGAAGCACGCGCTCTAACCAACTGAGCTAAGCGCCCAAATGATTGATTCTAGGCGGGGTTCCGGTTTTTCCGGCCTCACGCCGAACCCCGATTGTATCAGCGTGTGGCCCTTTTGTGGCCCGTTGGGCAAACTCTTCCGCTGTTCGGCCAGATTCTTCTCCCATTTCGCCGCATCGCCATTCGCGCGCCGCTGTTCGTCGATGCGCTGAATCGGCGAGTGCAATGATTGGTTCGAGCCTGGTCATCGAATCACTCATATCGTAGGGCCGAGAGCGGATCGAGGCGGGCTGCACGTCGCGCCGGGAAGTAGCCGGCCATCACTCCGACGAGTGTCATGACAGCAATGGCGCCAGCGACACTCGCGGGGTCGGCGGGTTCAACCCCATAGAGCGACGCCCGAATCAGCCGAGTCAGGACGATCGCGGCGGGCACGCCGACTGCGACGCCCACGCTGGTGATCCCGATGACCTGGCGAAGTACCAACCACAGCACGTCTTCGCGCCGCGCCCCGAGCGCCATACGCACGCCAATCTCGCTTGTGCGTCGAGCAACCGCGTACGCGGTGATGCCGTGGAGGCCGATGCTCGCGAGCAATAGGGCGAACGCGCCGAACGTGATCAGGAGACGCATGAACGTCCGCTCGGTGCCGAGGGTCTCGTCGATTTGATCAACCTGCGTCTTCAGGTCCGTGATCGGGAGAGTCCGATCGATGTCCGCCACTGCCGCGGTGACCAGTCCGCTAAGCGACAGGGCCGGGATCGTCGATCGCAGCACGACCGTCATAGGACCCAAACGCCCCAATGTGGTCTGCAGGTACGGCAAGTAGACGGTCGGCGGCATCGGATCGCGCGGGCTTGTATAGCGGCTGTCCTTTACGACGCCAACCACCTCGAAGTCGGCCGGCGGATCCGTCTGCATCGTGAGCCGCCGCCCGAGCGGCGGATCCGATTCGAACAGCATCCGTGCGGCGGTTTCGTTCACGACGGCGACACGCGCAGCGCGGCTGTGATCCTGCACGCCGATCGTCCGGCCCGCGACGATCGGGATTCTGAACGTCTCGAAGTACGCGGGCCCGATCCTCGCAAACTTCACATTTCTAGGCTCGGAGCCAGGAACCGTGAACGTCCAGTTGTTCTGTAGGCGGCTCATGAGCACGACGTCGGTCAGCGTCGCGGATTGGACACCCGGAATCGCGGCGAGCCGCTGCAGTATGTCGCCGTACAGGTGTTCGGCGCGATCCGCGTCGTACCCGTTGAGCGACGGATCGAGGTGAAACAGGAGCAACTGACCGGGATTGAATCCCAACGGCACGCGACCGAGGTTGTAGACGGTTCGCAGGAACAGCGCTCCGCCGACGAGCAGCGGTAGCGAGATCGCGACTTGCGCCGCGATCAGCAGGCGCCCGGCCGTCAGGCGTGGCGCCGCCGCTCCAGCCGTTTGCTTCAATACCGGCGTCAGACCGCCGCGCACGATGCGAAGCACCGGCACCCCGCTGAAGAGCAACGCCGCCAGCATCGAGACTGCCGCCACCGTGCCGAGCAGGCGCCCGTCGACCCCGATCTCCACGGCTGAGCGAACCGACTGTGCGATTAATGTCGATACGAGCGCGCGAGCGCCCCACACCGCAATGAGGGTACCCGCCAGGCCACCGGCGATTGCGAGCAGCGCGGTCTCGGCGAGCACGGTGCGTACCAGCTGCCAGAGACTCGATCCGAGCGCGAGCCGGATCGACAGCTCTTTCTGCCGGGCGACGTTGCGGACCAGCATCAGGTTGCCGACGTTCACGCATGCAATCAGCAGCACGAGGCCGACGACTGCGCTGAGGATGAGGAGGGGCTGACGCAGGCCGCGCGCAAACGAGTCGATGCCGCGGGGCGCCGCGAACATCCGGATCTCGCCAGTGCTCGCGGCGCGCAGGGCAGGGCTCGAAGACGCCGCGAGGGTCCCGCGGAACCTCGTATTGAGCGCAGTTTCGAGATGCGCCGGCATCTGGCCGGACGGCACGCGTGCCATCACCTGCAGCCACCACCGGTCGTCCGCGCCGAACAACGACCGCGGCGTGGCACGCGTGTACACAAGCGGCTCGACCGAGAGCGGGAGCAGCAGGTCGCTAGGCCGGAAAACGGGTCCGCCCTTCGACATGCCATAAAAGCCGCGCGACGTGACACCGACGATCGTGAACGCGGAGCCGTTCACGTGGATCGTGTGCCCGAGGATCGCCGGATCGCCGCCGAACGCCCGTTGCCAGAATCCATGTGTGAGCACCGCCACCGATGCAGCGTCCGGCCGATCGTCGGAGGCAATCAGCGGCCGGCCGACGACCGTCGTCACGCCGAGAGCCGTGAAGAAGTTGTCGGAAACCAGCAGGCTCGACGCGACGATGGGATGTCCGCCGAACGTGACGTTCACGTCGCTTCCGGCGTAACTGAACCCGAATAGGCCGTCTCCGCCGGCTTGACGAAACTGTTCGTACAGCGAGTACGAAAAGTTGCTGCCGTAATTGAGCCCAGTGTTGTCGTCGTGGTAAGACGTGCTGTTGATCGAGAGAATGCCGCGCGTCCGCACGTGACTGTTCCATCCGGCGGCATAGAGCTCCTGCGGTGCGGACACCGGTAACGGATCGAGAAGGACCGCACGAAGCACCGAATAGGTGGCGACGTTGGCGCCGATGCCGAGCCCGAGCGACAAGATGGCGACACTCGCCAACCCGGGACTTCTGGCCAGCGTGCGCACGGCGTATCGCCAATCAGTCATCGTTGAGATACTCTTCCGCAAGGACGATTCTTGATTCGACGTTATTCCGAGCGCGCTCGTTGCTTCGGCTAGCTGCGATGATCGCGACCGATCGTCTCATATGACCGGTCGTCGGCACTGTCGCTCTTTGTCCGTGCCCCGGCGCGGACAGGCTCCAACGAACTGCCGGATCGATCTGAGGTTGAACGGCCATTAGCGCAATTGTCGAGCTTCCGCCGCCGCAGCGCCCTCGGTGTCGCCGGCCGTATCGGGCGCAGACGAAGGGCAGATGGCGTCTCGAAGCGGATCACGAGGTCACCCTATGGGCCGCATGTTCGTGTCGGCGCTGCTTCTCTTATGGGCGCCATCGGTGGCTTGGGCGCAGACCACAGACGCCGGATACGCCGACGCGCTGTCGCCCTCTGTGGCCGCCGTGGCGAAGGCTATGCACGCGACCATCCGCCGCAACCTGGCTGAGGCCGCAGAGAATATGCCGGCGGACGAATACGCCTTCCGGCCGACGCCGCAGGTCCGCACGTTCGGTCAGCTGATTGGTCACATCGCCAGCGCGAACTTCTTCTTTTGCGCTGAGGCCAAAGGGGAGAAGCCGCTCATCACCACCAACTACGAAAAGCTCACCGACAAGGCCGCGCTGCTGAAAGCGCTGAACGACTCCCTCGCTTACTGCGATTACGCGTATCAGGCTACAACCGACGCGAACTACAGCCAGCCGGTGCGCGTCGACCCAAATCCCGGGATGGCGCCGACCAGCACGGTGCGCGGCGCGGTGCTCACGTTCAACACCGCGCACAATGAGGAGCACTACGGCAACCTCGTGGTCTACATGCGGCTCAAGGGCCATGTGCCACCGTCAACCGCACGATCTCAGCCGCCGAAGTAGCATTCTGGGCGTTTAGCGTCCGAAGCGAAGTGGATTCGGTGATGATTCAGTCGTGTGATTTCGCACACGGCGACGGTCGGCTGCCGGGTTTCAGC
>Ga0306920_100010995_pt1 | contig 12175 bp, 14 predicted proteins | sample flu12Cox44000170_FD_204666 | JGI IMG/M metagenome (GOLD analysis project Ga0306920, IMG submission 204666) | Lab enrichment of tropical soil microbial communities from Luquillo Experimental Forest, Puerto Rico - flux4day.12C.oxic.44.000.170 (v2)... | ecosystem: Environmental > Terrestrial >...
CTTTCAAGATGTAGCGATCATTTTCATTTCCGCCGTCCACCTGTCTGACTTGGATCGCATCAAGGCGTATCAGCGCGGAGCCGTTGACTACATATCTGTTCCCATAAATCCGCAACTGTTGCGGGCGAAGGTCAGCGTATTTGCGGAACTGCATCGCAGAGCACGACAGCTCGAAGCTCTCAACAAAGAGTTGCGCAGGCTTTCCGCCAGCCTGATTGTCGCCCAGGACGACGAGCGACGCCGCATCGCCCGTGAATTACACGACGGCCTTGGGCAGGACCTTGTCGCGGCAAAAATGATCCTTGACGGCCTTGCTCAGCAATGCTCATTAGCGAAGCCGGCGCGTCAGTCCATGATCGATGTCTGTACCATCATGGACAACGCGATCCAGCAAATCCGAAGCACGTCTTATCTGCTGCATCCACCAATGCTCGATGAAGTAGGCCTCCCCTCGGCGGTTCAGTGGTATCTCGATGGACTTTCCGAGCGCAGCGGCATTGCGATTTCTTTGGACCTGCAGCCTAAAGAATTTCCTCGTCTCCCCGCGGAGGTCGAGACAACTGTGTTTCGGATCATTCAGGAGGCTCTCACGAATGTTTTTCGGCATTCCGGGGCACGTAGCGCTTGGGTAAGTGTTGTGAATGAGGACGGGCGCGTCACCTGCTCCGTCAGCGATGACGGAACAGGTGTCTCGGATCAAATTTCGGAGTTCCGATCCGACAGCATTGGCATCGGCATTTCCGGAATGAGGCAGCGAGTAAAAGAGTTCGGCGGAACGCTGCAGCTTCGCAATACCGGTTCGGGGTCGCTCCTCGTGGCGACCATTCCGATCGCGTCCCCGACGCTTTCCTTACAGTTGCCGTCTCACAACAAGGACGCGGAGTGAAGCCGGAACGGACCTAAGCGGCCGACATTCGCTGACGGTATCAATTGCTAGGTTGCGCGCCGCGTCCGAGCGGCCTTACGCGCAGCGCGCCTCAAGCCCGCTTTACCCTTGGTTCGAATGGCCTTTATAGCCGATTGGTGGCGAGACCGCCTTCCGCGCCTTCGTGCGGCTGTTTGCGCGTATCGGGAGAGACTACTCCTCGAGGCCGCGGCTCTTCCTTCCCGTTTGAGCGCGGCGAAGATAGCCCTCGAACGCACGCTTGACGGTTTGCGGCTAGGGTGCTTTCCTTTCCGCAGATCGCGTTTAGCTTGTGCTTGCGTCCTGGAAGAAACTTTGCCTCTCTTGGGAACAGGCAACTTCACGCCGGCGCGCCGCGCCTTCGATAGCCCAATCGCAATGGCCTGCTGCGGCGATTGAGCGCCATGCTTTCCTTCGCGAATGTGACGCATCTCTTCACGGACAAACTCACCGGCCTGCGTGCTGACTGATTTTCCTTGCTCGGCATCATGTCGAGCCCTCTCAATGACGTCCTTCTCCGGCATGTTCTACCTCCTCAATTCCAAATAAGGATAAGGATGTCTACGCGGGTCAGCTGGCCCTGGCCCAGCGCGTCCGGCGGTGATATTCACCGCCGCTCAGACTGCTCAAATCGATCACCACGGTAACGATCAGGATCAGCAAATTAATGCCCGTTGTCGGCAGTCCGCTGTTCACCATCCAGGCATAGGCCAGCGTGGTTAAGGGTAAGAATAAAAAACCAAGCAAAGGCAAAAGTAACCCGTGATACGCACGCTCCAAATAGTGCGAAAAGAAAAACAAGAGAAGCAACGCGATGCGAGGGAATGCCACAAAAAGAATCAGCAACAGGCAAGCCATATCAAGCCTCAATTTATTCGTCACGAGTTTCAGGGTCGATCAGGTGAATCAGGTAACTGGCCGAGAATGTTCATGTACCCACGTGGGACCGCCCTGGCAACTTCGTTTCGATGCCGGTCACATTGTCGTGACACGAGGCTCGGACTATAGTAGCTTTGACGCTCCAAGGTCGTCCCTTTACGAGATTTGGGAGAATCTACCATCATGCGCATGGCGAGTGATGGTCTAATGCGCTACGCTAAAGCAATTCTTGCCAGCCTTGCAGCCCTTTACTTGAGATATTTGCTTGTACCCCTGCTCGGGGAATCGAATCCATACCACACGGCTTGGCTTGCGGTCGTCTTCTCTGCATGGTATTGCGGTTTGGGACCGTCGATCGCTTCCACGCTCATCAGCACACTCGGCGTGTGGTACTGGTTCTTGCCGCCGGCTCACTTCTTCGCCTTCAAAGATCGGACGCAGTTTTTCGGGATGCTGGGATTCTTGTGCTTCTCTGCCTGCATTGTCGCCCTGGGTGAATCGCATAGACGAGCATCCTCCTCCCGGTTCCAGCTTGCCGCTATTGTTGCTTCTTCGGAAGACGCCATCCTCTCCAAGAATCTCGACGGAATCATCATGAGCTGGAACCGGGGTGCTCAGCGCCTCTTCGGATGGAGCCCCGAGGAAGCCATTGGCCGCCCGGTTACGATTATGGTTCCGGCCGAGCTTCAGGATGAAGAGGTTCGCATCCTGAATCGCCTAAGTGAGGGGACTTGCCTAGTCGGGTTCGAAACGGTGCGAGTGACGAAGACCGGGCAGAGACTCGATGTCTCACTGACTTTGGCTCCCGTGGAAGACTCGACAGGGAGGGTCGTCGGCGTTTCGACGGTTGGACGTGACATCACGGAGCGGAAACAAACGGAAGCCCAGCTTCGGAGTGCGCACGACAATCTGGAACAGCGAGTTTTGGAGAGAACCACGGAACTGCAACGAAAGAATGATGAACTGGTCAAGCAGCAAGGGATCGTTCGTGACCTTTCCGCACGGCTGCTTCAGATGCAAGACGAAGAACGCAGGCGCCTTGCTCGCGAGCTTCATGATAGTGTTGGGCAACTCCTTGCAGCCATCAGCATGAACATTTCCCGGGTGCTGGAAGAAAAAGAAAAGATCAGCGAAGCAGCCCGGACATCTGCCGAAGAAAACTTGAACCTGTTGCAACAAGTCTCGAAGGAAATTCGCACCATGTCGCATCTCCTTCACCCTCCCCTATTGGACGAGGCTGGCCTGGAATCGGCCATCCGGTGGTACATCGACGGGTTCGCGGAGCGAAGCAAGATTCACGTTGACCTCGACATGCCCCCGAACTTCGACCGGCTGTCGAGCGATCAGGAAATTGCATTGTTTCGAGTAGTTCAAGAATGCCTGACCAACATTCACCGTCATTCGGAAAGCCCGACGGCCGCAATTCGGATCACCCGTGAAGACGGCAAGGTGCATCTTGAAGTTAAGGACGAGGGCAAGGGCATACCTCAGGACCAGCAGGTCGTACTCAATTCCTACGGCGCAATGGGTGTTGGTTTTCGCGGCATGCGGGAGCGTTTACGGCAGCTGGGTGGAACTCTGAATGTCAATTCAAGCGAGGAGGGGACCATCGTCTGTGCGACTCTTCCAGTTGAACGCGGGAAAAGGAGCTTCCGCGACGCATAAAACGTTGCCCCGAGCGCGTACGATATAGAGGCCGCTTGGATCGGCTAGCCGGTAACGAGTTCGCTGAGATTCGCTCCACGGGAGGCCACACCAGCATAAAAACGCCTGTCGCACGAAGTGCACCGATATGGGCACAGGCGTACGACTCGCAATAAATGCCGTTCGATGACTCCCCTCGAACGAGTTCTATAAACCTCGAGGCAGCGGCAAAAAGGGCAAGACCGCAACGGTCTGTGAATGACTTCCTGCATAGGAGCCACCTTTCTTTCGGTATCTTCCAATGATGACCTTTTGTGTCTCCGCGAAAATAGGGAAGGGGCAGGGTACAGCGGAGAACATGGTCAGGTACGCTCTTTATAAGAAGTGGGAGCCGCAGGGGCAATCGGTAGAGTTTTGTATGCCTCTTGGCAAAAGTTATGTAACAATTTCCCCCCTCGGAATTAAGCACTCCCATCAAGGCATACAGTGAATTACCGACCATCATCGGGTATCGCTTGTATGGTTCCGAGTGCACTGGTTGAGTAGTCTAACCGAGCGAGAGAAGAAGCGTTCAGGTTGGGAGACCGAAAGGTTTCAGAGGGCTGGGACGACCTGCTCCTTTCTCTCTCGCCCAACCTTCCGTGATATTGTTTCGGGGTATTCAGCTGGCCAGAGAGCGTAATTTGGTTTATGCTACAACTCCGTTTGAGGCGTCTCTTCATATCCTTCGAGAGTATCGGCCCCTCAGTGCCAACCAGAAAGGCACAGCGAGGAACGTGGCGCCCCGTGGCTGGAAACCGTCTGGAGTGAGGTGAGCTTTGTCGGAGCTACGGATACTGATAGCGGATGATCATGAGCTGATTCGAAGGGGAGTGCGCACACTTTTGGAAGCGGAGCCCGGTTGGAAAGTGGTGGCGGAGGCGAGCGACGGTCAGGAAGCCTTCGAAAAAGCCAAAGAAACGAAGCCTGAAATCGTAGTGTTGGACATCGGCATGCCCAGGCTCAGCGGTTTGGAAGCGGCCCGTCGGCTTAAGCGCATCTTTCCTCAGATCAAGGTGCTCATGCTAACGATGCATGACTCTGAGCGTCTGGCTTGGGAAGTTTTGAATGTCGGGGCACTCGGTTATGTCACCAAGTCCGACACGGCCAGAGATCTGGTCATTGCGATTGAAGCGCTACGCAGAGACAAGACGTTTTTTACGCCCAAAGTCGACCGCATCATTCTGGACAGTTTTTTGAATGGTGGGTCCTCCAAGAGAGCAAAAGAAATGCAAGGAGAGCAATTGACGTCCCGCCAGCGAGAGATTGTGCAACTACTGGCCGAAGGAAAAACCAGCAAGGAGGTGTCAGCACTCTTGAACTTGAGCGTGAAAACGGTCGAGACGCACCGCGCGAATATCATGAGAAGGTTAAGCTGCCACTCTGTCAGTGATCTGGTTCGCTACGCTGTACGCAACAACATCGTTCAACCCTAATCAAACTTTTGTTGATCTGTCCCTCGCTGAGCTCTTAAGCGTCACTTTTGTGCTCATACAACCCAATTTTCAGAGACGTACAGGTTGTGCGGTATAGACCCCCTCGTGCCTTTGCGATTAGATGAGATCGCGAAATTATACGGGCTCCAGAAACCGGAATGATTTTTGTTGTTCTGGTTCTGCAAGGAGGCTGCCATGCTGCGTTGGGCCATCGGGTTTTTTGTTGTGGCGCTGGTCGCCGCGGTGCTGGGCTTCGGTGGCATCGCGGCCGCTGCCGCGGGCATCGCGAAATTCATTTTCTATATCTTCGTGATTCTGTTTATTGCTTCACTTTTGGCCCATTTGCTTCGCGGAAACAGACTGTGAAGTTCGTGGCGAGGAGGATCGTGGAATGAACACAACCGCTCTGATTTTAGTCACGATCATCGTATGTGGGATGCTCGGTGTTGCCGTGGCTTATGTTTTTCAGCGTAGTCGGTCGTTGCGTTTACGCCAGCGCTTTGGCCCGGAATACCCTCGGGCTATCGCTGAAGCCGGGAGCCAGTGGAAAGCTGAGTCCGCGCTCGAGCATCGTGCAAAGAGGGTTCAAAAACTCCATATTCGTCCATTGGATCCTTCGGAACGCGAGCATTTTCGGGAAAAGTGGCATGAACTCGAGGCAAGATTCGTCGATCATCCAGGTGATGCTGTGGTTGAGGCGGACCGCCTCGTTGGTCGAGTACTGTCGGTAGAAGGCTATCCTGTCCTTGATTTCGATCAGCAGGTGGCCGACGTTTCGGTCAACCACGCCACGGTCGTCGAGAACTATCGTGAAGCGCACCGGATCGCGGTGAAAAACGCGCAAGGACGTGCAGACACCGAGAGCCTAAGACTCGCAATGCTTCAGTATCGGACGGTCTTTGAAGATCTGGCCGGCGGACCCGAACTGACGTCGGACGGGGAGCCTCTTGCCGCTACAACTCGGCAATAAACAAACCGCCCTATGGTTTAGCTCAGTCACCGCTGGAATCGAAAAAGGTGTCGCCCGCAAGCAAGTGGTCCACAGCACGAATCAGGTCTCGCGACGCCTGCGACTTGAGGACTACGCCTTGAGCGCCGGCAGCCCGGACGTCTCGTGCAAGTCTCTCTGACTCGTGCATCGTAAACATGAGCACCCGACAACGCAGATGCATATCCGCAATCCTCGCCGCAACCTGCAGGCCGTTAATTTTGGGCATCGAAATGTCCAGGATCACAACATCGGGCAGGAGGGTTTGAGCCAATTCAATGGCCTGTTCTCCGTTGCTGGCCTGGCCACAAATCAGCCATTCGGGTCGAGATCGGGCGATCAGTTGGCTAATGCCCTCGCGCACGATCTCATGGTCATCGACGATCAGAACTCTCACAGGCATGCACGCTCCGTTGCGTACTGACCGCAGTTACCGAATTCTAGAACGCAGCTCGATCAAGAAACCCCGGTGGCCAAGGCTCTCCTGTGGGAACAATGGCACGCAACGTAGCACCCGTGTCGTTCGGTACAATTTCTAACCGGCCACCCAGTTGCCTCATGCGCTCGCTCATCCCTCTTAAGCCGACTCCAAATGTGATCATTTCCTCCCCCGGCTGGTCGAGGAGCTGCGCCGGCATGCCCACTCCTTCGTCCGCAATTTCTAGAGTGCAAAAACCATCCGCTGAGGCTAAACGGACGTAGGCCCTCTCACTTTGCGAGTGCCGGTGAACATTAGTCAAGCCTTCCTGCAGGACGCGAAACAAGGCCAACTCCGAGTCGCGGGAGATACGGCCAAAGTTTGCCTCAGCCGTAAATGTCGTCTTGATTCCACTGCGACTGGAAAACCCATCGAGATACCAGGGAATTGCGGACGTTAAACCCAGTTCTTCTAACATGGGTGGATACAGAAGATACGAAGCGGTTCGAACTTCCTTAATGCAACCTTCCGTCAGATGGACACAGTGCGCGAGATCCTGAGCGACCGCTTTCTCCCTTGGACCAAAGGTCTCCGAAAGCGAATCCAATTTCATCTTTAGTACAGCGAGATACTGTCCCAGGCTGTCGTGTAGGTCGCGGCCAATTTGTCTTCGTTCCTCGTCTTGCGTCCGGAGCAAGTGTCGCGATAATTGCCGCAGCGATTCTTCCGAGGCATGCAGCTGTCGCTCCGCATCACGTCTCTCCGCGACCTCCGCCTCCAGTTTCCTTTGCGCTCGCATTCGCTCGGTAACATCCCGGGTAACTTTTCCAAAACCAACCAGTTCGCCTTTGCGATTCCTCACAGCTGTAATGATTACGTTCGCCCAAAACTTAGAACCGTCTTTTCTCAGGCGCCAGTCTTCGTCCTCATATCTCCCTTGCTTTTCTGCAATGACCAGTGCCCACTCCGGCTTGCCCTTGCGCACATCTTCCTCCGGATAAAAGCATGAGAAGTGTTTTCCAATAATCTCCGAGGCATCATATTGCTTGATGCGTTGGGCTCCAATGTTCCAGGTGCGGACGTATCCCCGCGGATCGAGCATGAAAATCGCATAATCCTCTACGGCTTCGACCAACAGCCGGAATTGATCTTCGGCTTCCCCCGAGATTCCGCACTCCAACGGAACGGCTTTCCTCTCCCACGGGGAGATGGCCCGCAGTCTCTCCCCGCTGCGCAGACCGCGGCAATCTTCTAGAGGTTTGCCATGCATGACGTGCGACTGCTCTCCGTCCATTGCGAGGAATGACTCAACTTGATTCGTATTGCTGAAGACGAAAGCGACATATCGACGCAAAAGAGAGAAGGGGTACTTTTTTGCCAGATCATTCCAGAGTCTTTCGAGGCGAATCGCTTCGTGTCCTCGGCCCTGAGCCCATAACAAAGCGACAATCTCGCCTAAGGCGAAAACGCCTGGCAAGTGGCCGACAGCAAGGCCGCTCATTGCCCTCAATGCGTCGCCAATAGGCAAGTGGAAACCGGATTCTTCGAAGGCCCCACCACACGCGAGCATGTCTATGATCTCGCGTGCATTGGGCCACTGGGATGCGGTTGCGAACGCCAGCGCGGGTTCGTCAACGAAAAGCACCCGGCCAATGCGCTGAGACAAAACGTCAATCAGAAATTCCTTGCTGTTGCAGAGCTGAACGTCGTACTGAAGTTGCTCACCGGGAATGGTTCGAAAAGTCAACTTTTCGCTCTTGCACGGGCAGGCGCTAGTATCATGTGGCAAGAATGGTGGGAACACTATACGGAAATCGCTGTAATTCCGCGGTTAAATCGGTACAGCAATCCCTGTAGTTATGAGATTCCGTCTGCTTGATCCACGGCACTCGAGGCGTCGCATTAAGAAATGTGATTGGCGCTAACGCCCAGCGCTCCGAACCTTCTGCCGCGTTCTGGTCTTCGCGGTTTTGCAGGCGCGAATGAATTGGTCAACTTGCTCTTCGGCCGCTGCTTTCGCGATTCCGTAGCGCTCCTGGATTTTGCCGATGAGTTGGTCCCGCTCGCCTCGGATCAGTAAAATATCGTCATCCGTCAGTTTTGCCCATTTCTGTTTGACTTCAGCCATCGCCTGCTTCCAATTTCCTTCAATTTGATCCCAGTTCATCGAGTATCTCCAGTTCGTCCGCGACAGATTACTTCGTCGCGTGATTTTCGCTCCGAATTTTATTCTTCCTACAACGAACCTATGGCTGAATTATGTGGTTTCGCACCGCGTAACACACCAATTCGCTGATGGAATGGCAGTTGAGGCGGGTCATGATATTGGCCCGATGTGTCTCGGCTGTTTTGATGCTCAGTCCGAGTGCGGCGGCCACTTCCTTGCTGCTCCTGCCTTCCGCCAGCAGCTGCACGATCTCCCGCTGACGCGGGGTTAGGCGTGAAGCCGGGGCGCCACTCACAACGTTTTGAGAATTCTTGCGGTCCAAGTAGCCGTCCTCGACAATCTGTGCGACCTTCGGTGTGAAATACGTTTTATTGTTGCTCACAGCATTCACGGCGGCGACCAGATCGCGTCCTGCGTCCGATTTCAGCACATATCCCCGCGCGCCAACAGCAAGCACGTCGCGCACCAGAGGATCCGATTCATGGACTGTGACGATGAGTATTTTGGTCTTGGCCTCAGTTTTGACGATCTGCCTTGCTGCCTCTAGTCCATTAAGGACGGGCATGCCGATGTCGAGCAAAGCGACCTCGGGTTTCACTTCTTTGGCTTTTTCGACCGCTTGCCTTCCATCGATTGCCTCGGCGGCGACACTCCAACCAGGCTGCGCTTCGATAATCGTGCGCATGCCTCGGCGTACTAGTTCGTGGTCATCGGCGACTAACAACCGCAAAGAGTCCATATGTTCACCTCGCAGGACTCAGAGTGCATGGCAGAGGCCAGCCCGGCACCAAAAAACGTAGTTTTGGCGAGCAGCGTGCAACTTCCTGTATTCGTGGCAGTTAAATCGCGAGGCGGGAGACTCCCAAAATCCGGCCAGCCAAAAAATTAAGCAGCATTTTCTACATTCTAGCTCGTAAGTTCTTCACCGGCAGGCGCCGTACAAGGCCTCCTTGCCATGACTCGGGTATGCGCGGTATGGAGGTAGCGGGGGCCTTCGCGGTAAACAGTTCTCGTGCGGCAGAAATGCGAGAGTCCGGATTTCATACGAAATTTCGTTGGGATTCGCTCAAGGAAGACAAATAAATGTAAGGAGGATAATTCAGTGACAAGGACAAGCAACAGCAAGTACGCAATTATTTTGATGGCATCACTCGCCCTCCTGAGTATGGCGATGCCGCCGCGTTCCCTTGCTACGCCGGCGAACGACCAGAAGGAAAATAACAGGATCCGTAACTCGGGCACCGTCTTAAAGGAGGTTCTCAATGTCCCCGACGATATACCACGCGACCTACTGGCCAAGGCGCGCTGTGTGATCGTGCTTCCATCGGTCTTGAAAGCGGCTTTCGTAGCCGGCGCAGATTACGGACGAGGAATCATGACATGTCGCACCGGCAAGGACTTCACTGGTTCTTGGGGCGCACCAACGATGATGGCGCTGGAAGGTGGCAGCTTCGGTTTCCAGATCGGTGGGGAAGCTACCGATTTCGTAATCCTCGTCATGAACAATCGTGGGGCTGAAAGCCTCTTGCACAGCAAAGTGAAGCTTGGTGCCGACGCCGCTATCGCCGCTGGGCCTAAGGGCCGCGAGTTAGAGGCCGATACCGACGTAACTATGCGTGCCGAAATGTTCAGCTACTCGCGATCACGTGGGGTATTCGCCGGTGTCTCGCTGGAGGGTACCACCTTGCGCCCCGACAACGACGCAAACCGTCGCCTCTACGGCAAGAATGTTTCTGCCGTCGAAATCATAAAGGAGTCGAAGGTCGAAGCCCCAGAGTCCGCCCACACTTTGATAGCTACCTTGCAGCAGGCGTCGCCTAAATTGCAGGGTTCAAACAGCTAAAAAAACGCCGCGAAGGCTTGAAAGATTGCGGATCGTTGGGAGGCGGGCGCAAAGGGGTGTTGGATGCGGAATCCGGCCTTTGCGCTTCTCCTCTTTCATGGAGCCTTCACGGCCACACCAATCACACGCCTGACTGACCTTCCCGGGCTGCGTTCCCTACGAAGCAAAAGGGATGCGGCGTGCTGCTCAATTCGAAGTGATTCAGCGGATCGGCAGCGAGCAGAACACTTTTCTGGTGCCGGCCGATTGTGCCGGCGAAGGGGCAAACAGCAACTCATCGGGGCATATTGGTCTGTTCGAAGCCATTGAACACCTACCGAATCTTCTCGTCCCCTCTAGAGCCTTGCCTGTATTCGTAACGCCACATCGTTGTAATACTCTCATGCTGCTAAATCGAGTCAGATAAATCTAGCCGGAATGGATAGTTCACAATGGCTCCTAACTTTCGTGATTCCGATGCGGTTCTACTGAGGCGCGTACGTCGCGGGGATTCCGCTGCCTTCTCGCAGTTGTCGCAAAGGCACGAGCACAAAATCCTTGCCGTTTCGTGGAGGATTCTCAAAAATCGCGAAGACGCGGAAGACAACGCGCAATCTACTTTGATGAGGGCTTACCTCCAATCCGGTCAGTTTCGCGGCGGCTCGCAATTTTCGACCTGGTTAGTGCGGGTGGCCATCAACGAGGCTCTCATGCGTTTGCGGCGTCGCAAATCCCACAAGGAGGTCGGCCTCGGCCCAGATCCCGAAAACGAGGAGAGCTTCCTTTCGGAGCGAGGGGTCTCAAACGTTACCAATCAGGAGCGCGAATGCATCGCTAAAGACCTGGCCGATAAACTTTGCGCTTGCTTATCTCCAACCCTGCGCGACATGTTTGTTCTTTACAGCATGGAGGGCTGGAGTCACGAGGAATTGTCTCGCGTTTTTGGCGTCCCAAGAAGAGCGATAAAGTCCCGCATCTTCCGAGCTCGCTCTCAGCTCCGCGAGCAGTGGTCGAAGTACAACGGATGCTAGGCGTGCACGAAAATTTGCCTTTGGCATCGCCGAAGCGAGGCGCCCACCCTCGGTCGGGGCGGGGCCTCGCGTCGTGCGCCCTGTATGAGCCGCAAACCCCGGAACAATCCGTCTGTCAGGATGTCCGGGGAGAGTCTATTCCTCGGGCTGGGATTGAGGTTGAGAGCTCTCTTGGCTGTCCAGCATTCGTGTAGTTGAGTAACCCGAGTAAATGAAGTCCCGTCCCTCGTCGCTACCGGCAAAGAACCAACTCACCACTGCGGGCGGGTATCCTTCGTCGGTTCCGCTTGTATCAAGAACAAAATAGGCTTTCCCGCTTGGATTCGGGTAGGAATCCCCGATGGTGATCAGTGTGGCCAGAAGTTGGAACTCGCTCCCCTCCCAGACCTGCACAGTGAAGCGGTCCGAACTGCTGCGGAATAATTTGAAGACGTAGGTTCCAGCCGGCAGCACCTGGCCTGGGATCTGAACGTCTTGATCGAAGGTAACAATGGTTTTCTTGTCCCAGTCGTCCGCTTTTGCGCGGGGACCAAGCGACAACGCAAGCAGCAAAGCGGCAATTGTAAGCAGAACAATGTTTTTTCTCCGCATTACAGACCTCCACAGTGGAATTGTGGCCGGGAAGCAGGCTAGGCAAACGCCGAGCACCACAGCACAGCGCTCTTGTGCACTTGTTTAGAAGCGCCCCTGAGCCTAGAGCAGCGATGCATTCAGGCCGGAGTTGGAATGACCCAGGCTTTGGTGCGTCTATTTGCAGGACTTGCTTACCATTTTGAGTGACTCGATCTCCAGATCGCCGTGCTCCGAATTGTCTTTCTTTACGCCAGTGGACGAGGCAGCGTCCTTG
>Ga0306920_100010996_pt1 | contig 12174 bp, 6 predicted proteins | sample flu12Cox44000170_FD_204666 | JGI IMG/M metagenome (GOLD analysis project Ga0306920, IMG submission 204666) | Lab enrichment of tropical soil microbial communities from Luquillo Experimental Forest, Puerto Rico - flux4day.12C.oxic.44.000.170 (v2)... | ecosystem: Environmental > Terrestrial >...
CTCGTTTCCTCGATGTTCTTGCTGGCTGCTATCCTGGGTGCGGTCTTGAGCGTCGGCTGGCTGTTAGAGGAGTTGTGGTTCTCAGCCACAGCGCACATTACTCAGGGAGTCGTCCGCGGCCTGACAGACCCGGAAGTCGGGCACGAGGGCCGGCGGGCTGTGGTCCAGTTTCAGGTAGGCAAGCGGTTGGTGACCATTCAGTCACAGCCGGACGGCAAGGTCATACTTTCATTCTTCCGCCACTCCAGGTCGCTTCATCTCGATCCGTTACCCGGTGCAGCTTCTTGCGGCAGCGCCCGCCGCAACAGGGCACGCAGGGCCGCGTGGCGCAGCGGTTCATCCAGCGTTGGATCGGCCCGGAGAACGTCCACGACCTTTGCCGGGTCGTTCTTCTGCTGCCACAACTGCTGCACCAGTCGTTCGGCCTTGGGGCGCAGAGCCGCGGCCTCGCGGCGCGCCTGGTAGCGCGATTTCAGCCCCGCGGTGTCCCACAGCCGGACGGTGGCGTCTCCGGAGCCGGAAGCCAGCGTCGCGCCGTCGGGGCTGAAAGCCAACGACCAGACGAAGCTGGTGTGTCCTTGCAGCCGCGCCACCTCCTTGCCCCGCGCCAGATCCCATAGCCAGACCGCGCGGTCGCGGCCGCCCGAGGCCAGCCGCGTGCCGTTGGGGTGGAAGGCGACTGCGAAGACCTCCCCGGTGTGCCCGCGCAGTACCTGACACTCCGTGGCGCTACCGTCTCCCCCTTCGCCACGGGAAGAGGGCCGTGTGAGGGAATCGACTTGCCACACGCGAATGGTGTGGTCCAGACTGCACGAGGCGAGGCGGCGGCTGTCGGGACTGAAGGTGGCCGCACGGACCAATTGCTCGTGGCCAATCAGTCGGGCGACCGTCTCATGCGTCCGCGCATCCAGCAGAAGCACTGTCTTGTCGTCCGCATCCAGGATCGCCAGCCAACGTCCGTCGGGACTGTAGGCCAGGGACCAGCCCACAGCCGAGAACAGCTTCTTGCCGGTCGCGATGTCGCGGACCTGCAAGTGATGCTTGTTGCTCTGTGGGTCGAACGCCGTCGCGGCCACTCTCTTGCCGTCCGGACTAACAGTCAGAAAGCGGAGGAACCCAGGGGAGACAGGGATTTCCTTGCGGACGCGGCCGGTTGCCAGGTCCCAGATCCGCACACGGTCGTCGTTGGTCCCGCTCACCAACCACGATCCATCGGGGCCGAACGTCAAAGTCCACACGATGCCCAGGTGAGGCAACGTCCCGCACAGCTCACCGGTCGCTGCGTCCCACAAGCGAACCTTCGTGTCCCAGCTCCCCGAGGCAATCCAGCATCTGTCCGGGCTGAACGCCACCGGGTAGATGGTCCGGGTATGACCCCGCAGCACGGGCAAGGTCGCCTGGGGGTCAACGTCCCAGACCCGCACTGTGTCGTCCGGGGTAAGGTTAATCTTTGATTCGCAACTGAGAGACGCCAGCCGGTGGCCGTCCTTGTTGAACGCCACGCCGACCACGGCCCCGGTGTGGCCGTGCAGGATTGCCACGTCCTGGCGGCCCTTTGCCCGCCACACGCGGACGGTCCGGTCGACGCCTCCCGCCGAGGCGACCCATTGCCCGTCCGGGCTGTAGACGGCCGCGGCAACCTCGCCGGTGTGGCGGTCGTATGGCGCTTCGACCTCCTCGCCCGTTGCGGCGTTCCACTGACGCACCGTCTCATCTGATGAGGTCGTCACGAGGCGCGCACCGTCCGGGCGGAACGCGAGGTCTTGGATCCTGCTCGCGTGTCCCCTACACGTGGCGAGCAACCTACCAGTGGCGGTGTCCCACAGGCGGACGGTCTTGTCTTCACTACCCGAGGCGAGTCGCGTGCCGTCCGGGCTGAACGCAAGCTTGCGGACACCGCGGTGGCCGGCGCAGACTGCCGTTTGTTTGCCGGAAGTCGCGTCAAACACTAATAGCCGCCGCCGGTCGCCGTCACGCTCGACGCACGCTAGCCGTGTGCCGTCCGGACTCACGGTGACGAGTCCGAGTTGATCATCTTGCGGTCCTTTTGCTCGACAAAGTACCCGACCGGTCTCGTCGAGTAGTTCCAAGGTCTTATTGCCGACCGTCCTCACGATCCGAAGTCCACGACGAGTCTGCGTAGCATAGACATAAGGCCCGCGTTCGGGTTCAAGCGGCAGGGTCTTCGGCGCGCCCCCCTCCAGGTCCTTGAGGAGCAGGCCGCCCGTGGTCCAGGTCCCGAGCTGGAGCCGATCCGGGGCGGCGAGCAGCAAGCCGACTCCCCCGGCAGGCAACGGGATCACGGACAAGCTGTCGTCGAGCCGGCTGTGGAAATGGCTCCATTCCCAACCCCGCAGTTCCTCTGGGGCTGCCTCGAGCTGGCCGGCGGCGTCAACGACGTCGTGGTTCTGTAATGCCGCGCCGGCAGCAGCGAGGCGGGCCCGGTATGTCTGGTACAAGGCCGCCTGTTTCTCGGAGTTCGCCCGGTCCCGTTCTTCGTTCGCTTCCAGCCATTTCCAGGTCACCCCAGCCAGGCCGCCCAACAAAGAGACCATGAGGAGGGTAAGCAAGGCCGCGACCATCGGCCGGCGCCGGCACGCGCGGGCCAGCCGGGCAACCGCACCCACCGGCCGCGCCGCCACTTGTTTCCGCTCTCGGAAGCGCTGCAGGTCTTCGGCCAGCGCCAGGGCGCTGGGGTAGCGACGGCTGGGCTCCTTCTCCAGACAGTGCAGGGTGATGGCCTCCAGGTCGCGCGGCAGGCCGGGCTGCAAGCAGCGCGGCCGCGCCGGCTCATCCGACATCACCGCGCGCAGCACTTCCAGGGTGCTGTCGCCGGGGAACGGCAGCTGCCCCGTGAGGAGCTGATAGAGCACCACTCCCAGGGCGTAAGTGTCCGTCGCCGGCCCGACGAGGGCGCGCTTGCCGCTGGCCTGCTCAGGAGCCATGTACCCTGGCGTGCCGACCAGCGAACCGCTCTGCGTCAAGATCATGCCGCCCTCCGTGGGCTGGGCGAGTCCGAAATCGGTAATCTTCGGACAGCGGTCAGAAGTCAGAGGGCAGACGTCAGAAGAACCTCCGTTCGCCGGGCCGCTGTCTGACCTCTGACCACTGACCTCTGACTTTTGCAAAAGAATATTGGCCGGCTTCAGGTCGCGGTGGACGACTCCTTCGCCGTGCGCCACATGGATAGCACGAGCCAGCGTCTCAATCAGCCGAGCCGCCTCGCCGGGAGGCCAGGGTTTGCCGTCCAGCCTGTTTGCCAGGCTGCCGCCTTCGACCCACTCCAGGGCCAGGAAGGGCCGGCCTTCGTGCGTGCCGATCTCATAGACCTGCACGATGTTGGGGTGCTGCACCCGCGCCGCCAGTTCCGCCTCCAGCCGGAATCGCAGCTCCTGCGTAGGGGATGCGAACTCACCCGCCAACACCATCTTCAGGGCCACCAGCCGGTTGAGGCTCCGGTGCCGCGCCTTGTAGACCACTCCCATGCCTCCGCGTCCGACCTCGGCCAGGATGTCGTAGTCACCGACTTGCTTAGGGGTCGGTATAATCACCGGCGCGGATTCCGGATCTCCGTTTCGTGCGGCGGCTTTGGCCTCTTGCCCTTGGCGCAAAGCGCGAACCGCCGAGCGGCGCTGGGCCGGGGTGACCAGCATCTTTTCCCGGCGGGAAGCACTTTGCTGGAGCCGCGCCAGCAGAGGATCGGCGGCGGCCAGTTGATCAAGACGGCGGCAGCACTCGGGACATTCGCCCACGTGAGCCGAGACGCGGGCTAACTCTGTCTCGGTGAGCTGACCCAGAGACAGCGCACTCAACTCTTCGGCAGTCGGATGTTTCGGGACCTCGGACATGCCATGCCTGTACGGGTTGGTCGGACGCCCAATCGACGACGCAAATCCAAGAAGAGAAACGCTAACGGACGGAAAACTTTACATAAAAGCGCGTCGGAACTTCTCTTCTCCTGGGAAGGCCTCAGTCGATAAGTCCTTCCGCCTCCTGACGGATGCGCTGCAGGACGCGCGATTTCGCCACGTAGACGGCAGCCACGGACAGCCCCAATTCCTGGGCCGCCTCCGCGCCGCTGGCGCCGTCGAGGGCCAGTCGCCGGAAGGCTTGCAGCGTGGCCGGCTCGAACTCCTCCTCCACCAGGTCCAGCAGGCAGTCGAGCACGTAGCGGTCGTGTTCCTCATCCCACTGCCGATTCAGGCTGCTATCGGGGTCCGCGAGCTGCTGGAGAGCCGCCGTAGCGCCGCTGCCGCCGCTGGCCTGCGTACTCGCGTCGATTGCCCGCCAGTAATCGGTCGTTCGGCTACAGACGATCGTGCGCAGCCAGGAGCGAAACGCGCCCCGGCGGCCGGAGTGCTGAAAAGTGGGGAGATGCTTGACCACAGTGAGAAGGATGTCCTGGCTGAGATCCTCCAGATCGCGTGCGGGCACGCCCTGGCGATTGAGCCAACCGATGATCAGGGGACGATACAGGTCCGTCAGGTCCTTCCAGGCATTCTCCTCGCCGGTCTGCGCGCGGAGCAACAGGCTTTGCCGAGTCTCATTCATGACCCCATCTTACCGTCACCGGGACGCGCGATCGGTAGACTTCCTGTCATTTTTTTTCCCGACTCCTGTAAGGTTTTCCGCCGACCGCCGTTTTTTGTACTTATGACATGTTTCCGTCAGCCAGCTTCGAATTGTGGAGAACCGGAAACGCGGCCGGTGAAGGTAGCACCGCCAAACTACCCCTCACCGGGCCGACAGCGCTTGGGCGCTCGGTCTGGGTGCTCCTCATATTCTATTGCAGACGCAGTTTCACGGCGAGGAAACATGCGAGGGGAGAACGTCGATGACAATGTCCTCCTTGTGTCCAAAACAGCCGAAGGCAGGCCTGGTCGTTGGCATCAATAACCTGGACCGGGCCGTGGTGGTGACCTTGGCCGGGGAGGCCAGCACCGACAACTTGCAGTCGCTGGAGTTTGCTCTGGCACGCTTGCTGGCCCACCGTGTGCCACTGGTCGTGCTCGACTGCTCCGCTCTAACCATGCTGTCTAGCCTAGCGATGGGAATGCTGGTTGGCCTTCGCCGCGACCTGGGCCGCTGGCAGGGTTGCGTGAAACTCGCCGGCGTTGCGCCGCCGATTGAGCAAACACTACACGCGACCAGGCTCACCGACCTGTTCGAGGTGCACGCCACCGTGGAGCAAGCCCTCGCGGCCGTGGCTCTGGCTAACGTGCCGTTGCCGGTAACGACCGTCACACCCCACCTTGTACTCGACAGCGGTGAACCATGATTACCGCGGAGATCGAACGGAAAGCCGCGCTGGAGGTCGATGTCGAGGTCCCCTCACGCTCGATCGTCGTGGTCCGGCTATGCGGCGCAGCCGACGCCGATCAGGTCGATGACCTGATGCAACAACTGAAGTCGGCGGTGACGCAAAACCCGCACTTCGTGATCCTGGACCTGGCGAGATTAAACTTCCTCAGTACTGCGGCGCTCGACTGCCTAGAGGAGTTCCGCCGGGAGCAGTGCCAGCGGGGCGGAGAGGTCTGGTTGGCGGGACCGAAACCCGCCGTCTGGTTGGCAGTCCATGCCGCCGGGCTCAACGGACGGTTCCACGTCCGCGACTCGGTCGCTCAGGTCTTTAACTGCTAACCCTGATTGAGCCCAACTCGCCAACGTATGAACAACGCGGCCGCTGAAGCAGACCGAGCAGCTGCCTCACTGGCCCGATAGCGCTCGGTCTGTGCGCCCGTGGTTGCCCTTCCTATGTTTCGCCTCTTTCGGAGAGGAGATTTCCCATGGCCACCCGTTCCTGGATTCGCCGGCTGTTCGCCCGAGTGCCCCGCACTATCCTGCGCAAGCGAGTCGTTCTTGAGGTCGAGGCCCTGGAGGCCCGGCTGGTTCCAGCGATTACCACCCCGACCTGGGACGCGGTCGGCCCGGGGCCGGAGATTAACAATCTGAATATGGCCGGGATCGGCGACACGCAAAACCCGGCCAATCCGAACAACCCGGCGAACCCCGCATCCGGCGCCGTCCAAGTCTTGAGATTGGTACCCAATAGCACCATCGCCTACATTGGCTCGGTCAACGGCGGTGTCTGGGATACGCTCGACTACACCGTCGCCGCCCCGAAATGGGTTTCACTCACCAATATGCAGGCGTCGCTCTCGATCCGGGATATCGCCATCAGCCAGGTCCCGAACGAAGACGGCAAGACCGGCTTTGCTATCTACGCCGCCACCGGCAACTCGAGCAACTTCGGCGGGTTCGGCGGCGGGGCTGCCGGCATTTACAAGATCACCATCGATCCGCTGACCGGCAACCCCGTCAGTGTAAACACCCTGGGACAGACTCCCTTCATCGACAATAAGCTGCAGATTGGCAGCCTGGTCGTCACGGGTACGGCCGTGGTGAACGGAGAACAGATGGACCAGCTGGTAGCCACCACGCTTGGTGCCGGGGGCGGGATTTACGTCAGCACGGATGGGGGCACCACCTGGACGCAAAAAAGAGTCCTGTCCAACCTGATCGGTCTGGCTCAGGTTCCCGCGACCGCCCCTACCACACCGCCGCTCTTCGCCGCCGTCGCCGGCGCGCAGTGGCGGGTGCTGACGAGCACAAACAATGGCGACACCTGGTCGCCCACACAACTCAACTATCTCAACTACACCGACCTCGGGGCGCCCGACAACATCCGCCTGGCGGTTTCCGGCACGGCTGGTGTCGGTGCCGTCGATTATGTGATCTATGCGGCCATAGACGTCAACGGCGACTTCCGGCGCCTGTACCGCTCCGCGGACGCCGGGAAGACCTGGAGCCTGCTCACCGCCCTGCCCGGCGGCAACAAGGCCCTGACCAATGCCGGCAGTCCGCAGGGCGCGATCAATCTCTCGCTTGCCGCCGATCCGACAAACAAGAGCATTATCTATATCGCAGGCAGCACAGCGGAACCGGCCGCCAACGCGGGCTATTATGCCAACATTTGGCGGGGCACCATTACGGGGACAGCCCAGACCGCGTGGGTCAGGCTTGTGTCAGCTACTGCTTCCCCTCACCCCGACTCGCGAAACATGTTCATCAACGGCGGCAGCCTCTACGAGGTGGACGACGGCGGCATTTATAAGCTCGCCAATCCGGCCACCGCCGATCCGCCTCAGGGCATCCAACCGCAGTGGTCGGCGCTGGTGGGCAACCTGCAGGATTCCGAATTGTATTCCGCCGCCTACGATACGCTCAGCGGCGCCTATCTGGCCGGCGCGCAGGATACCGGCCTGCCTGTACAGATCCTCAACAGTGACAACACGTTCTCCTATTACGATCGGGTAGGCGGGGATGGCACCATCGTTGCCGTCGATGATGTCACAATCCGCAAAGACGCGGCGGGTAATACCGCGTCCGTCCGCTATTTCAGCTACGTCCAGATGGAAGGCTTCCGACAGGCCTGGTTCGACAGCACGGGAAAAGAAAGCGGCACCTATTTCATCAACCTCAAGCGGAATGGCGTCACGGTCAACGGAGGCCCGGCCACCGGCAACAATATCTTTCAGTTTGTGCAGCCGTTCGCCCTCAAGCAGACAAATCCCAATCTCATGCTGATTGGCGGCCGGGGCGTGCTGCCCGCCCAAGATGCCATTTATCAGGCGGATTTCTCGACGGCCACGACCGATCCGAATCAGCCGAACTATCTCGACGTGAACCTGCAGGTGCAGGAGATCACGGGCCTGAAGGTCAGTCCAACCACTGATACCGGCGGTACAGTAACGGCGATCGCCTTTGCTGATGTCGCCTATGTGGGAACAACCAATGCGAACGGAGCGCTTTTGATCCGCGCCGCCGGCGCAAGCAGCTTCGCGAAAGCGACCGCCTATACCGGAGGCACGCCCAAGGCCATTGCCGTGGACCCACGCGATTCCAATCGTGCCTACATCCTCGATATTCAAGGTCGCGTCTGGCTAACGCTGAACGCCGGCGCTTCATTCACGCAGATTGGCGGCGCCGGCGCCAACGTTGCCGTCAATCTGCCGGCCCTTCCGGCCAACAGCGAGCTCAGCAATGGCGCCGTGACCATCATTCCGACCGGCGCGGCGGCCGGCTCCGGCGAAGCCGTGCTTGTCAGCAATCCGCCCGGCACGACCGGCGGCGGTGTCTACATCACACAGGTCCCTGCCGGCGGTGCGGGCAATCCCCCCGATTTCACCAAGACCAGCTGGCAGGCGTGGGGCAACGCCACGCAGATCGTCAGTACGAATGCAATCCCCGATGTTCAGGTCTCCAGTTTGCAATATTACGTGAAAGCGGACCTCGTGGTGGCAGCCACGGTCGGCCGCGGCATCTGGGTCGTCAAGAATGCCAGTTCCTACGTGGGCCTGCAGGCCCCTGCCGTCCTCGCCAACGGCGACGGCAACGCGATCGGCGACATACCCCAGCCGATGAATCAGCCCATCGGGGCTGCTCCCCTTCCGGTGGCGTTTCAGGTAAACGCCGCCGCCAATGACATGCTGACCGAGGCGGTCGTCTCGCTCCAAGACCGCCGCGACGGCGCTAACGAATTTCTCACGGTTGACGTATCCGGCACCAACATCTCCGCCGCCTACGACTCCAGTACCGGCACGCTCACCCTTTCCGGAAGCGACACGCCCGCCCATTATCAGCAGGTCCTGCAATCAATCAACTTCGACGATCTCTCGCCCGATCCGAGCCCGATCTCGCGACAACTTACGGTCCAGGTCAGCGATGGCGTCACCTGGAGCGACGAGGTTAGGATCACACTCAACATTATTCCCAACAATCCCGATCCCAGCATTGATCTGGACGGCACGGACGGCGGCGATATCACGGCCGCGTTTACCGAAGGCCAGGGCCCGGTGACGCTGGCGCCGGCCTTGACGCTCAATGATGCCGAATCGACCACGCTGGCGCTGGCTACGGTCAGTATCCTGAACCTGCAAAACGTGGGCAACGAAATCCTGACCGCCGACACGACCGGAACATCAATCAGCGCGAGTTACGATGCCCAAACCGGCGTCCTGAGCCTGTTCGGCAGCGACTCTCTAGCCAACTATCAGAAGGTTCTGCGCACGGTGACCTACAGCGATGTTGCCAACGTGCCCGGCCCGCTCGTTCGCGCCATCTCCTTCATGGTCAACGATGGCATCAACAACAGTCCCACGGCCGAGGTCGCGGTTTCCGTGACGGCCGTCAAGATGGCCCCGGTGTTGGAGAACCCCGGACCATTCTCGCTGCCGGCCGCCGGCATCACAGTCAAGGCGTTGCTCGCCGGCAAGAACGGCATCCCCATCGCCCAGGATCCCTCAGGCTACGCCATCAGCGGTATCGCGGTCATCAGCGTCGATGACAGCCGCGGAGTCTGGCAATACCGGACCGACCCCGCGCAGCCGTGGCAAAACTTCGACAATCCCACCGACGGCCGGGCGCTGCTACTATTCAACAACGGCGACACATCGCTCCGCTTTGTGCCCACCGTCGGCGCTACGGTTAAGGCGAGCCTGCGTTTCCGCGTCTGGGACGGCACGGGCGAAGAGCGCGCCTTGCAAGCGCTGGATGGCGGCGACCCGGACGCCCAGAGCGGTTCCCGCGAACCCCAGCCCGTTCGCAACGCCGTCTACGTGAACACCATCCCCAGCGGCGGCTCGTCGCCGTTCAGCGCGGGCGTGGCAACGCTCACTGCCGCGGACAACGGCGCTAGCACCGCCGTCGTCCCGCGGATTGGCGCTTTCGTTTAGTAGTGCGGCTAACCGAAAACGGGCATTGGAACAAGGTGGGCGGCACGCTCGGAATCTCGGCCTCCCCAGCAAATCACGGTATTTGAGATGAGGCAGCGTCACATGAACCCGTTCGCAGGTCGGTAGTTGATCGTCTTCATTCCGAGACCATTGTTCCGGAAACGTGATCTTGATCAACGCACGAAAGGGGCCTTCCGTGAAACAAGATTGGCTCTTACTGGTTCTGGCAGCTGGCATGACCCAATTCCTTCCTTCCCAGCTTCCGGCCCAAGATGAAAAGCCACAAAGTCGAGCGATCGGCCTTTATACACCCAACGGCTGGTGGCTCGACATCAATGCCGACGGGTCTGGGCGCATAGGCTACGGTTCCAGTATTGGCGATGCCTGGAGCTTCAGGGACCAGACGTTCAATGTCGAGAAGGTTACCAAAGACCTCAAGGCGCTTCCTGGCGACGAGAAAGGGAAAAAGGGTTCGCATTTCGTTTACAATTTTGAGTCGGAACGAAAGGCGCCAGACAAGCCCGGCCCGGCTCGGTACACTCAAGACAATCAACTGATCCCCACTTTGTTCCAGAGGGCAATCGAGGCAGGGCGGGTCAAAAGCCAGGATCGCGGCGCCTTGCTTCTGGATAAGTATCCACCAGGTCTACCCAAGAAAAAGTGATTCCATCAATCCTGATTTGCCACGGACACTCTGCGATTGTCGCGGCTTCGTCATCATGGACAGTACTCTCTCCGCAATCGCATTCGGACTCCCTAACTGCGCAAAAGGCAGGAAATACGAAGTCCGGCCACCTGCAAATAAACGGTGGAAGTACCGAATTTGAAATGAGTTACGTTAAAAACTCCTGGGGGGGGGAGCAAAGCGTTTCGGGGGCCTCGGCCCGATACCGAAAGTGGCCGCACGGTATCCCGCAGAGGATTCATTTCCGAACGCGGATGCCCCGACCCAACGGCGGGGCTATCCCGAAAGACCGCACCGCGGCGATCAGGCCGCCTTCACGGCGCTTGTCCAGTGGCATGGGCCGATGGTCCTGAGCGTTTGCCGGCGTGTGCTTTCCAATCTGCCGGACGCCGAGGATGCATTTCAGGCCACGTTTCTGGTGCTGGCGAAGAAGGCGGCCTCCATTCGCAAGCAGGGGTCGCTAGCCAGCTGGCTCTACGGCGTGGCTTACCGAATCGCGCGCAAGGTCCAGGTATCCGATAGCCGTCGTCGCATTCGTGAAAGTCAGGCGCCGCAAAAGTCAGATGAATCCTCGCTGCCGGAATCAGCCTGGCGCGAACTGCGGGCGATCCTCGATGAGGAGCTGGACCGTTTGCCGGAAAAGTACCGGTCGCCCCTGGTCTTGTGCTACCTGGAAGGCAAGACCAACGAAGAGGCGGCCCAGGTGCTTGGCTGGACAAAAGGCACGGTGTCCGGGCGGCTGGCGTGTGCCCGGGATTTGTTACGCAAGCGACTGACCCGGCGCGGGCTGGCCCTATCCGCCGGGATGCTGGTCGGGTTGTTTGGAGCGGGGACTGCGCCGGCGGCGGTGCCGGGCGCGCTTCAGGCGGCCACAGTTGAGGCAGCGGCAGCGTTCGCGGCCGGCAAAGCCGCCCTGAGCGCGTCGGCCACTGCACTTGCCGAAGGAGTGATTCAAGCCATGTTCGTGACCAAATGCAAAATCATGCTCAGTTTAGCGCTGGTTGTGGGGCTGGTCGCCGGCGGCGGCGGAGTCCTGGCCCAGCACCTGGCAGGAGCAAATGAAACCGGCCCGCAGCAGGAATTGACACCGGTGGCATCCATTCAGGCCGAGCCCAATGACGTACAGCCTCCGGCCAAAGATGACAAGAAACCGGATGGCGAACGGAATCTAGTCCGGGACCGCATGACCAGCATGAATAATTTGAAGCAAATCGCTCTGGCCATGCACAACTACCACGACGCGTACAACGGTTTGCCGGTCCAGGCCATCTACAGCAAGGACGGCAACCCCCTCTTGAGCTGGCGGGTCGCCATTCTGCCTTTTATCGAAGAGGAGAACCTTTATCGGCAATTCAAGCTGAAGGAACCCTGGGATAGCGCACACAACAAGAAACTCCTTTCCAAGATGCCGGCGGTCTACGCGCCTCCTGGGATCAAGACAAAAGAAAAGTACACGACCTTCTATCGGGTCTTCGCCGGACCCGGAACTGTTTTTGAAGGTAAGAAAGGCGTCATGCTGCGCGACATCAAAGATGGCACGTCCAATACCATCCTGGTGGTGGAGGCCGGGCAGGCCGTCCCCTGGACCAAGCCCGATGAGCTCCCCTTCGATGCCAAGAAGAAGAACCTACCGGGACTGGGCGGCATTTTCGGCGGCAACTTCAACATGGCACTCGCGGACGGCTCGGTTCATTATGTCGCCGCAGACTTTGATAAGGATATTTTCCGGGCCATGATCACCCGAAGCGGCGGGGA
>Ga0306920_100010997_pt1 | contig 12174 bp, 10 predicted proteins | sample flu12Cox44000170_FD_204666 | JGI IMG/M metagenome (GOLD analysis project Ga0306920, IMG submission 204666) | Lab enrichment of tropical soil microbial communities from Luquillo Experimental Forest, Puerto Rico - flux4day.12C.oxic.44.000.170 (v2)... | ecosystem: Environmental > Terrestrial >...
GCCTGCTCAGGCGGTCGGCGTGAGGCCCATGCTGCGCTGGATCGTGCCAATCGCCAGGCAGACCTGGCGCTGCTCGTCCTTGGACATCTGGTCGTAGCCCGGCGGGATCTTGACGTAGCCCCTCCCGATGGGGTGGTCCTTGATGGTTGCTGCGTCTGCGCCATGTCCGGTGCCACCCGTGGTTGCTTCCTGTCCCTGTGCGATATCGAACGTCGCCTGCTGATCGCGGCTCTGTGCTGCTCGGAACGCCGCGCCGTGGGGGACACCTTCAAGGGAAGGGCGAGGTGACCTTGTTCCTTGGAACGACGATCCGCTTGGGCGAACTGCTCCTTCTCGGCCGCGAACGTGCCCGTCGTCGCGTTCGCGTTAGGCATGGGTGAGCCCGCGGCACGTCGATGGTGAGGATCAGGCCGTCGATCTGCGCAGCACCGTGGAACGCACCTTGCGGCCGCAGCATGCTGCATCCCCTCCCACACGACATTGCGGACGAGCACTGTCGCGAGGAGGCGCACGACGCGGATGTTGAGCGTCACGTGGGCCGGCTGTTCGATTCCGCTGCTAACCATCGCGCCGAGCAACCTCGTGTGCCGGCACCGCCGAGGCACCTGCCGGGCTGAGGGTTATGCGCAGGGGCAAGGAGGGACCGTGGATCGGAACCGCAGCAGCACCGTTGGGCGCACGACGACCAGGATCCGATCGAGGCTCGGGTTCGTCCTGCCGCTCGCCGTCGTGGCCAGCCTCTTCGTCGTCGGGACAGAGACCCAGATCGCGCAAGCCGGCACGTTCCCCAACCTGCTCAACAACAACATCACGGGCGGTCACTCGCCGATGCTGATCGCCAACCTGTACTGGGACACCAACTGGGACGGCGACAACGCGGGCGTGCTTCCCACGATGGGGCAGCTCAACGACTTCACCTCGACGATGTACACGAGCGGCTACCTGAGCGGGCTGGCGCAGTACGGCGTCAACGTCGGCCCGTCGCACGTCCCTCCCGGGCCCGGTCCTGGGTTCGGGTTCCTCGGTGGCTTCCAGGCCAACTCCGACTGCAAGACAGCACCGAGCTCGATCGGCTACACCGACCTCAGCAGCTTCGTGCTGTGCATGCGGCACGACTTCCACATCGACGGGTACAACCCGTTCGACCCAGGGACGTACGGGGCGAGGGTGATCTACATGGTGTACACCCCGGCGTCGACCAGCTGGGGGGGCGGCGGCTGCCCGAGCTGGGACGGGTTCCACGCGCTCACCCTGCCGAGCATCATCCCACCGGACCTGCCGCAGTACTTCGGCTTCGTCCTGAGCGGGTGCACGGGCGAGACGCTCGACGGCATGACCTCCGCCGGCTCTCACGAGGCGGTGGAGGCGGCGACCGACCCGATCCCGATCCTCGGGTGGATCGACAACGACGCGTTCAGCTCAGTCTCCGTCTCTGGGGTCACGAACCTGCTCACGGCCGGTGAGGCCGCGGACCTGTGCGACTCGCACACGAACACGCCGGTCGACCAGCCGCCCCTCAACCTGCCGGCGCCGATCGATGGGACGATGAGCGGCGGTGCGCAGCCCTATCAGGTCGCGTTCTACTGGTCGAACGCCGCTGGTGCGTGCGTCCTCCCGCAGGACAACGACCTCGCCGTCGTACCCGCCACCGGGACGACCGTGGACGCCACGAGTCCCGCTGGCGCCGTCGTCAACTACACGCCGCCGACAGCCACGGACGAAGGGGGAGCGACCGTCAGCTGCGACCACTCGCCCGGAGATCTCTTCCCCATCGGCACGACGATCGTCTCGTGCACCGCCACGGCCACCGACGGCGACGACGTCCTGAGCCCGATCGCATTCAGCTTCTCCGTGACGGTGAACGACACGGATGCGACGCTCGTCGGCGTGCCTGCAGACATAACGGTCGACGCGACGGGCACAACGGGGGCCGTCGTCACGTATGTCCCGCCGACGCTCTCGGACGAGGATCCGGCTCCGCCCCCGGTGAGCTGCGACACCCCGTCGGGGAGCACGTTCCCGATCGGCACGACGACGGTCACGTGCTTCGGGTTCACCGACGAGGCGACCAGCCCCGTGACCGCGTCGTTCAACGTGACCGTGCTCGACACCGACCTCGCCTTGTCTGGCGTGCCGGCCGACATCACGGTGGACGCGACGAGCCCGAGTGGGGCGACCGTCACCTACGCGCCCCCGACAGCGGTCGATGAGGACCCGACGGCACCCGTCGTGTCCTGCGATCACCCGTCGGGGTCGACCTTCCCCATCGGAGTGACGCCGGTCACCTGCACCGCGCTCGACCCTGACGATCTGAACAGCGCCTCGGCGACGTTCACCGTCACCGTGCGCGACACCGACCTCGCGTTGGCTGGCGTGCCGGCGAACATCACGGTGGACGCGACGAGCCCGAGCGGGGCGACCGTCACCTACGTGCCGCCCGTAGCCGTCGACGAGGACGCCACGGTGCCCACCGTCACGTGCGACCACGCGTCGGGAGCGACCTATCCGATCGGTACGACGACCGTCACGTGCTCAGTGTCGGACCCTGACGACCTGAACGGCACGCAGAGCGCTTCGTTCACCGTGCACGTCAAGGGCGCCGCTGAGCAGCTGAACGATCTCCTCTCGTTCGTGCGCGGCCTGCCGCCGGGCCACAGCCTTGCCGCGAAGGTCGACGCGGCGATCGCCTCGCTCGCGGCGGGCAACGTCCGCGCGGCGTGCCAGCAGCTCGCCGCCCTCATCCACGAGGCGACCGCCCAGAGCGGCAAGCACCTGACGGCGGCGCAGGCTGCAGCCATCATCACCGCGGCACAGAGGATCCGAGCCGTCCTCGGCTGCTGAAGGTCAAGATCGGGGGCCGAGCCCCTGTGACGTCGCGGGCTGCGCCGCGCCGGTGCGCGGCTCGTGGTGAGCCACCGGGGCCCTCAGCCCCGCGCGGGCATCGGCGGTCCTGAGCAGCCTTCGTGCTGCGGCGGATCGCTCACGTTCGCATCGACGCGTCGGTGTCGACGATCACCGCCTCGTGCGGTCCGACCGCATGGCGGACGATCGAGCGGGCCCGTCCCACCCGCCAGAGGGCGACGCCACGGGGGAGCCGGACGACGGCCCCCAGCTCGGCGGGCGTGAGCCCGAGGACCTCGCCGAGCGCGCGGGCCTCCGCGGGGAGCTGGGCGAACAGGACCGCGGTCTCGACGTCGCGGACGAGCCCTGCGGCGATGGCCGCGGTGATCGATCCCTCCGCGCCGGCCGCCGCCACGTCGCTCAGGCGGTGCAGGACGAGCACGTGCGCGAGGCCACGCGAGCGGGCGAGCTTGAACCCCGCCTGGAGCCACCGCGCCGCGCCCTCGTTGGCGAGCAGCGACCAGGCCTCGTCGAGCACGACGAGGGTGCGGGCGGCGCGCGGGGCCTGTCGGACCACCGCCAGCGCGGCGGCGGCGCAGCTGAGCACCACCGGCAGCGCACCTACCCGGGCGGCCATGGACGCGTCGAGCACGACCACGTCCCCGTCGAGCGCGTCGAGCCGGTCCGCGCCGCCGTCGAAGAGCCCCCGCAGCACCCCGGTCACCAGCCGCCGGAGCTCGAGGGCGGCTGCCCGCCCCTCGGCGGCCACGACCTCGACCGTCGTGCCGAGCTCGCGCGCCGCGTGGCCGGACGGCGCGAGCAGGTGCGCGAGCACCCCGCGCAGCGTGGCGCCGCCTGCGTCCTCGTCGGCAGCCCGCAGGGCCATCTCGAGCGCGGCGCGCTCAGCGGTGGCGAGCTGGCGCTCGAGCCCTGCAGTGACGAGCGCGGCGAGGAGCGTCCCGCGGGCGGCGTCGTCCCGATCGCCGGCCAGCGGGTTGAGCCGGACGGCGCCGCCCGGCTCGAGCGAGACCGGCTCGGTCCCGAGCGCCTCGGCCAGGGCGCGGTACTCGCCCTTCGGGTCGACGACCACGCATCGCCGGCCCCCGACCACCGCCCGGGCGATCAGGCACTTCACGAGCGCGCTCTTGCCGCGGCCGACCTGACCCGCGACGAGGACGTTCGGGTTGGTGACGAGGCCCTCGGCGTAGGCGTCGAACGGGTCGAACCGATACGTCCCGCCGAGCGTGCACGTGCCCACGAAGGCACCCGCCCGCGCTCCTCCGGCGTCGCCGTGCCCGGGAGCGAGCGCCGGCACGTGTCGAGTCGTCAGCAGCTGGGCGTGCGCGCCGAGCGGCCCGCGCCTCACGGGACGCACCACCCCGGCACCGTCGAGAGGACCCCGCGACGGTGGTCGCCGTCGCATCGACGGAGGCGGATCCCCGCACCCGCGGCGTCGGCCACCAGCCGTGCGGCGGCGACCTCGAGCGCGAGCACGTCGACCGCGTCGATCGCGATGACGCCGACGAGCCGGACGGCGCCGTGGCCGGCTGCGAGCTCGGCCGCGCGCTCGGCGTCGCGGGCGTGCTCGAGCGCGGCGCGCGGCGACGCGAGGAACCCTCCGCCCTCCGCGATCGACGCGTCCGCGGCCGCCTTGGTCCGCGCGGTCGCGACCCGCTCGCGAGCCCGACCCAGCTCCTCCACCGAGAGGTGCAGCGCCACGGTGCGGCGGTCCCTCGAGACGCAGAGGGCGGCCAGCGCCTGCTCGTCGACGTCGCCGGCCGGCCACTCCTCCACGAGGAACGCGGCGTGCACGCTCGCAGGCGCCTCGAGCAGCCGCCACCTCGCCACGGTCTCGCAGCCGAGGATGGTGCCGGCAGTCGGCGCGACGCGTGCCGCGAGCATCGACTCGAGCGCCGGCACCCCCAGGGGCTCGACGCCGTCGATGCCGACGGCACGCAGCTCGCTCGCGACGTCGACGGGATCGGAGGAGGAGACCGCGACGAGCGCTGCCGCGGCCATGCCGCCGCCGGCCCACCGCGCGTCGCGTGGCGGGACGCCCGGCCCGGTGGTCGTCAGCAGCGAGGTCGTGCGAGCGGACGCGCCCGGCGCGCCGAGCGTCCGCAGCCAGGCGGCGAGCGCCTCGCCGACCGCGCGCGGCTCGTCGGAGAGCGCACGCAGTCCGGTGCCGCCGAGCATCGCGACGCAGGTCGCCGTGCCGTCCGGCCATCGCAGGTGCGCCGGCGCAGCCCCGCTGGCATCCACGACCGCGGCACCGGCGCAGAGGGCACCGCGGCGCGGACGGGCGAGGAAGCACGCGACGACGGGGGCCCACTCGTCGATGCCTCGGCCACGAACGGGGACCACCGCCACGACCGCGAGGAGGATCGCCGAGACGACCCCGGCCGCCACGCCTGGTGCGGCGGTCGCCCCGAGGCCGAGGAGGAGCGCGCCCACCGCGGCGGCGGCGGCCAGGGCCTGGCCGGGCCGCCACCCGACGACGAGCCCTCGTCGCTCGCTCCGTCCGAACCGGTACGGGAGATCATCGTCCGGGGTCATCCCACGGCGGCTTCCACACGAGCCGCGGCCCGATCTCGTCGCGCTCCCACACGTGACGGCCCGCGGACGCCGGGACCGCGACCGTCGGGGGCGGCCCCCGCACCACCGCCGTCTCGGGGTCGAGCGCCGACCCTGCGATCGGGTCGACGTCGATCCCCTCGAGCATCCCGACCGGGTCGCTCCCGACCGGGTCGACCGACGGCACCGCGGACCCGGCGCCCGCCGAGAGCGCCAGGGTGACCGCGCGACCGCCCGCCTGTCGGACGGTCGACGTCGCGCGGTGGCGCACCGCCTCGAGGTGCCCGACCGCGGCAGCCTCGACCATCGGCATGAGGCGCAGCACCGCGAACGGCATGAACGACGCGAGCAGCAGCATCGCCGCGCCGGTGAGCGCGGTGGACGGCCCCGCGCTGGCGTGGGCGATCGCGTCGAGCGCGAGCGAGAGCACGAGGACGATGACGGGCTTCGCGACGATGAGCGCCCCGAGGGTCTCCGCCAGCCGGCGGGCCCACACGACGGCCGGCGGCCAGAGCGTGGTGGCGAGCACCAGCGGCAGGAGGGCGGTCGCGATCGTGATCGCAGCCGCACGGACGACCAGCTCGAACCACAGCACCAGCGCGCCCAGCGCGACGAGCCCAGCGGCGAGCGCCGCGACCGCCCCGGAGGCGGGCCCGGTGGCCCCGACACCGACCGCGAGGGTGTGCAACGAGCCGCCGAGCGACGACCCCGCGGTCCCCGCGAGCGAGGCGGTCAGCACGTCGGACGCCGAGACGGCGACGCCCACGATCCCGGCCGCCGCGCCGCCGAGCAGGACCGCAACCGGCAGCCGGAGGCAGACCGTGCGGACGAGCGCTGCGATCGACCCGTGCAGCAGCGCGTGCAGCGCGCCACCCACGAGCGCGAGCAGGGCGATCGGCGCGGCGGCGGTGATGAGCGCCCGCTGGCGCGCCACGAACCACCCCGCGTTCACCGGCGGGACGGTCGAGCGCCCGAGGAGGGCGCCGACGAGCGAGAGGAGCCATGCGGCGATCGAGGAGAGCCACGAGGTGAGGGCACCGAGGAGGGCCGAGACGATGGACGCGCCGATCGCACCGGGGCCGACCGCCCCGAGCGGGCCGCACACGAGCGGCGCGATCGGCGTCGGGCACCAGACGGCGTGCCCCATCAGTGCAGCGCACGGCCCGCGTGGAAGAAGAAGTTGATGAGGATGGGCGCGGCGCCGATGAGCAGCGCCGCGCCCGCAGCGGTCAGCACCGCGCGTCTGCCCGACGTCGCCTGGTGGATGTTGTGCGCGTGGGCGCCGAGCGCCCACGCGACCGCGCCGACGAGCAGCGCCACGAGCGCGCCGATGAGCGCCCACCCGGCGACGCCGTTCACCAGCTGCTGCAGCGTGCCCCCACCAGGCAGGGCGCTGACGGTCGGGGTGAGGTGGACTCCGGCAACCGGCAGGTGTGGGCTGGGCATCGTGGCTCCTTCGCGCGAGAGGCCACAAACGGTCGGACGCCGGGTGGCCGGCGACGCTTCTCTGCCATGCTGGACACGTGGCCGGCTCGCTCGACCCGTCGACCTGGCCGACCGCGGCGATCGTCGGGCTGGTCATCGCCGCCGGCGCGATCTGCCTCTTCGGCGGCTTCCTCGCAGGACGTCGCGCCGGACGACGTGCGATCGCGTTGCGCCTCTCCGCGCTCGGTGCGCGGCTCGGCGCGGACCACCCGCCGCAGGACGACGGCAGCGTCGAGACCGCGCTCAGCTACCTGGAGCAGGTGACCGGTGCAGCGACCGAGGCGGTCTCTGAGACCAGCGCCGACGCCATCAGGCTGCGCCGGTCGCTGGACACGCTGCCGCTCGGCCTCGTCCTGTGCGACGAGTCCGGCACGGTGCTCTATCGCAACACGCACGCCGAGCGCCTCATGACGAGCCGGTACGGCGACGCGATCGCCGCCCAGGCCGTGACCGAGCTGCTCGCTGCGGCCTGGGGCGGCGGCGAGGCCGAGCGCACCGTCGAGCTGTACGGGCCACCGCGCCGCACCCTGAACGTGCGCGCCGCGCTCATCGACGACGGGCGCCGCCAGCTCGGCGTGCTCGCGATGATCGAGGACGTCTCGGAGCGCCGCCGGCTCGAGGAGATCCGCCGGGACTTCATCGCCAACGTCAGCCACGAGCTCAAGACCCCGATGGGCGCGCTAGGGCTGCTCGCCGAGACGCTGGTCGTCGAGCGCGACGCCGGGGTGGCGTCCCGGCTCGCCGAGCGGATCCACCTCGAGGCGTTCCGGGTGAGCCGGATCATCGACGACCTCCTCGACCTGTCCCGGCTCGAGTCCGAGGGCACGCCGTCGCGCGAGCCGGTCCCGGTCGTGCTGGTCATGGCCGAGGCGATCGAGCGGATCCGCGCGACCGCCGACCAGCACGACATCGAGCTCGTCTTCGACGAGCCGGAGGCCAACGTGATCGTCTTCGGCGACCGCCGGCAGCTCGGCTCGGCGCTCGCGGCGCTGCTCGAGAACGGCGTCGCGTACTCGCACCCCGGTGGGACCGTGACGGTGCAGGCGATCGTCTCGGAGGAGACGATCGGCGTCGCCGCCGTCGAGGGCGGCGAGGACGGCGAGTCGCCGGCGCCGGTCGTCCAGCGGACCGTGCGGGTCTCGGTCGCGGACAAGGGGATCGGGATCCCCGCCAAGGACCTCGACCGGATCTTCGAGCGGTTCTACCGGGTCGACCCGGGCCGTGCCCGCCAGACCGGCGGGACAGGGCTCGGGCTCTCGATCGCGCGCCACGTCGCGCAGAACCACGGCGGCCGCGTCGAGGTCGAGTCTCGCGAAGGCGAGGGCTCGACGTTCACGCTCGTCCTCCCGCTGCACGCGCAGTGACACCGAAGGCCAAGCCCCGCGCCGAGGAGGCTCGGCCACTCGTGCTCCTCGTCGAGGACGAGGTCTCGTTCGTCGACGCGCTGCGCATCGGGCTCGACCGCGAGGGGTTCGACGTCGTCGTCGCCACCGACGGCGTGCAGGCGCTCGAGCTCTTCGAGGCGTCGATGCCCGACCTCATCCTGCTCGACCTCATGCTGCCCAAGCTCTCGGGGATCGACGTCTGCCGCAAGCTCCGCGAGCGGACCGAGGCGCCGATCATCGTGGTCTCCGCCAAGAGCGACGAGATCGACACCGTCCTCCTGCTCGAGATGGGCGCGGACGACTTCGTGACCAAGCCCTACCGGCTGCGCGAGCTCGTGGCCCGGATGCGCGCCGTGCAGCGGCGCAGGATCTCGGCGGAGCCGCGGCTCGACGCCGGCGGCACGATCGAGGCCGGCGGGGTGCGCCTCGAGCCCGAGACCCGCCGCTGCTACGTGCGCGGCACCGAGGTGAAGCTCCGACGGAAGGAGTTCGAGCTCCTCCAGCTGCTGCTCTCGAACGCCGGGCTCGTGCTCACCCGCGACGTGCTCATCGACCGGGTGTGGGGCACCGACTACGTCGGCGACACCAAGACCCTGGACGTCCATGTGAAGCGGCTGCGCGCGCTCGTCGAGCCGGACCCGAAGTCGCCCTCGCTGATCACCACGGTCCGCGGCGTCGGGTACCGGTTCGACGCCGCGAGGGGCGTGGCGGGGACCTAGCCGACCGCGCCGACCACGGGGGTGCCGACCAGGTCGACGAGCACCCCGGGGACCGCGACGGTGCCGTCGGGCGTGCGGTACGTCTCGAGCACCGCCGCCAGGGTGCGCACCCACCCGAGCACCGAGCCGTTCACCGTGTTCGCGATCACCGGCGAGCCGCCGCCGCTCGGCCGGTAGCGGACGTTCGCGCGCCGCGCCTGGTAGTCGCGGTACCAGCTCACCGAGCTCACCTCGAGCCACCGGTCGACCCCGGGCGCGTACGCCTCGACGTCGAAGGTCCTCGCGTTCTGGTTGCCGAGCTCGCCGACGCAGAGGTCGAGCACCCGGTACTGGAGCCCGAGCGCGCGCAGCACGGCCTCGGCGCGCCGGAGGATGTCGGCGACCGCGGCCGGCGCCTGGGCCTCGGTGCAGCACGCGAACAGCTCGGTCTTGTCGAACTCGTGCACCCGGAGCAGGCCACGCGTGTCCTTCCCCGCCGAACCCGCCTCCCTGCGGAAGCACGCGGTCGTGGCGCAGTACCGGATCGGGAGCGCCGACTCGTCGAGGAGCTCCCCCCGGTGCATCGAGGTGAGGGGCACCTCGGCGGTCGGGATCGCCCACAGGCCGTCGCGCTCCACGGCGTACGCCTCGTCCACGAACTTGGGGAGGTGGCCCGACGCGGTCATGGCGTCGGTGAGCACCAGGGTGGGTGGACGGACCTCGGTGTACTCGGCTGCCTGCTGGTCGAGCGAGTACGTCGTGAGCGCCCGGAGGAGCCGCGCGCCGCCGCCCTTGAAGAGGGGGAACATGGAGCCGGACAGCCGCGCGCCTCGCTCGAAGTCGAGGATGCCGAGCTGCTCGCCGATCTCCCAGTGCGGGACCCGCTGGTGCGGTGCGTACTCCGGGCCGGGCGCGCCCGCCTCGGCGCCCGGCCACCACCGCGAGAGCTCGACGTTGTCGGCCTCGCTCGTCCCGTCCGGCGCGTCCTCGTCGGGGAGGTTCGGCAGGACGAGCAGCTGGTGGCGCACCTCGTCGGCGACGGTCTCGGCCTCGGCGGTGGCGCGCCGCTCGTCGTGCCCGAGCGCCCGGGACTTGAGCTGGAGCTCCTCGGCGCGGGAGGCGTCGCCGTCCTTCCGCGCCTGGGCGACCTGCCTCGAGAGCGCCTTCACCTCGGCGCGGAGCTCCTCGGCGCGCTGGAGCCTGATCCGGTGCTCGGCGTCGAGCTCCACCACCTCGTCGACGACGGCGGGGTCGACGCCGCGGCGGCCGAGCGCCGCGCGCACCGCCGCGGGGTCGCGCCGGATCAGGGCGAGGTCGATCACGCGCCGATGGTAGGCGTCGCCACCCGCGCGTCCTCCGAGCGGGCGGGCTCGGCCCGCGCGATCAGGTTCCGGCTCCGCCGCCGGCCGCGGACGGGTGCACGATCTCCGAGAGCCCCGCGGAGAGCTGCATGATCGAGAGCGGGCCGTAGTCGACGGCGACCACGCGCCCTGTCCCGCGGACGAAGACCGCGGCCGGGAACGCCGCCGGCACCAGCGCGTCGGCGACCTGGAGCCCCTGGTCCCACTCGACGGGGAACCGGACGTGGTTCGCTGCGGCGAACGACCGGGCCATGCCGTAGCTCGCGTCGCCGTCGAGCCCGACGATCCGGACGCCGCCCACGTCGCCGCGCCCGATCGCCCTCGCCAGGTTCGGCACCTCGCGGTGGCAGACCGCGCACCAGTCCGCGAAGAAGAGGAGGACGGCCCCGCGGTGCCCGTGCCACGGCGCGCGCTCTGCCCGCGCACCGTCGACGGTCCGCATCTCGGGGAAGGGGATGAGCACCCGGCCGATCAGCGCGTCCCTCGGCGGACCGGCCACCGGCGAGCCCTGGCCGAGCAGCAAGAGCGCCCCGCCGACGATGAGGAGCACGGCGAGGACGCCCACGGCGAGCAGGACCAGCGGGACGTACCGCTGGCCTCCCGGTCGGCCAGGCCGCGAGCTAGTGCGCCCGGACGAGGACATCGGCGGCCATGGCGGCGAAGAGCAGCGTCAGGTACGTGATCGAGAACCCGAACAGCCGCATCGACTTGGCGACGCTCGCGCGATCTGCGCAGGCGTCCCGGTAGAGCATCGCCGCGAGCCACGTGAAGCACGCGCCGAGGACGATCGCGCTCGCCCCGTAGAGCGGGCCCATCGAGGCGACCGCGCCGAACAGCAAGGTCGTGGCCCACAGCACGACGGTGTAGACGAGGATCTCCAGGGTCGTGCGACGCAGCGACGCCACCACCGGCAGCATCGGGACGTGCGCCGCCTCGTAGTCGTCCCGGTACCGCACCGCGAGCGCCCAGAAGTGCGGGGGCGTCCAGATGAAGATCACCGCGAAGAGCACGACGGGCGTCCACGAGAGCGACCCGGTGACCGCCGCCCACCCGACGAGCACGGGCACGGCCCCCGCGGCACCCCCGACGACGATGTTCTGGCTGCTCCGTCGCTTGAGCCACACGGTGTACACGAGCACGTAGAACGCCGTCGCCGACACCGCGAGCACCGCGGACAGCGTGTTGACCTCGAGGGCGAGCAGACAGAAGGCCGCCACCTCGAGGACGAAGGCGAAGACCGTCGCGCCGCGCGGCGTGACCTCCCCCGTCACGAGCGGCCGGTGCCGCGTGCGCTTCATCACCGCGTCGATGTCGCGGTCGATGACCATGTTGAACGCGTTGGCTCCGCCGGCTGCGAGCGTGCCGCCGACCACGGTCGCGGCGATCAGCCCGACGGCGGGCACCCCGTGAGCCGCCACGATCATCGTCGGGACCGTCGTCACGAGCAGCAGCTCGATGATCCTCGGCTTGGTCAGCGCGACGTACGCCGAGACGGTACGCCGGACCGTCGTCGATCGCGTCGCGACGACCTCGGTCACCATCGGGTCGAATCCTACCGAGCCACCCGGGCGAACCTCGGTGCCTCGGTAGGATCGCGCCGTGGCGGTCTCGCCGCGCGTGTTCAGCAGGCTCGCGCTCGCCAACTTCGTCGCAACGATCGTCATCATCGCGACGGGCGCCGCCGTCCGACTCACGGGCTCCGGCCTCGGCTGCCCCGACTGGCCCAACTGCCTGCGGCACCGGCTGATCGCCCCGATCGGGCAGGTCCACCCGGTGATCGAGGACGCGAACCGCCTCGTGAGCGGCATCTTCGTCGTGCTCACCGTGGTG
>Ga0306920_100010999_pt1 | contig 12174 bp, 5 predicted proteins | sample flu12Cox44000170_FD_204666 | JGI IMG/M metagenome (GOLD analysis project Ga0306920, IMG submission 204666) | Lab enrichment of tropical soil microbial communities from Luquillo Experimental Forest, Puerto Rico - flux4day.12C.oxic.44.000.170 (v2)... | ecosystem: Environmental > Terrestrial >...
AACATACCTTTGTTTATGAGCTCAGCTGGATTCCTGAACTCGGCGTGTGGCGGTGGTTCTTGTGCGCACGTGACGTGATACCAGCGGGAAGAGATGTGTACGGCTAAGAATTGTGTGTAGTGGTGGCGGCGCCGGCCAGCCTAACTGTTAACGCCGCCCGGTGCGATTGCTGGCTCTTATGCAAGGTTTTGCGCAAACTGATCGAGCAGCGTTTACCCGGATTCTGTCGGTTGCACACAGTGTGCGGTCTGTTCTTCTCCGAGTGTACAAACGAGCGGATCGCGATGAATGCACCGGCATCGCCGCGCAAGTGTCATTTTTTTTTGTCCTTTCCTTGTTTCCGTTTTTTCTCGTAATCGCCGCGATCATCGGTTCGTTGCCTTTGACAGCGGTGTGGCAACCGTTCGTCCAATGGATGTTCACGTATTTTCCGCACCTTTCCCAGACCATGTTGTTCGAAGCCATCCTCGACTTAAGCAAATGGCACACTGGAATTATTTCATTCGGACTTGTGACCACGATCTGGAGCGCGTCTTCGGGCTTCATGAGTTTGATGGAGGCACTCAGCCTGGCTTATGGGGCAAAAGATACCCGTAACTATTGGAAGAAACGCGTGATCGCGATCGTGGCGACGCTCGGATCAGCCATCTTTTTTATTTCGATCTTCGGTCTCTGGACCGTCGCCCACTGGGCGCGCAGCACGGTCAGCACGGAGTTCAAGAGTTCCGACCTGTTTCAAACGCCCTGGAGGATTGCCTGGTGGCTCTTCACGTTGTTCCTACTGTGTATCGGAATCGACCTTATACACTATTTCCTTCCGGACTGTAGACGAAAGTGGCGTTGGCTGTCCCCTGGCACGCTGTTCGTGGCTTTCTCGTTCATCTTGGCCTCTCTCGGTTTGAATTTTTACCTCGGCCATAACGTGATGTTTCCCCGGATTTACGGCACCCTCGCGGGTTTCATCGCCCTAATGCTGTGGATCTACATGTCTACTGTAATTCTGCTAATCGGCGCCGAGACAGATACGGCGATCGCGGAACTGAACAAGCATGAGGCCCCTTCATGAGCGGGATAGCGTCACTTCGCGCAACAAGACTGGCCCATTGGGCGTGCATTTTGCTCGTAGCGTTTTGCGGTTCGAATACATATCCGCAGGAGCAACAGCCTTTGTCGTATGAAGGCTTGGAGGGACGCCCCGTCTCAAAAGTAAGCATTTCTGCAAATCCCGCAATGGACGCGGAGTCATTCCGCCCGCTGCTTGCGCTAAAGGCTGGCGAGCCGTTTTCCATCCAAGCGATGCGCGACAGTGTCAATGCCCTGCAGAAAACGCGTCTGTTCTCGCAGGTTCAAGTTAGCGTTGAGCCGCAACAAGACGGTTTGCGCGTTTTGTTTATTCTTCAGCCGACATCGTACGTCGGCATGGTCTATTTTCCGGGTGCGATCAAGACGTTTCCCTACGTACGTCTGTTGCAGACGGTGAACATTCCTGATCAAACTGCTTTCGTCGATGATCTTTTGCCCAAGGGCAAAGCCGCTCTTCTTCATCTGTTTCAAACCGAGGGTTTTTTCGCCGCTACCGTCGAGCCGGAGACGCATCGCGACGATCCTCGTCGCGTGATTGACATTACGTTTCGCTGCCAACTCGGGCCGCGAGCTAAAATAGGAACAGTAACGCTCGAGGGAATGTCTGGTGAAGCAACTGGCGACTTACTTCACGGTGTCGATTCCTGGAAAGCTAAACTGAAGGGTGCCGCGTTAACGCGCCGGGACACCTACTCCCAAGAGCGTCTCAAAAAATCCATCGATTATCTTCGCTCCAGCTTGCAGAGTTCCGGCCATCTCATCCCCGACGTACGGTTAAGTTCTTCTTTGTATCATCCCGAAACCAATCGTGCCGATGTGACCTTTACCGTTCAGCCCGGACCCATCGTGTCCATCCGTGTGACAGGAGCGAAATTGTCAAAAAGGACACTGAAACGCTTGATTCCGATATATCAGGAGAACTCCCTCGATCCCGAGTTGGTAGCCGAGGGTGAACGCAACCTCGTCAATTACTTTCAGTCCAAAAGCTATTTTGACGCGAAGGTCGCTTCTCATTTCGATCAAAAGTCCGACATCGTTGCCATTCTTTATGACGTTCAGCGCGGCAACAAGCATCGAGTCGAGGAGATCCATTTCGAAGGCAATCAGCACTTCGCCGATAAGGAGCTTTCGTCACACATTCTGGTCAACAAAAACCGCTTTTTCTTCTACCGCGGGGATTTCAGCAACGATTTGCTCGGCAAGAGCGTCGCATCGCTGACGGCTCTGTACAAAAATTCCGGCTTCGAGAATGTGACGGTAGCTCCGCAAGTCCGCGATCACGAGCCGCGACTCGACGTGACGTTTCGTATCTCGGAGGGTGAGCAGGATACAGTCCATAGCCTGCTCATCGTCAACGCCGCGAATGAAGAAATAAAACAACAGATAGGCAAGCGCAAATTGAATCTGGCACCAGGCAAACCTTATTCCACGCAACTGCTCGAAGAAGATCGCAATCAGATTGTCGCCGAGTATCTCAATCGCGGCTATCCAAGTGCGAAGTTCGAATCACGCGTTTCACGCGCTCCGGACGACCCTCATGCGATTGATGTGGTCTACATCATCGACGAGGGAAATCTCGCGCGCGCCGGCCAAGTGAGTATCCTCGGCACAAACAAGACACGTACCTCCCTGGTTCGGTCGATCACCAATTCTACCGTTAGGGAGGGCCAGCCACTCAGCGAAGGAAACTTCCTCACTGCCGAAAGCGACCTTTACAATCTGGGCGTTTTCGATTGGGCCAGCGTCGCGCCATTGCGGCCAATTAGCGACCAGTCCGAGGAGGAAGTCTTGATCAAGGTTCACGAATCAAAGCGCAACACCATGGACCTCGGAGGAGGCATCGAAGTCCTTCCGCGAAGCGGCAATATTCCCACAGGTGCAGTAGTCGTGCCGGGGCTTCCCGCGGTTAGCCTCGGAAACAAATATACAACGAGCCAAAAAAGTTTCGTTGGACCCCGAGTGACCTTTCAGCTTGCCCGGCGCGATTTATGGGGGAAGGCCGAAACGGCAGCCCTCGGTATCGTCTATTCGAGGCTAGACCAACGTGGCACGCTGAGTTTCACCGACCAGCGTCTCAACGGCTCCACGTGGAGTTCGCTCTTCAGTGTGTCGGGAGAAAGGACAACCGAGAATCCCATATACACAGCTGTCCTAGGTCAAGCCTCTCTGCAATTTGAAAGGGCTTTTGACCGCAAGCGCACAAGACTCCTACGCGTTAGATACAGCTATCAACGTACCGATCTCACCAACATCACAATTCCGCAGCTTGTTCTTCCGCAGGACCAGCATGTGCGCACGTCTACGTTCGCAATTGAGTACGTCCGTGACTCGCGCGACAATCCGCTCGATGCCCACCGCGGAATTTTCCAGACCCTCGAATTTGGGGTGACTCCCATTGCGCTCGGTTCAAGTGCCAATTTCGTGCGTTTTCTTGGGCAAATGTCTTTGTACCGTCCCATAAAACCTTGGCTTACGTGGGCCAACAACTTCCGGATCGGCCTCGCCCCGCCATTTGCAGGCAGCTACGTTCCACTCAGCGAGAGTTTCTTCTCCGGCGGCCCTGATTCATTGCGCGGATTCCCGATCAACGGAGCGGGTCCTCAACGCCCGGTCACCGTGTGCAACAATCCGTCGGATTCTTCGACATGCAGCCTCATCAGCGTACCGGTTGGAGGCGAAATGTTGGCGATCTGGAATACCGAAGCACGCTTTCCAATTCCTTTCAAAAAGGGGCTTGGAGGTGTGCTGTTTTACGACGGCGGAAACGTCTACCGCAACATCAATCTGAGTCAATTAAAAAACAATTGGTCAAATTCCGTAGGGATTGGTCTGCGTTATCACACTCCGATCGGCCCCATACGGTTCGACGTGGGACGAAATTTGAGTCCGATTCCAGGGATTAGGGCAACGCAGTACTTCGTAACGGTGGGGCAGGCCTTTTGACAACGGGCTGCATCCACGACCACCGTGAAGGGATGGAAAGGGAATGGACGCGCACAGAATACGTCGGCCGGTGGTGGCGATAATCTTTGTTGCAGGCACGCTTCTTGCGATAACCGGATTCTTCGTTGCTTGCTCGCAAACATTCCACAGATTTCTCCTGTCGAAAGTCATTCAGCGAGCCGAGGCGAGTACTGGCGCACACGTCGAAATCCGGAACATGGACCTCGCCTGGATTCCGATGACTGCGGACTTCTACGGTCTCGTTGTGCATGGTTCCGAGACAAATCCCCAATATCCCTTGCTTCAGGCCGATCATCTGCGCATCAGGCTCCATATTGGGGCTTTGCTGAGGCATCAGCTAAGTCTGTCTGATGTTGTCATTGATCGTCCTAGCGTAACTTTCAGGGTAGATGCGGAGGGACGCTCAAACCTGCCTTCGGTAAGAAAAAGCCAGTCGAGCAATCTCACGTTTGTGATTCAGCATGTTTCCATCCAGAAAGGCATAATCAGCTACAACGACCAGCAAATTCCGCTGAATGTCGAATTGCGCGATTTTCGCATGCAAGCAAGCTTCGATCCACACATCGATGGTTACCAGGGCACATTGTCATACGGTTATGGGTGGGTGGCGCCCGAAGGGCCGAATCGTTTCGAGCATGAAGCAAAAATTGACTTTAAGGCAACCCGCGAGCAGCTAGCAGTCCATCCACTGGTTGTCTCGTCCGGAAGGTCCCGAATCACCGTAGATGCGACCCTCGATTCATTCGATCGTCCTCAAATCGATGGTCAATATAACGTTGCGGTCGACACGGGCGAACTCGCGCATATTCTGAAAGACCCGGGAATTCCGAGGGGGCAAGTCCAGCTCACAGGGGCGGTAAAATATAGTGAGGTTCCAAACCAGAGCGCGCTGAATTGCATCGAGATCGATGGTCAAGTCTCCAGCAGTGATTTGCGTTTCCGTAACCAACAGATCGAGGCACGCCTCACGGGCATTCACGGTTTTTACAAACTGACGAACGGGAATCTAAAAATTGAATCGCTCGAAGCCAGTCTGCTCGGTGGACGTACGACCGCAAGTGGCCAAATTGCGCTTTCGGGCACGAGCCCCTCAGAACTACAGGCGCTTGTCCGCGACGCCTCTCTCGAGCAGATCAGCAATGTCGTGCCGGCGCGGGACCGGTACAATGCTCGGCTAGTTGGCCGAGTTAATGCAGAGCTTCACGCAAATTGGACGAAAGGCTCCCCAGACCTTGTGATGCGAGCCCACTTGGCGGCCGTTGGAAATGAACAGAGGTCGGCTCGGAGCCGTAGTGTTCCGGTGAATGGCGTGCTGGATTTGACCTATGATGACGCACGCCAAGCAGCCTCGTTTCTTCCGTCACATCTGCGCACAGGGAAAACGGATCTCAACTTAGCTGGCACGGTAAGCCGCCACTCCAGCCTGAATGTCACCTTGGACAGCGCTGACCTTCACGAACTCAGCTCGCTAGTTTCGGAAATCGCAGGAAGTAACGCTGATGAGAACGGCCTGAACCATTCGCTCCTGCAGGATCTTTACGGAACCGGACGTTTCAAAGGCCAAATGTCGGGTTCCATCGTTGAACCGGAGATCCACGGAGATATTTCAGCAACCGCGTTGGAGGTACAAGGTACCAAGTGGAAGATATTGCGGGCGAGTATCGAGGCCGGCCCCTCGAACGCAGGGTTGCGAAATGGGTTTCTTCAAGACAATGAACAGGGCGAAATTAACTTCAATGGAACGACGACGCTGCGGAACTGGGAGTTTGCAACGTCTAGTCCGCTCTCCGTGCGCGCAACTTGGAAGCAGTTGTCTCTCAAGGAGATCGCTCGCTTAACCCGAACTGACTACCCACTCAGCGGCTCTCTCTCCGGAGAAGTTTCGATCGACGGCTCGGAGGAGCACCCTACAGGACACGGTTCGTTGAAGTTGGTGCAGGCCTCGTTATGGAGTCAGCCGGTGACGTCCATAACCGCCGACTTCCACGGCGATAAGGACACCATTATCACCAATACACGGATCAGTCTCCCTGCCGGTACCGGCAACGCGCAACTCACGTACTCTTCCTCCACACAACATTACGAAGCGAAAGTGGACGCCGCCAATCTGCGTTTGGATCAGCTCCAGGCTTTGCAACGGCGCGCAGCAACACCGATTAAGGGAACTCTCACAATCAAGGCAGAGGGAGAAGGAATCATCGCCCAGCCTCAGCTGCACGCCACACTGGATATGCCGCAACTTGAAATCAGCGGGCAGACTTTGTCAGAGGTTCACGCGCAAATGGACGTGGCACAGCAACACGCCCACATGACCTTGACCTCCGCAGTTGACCAGGCGTCCGCCCAGGCTAAGGGCGACCTCGACCTTACCGGCAACTACCCGGTGCAGGCGAATTTCGAGGTCCGTGGCGCACCGCTCGCAGCCCTTTTGGCTCATTATGTGCCCAGCATAGAAACCGGCTTGGACGGCCTTTTGGATCTGAATGGCTCCATTCGCGGCCCCCTCAAGGTGCCCGATCAACTCCAGGCGACGTTGGTGATTCCCAGTCTGAAGTTAGGATACAAAACCGTGCAAGTAGCCAACGACGGTCCGCTCCGCTTCGACTATGGCAATGGCATCGTGACCGTGCAACAAAGCAGGATCAAGGGCAGCGGCACCGACTTCAGCATTCAGGGCGCGATCCCGATCACAAGTGAAGCTCCCATGAGCCTTTCTGCAAACGGCGTTGCAGATGTCTCCCTTCTGCAGATGTTGTCGAGGGACACACACGCTTCGGGTCAAATCAAGGTACATCTCCAGGCACGCGGCAAAACGTCCGATCCACAGCTTCACGGACAGCTCCAGATCACAAACGCCTCATTTGCCTCCGACGCAATTCCTGTCGGCTTCTCGTCAGTTAATGGGGAGATGGACGTCTCAGGAAATCAAATCGAAGTGAAAGAGATCAAGGGCACCGCCGGGGGCGGCACCATCTCGACTCACGGTTCGCTCACGATTGGCAAAGTGCCGAATTTTGCGATGGACCTCGAGGCGCAATCGGTTCGCATCCATCCAAACGGCATTCATACGACACTCGACGGCAAGTTGCAATTAAGCGGCACGACGGAGAAGGCGGAACTGACAGGAAGGATCATCGTGGATCATCTGTCGTTTCAAGAAGGCTCCGACCTATCGACCCTTATTGCGCAATTCGCCGATACACCTTTGGAAAGTACTCCGTCCGCGTTCGAAACGAATACGAAATTGAATGTCTCGGTACAGTCATCAGACGAACTGAATCTGGCGAACGGTCAATTCAGTGTCGCCGGATCGGCAAAGCTGACGGTTACAAATACTCTCGCGGCACCGGTGATTCTGGGACGCATTTCGCTTACGGGTGGCGAGATCTTTTTCCAGGGCAAGCGCTTCGAATTACAGAACGGAACCATTGTATTCTCGAATCCAGTACACACGGAACCCGTGTTGAATTTGTTCGTGAATACCGTCGTCGAGCGATACAACATAACCATCAATTTCCTCGGCCCCGTCGATCGCCTGAAAACAAACTACACATCGGATCCGTCGCTTGCGCCGTTGGACATCATTAATCTGCTCGCGTTCGGGAAAACTACGGCTGAGCAGGCGTCGAAAGCGGCCACACCTACATCCCTGGGAGCCGAATCTGTGGTGGCGCAAGGTGTGGCTGGCCAAGCGGCCAAAGGTATACAGAACCTAACGGGAATGTCTCAGCTTACGCTCGACCCAATGGCGGGGAGCAATCAGAATCCGGGAGCGCAGTTGGCCATACAGCAGCGTGTGTCAGGGAATCTGTTGTTTACCTTTAGCACCAATGTGACATCCACTCAGAATCAATCCGTCCAACTCGAATACCAGCCAAAGCGTCAGGTCACGATTTCGGTACTTCGAGACCAGTATGGAGGATACGGCTTTGATGTGAAGCTCCATAAGATCTTTTGAATAGGGTGCGCGTCGTGAAGCGTGCTTCGGCTAGGTATCTCCTCAGTAGTAGACCAGAGAACCCTGCCCGATTGAGTTCCGGTACCGACATTAATGCATTGTTTTGCTCGATTTGAGCGATTTGCGAGACATTCAATATTTGAGAGTTTAGGCAAACACTCCTATCAAAATACAAATTGTGCTGTATTCCAGACGGCTACTGATTCGCTCAACATTTTATTCACCAAGCCCAAACAACGTCCGGCCGACTGTCCGATGCGATTGGGAGGAGGGCCGCTTATGTGGGCAAGATTCACTCGAAGCCTTTTCAGGGTCCTATTAGTTCAATTTGCGCTTACGTGTTCCGTGTTCCAGGTCAGAGCTGATAACGATGATCCCCCAACGCGTGTCGCGCGCCTCGCTTACGCCCAGGGATCTGTCTCCTTCGAACCTGCCGGAACCAGCGATTGGGTGGCGGCTGGACTTAACCGACCGATGACGACCGGAGACAAGATCTGGTCGGACAGCGATGGTCGAGTGGAACTGCAGCTCGACGGATCGCTGCTACGGCTCTCGCAGAACACGGGATGTTCCTTTCTGAATCTGAGCGACAACGCCACGCAAGTCCAGTTAACTGCTGGAACCCTGCTGGTCCGCGTACGCCGGCTGGATGAAAACGAAACGTACGAAATCGACACGCCGAACCTGGCTTTTTCCGTGCTTCGCCCCGGTTTGTACAAGATTGCCGTGAATGAAAATGGTGATGCAACGGTCGTGATTGCTCGCAGCGGTGAGGGCGAAGTCACGGGTGGTGGCGCCGCGTACACCATACACGCTCATGACTCCTACGTCTTTTCCGGGACCGATCAGCTATATGCGACCCGTGAAGACCGCGGGGACCAAGACCAGTTCGACGCTTGGGCGGACAGCCGCGATCGGCGATGGGAAAACTCACGCTCGGAGCATTATGTTTCGGATGACGTCATTGGCTACCAGGACTTCGATGAGTATGGCGCTTGGCGCCAAATTCCCAGTTATGGATACGTGTGGTTCCCGCGTACAACGGAACCGGACTGGGCTCCTTATCGCTATGGGCATTGGGACTATATTGAGCCCTGGGGCTATACATGGGTGGAGGACGAGCCGTGGGGATTTGCGCCCTTCCACTATGGGCGTTGGATGAATTATGAAGGCGCGTGGGCCTGGGTACCCGCGACACCACGCGCAGAGAGCGTCGCTTATGTCCGACCCGTCTATGCGCCCGCGCTTGTGGTGTGGGCCGGAGGAGTTGCGGGTGCCGAAGTTACGTGGTTCGCGCTTGGGCCACGTGAGGTGTATGTCCCGACTTATCAAGTGAGCCGGAACTATGTCGAACGCGTGAATGTGTCGAATACTACGGTGAACACCACGGTGGTGAACAACTACTACAACACCACGGTCAAGAACACAGCAGTCACGAACGTTACTTATGTCAATCGAAGCGTGCCCGGTGCCCTCGTAGCCACGAATTCGCAAGTGTTCACGACGGCGCAACCAGTCGCAAGGAACGCAGTGAGGGTCGATCCACGCGCCGCGGCCAGTGTCCGAGTCGGTCCAGCTACGCCGACGGTCGCTCCCATGAAACAGGCGGTGCTTGGAGCGGCGCCGGCCAAGGCTCAGCCACCCGCGAAAGTAGAAACACGAACTGTGGTCGCGAAGGCTACTCCACCGCCGCCACCTCCGTCTTTTGAAAAGCGGCAAGAAGCGATAAAGAACAACGGTGGTAAACCGCTGTCACCTGCTCAAATGCGTCAAATCGAGCCCGCCCCGGCGCACTCGCAACCTCCTGTGAAGATTGCGCCCGCCGCCAAACCCGCGGCGACTCCACCGCCGCAGCCGCCCAACCGAGTGTCGCAGCCGAACACCGCGCCTCCCGCAAATAATCAGCCCGCGGGAGAGCCTTCAAATCGCCCCGCGGACCGGCCGCCATCGGCAAGTCAACCGAAGCCGCAACCCAATCAGCCGTCCATGCCGGGCAACGTGCAGCCAAAATCGGCTGAGCGACCCGAAGAACGCCGAGAGCCTCCGCCTCCACCGGAGCGTAACGATCGCCCCACAACTGCTCCCGCTCAACCCGACGATAAGCCACCAGCCGCCCGAACGGCACCGCCGCAAACCTCGAGCCCCAATTTGAATAAAAAGCAGCAGCAAGAGCAGGAGCAGCTGCGCGCACAGCAGGAACAGGAACGCCAGCGGCTGCAGCAGCAGCAAGAACAGGAACACGCGAAAGCGGCTCAGCAGCAGGCAGATCAGGCGCAGAAACAGCGGATGGAGCAGCAGCATCAACAGCAGACACAGCAACAGCAGCAGAAGCATGCGCAAGAGCAAAAGCAGTTGGAACAAAAGCAGCAGCAGGAGCGACAGGGTCAAGAGAAATCCAAAAAACCCGAGCATCCTCCAGCACAACAACCTTGAGGTGGCTCGCCATTTTGAATGTTCCGGAGTCGGCGCAGTTGGGGGATGTCAGTCAGCGGCGGGACCAGAAAACATCGAGCCGGGGAGGCGCTGAGGCGCGGGAATGGGTCATCTCGGCGGGAAGAGCACCTTAGGAAGCGTCCGTGGTGTTTTTTCGGGGAAATGCACCGCGAAGGCGGTCGCAACCACGTCAAGACAGACGAAGGCTCTTAAGGGAAGCACGGGCAACTCCGCCACCGATATGCGGATTGATCATTAATTCAAGTACAGTTACACCGGAAAGATCCAGTTGATATTCTTCCACTTCTCGCGTCGCCACACCTGGGCTGAAATTCCACTGCTGTCGCACAATTTCTCTAAATGAGCTTCCGCCATCCGGAGACCATCGCAGAACGAACTCCTGCGTCCGGGGAATATCATTTTCCTCAAACACTAACAATATGGCCCTAAGCTTTTGTGGTTGATCGAAGATCAGCCGAATCGTTTGGGTCCCCGGCACTGCCGCGCGCCAACCTAGCGCGTCTCCTGAGACGAACGCCGACTCAACCGGATGGTCGTTGTCTTCTGAGGTAACCTCGACCAGTGCTGCACGCTCGACATCTAACCAATCCACGCTCCGAGTCCGAATGTTCTCCTGGATCGCAGTGATAAGGCGCTTTCGCATTTGCTCAGCTTACCGTTGTGCCGAAAATTTTCCTCAGGCTAACAAAGATTCGTCGGTCTGGGCCAAGCCCGGAGCCATGGGCAGCTTAATCATCTGCCCAAAAGTCGGAAATCTCTACTATCCGGGACTTAGGGCGACCAGGCGACCCAATCGATTTTGTGGGTCGATAGGCTCAACGTGATCATGGTGACCGTCCACGCTCAGTCCGAAGCTCATGACGCTCTGCTCGCCCGTTTGCCGGTTAATGCATCCGCGGAACCACAAGGGTTAAGCTTGTACATGTCGAAGAGCGCGCGCGTCTTGCCTCCCGAGGGAGGGCTCAGCCTCATAGTTCAGCGGTGCGGAGCTTCATGTCAATACAAGGAACACCCTAGACATGAGCGCAAATAGCGCTCCCAGTCTAGCCGCGCCTGACGCGTGAGCACTGGGACACGGACAAAGGTGCCCTCGATGTGATGTAGCGCAAATCTTGATAGTCGAATGATGGCCGAGACCATGCATTCCAGGCGCGCACAGGGATCGAGCGTCGGGTGTTTCCTCGCGACCCGTCTCCAGCAGTTCGCTTAGGCAGATTTTTCTCAAGTCTTTGCTGCATGGGAAAAGTTGCCCCGGATTGTAACTATTTCCAGCCGCCGCCGGACCTTCGCGACCATCAATACGACGCAATCCCTTGAAATCAGCGAGGTTCACTATATTTTCGGCCAGTTCGGCATCCCGGTTGCACCATAAAGCTGTGTCAGATTCACCGAGAGGAGGATCGTGGCATGACGATGCAAATGCATTTCAAGAAGTGGCCGGTGGTTTTAGGCCTGTCGATGTTTTTCTTGTTCGACAGCTTTACAGGGGCGCAAACCACGCCCATGCAGAGCCCTCCCCCGAGCAATGACAATGAACGGTCTAATCAGGATCGCGACATTACGCGCCGGGAGCTGGCGAGCTTCGACAAGTTCCTCGACAGCCACCGTGAAATCGCCGAGCAAGTTCGTAAGAACCCATCGCTGGTCGACAACCAGCAGTTTCTGAAGGACCACCCGGCGCTGCAGGCTTATGTGCAGCAGCACCCCGAGGTCCG
>Ga0306920_100011000_pt1 | contig 12174 bp, 10 predicted proteins | sample flu12Cox44000170_FD_204666 | JGI IMG/M metagenome (GOLD analysis project Ga0306920, IMG submission 204666) | Lab enrichment of tropical soil microbial communities from Luquillo Experimental Forest, Puerto Rico - flux4day.12C.oxic.44.000.170 (v2)... | ecosystem: Environmental > Terrestrial >...
TCGCGACTTAGCGCGTTAGGAAGGTCTGTTCGAAGAGCGCATTGACCCAGCCGAAACGTGGGCGCGTATAGCGCCGCGGGTCATTGACATCGAACGATTCATGGAGCAGCCCATCACCGGCGTTCGAGAGCGCAAGCTCGCTCACGACGCGTTGTTGCTCGTGATGATCGCGAGCCGTGCGATACTCCATAATGAGGCTCATCGGCCAGACGTAATTCGAGGGCGTGTGCAAGCTGCCAACCCCCGATGCGAACCGGCCGCGATAGTAGTACGGATTGCCTGGGCTCAAAACGTAAGCGCGAGTGGCCGCGTATGCTTTGGCGTTATACGCGTACCCTAAAAGTGGAATGGAGAGCAAGCTCGGGACGTTCGCGTCGTCCATGAACTTTGCTCGCCCGAGGCCGTCGATCTCGTAGGCGTAGATGCGACCGTGATGCGTTGAGAACACAGCTCGGGTCTCGATCGCCTGCTCGATGCGCTCTGCGGCGATGGCGGCCTTGTGCGCGCTCGATTCGTCATGGTAGACGCTCGAGAACAGCAACGTCATCTCGCGCAGTGTGGTCGCGGCGAACATGTTCTCTGGGATATTGTAGTTGAAGGTTTGTGGGTCGTCGCTTGGACGGTAGGCGCTCCACACGAGGCCGATCCCATCATTGATCGCGCGCTCGTTTTGGTGATATCGCGAACGGTGCGTATGCTGTTGCTCGACCAGCATCGTGTGCAGGATGATATGCAGCTCACCGTACATCCTGTGGTCGTAGATCGACGTATCGCCGGTGGCGTGCACGTATTGTTCGGCGAGCCTGACAGGGTAGCACAACGAATCGAGCTCGAATTTGCGCTCAGCGACCTGGTAGTCGCGGTGGAATGCGTTGGCGTAGGGATCAATCGCGATGAGCCGCTCTTGACGGAAGATCACGCCGCGCACGAGCGCCTGCTGGTTGAGCCGCGACATTGCCTGCACGCTCGAATCGCGCAGCCACATGGCGTCGATGTCGCCTGTGCTCACGTATGTCGTGCGGTCGTCCGCCCGGTAGAACAGCTCCGCGTTAACCTGTCCCGCGCGCGCGTAGACGGCAGCGATGTTGGCCGTGCTGCCTTTCGATACGAGTGCGACGAGAATCAATAGGGACGCGATGAACGACGTTAGCTGCGTCGGTGAACGGTGCGCGGCGGGCAACAGTACTGCCGCCGAAGGATCGGGTTGTTGCTGACTCAGACCGCTACGCGTCACGTCCTTGTTATCGTCTAGCTCCGGTGATTAGTTAAAGCGAGGTCACGCGGGCCACACGTCGACGACCGGTGAGTCTTCCACGACACCGACATGGGCGACCGCCGCGCCGGGGTACGCGAGCAACCCATCCTCAATACCGATGACCCAGCACTCGGTCTCCACGTTGATTGTGCCGTCACCGACTGGCCGGCCCCAGATGTCGCGCAGATCCGCCATGACATCCCCGGCCTTCATCGCTGCGCCCGGTTCGACCCGATAATCCAAGATACCGGCTTGTGGAGGATATGGTCCGTCCTCCCTTCGCAGGCGACGTTTGGTCGGCGGCATGGGTAAGGAGGGCATGGCCTCGCGCTCGCCTGCCAGCATACCGGCCCAGCGCAACAAGTTGCGCAATCCGATCACGGCTGCTCTGACATTGTGTTCATCGACGACCGTGTGCGGGCCGAGCTCGACGGTGAAGGCCGGCAAGCGAAGCTCCTGCAGCGCGGCGCCCGTCGTCGAGCGATGCAGCTCCTTTGCGATATAGCCACCGACACGATACTCCATGACGGCCGCAAAGCCGAATGCCTCGACCATGGCATCAAGCCGCTCGGACAGCGCCATCGCGTCTGCCTTTTCCGATTCTTTCCTGTACAACACGCGGTCGCGGATAGAGAAGGGGACCGATAACATGGACGCCGTGTGCAGGTCGACGTAGAAATCGGCGGACTGGCGGATGGTCTCGAGCAGCGCGGCCGTCAACCGCTCGTAGACCGACGGCTCTTTATGCTCGCCCGTCTCTCGCCGCATCCCGGGGAAGGTCCGGTTCGGATCGCGATCGTCATAGTATGGATGGCGACGATTCGTTCGCAGCCCCGCTGGGTTGAGGGTGGGCATCGCCACGATCGTACCGCGAAGCGCAGTGGAGAGTTCAGTCGTGAGCAATCGGTGGATGACCGGTATCCCACAGACCTCGTTGCCGTGGATGTTCGCCGTCAGCCAAAAGACAGGGCCATCTTCTGTGCCTTGCGCGATGATGACCGGCAGCGCATCGGTGCCGCCTGTGGGCAGTGCCGGCCCGTCAAACGAGCCATAACTGAGCGCTCCGGGTACCGCATCGCAGGTCCCGACTCGAAGAGCCGTACGGGGCAAGATCTACCTCCTTGTCAGGGACCGATCCAGCGAACCACCGCGACCTGTTCGTCGTCGATCTCGACGCTCACGACACCGGACGGAAACCGGATCTTGGTTGGTTCTCCATCACGGAGCCGTACCGTAAGTTGCGAGCGCTCAACCCGCTCGCCTTGGCGCGAGGTCTCGCGCAAGACGAGCGTATTGCCTTCGACGCCCATGTAATCGTAGACGACGCTCTCGACAAACGGCGTCGACAGCCGCGATGTCGTGCTGTCGAGGCTGTCAGCGCGAGCGCTCTCACGTTCCTGCTGCAGCCGCACGTCGATATGCACCTCCGCGAAGAGGCGATCGCCGAGCGTCGCGCGATGCGCGCCCGTTTTGGGAAATGCGAGCGTCGGTTCCCAGCGCGTCGAGCTCCTTCCGCCGGTGGCGACTGGTTCTTGCTGGCCGACTTCGGTCGTCCAGCGTCTCGATCTCGGCACGTGTTCAAGCCCCCTGCCTCTGCACGCGAACGTGTGCATTCCCCATCCGCGCGCAAGGGTGTGCTCCTATCATCGGCATAGATGAGCCGTGACGGAGACACGTTTTTGCCGATGCAGCCCTCGTCCCTGCGCAGTCCCCTGGTGAGCCGCACTTTCAGCGCGCTTCGGCACCGCAATTACCGCCTGTATTTTTCCGGTCAGGTCTTCTCGCTCATCGGGACCTGGATGCAGATCGTGGCGGTCGGCTGGCTCGTGCTGCGTATCACCAACTCACCGCTCCTGCTCGGTCTTGTCACCGCCATGGAAACCCTGCCGTCACTCTTCTTTTCGCTGATGGCCGGTGCGATCGCCGACGTCTTCGACAAGCGGCGTATCGCCATCGTCACCCAGTCGCTGGCCGCAGTGCAGGCGCTCTTGCTCGGCCTGCTCGTGTTCACAGGCCACGCGACGTTCTGGAACATCTTTGCGCTCGCGCTCTTCGCAGGCATCGTCAATGCATTTGACCTTCCTGTCCGGCAGTCGCTGATCTTCGACATCGTCGGCGTTGAGGATCTGCTCAACGCCTCTGCATTGAACTCGGTTGTGTTCAACATCGCCCGCATCATCGGTCCGGCGATCGCGGCGATCATCATCGAAAGCGCGGGAGAAGCAGCGAACTTCTTCGCCAACGCGGCGTCGTACGTGTTCGTGGTCGCAGCGCTTGCCGCCATGCGCACGGAACCGGTACCGATTCCGGAAGACGCCCACCTAATCCTCATGCGCCAAGCACTCGACGGCGTCGCCTACGTCGCGCGCCATCCGCTCTTGTCGCGCCTGTTCATCGCCCTCATCGTCTTCAGCGTGTTCGGATTCAACTATGTCCTGCTGATGCCCGTCGTCGTCAAGTTGGAGCTGCATCGCAGCGCGGGCGCGCTGGGTCTTTTGCTGAGCTGCCTGGGCGCGGGCGCGCTCGTCGGATCGCTAACCCTCGCAGGCCGGGGCAAGACGCGGCTCTCGTCTTTGAGTGCGATGTCCTTTATCTTCCCAGCTTCGGTGATCGCCTTCGCGCTTGCCAAGACCTTGCCCACCGCCGCCCTGCTGGTCGCGCTTCTCGGTTTTTCGATGGTGCAATTCGTCGTGCGCTTCTCGACGTTTTTGCAGACGCAATCGGACGGAGAAATGCGCGGGCGCGTGCTCGGCCTGTACAACATGCTGCTCATGGGACTGTCGCCGCTCGGCTCGCTGCAGGCTGGCGCGCTCGCGGAGAGATTCGGGGCCTCAAAAGCACTTGCTATCGGCGCCGATATTTGCCTTTTGGCATCGTTGTGGCTGTGGATGACCCGTGGGGCAACGCAGCATCAGGTCGCAACGCGGCCCGCGCAAAGCCTGGCGGCAACTAAATGAACGCTCGCCGCACTCCGGCCGCCCAACCGATCGTCGTGGTGGCGGACCCACTGGCGCAGATAGGCATCCGCGTGCTGCGTGAGGGCGGGCTTGATGTGCGAGAGGCAAACGGTCTGTCGCAACACGAACTCGAGCGGCTTCTGGCGAAGGCAAGCGCGCTCATCGTGCGCAGCAAGACCAAGGTGACTAGCGGGATGCTTGACGCGTCGCCGACGCTGCAAGTGGTGGGACGCGCGGGTGTCGGCGTTGACACGATCGATGTGGAGGCCGCAACGCGGGCCGGCATCGTCGTGCTCAATACACCTGACGCCAGCACGCTTGCCACGGCCGAGCACACAATGGCGCTCATACTTGCGATGTGCCGTCGAGTGCGAGAGGGTCAAGGGCGCGTCGCGGAGCGGCACTGGAGTGCCCAAGGGCTGGCAGGCATTGAACTCGCCGGTAAAACGCTCGCTATTGTAGGACTCGGCCGCATCGGGGCGGCAGTCGCCGCCCGAGCGCGGAGTTTTGGCATGACCATTCTGGCGCACGACGCAGTGGTCAGCGAGGCTCGCGCGCAAGCCTTAGGCGTGAAACTCACCGTGCTCGATGAGCTGCTGGAAGCCGCCGACTTTCTCACACTGCATACGCCGCTCACACCGCAGACCCATGGATTTATCGGCGCACCGCAGTTGGCGCGTATGAAACGTGGCGCTCGCATCATCAACTGCGCGCGCGGGGGATTGGTCGATGAGGCAGCGCTGTTGGCAGCGCTGCAATCCGGCCACATCGCTGGCGCCGCACTGGACGTGGTCGCCGACGAACCGCCAACGCCGGAGGCACCGAGCTGGGCTCTGCTCACCCACCCGCACGTCGTCGCAACGCCGCACCTAGGGGGTTCGACGCTCGAATCGCAGGATCGCGTCGCGGAGGACTTGGCGCGCGATGTCGTAGCCGTCTTGCGCGGACGGCCACCGTCCGGTGCTGTTAACGCTCCAGTGAAAGCGCCGCCCGAAGTTCGTCCGTTTGTCGAGCTTGCACACAGCCTCGGGGCGCTCTTACCACAACTTGGCGGCGGTGAGCAGCTCTCGCGGTTCGAGATCTTGCTCGAAGGCGACCTTGGGACGTACGATGGCCTGCCCTTTTCGATCGCATTCCTCGTCGGGCTATTGCCGCACCTCAGTGACGAACGTATCTCAGCGGTCAACGCGATGGACGTCGCCCGGCGCATGGGTATCAGCGTCGAGACGCTTAACGCGCCCTGTGAGCGCGGGTTTGCTAAGGCGCTGTCCGTGCGTGCACACCAGGTCTCGCTCGCTGGCACGATCGTCCACGGCGAGCAGCTGCGAGTGGTGGACATCGATGGCTTCGAGGTCGACGTGGTTCCCACGGGTCACCTGCTATTGACCCGTCACCGCGACGTGCCCGGCATCGTCGGCAAAGTCGGCACGTTGCTCGGGGAGGCGCACATCAACATCTCCAACATGCAGGTCGCCCGTGGCGAGCACGGAGATGCGATCATGCTCTTAGGTATCGACCGGGCGCCAGACCCGTCGCTGGTCAAGCGCTTGCGTGCGGTGGCCGACATCGACCACGTCACGAGCATCGAGCTGTGAGGCTGCTGCTCGTGCGGCACGGCGAGAGCACGTGGAACCTTGAGGGCCGCTACCAAGGCAGGATGGACCCGCCACTTTCGGGCCGCGGTCAGGCGCAAGCGCAAGCTCTCGCCGATCGATTGGCAACAGAGCAGAAAAGTGAGCCAGCCGAGCGACGCCTGACGTCGATCGTCTCGAGCCCGCTGGCTCGTGCTTGCGAAACGGCTCGCTATTGTGCGACTGCTTTAGATCTTGACCTGCGCCTGGACGATCATCTCACCGAGATCTCACACGGCGAGTGGGAGGGTCTCGTGCGCGGCGAAGTGGCCAGCCGCTGGCCTGAAATGCTGGCCCAATGGCGGACCTCGCCGTATCTCGTGCGGTTTCCCGGCGGCGAGATGCTCGAGGAGGTCGAGCTGCGCCTGCTCTCTTTTCTCAACGAGATGCGCTCGGCAACAGGTGCGACGCTGGCAGTCACCCACGACGTGATCGTGCGCATCGCGATCCTGCGCGCGACCGGCAAAGATCTTTCAGCTTTCAACGACGTTGGCGTGGACAATGCCGCCATCACCGAGTTTGAAACGAGCGGAACGGCGCTGACACTCACGAGTCGCAACGATGCAAAACATCTGGGTTCGCTGCGCAGCGACACGCGCGCTCAGGCGCTCTAGGTTAAACCGCCGCGGTTACGTTGTGCTCGACGGAGTCTAAAAGCCGCTCGATGCGGTTGAGTCCTTCGCGCAGCTTGTCCATCGAGGTCGCGTAGGAGATCCTGACGTGATCGGGCGACCCGAAGCTCGAGCCGGGGACGATCGCGACGCGTGCTCGCTCCAAAATGGCAATGCAGAGCTCGTCAGCGTTCGTCACCGTATGGCCCCCGACCGTGCGCCCGAATAGCCTCGAGACGTTTGGGAAGACGTAGAACGCACCAACAGGCTCGACCTCAAGCTCAAAACCCGAGATCGAGCGCATGCGCTCAACGGCCACCTTGCGGCGATCGTTAAATGCCGCCACCATCTCTTGGATGAAGCTGCGGTCTCCGCGCAACCCCGCGAGTGCCGCTTTTTGCGTGATCGATGACGGGCCCGAGGTCGAATGGCTTTGCAGCTCCACCATCGCTTTGGCAAAAACTTTCGGCGAAGCGGTGTACCCTAGCCGCCACCCGGTCATCGCGTAGGCCTTGGAGAAGCCGTTCACGGTAATCGTCCGCTCGCGCGCCTGCGGCCCGAGCGCCGCCATGCTGACAACCTCATGGCCATCATACGATAACCGTTCATAGATCTCGTCGCTGACGATGATGAGGTTGGCGCGCACCGCGACATCGGCGATGGCCTCGAGCTTGTCACGCGAATAAACGACCCCAGTCGGGTTGCTCGGATTGTTGAGATTGATGACCTTGGTCTTGGGGCTGATCGCGGCCTCGAGCATCGATGGCGTCATCTCGAATCGCGTCGACGCATCCGTCTTGACGATGACGGGTGTGCCGCCCGCCACCTTGACCATTTCGGGATAGCTGACCCAATAGGGCGCTTGGATGATCACCTCATCGCCCGGGTCGAGCAGCACCATGAATGCGTTGAACAGCGAGTGTTTGGCGCCGTTGGAGACGACGATCTCGTCCGAGCTATAGTCGAGCCCGTTCTCACGCCGGAGCTTGTCGGCGATAGCCTCCCGAAGCTCCATGATGCCCGCAGCTGCAGTGTACTTCGTGAACCCTGCGTCGATCGCTGCGCGCCCGCCGCTCTTGGCCGTGTCCGGCGTGTCGAAATCCGGCTCGCCGACGCTGAGGTTGATGACGTCGACGCCTTCGGCCTTAAGCTGCTTCGCCCGGCCGTCAATTGCCATCGTGGGCGAGGGAGAAAGATTCTTCGCGCGTTGGTTCAGCATACTGCGAGATTAGGGACCCAGTCAGCCCTACCTTGTGGATAGGTGTAACAGGCAAACGGGCCCGAAGGCCAGTTGCGACGTTGCTAGATGGGCGGCAGTGGTTCGCCGAATCGGAAGACCGCGGTGCGCACGGTGTCTCCGTTGAGCCGAACCAGGCGCACACCCGGCGGCCGTTCGTCTTTGCCGAAGCGCGGCGAGTTGGGCTTGAACTGAAAAAAGGTGGACGGGGCGCTTAAGTATTGCGCGCCGTCGCGGGTGCTTTCGAAGACCTGGTGTATGTGCCCGAACAAAACGGCGCGGACTTGTGGCGACGTGTCGAGGATCGCCAAGAGCGCGTTGGCGTCGGAGAGCGTCATAGGATCGAGCCATGCCGACCCGACGGGCATCGGGTTGTGGTGGACGATCACGATGGTCGGGGTACGCGGCTCTGCAGCGAGCGTCGTGCGCAGCCACGCTCGTTGCGCGTCGCCGAGCGCGCCGCCATCCTCGCCCGGGATGTGGCTATCGAGCAAGATGAAGCGCCAACCCAGCGCTTCAAAGGTCTGCATCAGCTTAGCGTTTGGTCCGATTTCTTTGTCGCACAATACCTTTGACAGCACCTGCGGGTCGTCGTGGTTACCGGGGATATAATAGACCGGCACGCCGAGGCGCTCGACCTTTCGGCGCAGCCGCTCGTATGACCGCACCGAGCCGTCGCTCGAGCAGTCACCGCTGACGATGATGAAGGCCGGATGGCCGTCAAGCTTGCGGACCTCATCCAGCGCATGGTCCAGCATCGGCTCCGGCGCGACATCCCACAACCGGGTCGACGGATCTTCAAAAAGATGTGTGTCAGAGATCTGGACGAAGAACGGTTCACGGACCACAGGTATGCGCTTCTCTCCTGGTTTGGTGCATCCGTGTGTTTGACCACCGGGTCATCGTCATGTGACCACGTGCGGGCCGCATCAGTGCGAGCAACAGCGCTGGAGCTTGGCGGGTGTGATGCCGGATACCCGCCGCTACCTGCCACTTCGGTAGCGCAGCTCACACACAACTTGGGCGATGGCTGCGCTGTAACTCTTAGAAGCTCGCGCCGTATGTGATCTGTGGACGGAAGGACCAGTAGCTGCGCAGGACGCCGTACGGCACGGCAGTCGTATAGGAGTTGAAGGCCTCCGTGAAACCGACCGACGGACCGTGCCGGCCTAGCACGAGGAACCCCACTCCGCCGGCAAGCGCAATCGCATCATTGTAATACGCTCGCTGCGTGTCTTGCGAACCTGACAGCCGGAAGTACAGTTGCAGCGGGTAGGTGCGCGATCCGAACTCGCGCCCTCGCTCGGCCTCAAAATACAAGAGCGCGTTGCGGTAACGGCTGTAGTAGATGAAGTCGCCGAAGAACGTGCCGTAGTACCTGCTCCCACCGCTCGGGGGCGCGTTCCAATCCCGATCGTATTCGAGGCCGCCACGACCGTCGAAATGCGAGGACGTGGGGAGATTCTGGATGGCCGGTCCAAAATCAAACGATGTGCCGATTTGCGCGAACAATCGCAGACCGCTATTCGTTTGTAGTTGTATCCCGGCCGCTGCCAGCCCGTAATTGTCGTTGAAGGTCTGCGGCAAAACGCCCGTCGTCGTCTGCGAATCGCGTTGGAGCAAGAGCTCCCCATAGGGCCGGATGGGTGCTGATGGCCCGAACGGTTTTGTGAAGTCGGCTGAATAAAACGTATCGTTTGAGTACGAGTCATGCAGCGCATATGCCCAGACAAAGCCGGCATCGTCGGCGCGTGCCTGGGTCCGCATGACAATCATAGTAGCGGCCATTGCGATTATGACAATCGCGGACCCCATACGTCTCTTCATGGCGATGGAGCCCCAGTCGAGCGCCAGCGCAGCACGGTCCGCCGCTCGTGCGCGTAATTCACAAGCCACAGATAACGATCGTCGCCGCCGACAGCGCGAATATCAGCGTCGGCAGGGACGTCAGCCGCTTCCCTGATGACCCCGCTCGCTGGATCGATACCCAGCAGCCGGCCTGACTTGCGGTCAACGGCGTACAAAAGCCCATGGGCATACGCAAGGCCTGCAAAGCGTCCGACGTCGTCCTGCTTCCAGTCCGGCGCATCATTAGGAAACACAAATGGGAGGGCTTGCGCCGCGCCGCGATCGAGCGCGTAAAGCGCACCGTCTTCTGTCAGCCCGACTGGCTTTCCATTGACCATTGCCATGCCGACGAACCACGCCGCGTCTTCATCGAGCGGAGTCGTCTTGACATCCACCGCGGTGGAGTTTTGGATTCTGAAGCTCACGAGACGCGCTTGCCCGCCGTCCCACCACCCTTTTTGCTGGTACGCGAGGAAGCCGCCATCCGGCTGCGCCATGAGCGCGGCCGCGAGCACGGGTTTGCCTGTGCGCCCCGCCTGCAACGCCTTGACTTCGATAACATCCTGCACTTTGCCGGTTACCGCATCTAGGTGGTAGATAAACGGCGCCGCATTGCCGGCGACCCAGAGTGAGTCCGGCAAGCCAAGCACGCTGCGGCAATCCACCCAATGGTAATCGGGCGAGATAGCAGGGATTTTGATCGCGCCGTCCGTGAGCACGCTGATATCTGGATCCATTCTGGTCGGACTCTGGCCCGTGCGCTCAAAAAGGTACGGCGCATCCGCCGGCGATGCCGCGGTTTCGGTTCCAGGCACCACGACCGCAAAAGCTGTGTCGAAACCGGCGCGCCGCAATGCGGCCTCGATGTATGGCGTTAGCCCGACAGCATTAGAGTGACCCTGTTCTCCGGCGAAGACGTCGGGATCACCGCCGGCGGGCAACGGGATGTTCTGGCCGTACTCACCACTTGGATACGCGAACACCGTCACCAGCGTCCCCGACATCGCATGGAGCGTCTCACGCGATTTGCGCAGATCGGCGAGCAGCCGCTCTTCGAATTCGGCCGGCGTCTCGACCCGGCGTTTGGCCGCCACCCAGCCGAGATTCGCATACCAATATGGTGAGAGGTCGGTGGGGCTCGGCCCGATTTGCAGCGCCCAGTGGCCAGTATAACCGTGCGACTCGATCTCCCATACGCCACTGGCTACCATCGATTTGATCTGGGCAGACGTGATGCGCCCAGGTGTGGAGTCGACGCGTTTGCCCTCAACGAACATCATCGCCTTGACGTGATGGCGTCGCAAGATCGGCGTGGCTTGCGCCCATGCCGAAACAAACCCGTCGTCGAACGTGACGATGAAAGGATGCTCGGCCAACGACGCTGCATCGGCGTGGCCACTGAGGTAGGCAAGCGCTTTAAGAGGGTCTACCGCCGTAAAACCGCGCTTGCTCAGGTAGCTGAGGTCCGAGTCGAATTCTTTTGGCGTGACTGCGGGACCATAATGGCCGGCGCCGAGATTCAGCGAATCGGGCGCGGTGGTCACCTGATGGTACATCAGCACGAGCACTTGCTTCTGCGGAAACGGCGCGAAGCTCGCAGACGCCACGCTGGGAGGCGCGCTCGGGACGGGAGATGGCGACGAGGCCACTGGCACAGGAGCGGGCGACGATGCGATAGCACCGGAGGTGGTGGCGCTGATGACCGCAGGCGCGTGGGCTGCACGCGCGGGCAAGACGTCTGCGATTAAGGCCAGCACTAAAAAAGCACTAGCCGTGACGGCGGCTTCAATACGCTGCATAATAGCTATAGGCAAAACGGGAGATCGCGCCATACGCACCGCTCACGGCGGTCACACAAAAGGCGAGCATACCAGCGAAAAGGCCGTAGACGGGCACAATGCTGCTCGCGTGCCCGTGGACTGCGGCAAAGGAAACGCCGCCAACAATGCACACCGCGAGGACGATACCAAACAGCGGTGCGAGCGGCCGGCTCAAAAAGAACAGCACCTGCGCTGAGAAGAGCGCGATCATGAGCAAGACGTAGGCGGGTGCCGCAACGTAGAGCACGATACGCGCCTGGTGCGCGTCGACGCCCGCAGCAACCGCCGTGTGCTCGATGAGATGTAGGCCGACGGGCAGCAGAACGAAGTACGAGAGCACGCCCATGCCGGCAAACGCCGCCAAGCTCGTGACGAAATATCGCGTGATCTGCGCGTTGAACGTCGCCTCCGCGCCGATCCGGTAGCGCGTCGATGCTTCCAGCAGCAGCGGTGGCAAGCGCTCCAGGATGACGTTAATGAGGCCGGTGAGCGGCACCATTGCGAGCAAGCCGAGGTCAGCGCCCAATTCATAATCCGGGTTGTAGACGTACCGACCATGGCCATACACGATGCCCGCACCGATGTGGTCCACGACTATCGCCGCGAAGTACAGCGCACCGAAGATTGCGTACGGACGCACGCTGCGGGTGATGGCCCACCAGCTCGGCGGGAAAAGTTGCCCTGATCCTGTCGCTCGTTGCGCTTTCGCGTGCATCCAGCGCGATGTGAAGAGCATGACGGCCATGCCCACGACCGCAACGGTTCCGGCGACCGCCAAGGGTTCGAACGGTTCCAGCACCTTTCCATGGAAGCCG
>Ga0306920_100011001_pt1 | contig 12174 bp, 8 predicted proteins | sample flu12Cox44000170_FD_204666 | JGI IMG/M metagenome (GOLD analysis project Ga0306920, IMG submission 204666) | Lab enrichment of tropical soil microbial communities from Luquillo Experimental Forest, Puerto Rico - flux4day.12C.oxic.44.000.170 (v2)... | ecosystem: Environmental > Terrestrial >...
AGTAGGCGTGGCTCTCTTCTTCCGATGCTTGCGAGTCGGTGTTGGCGATGGCTCGAAAACCTTTTTGATCTTTCCGCCTAACGACTCTTCGGCTGCATGTGCCGCGCAAACTGGCCCAAGTAAGATCGCAAGGATTAAAAGCCATTTCATGATCGGGCGGTGCCCTTGAGGCTGTAGTCCTCAGCGGAGAATCGAGCGTGCGATCAGAGTCGGATGCGCTAAGACAGCGCACGCTACAGCAAATGATTGAGAATCAGAGCGCCAGCTCCTGAAGAATTGCTTTGTTGAGACGAATACCGCCCTCGAAATTTTCAAGGGGAAAATTCTCGTTAGGCGAATGCGCCCGGCAATCAGGCAATCCGAGTCCCATGAGCAACGTTTCGATACCAAGGATACCGCGGAACTCCGAGACAATCGGAATGCTGCCGCCTTCACGGATGAGCGCGGGCTCGCCATTGAACGCTTTACGTAACGCGCGCTGAGCCGCGTCGCCCAGCGAAGAGTGTGGATCAGTGAGATACCACGGTCCGCTGTGGCCGGTGGTGATTTCCATCGTCACGCCTTTCGGAAGATTCTTTCGCAAATGCCCCTCTGCCAGCTTTAGAATCTCCTCTCCGTGTTGTTCTGGAACGAGGCGGACTGTTAGCTTCGCCATGGCATGACTAGCAATCACGGTCTTTGTCCCCTTCCCCTGATAACCGCCCCCGATTCCGTTGATCTCTGCGGTTGGACGCGCCCAGATACGCTCATATGAATTGTAACCGGCTTCGCCGAAAAGCTCCGGCACGCCCGTTTCCTCCAGAACCAGTTTGTCGCCATCGACCGGAAGTTTTCGCCACGCTTCGCGCTCCCAATCTTCGAGCGGCTTCACGCGATCGTAGAAACCGGCGATCGCTACGCGGCCTTCCCGATCGTGAAGCGTGGCCAGCAATTGCGCGAGCGCCGTGATCGGATTTTGCACTGCGCCGCCAAAGACACCTGAGTGCAAATCCATTTTCGGCCCGGTGACCTTGATTTCGAGAGCCGTGACGCCGCGCAAACCATAACTCAGCGTGGGCACGCCGCGCGCGATCAACATAGTGTCGGAAATTACCGCTACGTCGCTTTTCAGCGCGTCACGATTTTCGTTCAGGAAACCGCCGAGATGTACGCTGCCGATTTCTTCTTCACCCTCGATCACCAGATGCAAGTTCACCGGTAGACCACCATTTTGTTCGATGGTCTCCTGAATACCGATAATATGTGAAAGAATTTGCCCTTTGTTGTCAGTCGCGCCGCGCGCAAAGACGTATCCGTTCTTGAGAACCGGCTCAAACGGCGGTGAATCCCAAAGCTCCAGAGGATCAGGCGGCTGCACATCGTAATGTCCGTAGATCAAAACCGTGCGACGGCCCGGCTGATGTTTGTTGCGCGCCCAGACGATGGCGTGCCCGCGCGTTGGAACAAGCTGTGTCTCCAGACCGATGCTGGTAAGTCTTTTCACGAGCCAGTGCGCGCACTCGGCGAGTCTTTCTGCGTAGTGGTCGTCGGTCGAAATGCTCGGAAAGCGCAGGAAAGAATAAAAATCCTCAAGGTAATTTTGCCGCATGGCGACAACCTAATCGGTTTTCGCTGTTTGCCTACGGTTTCCAGCGTGCGCAGAGTTCGCGCCCGCAATACAAATCAAGTCGCTAGCGCAGATTGTTCCCTCCACCGGCGACCCAAGTAAACGCAGTGGGCGACCCAGAGGAGTACGTTAAAGCTAAGAATCGTTAACGTTATCCAAGCCCAATGCTGTCGCTTCGCAAAAAACCAAGCGAGGACTGAATACAAAGCGCCAAATCCAACGATGGCCGCGACTGGGCAATGCAGAAGGGCAGCGCCTATGATTACCGAGATGGGCATATGAATGCTGAAATAATATCCCCAGCGGTACGGCCGGGCGCCGGGATGTTCCCTACGAAACCGCCTATCCAAATATGATGCGAGATATGCCAGCGTCGCCTCAACGAGTACGACCGCAGTGATGACAAATTCTCGTATCGTCGCATGCGCGAGGATCCAAATGATCGCGAGGATCGCAAGCGCAGGCACAATTTTCATTCCACGGAAATTGAGCGGCTCGCCATCCGAGCGCACGTCCCGTTGCACCAAAACCCAGCAGGCGGCACAACAGAGCAGATACATCAGCAAGACAGCGACGTTCGACAGCACGGCCAACTTCTCGAAAGTGCCGCTGATCGACAGCGCAAATGCGAGCGCAGCGTACGTAATAATCGCGACATCTGGTGACCGATGCCGCGGGTGCACGTGCGCGAAAAACTGCGGCAACGCGCCGTCGCGGCCGACAGCAAAGATCATTCGCGGCGAACTCAGGATGTCGCTTGTGACGAATCCAAATGCGGAGATACTCGCTCCGGCCAGAAGAATCATGCGGCCCAGATTGCCGAGAAATTGCGCTGCCGATTCGGCCAGAGGCGCGTCGAGGTGATTCCCCAGATCGGCCCCGAGCGTGCCCTGCGCAACAAGTTGGATCATGAGGTAGATGATCGTTGTAATCACCAGCGACAGATAGGCCGACAGCGGCACTGTGCGTGCCGGATTCTTTACTTCGCCGCTGGGAATTAACGCCACCTCGATTCCCACGAAAGCGAAGATCAAAAGGATAACGGCATCGCCTAACGACTTGCTGCTGGGCCAGCCGCTCCAAGAAAGGTTCGGCGCGTGAATAAAAAATATTCCGACGCAAACGAACAACAGCAGGGGCAAAAGCTTTGCCACCGTGATCACCGTTACCGCGCCAGCGCCCTCGCGCACACCGCGGATGTTGATGAATACGAGCACACCATAGACTGCAAGCATTACGACGACGCGCATCACCGCGGCACCGAGGAAGGGAACCACCAGCGCGACGGAGTTTGCCAATACGTTCACGACGCCAGCAACCGCCCCGAGTGCCGTGAGAAAATAAAGCATGCCGGCGAGGAATCCCACGTAGCGTCCAAACGCTACTTCGACATACGCGTAAAGACCGCCGGTCAATGAGACGCGGCTGCCGGCGATCGCAAAACAGGTGACGAACAAGACCATCGCAATCGCACAACAAATAAATGCCAGTGGTGCCGCCGATCCCAGCCCTCTTGCGACTGCTGCTGGAATTACGAAAATTCCCGCGCCGACTGTCGAGCTGATGATGTTCGCCGTAAGCGCTGGAACTCCAATGCCGCGAACCAACTGATGATCTACCCGCTCTGCCTTCTCGATCGAGAGCGTCGATTTGTCGGCCATTGGCGCATCCTGAGTGATTTAGTTGGCTAAGGCAAGGGTGTGCGGTAAACTCCGCGCCTAAGGGTCGTGTTTTTCGATAGCTGGGTTTGCTGCAATTCTTTGGGCATGGGGTGCGCCACAAAAATCGTTGTGGATCGAGAGTTTGGAATTTTCCGGAACCCATCCCATCAGTGTCATTCCAAGCAGAGTCGAGGAATTCCGCAGTGCAACCTAAAGGTAACTTCACGGGGTGTCTCGACTTCGCTCGAAATGACCGAAGCATTTAGTCGGACGACGGCGTTCCCCCAACATACTGTGGCCGCCGGATTCCAGAACCCCTTTTAATTGTGTTTTTTGCTTGTAACCGCTGAAACGTTGCTGTATTGAGGCTGCCGAGGCCCGAGGTTTGGCCTAAGATGCATCTACAATCGCTCGAGCTACTCGGCTTTAAGTCGTTTGCAGACAAGACGATTCTAAATTTCCACGAGGGCATCACCGCCGTTGTCGGTCCGAACGGATGTGGAAAATCCAATGTCCTTGACGCCGTCCGTTGGGCGCTAGGCGAGCAATCCGCGAAGTCGCTCCGGGGCGACGAAATGGCGGATGTCATCTTTAACGGCGCAGAAACACGCAAGCCTGTAGGATTCGCGGAGGTCTCCCTCACATTCACCGACTGCGCTGAAGAGCTCGGAATCGAGTGGCACGAAGTGCGTGTCACCCGACGCGTTTATCGGGACGGCACCTCCGAGTACCTGCTAAACAAAACGGTCTGCCGTCTCCGTGATATTCAAAATCTCTTTGCCGACACCGGTATCGCGCGGGCCGCTTACTCGATGATGGAACAGGGCAAGATCGATATGATTCTAAGTTCGCGTCCGGAAGATCGGCGCGCGATTTTCGAGGAGGCGGCCGGAATCACAAAATACAAGGCGCAAAAGCGCGAAGCACTTCGCAAGCTGGAAGCCACTGAGGCAAACCTCCTGCGTATTGGCGACATCATCAAAGAGGTAAAGCGTCAAATCGGTTCGTTGCAGCGACAGGCAGGGAAAGCGCGGCGCTATCAGGCACTGCATGCTGACCTGCGCGTGCTCGAAACACGTCACGCGCGCAAACAGTTGGATTCGCTGGAAGGCGAGTTGGCCACCTGCCGCAAGGAAATCGAGCGTCTCAGCGCGAGCGAGCGAGCGGCGCGCGCGAAGATCGACAGCAGCGAAAATGCCCTTACCGAACAACGTCGAGACTTGGACAAGCTCGACATCGACACAGCCGATTCCCGCGCGGCAGTGCAGCAACTGGAGAGCGACATCGCCGCCCACCGGAGCCGCATTGAATTCAATCGGCAGCGCGCGGAAGAGCTGTCCGAGCTTATCGAGCGCGCGCGGCGCGACATCGCCGACGCTGAAACAAAGCGCCGGCAACACGCTTCTGAAATCGAGCAAACCAACCATTCGATCGCACAAATCGAAGGGGACTTGAAGGAAAAAGAAGCTGTGCTGACTCAACTAGCCAGTTTGGCTGCCGAGATTCAGAAAAACCTGTCGCAGCGCGGCACGCGCCTGCAGGAGTTGCAACTGGCTGTTTCCAAATCCGGAAGCCGAACCGCGGCGCTCGAGGAAGAACTCTCCGGAACGCGAGCGCGCCGTGAATTGACCCGCGCACAAATTAAACAGCTCGCCAGGCAGATTGAAACATTAGACGAAGCGCGACAGAAGCTCATTGAGCAAATCGCTGTCTCGCTCAAAATGAGTCGGCGCAAAGCAATCGACGTCGAGGCAACCCTACGCGAGAGAGAAAAACTTCTCAGCGACAGCGAACAGAATCTTGCGGGACTTGAGCGCGCTTTGGCCGAGAAGCAATCGCGCCTGGAGATTTTGTGCCAGCTCAACGAAGAAGGCGAAGGACTAGCCGAAGGCTCGCAGGCGGTGATGAAAGGAATTGGTGATTTCAGCCGCTTCCGCAAGTCCGTCACCGGCTCATTGGTCGCGCAACTCGATGTCGACTCGAAATTTATTCCGGCGATTGAAGCGGCGCTGGGCCGAAATCTTCACGCTCTCGTTTTAAAGGATGCGGACGCCGCCTGCGAAATTATCGCGCAGCTCAAGAAGCAAAAGCTCGGTCAGGCTGCTCTGGTTATCCCGCAGTCGACCGGATCTCCGCAGCAGTCGGAGCGAAAAGCTCTGCCCGCTGATGCGCTTGCCTGGGCCACCGACAAACTGACTGCGCCGCCATCGCTGGAGCCGCTCATCAGCCAGTTACTCGCCAATGTTGCCATCTTTTCCGATTTGCAAAACGCGCTCGAATGCAAAAAGCGCGAGCCCGCCGTGGCGATGGCCACGCCAGCCGGTGAATTTATCTCCACAGAAGGTATCGTCTTTGGCGGCAGCAGCGAAGTGCGCGCAGCATCTTTTTTGGAGCGCAAAGCGCAAATCGCCGAGCTTACGAAGGAGCATGGCGCGCTCGGCAGGAAGCACGATTCGCTTTCCTCAAAACGCGACGAAGAGAAAAGCGCGCTCGAAACCGCTTCGCAGCTCCGGCGCGAATCAACCGAGGCCGAACGCAAGATCGACAATTTGCGATCGGAACAAGCGGCGCTGGAGCGTCAGGTTTCTGTCGCGGACGACCGGATCGCGCAGTTAGAGCGCGAACTTCAAGCTATACGCGATCAACTCACAAAAGAGCAGACCGAATTGACCGCGTTCGAAACCGCGCAGAAACAGAGCACGCAGCGCGAAGAAGAGTTGACCGAAAAAATTAATGAACTGCGATTGGCTGTCGCTACGGAGCGGCAGCGCCATGAAAATTTGATTGCGCAACGCGAACCAATGAGTGCTCGCGACGCCGAATTGGTCGAGCTGATCTCAGTGCGAGAAGCCGATATTGCCATGTACGAACAGAAAATGGCTGCGCAGGCTGAGGAATCGCGTGAATCGGAAGCCGCAATCCAAGATCAAACGAGGCGCCGCGAGGACATGCAGGCGAATGCCGCGAACACCGCCGAGCAACGCAGTTCACGACTCGCCGCGATTTCCGATCGGGAAACCGAATTGCGGCGTCTGCGCGATTCCCTGGGCGAATTGCAGGACCAGCGCGCTCAGCGGCAAGTGCGCGAGTCGCAATTGCAAATGAAAATCGACAATCTGGTGGAGCATATTTCCGGGAGCTACCAACTCGATCTTCGCCGGTTTACGCCCGATCAACCGGCGTTCGAGAAAACCCTGAGTGCCCAGGTAATGCGAAGTGAGAAACTGGAGGGCGAAGCTCCTGCAACGGCAGCCTCTCCGGGACTCGCTCATCCCGATGTCGAAAAGCTCATCAAAGAACTCAAGAGCCAGCTGGATAACATGGGACCGGTGAACCTTGATGCTGTTCATGAGTACGACGAACTCGAAGAGCGGCACAAATTTCTCGAAGGGCAAAATAATGATCTTACAAATTCGCGTCGCGAGTTGCTCGACGTAATTGCGCAGATTAACTCGACGACCAGAAAATTGTTTAATGACACCTTTGCGCAGGTGCAAACCAACTTCCGCGAAATGTTCGCAGAACTCTTCGGCGGCGGGCGTGCCGATCTGTCGTTGCTGGATGAGAACGACCCGCTCAACTGCGGAATCGAGATCACCGCCAGGCCTCCTGGCAAACAGCTGCAAAGCATCTCGCTGTTGAGTGGAGGCGAACGCTCCATGGTCGCTGTCGCGTTATTGTTCGCAATTTACATGGTGCGCCCGAGCCCGTTCTGCATTCTCGACGAAGTGGACGCGGCAATGGATGAAGGCAATATCAATCGCTTTATCCGCGTGCTCGACCGTTTCGCAGAGCAAAGCCAGTTCATTATTATCACACACAACAAACGCACCATTGCGAAAGCCGATGTTCTTTATGGTGTGACAATGGAAGAACGCGGTGTGAGCAAGCTCGTTGGAATGAAGCTCACGGCGCCCGGGCATGTTTCAAAAGAAGTAACTTCTAACGGAGGCGAACAGAACCCGACACAACGGCGCCTCGCCTTGGCGATGCGATAGGTAGCACAGGCATCTTACCTGTGGGGCAAGCGGGCTTCCAGCCTGCTGCATCTAAAAACGAATACTAGACGGCAGGCGAGACGCCCGCCGGCCCCACGGGCTGCCGGCGCCACTACAAAAAATTTTTGCGCGCAGTTGTCGATCTTGGATAAAATGATCCGATGCTTCAGACGGCGCAGCGCACCGCAAAATCAAAAGCGAAAAAGGCCACGCCGCCGCACGATCGCTTCCTTGAGGCCTTCCGCTGGATGCTGCTGGCGCGCACGCTTGAGGAAAAGCTCGTTAGTCTCTACCGGGGCGGCCTCATCACGGGCGGAGTCTACATTGGCAAAGGCCAGGAGGCCGTCAGCGTCGCATGCGGTTTATTGTTGCAAAAAGGCGACATCTTCGCGCCATTGATTCGCGACCAGGCGGGGCGATCCGCATTCGGCGAACCGCTGATTGATGTGACGCGCACGTACCTGGGCTCGCGCCTGGGGCCGATGCGTGGCCGTGATGGCAACATTCATCGAGGTCATCCGCGCAACAACGAACTCGCAATGATCAGCCATCTCGGCGCGATGGTTTCGGTCACTGTGGGCGCGTTGATGGCGAAGCGATTTAAAGGCGAGAAAAACTTCGTCGGCCTCGCTTGTATCGGGGAAGGCGGGATGCAGACCGGCGCGTTCCACGAAGGAATGAACATAGCCGCAGTGGAGCAAGCACCGCTCGTGGTTGTCGCCACGAACAATCATTATGCTTACTCAACCCCTAACGACCGCGAGTTCGCATGTGATGATTTGGTTGATCGCGCGATCGGTTACGGATTTGAGGGCTATAGCCTCGACGGAACAGATCTCAGCGCGTGCCTTGACGTGATTGGCGGCGCGGTGAAACGCGCGCGCGCAGGACGTCCGCCGCAGTTAGTCGTTGCGTCTGTACTGCGCCTGTCCGGCCATGGCGAGCATGACGACGCCAGTTACGTGCCTGAGGAGGTGAAGCGTCAGCCGTTTGCGCGTGATTGCCTGAAGGTGGCCGAGCAAACGATTGTGGATCTTGAGCTGGTGGACCCGGAGAAGCTGGCCGAATGGCGCAAAGATGCAGCTGCGCAGGTGGACGAGGCAATTGCCGCCGCGCAACAAGAGGCCGCGCCCGAAGGCGACAAAGAAGATTGGTGCGCGTTATCGACCCGGGACCTCATTGACCACATCGAAGTGGATGAATGACGAAGCACGAATGATGAGAATAAGCGATCGTGATTCGTTGAATCGGTACATCGTTACATCGGGTCCAGTTCAACGGTTTAACGATTCACCGATTTAACGCGGCGAGGCCATGAGCATCACGTATTTGGAAGCGATCCGCGAGGCGCAGGCAAAATTGCTGCGTGATGATGAACGCGTTTTCATCTACGGGCAGGACGTCGGCGGGACGTTCGGCGGCGCATTTAAGGCGACGAAACGTCTGGCAAAGGAATTTCCGGGACGCGTGTTGAACACGCCGATCAGTGAAGATGCGATCGTTGGCACGGCGATTGGCGCCGCCATGCAGGGCATGCGTCCGATTGTTGAAATGCAATTCGCCGATTTTTCAAGCATCGCGCTCAATCAGATTCTAAATCAGGCCGGGACGCACTATTGGCGAACGAATGTGCCGATTCCGCTAACCGTGCGTCTGCCTTCCGGAGGGACAAAAGGCAGCGGGCCGTTTCACAGTCAATCGATGGAATCAATTTACGCGCATTATCCGGGACTGATCGTGATGACCCCCGCGACGGTGGAAGACGCCTACACCATGTTGATAGAAGCCGTAGCGATCGATGATCCCGTTATCTACTGCGAACACAAATATCTTTATTACCATCTCAAGGCCGACAAGCTGCCTGAAAAAGGTTTGCCGACTGGTCGCGCACGGATTGCGCGGGAGGGACGCGATCTCACCATCGTGAGCTATAGCGCAATGCTGCAGGAATCGCTCGCAGCAGCGGAGGAACTCGCACGCGAAAGTTTCGAAGTTGAAGTGGTCGATCTGCGCACGGTCAAACCGCTCGACATTGACACCGTGCTGGCATCCGTCGCCCGCACCGGACGTTTGCTGTGTGTTGGTGAGTCATTTCCGTGGGGCGGCGCAACCGCAGAAGTTGTCGCACGCGTCACAAGCCACGGCTTTCATCTGCTCGACGCAGCGCCGCAACGGCTCAACGCAAGAGATACTCCGATTCCGTATCATCCAAATCTTTGGAGCGCGCATCGGCCGAACGCACAAAACATCGCAACCAAAGCTCGCGCACTGCTGCGAGAATAGTTTGCGTCGCCGAGTGGTCGTTCGCTAGGACGAAAAAGAAATCGAGTATGTCAGAGGCTCACATCTAGATAAGAAAGGAAATGCATTGTATTGGTGGGCGCGGCTTTGTCCGCAGTTCCATCGGACAAGAACTCACTCGCGTATTGCCGTCTCCAGCGCGTAGGTTCGACCATACTCGCTTCCGTGGTGCAAGAGGAACAGACGCGCGTTATCACGAGTTCGTAAAGTCAACCGAGGAAACCAATCTCACGGTTACGCTTTGGGAGAACTTTTCGATTTTCGAGCCGAACAAGTGGGTACCAGCCATTTTCATCGCGACTGAGTTGCCCTCCCCTGGAAGTAAAATCGATCAATGTAACTGGAGCTACGAATGGTATTTCAGCACTCCTAGCCGGCGTAACGATCGAATGTATGACGTCGTGTTCTCGTTTGAGTGTGATGGCGTGTCCTCGGTCGTTGTAGTTGAGGCGAAAGCTTTAGACAAGATGATGACAGCGAAGGACCTAAATTCGGAATATTATCTGAACATCCCGGACATCGCTGACTTCGCCGATCGTCGCTACCTGATTTATCTGATCGACCAGACACGTAAGCCTGAGCTTCTGGCCGCGCTTCGAGCACGTCCGCCGCGCGTTGGCATTCTGACGTGGCAGCAATTGGAAGGCATTCAGATTCGGTTAGCAAGATCCCTCAACGTTCCCAACGAAATTGCTAACTTTGTGGCTGGAGCAATCCGGTACCAATTTGCGCAACATAACATTCTGGCTTCCTCTTTATCCGCAGATTACTTGGATGAGGAGCCGAGTACCTCGGGAATTGATAATCCCCAATCGTTACCCCGTCAGTCAATGCAAGATCATTGCGGGCCGCTCTGGCGATTACCCGGATAATTTAAGTCTCCCCGCAAGATAATCGCGCGCAGTTGCCACAAACTCCGCCGCCTGCTCTATCAGGACACGAGCATCCTCGGCCGTAATCTCGGCTTCCACGGTGTAGTCTGCCTGGATGCGCTTGTTGAATGCAGTAAGCAACCAGCGGTGGTACTTCGGATCGAGCAGGCCCGTCTTCGCGAAATGCTCGCCGAAGGCACTGTGGACGCCCGCGTGTTTACTGAAGCGCAGGTCACGTTCCGCTAGCAGGGCTTCCGCGATATAGAACATGGCGTAGTAAGCTCGAGCGGCGGCGAACTCGGATTCTGTCGCCAACAATGTCTTCGCAGCGCTAATGGAACGATGTGCCTTGTCTAGCAGAGCTCCCGTGACTTGCTTCATGCGGGAATGGCGTCCTCGCGGACGTTCGTGAGAAAAGGTGTGTTTCGTTCCAGCCAATCGCGCTCGCGAACGAAAACCTGGCTAATGCTGAGCCCGTACTTGAGGGAGAGTTCAGACGCCGCAGTTCCAGTACGATCGACCTCCCCGACGTAGTGCGTCCAGTCATCAAGAACGATGAGAATGTCGATGTCCGATTCTGGCCCGGCTTCGCCGCGCGCGTGCGACCCATAAAGGAAGACCCCTTTGAGGCGAGATCCATAAATGTCCGCAAGCCTCTTTTTAAATTCGCTGAGAAGCCCTGACGTTTTTTCCGGCGTACTCATCTCTGCCAAATCTAGCGGAGAATTTTTCGATGAGAAGCCGATTTGCCGCGCAGCAGCCTTTCTCAACTGGCATTTCAGATCATGCCGCGCTAGGATTTCCGGCACCGAGCGCTCCTGAAAACCTATGCCGCAAGTTCCGATCATCATGCCGCAACTGGGCGAATCGATCGCAGAAGCCACGATTGTCGATATCAAGGTTAAACCCGGCGACGAAGTTGTGGATGATCAGGAGATTATCGATGTCGAGACGAACAAAGCGGTGATGGGTGTCACAACGCCGTGCAAAGGCAAAATCGATAAGATTACTGTAGAACTAAAAGAGACCTACCCGGTTGGCGCAGTGCTCGGCTACGTCGAAGCGAGCGAGGCAGACGCCGCGAGATTCGCGAAGCAAGCGCCACCCACTTCGCAGCGGGAGGTCGCCGAGGAAATCCCCACGCGAGCTGATCAGGAAGTCGCTCCCGCACGCAAGAGAAAAATCGCCGCGCGCGACGGCGAGGGCGAGCGCATTGGCGATCTGCCTGTGCCTGCGGTTACGAAGGGCGCAACGTTCATGTCGCCGCGGGTGCGCGCGCGTATGGCCGAATTGCAGTTAACGAACGCTGATCTCGCGGGCATCATGGGCAGCGGCGCCGGCAATCGCGTCACTATCAAAGATCTCGAAAGTTTTCTGCACAAGATCGAGAACCAAACCGCGCATGAAGCTTCCGCTATTCGCGCGGGCGTGGCCGACGCGATGCGGCGCAGTTGGACGCGCCCGCTTTCGACTATTGGCTCGTCGGTACATCTCGATCCTGTGTTACACGATCGGCAATCGCTAGATCCAAAGCCCGGGCCCGGCCTTTATGCGCTCCGCGCGCTCGCGCTCGCCCTTTCGAAGAATCCGATCGCAGCTGCGAAACTGATCGGCAACCGAGTAGTGCAATCAAACTCTATTGATGTCGGTATCGCGGTCGAAGCCGAAGATGGGATTATGGTGCCGGTGATTCGCGGCGCAGACAAAACGTCTCTTCTCGACCTTGCGACTAAATA
>Ga0306920_100011003_pt1 | contig 12173 bp, 8 predicted proteins | sample flu12Cox44000170_FD_204666 | JGI IMG/M metagenome (GOLD analysis project Ga0306920, IMG submission 204666) | Lab enrichment of tropical soil microbial communities from Luquillo Experimental Forest, Puerto Rico - flux4day.12C.oxic.44.000.170 (v2)... | ecosystem: Environmental > Terrestrial >...
ACCTGCACCTGCAGGATCAGGTGCGTGCCGCCCTTGAGGTCGAGCCCGAGGTGGATACGCTCCTCTAACGCGGCCAGCAAGCCTGACGGCGTGAAGCTTTTGGGAAGACCGAAGATGCCGAACAGAAAGAAGATCAGCACCGCAATGATGAGAATGACTTTTGCTGTGAGGTTCTTGATCATGAGTAACTCGAACCCTTAGGACTTGGGCTTTTCCTCCGCGGTGGTGAGCGTGACGACCGAGGAGCGCGCCACTTCGAGCTTGATGTTGTCGGGCGGAACACGCAAAACAATGGTGTCGTCTTTGGCCGACATGATCACTCCGGTCAGCCCACCGCTGGTGACGACCTTGTCGCCCGGCTTGATTTGCTTCAGCATCTCGCCCCACTTCTTCTGCCGGCGCTGCTGCGGCATAATGAGCAAGAAATAGAAGATTGCGAAGATCGCAACCATCATGACGATCGGCCCGATGCCGCCGCCCGCGATGCCCTGTAGATAAATGCCTGCCAATGTCAGCATGTGTCGTTAACTTTCTTGCAGCCTGGCTACCCCTCGCTCAGGCGTCATCCTGAGCGAAGTCGCCGCGGCGACCGAGTCGAAGAGCCTGCCCTGCGTCTGCCGAACGGACCTGCTATTCAACGGTGGAAGCGCCAGCCTACAGGCCGGCGTCCCGACCCACCCAAGAAGCCGCGTCAGGGCACGACTTCAGTCGTTACGACGCGCCGCATCATTTCTATTTGCCGAGCCGACTTTAGTCCGCGAGGCTCACCCCTCTGGCGACGCACTGCTGCTTTGCTCGATCCAAATTCCAAGCAGGAAGTACCGCAGGACGTCCGGGAATCCCGGCTCTTTCAGCAGCGTACCGCAGGGTGTTGCTCAGGGGACACTCAGATGCGGTGCTCTCACACCGGACAGAAAAGTCGCAAACTCCCCAAGTAGTATAGCTTGCCGGACGCGTCGCATGGTGTCAAGGTAATAGGCCAGGTTGTGTACGGTGTTTAAAGTCTGTGCCAGCAACTCGTTAGACGCGTACAGGTGCCGCAGATACGCCCGCGAATAACGAGCACAAACCTTGCACCCGCACTTCGGGTCGATTGGCCCCTCGTCGCGCACAAACTGTGCGTTCTTGATGGTGAGCTTCCCTTCCGATGTAAACAGCAACCCGTGCCGTGCCGCGCGCGTCGGCAGGACGCAGTCCATCATGTCCACGCCTTGCGCGACATAATGCACGATCTCTTCGGGAGTTCCCACGCCCATCAGGTAGCGCGGCTTGTTCTCCGGCAAATAAGGAATCGCGGCATCGACCATTTCATACGTGACCTTGCGCGGCTCACCAACACTCAACCCACCAATCGCATATCCCGGTAGATCGATCGCGACCGTCCGCTCCGCCGACTCGCGCCGCAGCTCGGGGTACATTCCTCCCTGCACAATGCCGAACAGCGCTTGCGTCTGCCCCGGCCGAACCCCAATCGGAGATGTGGGTACCCCCTGAAGGGGCACGGCTTTAGACGTGTCGTAGCCAGGCGAATAAGAACCAGGGGCTTTAGCCTCTAAGGGCACTCCTCCGAACCATGGCACCTCCTCTTGATGCTCCTCAAAGTTGTCCCGACTCCTGCGAAGCCACCGCAGCGTCATCTCCATCGATTCGCGTGCCCGCTCCCGCTCCGCCGGATGCTCGGTGCACTCATCGAACGCCATGATAATGTCGGCGCCCAACCCGATCTGCGCCGCAATCGAACTCTCCGGCGTGAACCTGTGTGACGATCCATCCAGATGCGAGCGGAACGCCACCCCATCTTCCGTTACCTTGCGCAGTTCGCTCAGGCTGAACACCTGGAACCCGCCCGAGTCGGTCAGGATGGGCTTGTCCCACGCCATGAAGCGCTGCACTCCGCCCAGCGCGCGCACCCTCTCCACGCCGGGCCGCAGATACAAATGATAGGTATTGTTCAGCAGAATCTGGACGCCCAGCTCTTCAAGCACGTCCTGCGGCACCGCCTTCACCGTCCCCAGCGTGCCCACAGGCATAAACACAGGCGTCTCGATGACGCCGTGCGGCGTGTGCATGCGCCCCGCGCGGGCCTTGCCGTCGGTAGCCTCAATCTCGAAGCGAAAGGACATGAAGAACGATTGTAGCGGGAAGAGAGAGCGCCGAGACTAAAGCCGTCAGCCTCTGCAATCGACATTGCCGTGCCCGATCGAACAAGAATCCCCGCCCCTACGGCGGCGATGAATGATCGGGTAGGGGGAACTCGTTTATCGAATCTTGCGGCCAAGGGCTGCCAGTCCCCCACGAGACCACCGGCCAGGAGCGCCCGGCTCGACGGCTCTGGGACCGCGGGAATGCTGAAGTCGTCCATGGCCCGGAAATCGTTCCCGCCACCGAAAGTGTCGAACAGGTCTAGCCCATTGCCGTGACCGGCGCGCCATTCGAAGTCCCGCTGTTAGCGCCGCAAAATGCCAGCCCGGAAGCCAGCTTTGATCCCTCCAGCCCACTGGAAACGTCGGTGTCGAGTAGTTACTCATAGCGGAGCGCGACCAGCGGATCGACGTGAGCCGCCCGTCGTGCCGGGATGTAGCAGGCCAGCACCGCTGCCGTTGCCAGAATCAAGGTCACGCCGGCAAAGATCAGCGGATCGTGTGCGCTGACGCCAAACAGCAGGCTCGACATGACCCGCATGGCAACGAAAGCGATCACCAGACCTGACACGAGACCGACGATGGCGAGCCGCATTCCTTGTTTCACGACAAGACTCAAAACCCTGTTGGTCTGTGCCCCCATTGCCATGCGGATACCGATTTCGCGGGTCTGCTGGCTCACCGAGTAAGACAGCACGCCGTACACGCCGACGATAGCGAGAATGAGGGCGATTCCGCCAAAGACGCTCAGCAGGGCGGCACCCATGCGTGGAGCCCAGAGGCCCTGGTCGAGCAGTTCGCCGATGGTGTTCCAGTTGGTGAGTGCAAGGTTGTGGTCGAGCGACTGCACATTGCTCCGCACCGTGGGGATCACGCCTTCGGGCCGTGTATTGGTCCTTACCTGCATCGTGGCCGCGGGCGAGAAGTCTTGCGCGAGGGGCAGATATGCCAGGGGCTGAGGCTCTTCGCCAATGTTGTTCACGACCGTGTCGCGTGCGATACCCACAACTTCGCGCAGGTCTTTCTCTCCGAAGAAGTGGAAACGTTTCCCGACCGCGTTCTGCCCCGGCCAGAAGTGCTTGGCCATAGCCTGGCTCACGATGGCGACCTTAGTCGTATCTTGCCGGTCGGAATCGGTGAATTCGCGTCCGCCGACCAGCGGAATGCGCAGGGTCTTGAAGAAGTTGGGCGCGATGTCGTCAAGTTGCGTCAGTGTTCCTCGATATCCCGAGGCTTCATCCTGCCCCTCGGGAAACACGGTGCGCGCCAGGCCGCCGCCGAGGGGAAGGTTGGAGGCGATTGTCGCCGAGGCGACACCGGGGGATGCCTCAGCACGTTCGATGGCGGCACGGTAAAACTGCTGGCCACGGCCTTCGTCGTAGTGCAAAGCTCCAAGGTCAAAAGCAAACACAAAGAGATTCTTCGACTCGAAACCCACATCGACTCGTTGCGCGTTCTGCATGCTGCGAACGAACAATCCTGCACCAACCAGCGCGACCAGCGCGAGCGCAATTTCGGCTACGACCAGGAGACTGCGGAAGCGATTGCGTGCCCAGCTCACGCTGCCGCCCCGTCCGCCTACCTTCAGCACCTCGATCAGGTTCGGTCTCGCCAATTTCATCGCCGGAGCGAGACCGATCAGCACAGCGGTCAGCAGGGACACGCCTAACGTGAAGAAGAGCACATGCGAATCGAAGCTGATGTCTACGTCGCCCTCAAGGATGAAAGGCGGGCGGAAGGACCATAGCAGTGCGCGGCCACCATAGGCGATGGCCATGCCCACGATTCCCGCGAGAACAGCCAGCACCAGGCTTTCCGTCAGCAATTGACGAAACACGCGGCGCCCGCTGGCTCCCAGTGCGGCGCGCAGGGTGAGTTCTTTTTCCCGACGAGCAGCCTGTGCCAGCAGAAGGTTCGCTACGTTGACGCAGGCGATCAGGAGGACCACACCCACGATGCCCATCAACAGGCTGCCGATGAGGACGAATTGGTCGTGGTTGTTCACCCCCACAGCTGCATCGGCCAGAGGTGTCAGTGCCACACCGCGGCTGGCATTGTCTTTGGGATAGGCCTTTTCCAATTGCGAAGCAATGGTCTTCAGCGACGCTTCCGACGAGCTCAAGCTCACGCCGTCTTTCAGCCGGCCGAAGACGGCGGTTGTCAAGAAGCGGCGGTCGTTAAAGTTATCTTTGAAGAAGCCCGCCAGCACCTGGGGATACATGCTGATGGGAATCCAAACCTCTTCAGCGTTGCCAAAAGTAAACACACCTTTGAAGGCGCGGGGGCCGACTCCGATTACGGTATAAGGTGTAGCGTTCAGGTTTATGACCTTTCCTACGATGCTGGGATCTCTGCCGAATTTGTTTACCCACAAGTTGTAGCTCAGTACCGTGACATTGTTGCCGCCGGGCTTCGTGTCTTCGTCGGGCAGAAAGAAGCGTCCCAGAGCAGGAGTCACTCCGAGGACGTCAAAGTAGTTGGCGGCAACCATTTGCCCCAGAATTTGCTTGGGCTCCGTGCTGCCGCTCCATGTCAAGGGAAGCGGGCCAACCCAGCAGACAAGTCCGGAAAAGACTTGGTTCTGTTTGACGTAGTCCTGGCAATTCGGGTACGACATTCCCAGTTTCGTGACATTGGCTGCGGTGACCTGCGTCTTGGTGTCAACTGTGTCCAGTTGGGTGAGACGGGAAATGCCCTTTACCGGCAGGGGATGCAACAGGACGGCGTTGACGATCGTGAACATCGTTGTGTTGGCGCCAATTCCCAGTGCCAGCGAAAGGATCGCGATGGCGCTGAACCCCGGATTCTTGAGCAGCATTCGAAGTGCGTAGCGGATGTCCTGCCTTAGCGTCTGCATAAGTCCCTCAGTTTAGTGGGTACGTTGGCTGTCCGGTCAACGGTAGTCACCGGCGATCGATATCCCCACCCGCACCGCTCAAACCTGGGGCCACATGCCAGCGACACCAATCCGATGAGGGGATGCTGCAATTCAAATGCCGAGCTAGGTGATGGCAACCCACTGAATCCAAACTAGCATTGGGTTTAGCCGAAGTGTGCGGGGTGTCCCTTAACAAAACGCCTTGTTCGGAACTGGGCACCGTCTCCGAGGTGGCCGGGAGCATTGCGCTACGAAGGAGCCTCCGGAGCGCATCACCCCCAATAGCTGCAGGCCGATGGAAGCCCTGCGGGTCCGCCTATTCGTGCGATTTGGGGGCGTTCCCCAGCAGGCGATACACGGTCGCCGTCTTCGTGCAGTTCAGCGCGATGTACTCTTCCGCCGAATACTGCAGCGAGATGAAGAACGACTCGGCGCGGCGGAGGGCATCCTTGTCGAGCTTGTCGCGGTCGGCGAAACGGAACTGGTAGGCGAACTCTCCGATGAGCGGACGGTGCTCGCCGCGGGTGCGCCAGATGGCAACATTGGCCTTGGTGGTCAAGCCACCGCCAAAGTCCAGGATGCCGATGTCCTGCAAAACTTCTTCGACGATGGTGTTGCTGACCAAGTGAATCTTTTCCCCCGGGGTTGTGCGGACCTTGGAGAGTACCGGTAACAAGTCGACCAACTGGTCCATGTTCTCGACGTTCTCTTTGCCCATACCGATGGCAGACCGGACGAATTGCACATTGTGTGAGAACAGCATGCGCACCCCGCCGAGACGCTCCTTGAGCGGCATGGCCTGGACCTTGAACTTCACGCGATGGTCGCCGAGGATCTGGGGACGGACATCGGTCTCCGCAGCCATCTGGAGATCGGTATGGCGGAATTTGAAGACGATCTCCGGCTCGCCGATCGGGAAGCCATCCTTGTAGGCGATGCGGCGCCGCAAAATGAAGGCATTATTGTAGAGGCGGAAGTCATCGGTGTCGATGAAGATGACTTCACGCTGCTTCACAGGCTGAGACTCAAAGCCGGCGATATCGTACTTCACGCCGTGCTGTTTGGCCGGCACCTTGAACACCTTGCCAAAATCGAAGAAGCTCTCGCGCGAGTGAAACTTGTTGGGCCGCAGGATAAGCTTGCAGCAAATGTACTCCGGCGCGTGAATCGGCATGCCGTCTCGATAGCTACCCGGTTTGAGTTGGGGGACGCGGCCTACCCAACTCTCGGTAATCGGCTGGTGGGCCTTATTCAGGGCCGAGGCATCGCGTAAGACGACGGGTGCCGACAGTGGAGCTTTCCTGGGTTCAGGTCGTGCAGCGGTCTTCTTTCTTGGCGCTTCTTTCGTCAGAGTGGGCATGGCTGTCCTTCGGTTACCGTAGGCTTCCTGATCGCAGGAATATGAAACAATTGTTGATTCTATACCCAAAGTCTTGATTTCTTGGAAGCGATCTGCGCCGATGGCACAAAAAAATGGGCAGTCCAGACCGTTGCTGGCAGCACGCGCCATGACCCGGCACGTGCTTTCACTGACGGAAGGCCCGTTTCTGTCGGGGTTACAGGCTGCGAGGGCCAGCGCAATGCTCCGACGATTCTGAACTCGCTGTACAACCTAGCGCTGTTCTGGGACGGACATGCCAAGGCCCTTGAAGACCAGGCGTCGCTTCCGATCATCAACCCATGCGAAATGGGCCAGCCGAACGTCGATACTGCTGTGGCAGAAATCGCTAAGTTTCCGGAATACCAGCAGGCGTTTCCTAAGGTTTTCGGCCGCCCGCCAAACGGGACCGACCTGGTACGCGCGATAGCGTCCTATTTTCTGGCGAGTCTTACCAGCTCGCAGCACAAAGAGCAAGGCATTCGGGAGTTAGAGAGGCAACGCGCACTCTCCCGCACCGACCGGCCGCAGCGCGACACACCGCGCGCCTTTGGCCGAAGCCGGTGCAGCCAAAGCCGTCGCGCAATTGTGCGGCTTTGCCAGCCGCTACAAATTCGAAGTGACATTTCCAGTCACTCAAACCAAGAAGGATGTATGTCAGACAAGAAAACGGCGATCATCACCGGAGCATCCCAGGGTATTGGTGCCGGTTTAGTCGAAGGCTTCCTAAAGGAAGCTTATAACGTCGTGGCAACTTCTCTTGAGGTCAGTCACAAGCTAACGGCCTCGCCCAGCTTGGTTCTCGTCGATGGCGATATCGGCAAACAGGAGACTGCTGTTAAAGCCGTCGAGGCTGCGATCCAACGTTTTCGGAAGCATCGATGTGCTGGTGGCGAACACCGGAATCTTCTTGACCAAACCTTTCATCGACTTTACTACCGCGGACTTCCACGCCCTGGTCTCGACCAATCTGTTCGGATTCCTCTATGTCACCCAGCTCAGTGTGAAGCAGATGCTGAAACAGAAATCGGGGAGCGTCGTGAGCATCTCGGCAGCGCTAGCTGATCGCCCGATTGCCGGCGAAAATAGCTCGGTTTCGATGATTACCAAGGGCGGCCTGAATGCGGCGATCCAGAATCTCGCGGTCGAGTATCGAGAGGATGGTATCCGCTTCAACGCTGTAGCCCCGGGCCCTGTGGACACACCCATGCATAAGGACGCTGCGAAGGATTCGACACAGCCAGTGATTAAAATGGCGACCGTAAAAGACGTTGTCGACGCGGTTCTGTATTTGTCACAGGCAGGTCATGTCAGCGGAGAAATACTGCACGTGGATGGCGCCCTTCCGGCTCGCCGCTGGTAGCCATGCGCCCGTTGAATTACATTCGGGCCTCTCGGTCGCGCAGTTGAACGCCATTCACCATTTTGCATTTAACCAATTTGACCTGGGACTGAGGTCGACCGTGGGAGGAAAGGAATATGGCAGATGTAAAGGAAAAGGAAGAAGTCCGTACTAATGCAGCCCGCAGCGCCAGCGTCGCAAACCTTGACATGAAGTTTGAAGCTGTCGTTATCTCTGTCTCGGATGTTAATCGGGCCAAGGAGTATTACCAGCAGCTCGGGTGGCGGCTCGACGCCGACTTCCACTTCGATAACGGTTTTCGGATCGTCCAGTTCACGCCGCCCGGTTCGGGATGCTCGGTCCAGTTCGGCACGAACATGACGTCGGCTGTTCCGGGCTCGGCTCAGGGCCTCTACTTGATCGTTTCCGACGTTAAGGCTGCGCACGATGAACTGGTTGCGCGCCGTGTCAAGGTCAGTGACGTGTTCCACGCTGGAACCCCAGGCGCTCAGTTCCAGCCTGACGGCACGAGCGGTCGTGTCAGCGGGCCGGATCCGGAACACCGCAGCTACTTCTCGTTTGCGACTTTCCATGATCCGGATGGCAATACCTGGTTGGTTCAGGAGATCACGACGCGGCTGCCGGGCCGTGTCGCCGGCGACCCGAGGTACGCGTCGGCAGGCGATCTGGCCAGCGCGCTTCGACGTGCGGAGGCCGCACATGGCGAGCATGAAAGGCGCACCGGTCAGCGCGACGAGAATTGGGCAGACTGGTATGCCGCCTACATGGTGGCGGAGCAGTCAGGCGCGGAGCTGCCGAAATAAACGCTTCGAGGTCAGCATGTTTGCGCTCAAGGCCGCGATCTCGATTCTCGCACCCGGTAGATTCCGTGTATTGGAAGCAGACGCTCTATGAAACGAAGCGTTTTGTTAATCATTGCCGCTCGAACTGCGGCTGGGGTTCTGGCGTTTCCCTACTCCGAACGCAGCGCCTCGGTCACGTCCACCCGCGCTGCGCGTTCAGCCGGAAACATCGACGCGATGATCGCAGCCGCTAACAGCACCCCGACAGACACAACCAGCGGCAAGGCAGTCGGCATTTGCAAGTCCGGAAAATAACGAACCGCAAGCTTCGTTATCGCGTACCCAAACGCAGCGCCGGCCACAACGCCAGTGAGAGCCATCACAGCTCCCTCGGCAATCACGCCGAGCAACAGCTGTCGCGGCTGCGCTCCTACCGCCAGCCGAATCCCGAATTCGCGCGTTCTGCCGCTGACTGAGAACGCCAGCACGCCGGCGACGCCGACCACCGCAATCGCCAGCGCCACAACGGCGAAGCCGCCAAAGACAAAGCTATTCAGCCGGTCGGGCGTGAGCACTTCTGCGCGAACTTCTTCCAGCGTGGCAGCGCGTTCGACAGGCTGGTCAACGGCCATCTGGCGAATGATCTGCGTGATGGGAGTGATCAGGCCGTGTGGGTCAATGCGCGTGTGTACGAACAAGCGGCCGCCAAACAGTGAGACATCCTTGTCGGCCGAGACGTCTGGTATTTGCCCGAACGGATGATATATCGTCAGCTCCGCCTCCGGCACGAGATGGTCATCGTCCATATCGGCCACAACACCCACAATGCGGCGAGGTCCGGTGCCGATGTAGATAAACTTCATGATCGGATCGGTCCACATGATGTGCCGGTTGATCGGGTCCTGTCCGGGAAACAGACGCTGCGCCGCGCTTTGGCTGATGATCACGACGGGCTCTCCGCCGCGCTTGTCCTCATCGTTGAAGTCGCGTCCGGCGATGAGCGGAACGCCCAGCGCTGAAAAGAAGCCCGGAGAAACCACCCGGAACAAGATGCGAGGATCTTCCTCGCGCGCACTCTTGATGTGCCCTTCGGCAGCAACCTGGAAACCTGGACCAAGTGAGTTGGAGTCGCGCCACGGCACCTGCGTGCCCAGAGCAACGCGATCGACGCCGGGCAGCTGGTCGATGCGGCGAATCGCTTCGCGATAGAAGTTGATGATGTCCTCGGGAGTTCTTCCGTACGACACCACCGGTACATTCAGGACGAGAACGCGGCGCATGTCGAAGCCGGTCTGCTGATTTTGCAGCGTGAGCAGCGTTTTGATGAGGATGCTGGAGCCGACCAGCAGAATGAAGGAAGCCGCAATCTGGGTGACGGCGAACATGCGCAAGCGGCGGCTCGTGCTACCTGTGATCCGAAGGGTGCTGCTCGACAGTGTCATTCCGCTGGAAGATTCGGCGGAGGGAAGCCTTGGAACATAAGCCAGCACGATGGCAGCGACGATGGCCAGCCCGGCTCCCACCCACAAGACGCTGGAGTCAACCTTCAGATCGAGCGCGCGAACGGAGAATCGCGAGGCATAGCCGGAGAGGATCGCTACCATAGGGCCTGCAGTCAATACCCCGAAGACCGCTCCTGCTCCGCACAGCAGCAGGCTCTCCGCTAACAGAGTGCGGCGCAACGCTCCCGGGCTTGCGCCCAGAGCGGCACGAATCGCCAGTTCACCTTCGCGTCGCACGGAACGGGCGAGGATGAGGTTGGCGACGTTGGAGCACGCGATGATGAAAATCAGCAGCGAGGCGGCGAGCAGTACAAGTAGGACCGTCCTTGCGCCGGAACTGATCTGATCGCGAAGCAGGACGGCGTGAATCCGGCCCCGTGCCTGCGGCGAATACGCTTCGGGATGCGCTTTGACCATCGTCCCGTAAACCGTTTGCAGTTCGGCGTTCGCCTGCTCGAGTGTTACCCCGGGAGCAAGCCGCCCGAAGAGCTCGGTCATGCGATGCACGCGGCCCTGAACCATGGTGGCGGAAAGATGATGTGGGCTGGTGACGACGTTGGCGATGATCTCGGTCTGCTGGGGCCACTGTACCGAAGGCTCCAAAACTCCCACAATCGTCGCGTTGCGATCGCCTAAGCGGACGGTCTTGCCGATTACTGTTGGATCGCTCTTGAGCGAGTTGGACCAGAAGCGGTAGGTGAGTAAGCAGGCACCGGCGGCATTTGGACCATCGTCGTGCTCATCCAGCAAGCGGCCAAGCACCGGATGCAGTCCCATGACCTTAAAGTAGGAACCGCCCACCACTCCCGCGCGTACCTCGCGCGGTTCACCCAAGCCCACCATCGTGAAGCCGATCGTGGAGAAGTCTCCAAACGAGCTGATGGTCTTTACGCTGGCTTTCAAGTCTTGGATTTCCGGCACGGAGAACCTCGAGTTTTCGAGTTGCAATCCCGGCGCACTCTGCCGGATGTAGATCAGCCGGTTCTCATCGCGATTGACCAGCGGGCGCAGCAAAACTCCCCTGACGAGGCTGAAAATCGCAGCATTGGCTCCGATTCCCAGGGCCAAAGTAAGGATGACGGTGATCGAAAGGCCCTTACTTCGCCATAGGGACCGGGAAGCGACTCTCAGATCCCGCATAATCAGCTCGGGTCGTAATGTCATTGTCGTAAACCCTCGGCTTGTTGGCGCCAGAGAGCGGTGATTCATCTCCGCTCACGCGAGACGATTTATATCGATGGTGCAATCCACCAACCAGCTCCTCTGGTATGTATCTAACTGAAAATAAGCAGCCTAAGCGCGCTTCACCGAATGACAATTGGTCCGGCCTGTTCGCCCACGGTAGTCCGTGTCCGGCAACGAACACTGGGCAACTGACCGTGGCGGAAGGCCGTGATGTCTTGTCGCTCTCGGGTTTACCAGCCGTTCGTACGACGCGCAAGTTGCTTTCGGCTGCTAAGAACGATTTCCGACTCCAGGCAGAAGTAGAGCGCAAGTTCCTGGCTCCGGAGCAGTGCGGCTGCGTTGCCAATCACCATAACTCCATGGAGGTCCGCATTCTGAAATCCCACCGGCACGCTGATGGGAACCACAGTTTCGCCGGGGAAGAGGCCTGGGCCGGGTTGCGAGGCATCGCAATCATAAAGATTACCTGAGAACAAACCTTGTTGGAGAAGAAAGACTCCATTGTGTCGATGCCGCTGAAGTTGAACAAAAGAAAAGTTGCCGAATGCTTCGGTGTCCGCTCCCTGTACGAACACCGCCGAATTGTTCCCACTCAAAGGACCCAGAAGAGTAAAGGTGGATGTGCCGTCGAATAGTAATAAGTTCCAATCCACAAGGTCGGCTGCTGTCAGAAGACCGGTTGCCCCGTCCGTTTCACTGAAACCGGTGACCGCCGGCCCCAATAATTCGGTCGACGTTGTAGATCACTGGCGAAGCGCTCGCGAATCGCTGCCGACAACATTGCTCCCAATAGAACCGCCGCAGCAAGACCGTGCTTTTTCCAGGAAGTCATCCGCTCTCCTATTTCCAAGCTCGACTATAGCCTGTCTTTCGCAATAAGGCTGAACTCAGCGAGCTAAGTCGTTAGTTTTTATCAAACCGATCAAAAAGGTCGGCACTACATG
>Ga0306920_100011006_pt1 | contig 12172 bp, 15 predicted proteins | sample flu12Cox44000170_FD_204666 | JGI IMG/M metagenome (GOLD analysis project Ga0306920, IMG submission 204666) | Lab enrichment of tropical soil microbial communities from Luquillo Experimental Forest, Puerto Rico - flux4day.12C.oxic.44.000.170 (v2)... | ecosystem: Environmental > Terrestrial >...
GCTTCGCCGGCGCCCCCATCAGCACGACCTGCCGGTGATGATCAAGACCAGGACCCCCAGGCCCCAGGCGCCCACAGGCACCACATCGGGTGCCAGCCCCACTCCCAGGCGCGCTCCTGGATGGCTGGGATCCCGGCTCCCCAGCCGTCCAGACCTCGGCGAGCCACCTCGCGGTGAAATGCGTCTTCCACCCTCACTTCACGATCAGCACGGAGACGGGCGCATGGCTTACCGCGCCCTCCGCGACGCTGCCCAGGAGAAGCCGCGCGATACCGCCCACGCCGCGCGCGCCGAGGACCAGCACGTCGGCCCGCGCGGCCCTGACCGCCTTGAGCAGTTCGGTCAATGGGACACCGGCGCGAAGCACCGGACGGACTCGCCATCCGGCCCCAACGAGACGCCGCGCCGCCGCCTGGACGTCGCGCCGGGCCGCGAGCACCGTCCGCGCGTTCAGTTCCACGACCGCCTCGGCCACCCTCGCGCGCACCGAAGCGGGCGCCAGTCCCATCGATGGGACGCGCGCCAGCTCGCTGACTCGAACGACGCTTACCTGTCCGCCTGGGGGAGCGGCCATCGCGGCGAGGAAGCGGACCGCCCGCCTCGCGTTCCGGGAGCCGTCGAGCCCGAGCACGAATCGCCGCACAGGCCCGGGCCGTCCCTTGACGACCAGGACCGGGCGGGTTGCCTGGCGCAGGACGGTGCGGGACACGCTGCCCACCACCAGGCGGCCCAGCGCGCCGAGCCCGCGCGAGCCGATGACAATGACATCCGCGCCGGTCCGACGGGCTTCGCCCAGGATTGCGGCGGCGGGCGGCTGGTCGACCACGGCGACCTCGGCGGTCGGCCACCGCCGGCGGAGCCGCCGTCGAGCTCCCAGACGAACGCGCTCGATGGCGCTCTGGAGCGCCATCCAGACGGCGGGCGGCCAGTCGGCGCCTCGGCTGCTGACAAACTCGCGGCTCGCGACGACTGCAGCCACCCGCGTGCCGCGTGGCCAGGGAAAGGCCGTCACCACCGTCAGCGCGACGCGAGCCGACGGGGAACCGTCGCTCGCCACGAGGATCCTAAAGCCCCGGCGTTTCGCCATCGCGCTCAGCGGTCTCGGCGGGGCTTCCGGGTTTGGCGGAGCGCCTCATCACGCTTGACGGCGATGGCGGCCGCTGGCCGTACGGACTTCTTAGTCTTGCCCTGACTCTTCCGGATGCCCATCGGGACCTCCTGCCTCGAGCCGGGCGCGCGCGTCGACCGCGACGGCGCCGGCCGGCCCTGCGATGAGAGGATTCAGCTCCATCTCGGCCAGCTCGGGCACGTCCGCCGCGAGCCGGCTGAACCGGACGATCACGTGGGCGAGGGCCGCCAGGTCGACCGGCAGCTCACCCCGCGCACCCCGGAGGGCGGGGGCCATGCGGAGCTCGTCCAGCATGGCGAGGGCCTCAGCCAGGCCCAGGGGGGCGAGGCGGGCCGCCGTGTCCTTGAGGATCTCGACGTAGATGCCGCCGAACCCCACGACGATCACCGGACCGAACTGGACGTCGCGCACCAGACCGAGCAGTAGCTCCTTGCCGGGTGGCGCCATCGGTTGGACGAGGAAGCCGCCGACCGTGGCGGCGGGCCGCTCCTGCCGGATCCGCGCCAGCATCGCGACCGCCGCCTCTCGCACGGCCGCCGCCGTGGCGAGCCCCAGTCGCACGCCCCCCACGTCGGTCTTGTGGCTGATGTCCGGGGACACGACCTTGAGTGCGACGGGCCGTCCGAGGCGCGTCGCCGCGGCCGCCGCCTCGTCCGGCGTCGCCGCCACCTCCCCGGCCGCGGCTGGAATCCTGTAGACCGTCAGCAACGGCACCAGCTCGCTCCAGCCCACTCGGCCCTTCACGCGGCGCAGCGCCACGTGGGCCGCGGCCTCCGGCGGCTGGGGTATCGCGACGACGGGGAGCCGGTCGCGCTGGCGCTCGGCCGTCACGGCCATCCCGGCCAGCGTGGCGACGGCGGGCTCCGGGAACGGGTAGCACGGGACGCCGGCCTCCTCCAGGGCGCGAGCGCCGGGCGCGACGCGGGCGCCGCCGACGAAGGCGGCCGCGACCGGGATCGGCCAGTCGCGGACGGCGCCGAGCACGGCCCGCGCCACCCCGAGGCTGTCCGTCGCCGCCTGAGCCGTCAGGAGGATCAGGACGGCGTCGGCCGTGGGACCCACGGCGCGGAGCGCGTTCCCGTAGCGGGCGGCGTCGGCGTCCCCCACAAGATCCACCGGATTGCCGAGGCTTGCTGTGGGCGGCAGCACCGCGCGGAGCCGCGCCCGAGCGGCCTCGTCCATCGGCGCCGGGTCGAGTCCTGCCTCTCGGGCGGCGTCGGTCGCCACGATGCCGAGACCGCCGCCGTTGGTGACGACCAAGAGCCGGCGTCCTCGAGGCAGCGGCTGGCTCGCGAGCCCGCGCGCCAGGTCGAACAGCTCTTCGATAGTGCGGGCCCTTACCGCGCCGGCCTGTCGCACTGCTGCCTCGAAGGCCTGGTCCGAGCCGGCCAGGGCCCCGGTGTGCGAGGTGACGGCGCGGGCGCCCTCGGCCGAGCGTCCGGCCTTGAGGAGGACGACCGGCTTGACCGCCGCCGCGGCGCGGAGCGTCTCGAAGAACCGCCGTCCGTCAGCGACCCCCTCGAGGTAGCCCACGACGACCCGGGTCTCGGGGTCGACCGCCACGGCGTCCAGCAGATCTGACTCGTTCACGTCGACTTGGTTGCCCAGACTCGCGAACAGGGAGAAGCCGAGGTGCCGGTCACGCGCCCAGTCGAGGATGGCGCTGGCCAGGGCGCCCGAGTGCGACACGAACGCGATCCCCCCGGCGCGCGGCATCCCCGGTGCAAAGGTCACGTTGAGCCGGCGCGAGGGCCGGATCCATCCGAGGCAGTTCGGACCCAGGACCCGGATCTTCTGGTCCCGGAGCCAGGCGGCTAGCTCGGCCTCCTTCGCCCGTCCGCCCGGTCCGGTCTCGCGAAATCCGGCGGTGATGACGACGGCCGCACTCACTTGCCTCGCCGCGCAGTCCTTCAGCGCGGCCAGGACCGCGGCGGCGGGAACGGCGACGACGGCCAGATCGATCGGGCCATTCACGGCGAGCAGGGAGGGGGCGGCGTCGAGGCCCTGAACCGTATCAGCGGCGGCGTTGACCGGGATGACCCGGCCCGCGAAGCCGGCTGCCTGGAGATTCGCCAGGACGCTGCCGCCGACCTTGGAGGGATCGCGGGAGGCGCCGACGACGGCGACCGTGCGAGGAGCGAAGAGCGCGGCCAGCGAGCCTTTCACGGCTCGGCCGTCCGGCCACACGCCGCCGCAGACGCTCGAACCAGCCTCTGCCATGGCGTGACTCGAGGGGTGCAACGAGAATGCCACACACATCCGCCCCATGGGCTGCGGTCCCACACGGGACCGCATCGGGCGCTCACCTGGTCATCGAGGCAGCGATGCCCGCGCGCGCGCGAGAGGCAGCCGTGTCCTGGTGGTGTGCGTGCGGCCGGTTCTTGCAGGGGATCGGCGTGGCATTGCAGTTGCACGGGATCCACCGAGCCTGTGTCCCGACGGAAGGAGTGCGCTATGCCCGTGCAGGCCGCCTGGGCAGTAACCTGGGCGCTCCTGCTATTCGTCGTGATCGGACTGCTGTTCGTCGTTCTGGAGTTTGCCGGTCAGGCGATCCAGTGGCGTCTGTTTCAAGAGTTCACGCCGTAGGACGCGACGACGCCTGTGCTCCGGAGCGGGCATGATCGAGAACGAGCTCTTCTACCTCGACAAGACGATGATGCTCTTCGGTGACGCCAAGGCGTTCGTGGGTGAGATCGTGAAGGAGCTGGTCGGGGGCCGAGGCGCGGCCTCGCCGACAGGATTGGAGGACGACGCGACCCGCGAACGGGCTCGCTTCCCCCAGGGTTCCCGAGGGCGCGCCCGCCATCCCGGGCGGCACCGGCCTCACCGGGCCGCCTCGTCCATGATCTGGACGAGCGTCTGCTCGACGTCCTCGGCGACCTCCTTGAGCCCTGGCGTTCCATACAGGGCGATCATGGCGGTGGGCCTGATCGTGGCGAGCTTGGTGACACCGGCCTCCTCGTAGACCGAGATCCGGCACGGGAGGGCGGTCGAGACCTCCAGGTTCGCCTCCAGGACTCGCTTGGCCTGATGCGGGTTGCAGACCTCGAAGATGCGGCATTCGCGCGCGAACGCGACCCCCTTCTGGGCCATGGCCGCTCTGAGGTCATGCATGCCGAGGACCCCGAATCGGTGACGGACGACGGCGGCTTCCAGGTCTGCCGCGACACGGTCGATCGGCTTCCTGGACTCAGTCACGTGAAGCATGGACCCCCTCCTCCCTGGCGCGAGCCCCGAAGGGCCCCTTCCCGCGAAGGTACACGAACCAGTAGACGGCCCCGACCAGCAGGGCGCCTCCGATGACATTCCCGATGGTGACCGGAAGCAGGTTGCGGACCACGAAGCCCGTCCACGTCAGCGTCGCCGCGCCCGGGTGGAGGCCATGGCCCGCGACGAAGTCGGAGTCGAACGTGGCGATGAAGAGGCCGAGGGGCACGAAGTACATGTTCGCGATCGAGTGCTCGAAGCCGGCGGCGACGAAGGCGCTGATGGGGGGCACGATGGCGAGGATGCGGTCGGCGGTCGAGCGGGCGCTCAGCGTCAGCCAGACGGCCAGACACACGAGGGTGTTGCACAGGATCCCGAGAGCGATGGCCTGTCCGAACCCGAGGCGGAGCTTGGCCGTCGCAATGGCGAACGCGGCCAAGCCGAACGCGCCGCCACTGACCCGATGGGTCCCGGCCAAGCAGACGAGGAGCGCCGTGGCTCCGGCTCCCACGAAGTTGCCGGCGAAGACGAGGGTCCAGTTTCGGAGGATCGCCCGCGTCGACACCCGCCCGCTGGCCCACGCCATCACGATGAGCGTGTTCCCCGTGAAGAGCTCGGCGCCTCCGACGACGACGAGGATCAGACCGAGGCTGAAGACGGCGCCGGCCAGCACCCGGACGGGACCCCACGGCGTCTCGGGGGGCACGCCCGCGAGCGCGACGGTGGCAAAGACGCCGCCCAGGGCGATGAAGGCGCCGGCGAGGACGCCGAGCACGAGGGTGGTGACGCCGTCCATCGACGCCTTGGCGACGCCGACGTCCTCCGCCCGCCAGGCCATCTCCGACGGGAGCAAGGCGTCCAGCCGAGAGCCGCTGTCGGACCCGAACGCTGAGGGGGGTAGCCGATCGATCCCGACCATCACGCGACGTCCCGTTCGGGGAACCAGCCCGTCATCAGGTCCGCGCTGCGCTCGGTTCGCAGCCCGGCGCCTGCGCGCCTTCCCGGGTCACGGGTAGATCCCCAGGATCATTATGGCGTCGGCCACCAGCTCGATGGCGCGGAGGAGGGCGGCCGTTCGAAGGTCGGTGCCCCGATCATCGGCGGCCGCCGCCACCTCACGGAAGGCCCGGATCATCAGCCGCTCCAGCCGCTGGTTGATCTCCTCCTCCGTCCAGAAGAACGACTGCAGGTCCTGGACCCACTCGAAGTAGGAGACGACCACGCCCCCCGCGTTGGCGAGGATATCGGGGACGACGGCGACGTCTCGTGCCGCGAGGATGGCGTCGGCTTCGGGCGTGACCGGCCCGTTGGCGCCTTCCACGATGAGCCGAGCGCGGATCTGCTCGGCGTTGGCCGCCGTGATCTGCTGCTCGAGCGCCGCTGGGATCAGGATGTCGCAGTCAGTGGCGAGGAGCGCCGCGTTGTCGATTGGCTCGCCCCCGGGGTAGTCGACCAGGCGTCCGCTCTCCTCCTTGTGGTGACGGAGGCGGCTCGGATCGAGGCCGCGCGGGTTCGATGTCCCGCCGGTCGAGTCGCTCGCGGCGACGATCCGGGCTCCGATGTCGTGGAGCAAGGCCGCGGCCACGCGCCCCACGTTGCCGAAGCCCTGCACGGCGACACGCGCGCCGTTGAGCGGGCGCCGGAGGCGCGCCAGCGCCTCGCGCGTGGCGACCATCACGCCGCGGCCGGTCGCCTCCACGCGACCGAGGGAGCCGCCCACGCCGACCGGTTTCCCCGTCACGACAGCGGGCACCCGGTGTCCCCGATGCATGGAGTAGGTGTCCATGATCCAGGCCATGATCTGCGGCGTCGTGTTGACGTCGGGCGCCGGAATGTCGCCCTCGGGGCTCATCAGGGGCGAGATCTCGGTCGCGTAGCGACGGGTCAGGTTCTCGAGCTCTCGGGGCGAGAGCTGCTTCGGGTCGCAGACGACCCCGCCCTTGGCGCCGCCGTACGGCAGGTTCATCACCGCGCACTTCCAGGTCATCCACATGGCCAGCGCGCGGACCTCGTCGAGGGTGACCGCAGGGTGGTAGCGGATCCCGCCCTTCGTCGGGCCGCGCGCCATCGAGTGATGGACGCGATGGCCGGTGAAGATCCGGACGCCGCCGTCATCCATCCGGACCGGGAAGTTGACCGTGAGCTCTCGCTGGGGCACGCGCAGGAACTCGTCGATCCCGCGCTTGAGCGAGAGGGACTTGACCGCCCGGTCGTATTGCGCGAGGGCCATCTGGTAGGGACTTGGATGCATGGCGACCTCCCGACGATCCCCTCCTACTCCTCCGCTTTCTGCGGTTCGCCGACCGAGACGGCGAGCCCCTGGATCAGCTCGTGACGTTCGGCCGGGGAGAGTCTCGCCCATGGGTAGTACCACGGTGGCATCGTTCCCTTCTGGACCGTCTCGGCCGATTCCCGGGCATTCTTCTGTGGCCGGTTCCACTCCGAGAAATTCGTCTTCCGGCGCCCCTCGTCGACGTCTCGCTGAACGAGCCACGAGAGCGGGGCGATGTTCGAGTACCACGGCCACACCGTCTCGTTGCTGTGCCAGTCGAAACAGGCGCGGACGGCCAACATCCGCGTCTGAGGGGAGTCCCACGCCGGCTCCGCAAGGACAGGCGGGTTGGTATGACCTCGCCCGTATGGCACCAACTGGATGGCCGCGGCGGCAAGGACAACCCCGGTCGCGCCCCAGCGGACGGCCCTGGCGAGCATCCCATCCCTCCTCTTCGGCCCCGGGGTCCCGCTTGATAGAGACGCGGGACTCCCTGCTGATCTCCGAGAGATCGGCCATCAGGCCGAGCTGCCGAGCCACCGCCAGGCTCCCCAGCGAGGCCGTGGCCTGGCGTGGAGGCAGTCGGTCAGTCGGGAGCACCCGGTCACGCGTCAGATCCGGGCCCGGCCCAGCTCTCCCGCTACGATCGAGGCGATGTGGCCCAGCTCACTGCCGAGCAGCATCAAAAGGTCGTCCAGGGAGAGGACCCCGACCAGCTTCCCTGCCTTGGTCACGACGGGCAAGCGTCTGACGCCCCGGCGGCTCAAGAGCTTCGTGGCCTCGAGGATTCCGGCGTCTTCCGGGATGACCGTGGGCTTCCGCCTGATCAGCGCTCCCACGCGGACCGAGGCGGGGTCGCTCCCCTGGGCGACGACGCGCACCGTGACGTCGCGGTCCGTCACAACTCCCACGGGCGTTTGGCTGCTGTTGACGACCACGAGGGCTCCCACCTGCCGGGACCGCATTCGGTAAGCGGCTTCCTGGACCGTGGCGGTCGGCGAGATTGTGATCGCCGGCTTGCTGCAGATCTCTCCGACCGTCGCCGATCCTCCTTTGGGTGTATACCGACTCCTGTGACTGGCCCTGGCCGGTGCAAGGGACGTGCTACGCGAGGAGGCGGGTCGGACGCGCCAGATCCGCGGGTCGAAAGGCGCCAAACCAGCGCAGGGCGTCCCGCCGCCGCCCCAGGTGTGGCATCGGGGCCCCACCGACGGGTGGGCGATTTTCAGGTACCGGTCACGATGGCGGTCGCAGCCCCGCGAGGACGTCGTCGAGGCTCGGCCGGCCGACCTCCTCCACCTCGGAGCGGACGCGGACGACCGGGCGCGTCAACGTGAGCAGGCGGCCGAGGTCGATTCGGGTCCCCGTGAGCACGACATCGCACCGCACCGCTTCGATCGTAGCCCGGAGGGCGGCGAACTGATCTGGGCCGTATCCCACGGCGGGCAGGACGGGCCCGAGGGCCGGATACGTGTCGAACACCGCCCGCTAACTGCCGCGCGCGTACGGACGGGGATCGGCCGGGGTGCTCCGCCCCTCCGCGCCGCCCGTTCGGCGGCGCCCGCCGGCATCCCGCCATGCGTGAGCGTCGGGACCTCCTCGACGGAAGTCCCGAGTGAGCTCGGAGGCCTGGTTGAGCCCCCGGCGGAAGACCAACCCTCCGCAGGTTTGGTCAAACCCGTAGATCCCCGCGACACCGGCACGGGGAAGGCCTTCGCCGTGGCGGTGATCAGGTCCCGGATCGCGTCGACGTCGAGGTTTCGCGGCCAGCTTCCGGGTGACCTCGTAGAGTTGACGCGCGGAAGGTGCGGCCCGGGTCGCTGACAAGAGCCGCGAGCTTCACGCACGGTCTCGCGTGGAGCGAACGGTCAGGGCGTCGTCCGGATGTCTTGGCCGCGCGTTGAGCATTGGCGGGGTCTGACCTGGGGCTTCGTGAGTTCGCGTGCTATCCTGGCGCATGTCGCGACCCCCGGCGGCGCACCTCGTCGAATTCCTGCGGACCACTCCGGTGTTTGGCGCGTTGCCGGCCAGGGAAATCCAGTCGTTGGCGGCGAGTGCGCTCGAGGAAGACCGGCGAGCCCGCGAGTACGTGTTCATGGAGGGCGATCCGGCCGCGTGGCTCTGCATCGTGAGATCGGGGCACGTGCGGATCGTCCGCCACTCCCGAACGGGCAAGGACGTCGTGCTGGAGCTGCTCGGCCCGGGAGAGGTCTTCGGCGGGGTGGCGGTCATCGAGCGGCGCCCGTACCCGGCCAGCGCGCAGGCGACCGAGGCGAGCGTCGTCGTCAAGCTTCCGGCCGAGGTCGTGGCGCCCCTCGTGGACCGACACCCGTCGGTCATCCGGGAGATGGCCCTGACGATGGGGCGTCGGCTCCGGGCGGCCCACGACGCGGTCAAGGCGCTCGCGGTCGAGCCAGTGGAGGCGCGCCTGGCGGCCACGCTCCTTCGTCTGGCCCGGCGCGAGGGCGTCAAGGGCCGCCGAGGGCTGGAGCTGCCGTTCCATCTCACGCGTCAGAGTCTGGCCGACATGTCGGGGACCACGGTGGAGACCACCATCCGCGTGGTGAGCCGCTGGCTCCGTGAGGATTTGGTCGAGGACGCCGACGACCGGCTGATCCTCAGGGACGTTGACGAATTGCGTCGGCGGGCCGAGGGCGAAGCGACCTAGCCCCTCGGGCTTCGCGCCCCGCGCCGAGCCGTTCCCCGGACGGTCGCGTGACCGACCGACGCCGGGGGCGGCCTATGATCCAGGTCATACCTCCCGTCCCGCTGGCCGCCGTAGCCTCTAGGCAGGAAGGAGGCACGACGCCCATGACCGAGTCTTGCATGACCGAGTCTTGCACCTGCCACCGGAGTCCCACGGAGGGCCGGCTCCCCACCGGCGAGTCGCTCGCGATGGTTGCCGGCGACGAGACGGTGGCCGCACTCTCGCGGCGGGCGCCAGCGACCCGGGCGGTGCTCGAGGCGCTGGGGATCAACCACTGCTGCGGCGGCCATCTGACCCTGGCCGAGGCGGCCGCGTCCGCCGGGGTCGCGCTCCCGGAACTCCTGCGCGCGCTGAACGACGCAGTCACGGGGCCAGCATGAGTCCTCGGGAGCCGCGGCGAAGCCCGGGCGAGCCGGAGTGGACGCCTGTTCCGAAGCCGGCCACCATCGCCGCGATCCCCGCCGCCCGACAGGCCTCGCTGGACGTCCGGGAGGACCTGCGGCAGGGACGCGAGCCATTCGGCCGGATCATGGGGGCGTTGGACGCTCTGGGCGCGGACCGGGTGCTCGTCCTGCGGGCGCCCTTCGAGCCAGTGCCGCTCTACCGCGTCCTGGCGCGGCGTGGGTTTGCCTCCTGGACGGAGCGCCGGGCGGACGACGACTGGTCAGTATGGATCTACCGCGAGCTGACGACCCCCGTAGCCTCGGAGACGCCAACCCGGCCCCACCCGGTCCGACCGGCCTCGGTGCGCCTCGACGTCCGCGGCCTCGAACCTCCGACGCCGCTGGTGCGCGTGCTCGATCGACTCGACACGCTCGCGCCTGGGGAGGTGCTCGAGGTTCTCCACGACCGGCGGCCGCTCTTCCTCTATCCGCAGCTCGATGACCGCGGGTTCGCGCACGAGACGGACGAGCCGGAGCCGGGGCTCGTCCGCATCCGTATCCACCGCGCGGACCCTCACACATGATCGCCGGATCGCCCCCGCCAGGCCGCGGGCCGTCGGTCTTGCTTCCGCTTGCCTACCTGATCCTCGCCAGCGTCGCCTTTCTCGTGGCCGCCCTCGGCCTCCCGTGGATCGCGACTGAGCTGGCCGGCCACTACTATCATCCCCATCTCCTCGCGCTGACGCACACGATCGCGCTCGGCTGGATCACGCTCGCCATCATGGGCGCGAGCTACCAGCTAGTGCCGATCGTTCTCGAGCGGCGGATCTGGAGCGCGCGGCTCGGGCGCTGGCAGCTGGTCGTCCTCGTCGTCGGCGTCGTCGGGCTGGTGGCCCACTTCTGGATCGGCCAGTGGCGGGGGCTCCTGTGGGCCGCCGGCCTCATCGGGCTGGGGGCACTGCTCCACCTGCTGAACATCGGACGCTCGCTCCGTCGCCAGGGCGATGCCGTCCAGCCACTTGGGCGGACGCTCAGCGCCGGCGGGTTCGTCCTCGGCCTCGCCGGGCTCGGGCTCACCGTGGCCTTCGGGCTCACCCTGGCAGCGAACCGGCTTGCGGGGTTCCTCCCGATCGACCCCTTCACGGCCGTGGCCGCCCATTTCCACCTGGCTCTGCTGGGGTGGGTGGCGCCGATGGTCGTGGGGGTGGCGGCTCGCGCGTACCCCATGTTCCTCCTGGCGCCGGAGTCTGGCGGCTGGCAGGGCCGCGTTCAGCTCTGGGGACTGGCCATCGGAGCCCCGGTCCTGGCCGGGAGCCTCCTGGCCGGGTCGGCGCGCGGCATGGTGGCGGGGGCCGTCGCCGTGGCGATTGCGCTGGGGGTGCACGCCGGCTGCATCGTCGGCATGGCGCGCGGTCGGAGGCGCCCGTCCCTCGACTGGGGCCTGCGATTCGTCCTGACGGGCACCGCGTACCTCGCGCCGGCGATCGCGCTGGGGCTCGGCCTGGTGACCCGCGTGGTCTCCGGACCCCACGTCGCCCTCGCGTACGGCGTGCTCGCGCTCGGCGGCTGGGTGTCGCTCACGATCGTGGGGATGATGCTGAAGATCGTGCCGTTCCTGGTCTGGTATCGCGTCTACGCGGGCCGGGCCGGGCGGGAGCCCGTCCCGACGCTCGCCCAGCTCACGTGGCCGGCGATGGAGCAGGCTGCCTACCTGCTCCTCGCCGGAGCGCCGCTGGCTCTGGCCGTGGCCGTCGGCGTCGCCATACCGGTGTGGATCTGTACGGCGGGAACCGTCCTGGCGGGCGGGGCGGTCGCCTTCGCGGCAGCTCTCAGCCACGTGCTCTGGCACCTCGTCCCGAGCCGCGCAGGACGCGCTGCGGCAGCCGCGGGCGCACGCGCATGACGCCGCTGGCGGAGGATCCGGGCTGTGCCTACGACCCCGCCCCGATGGCGCCGCGCCGGGTCGTAGCCGGGAGCGTCGTGCCCTCCCCACCGGTCTCCCATGAGCAGGTGATGGCCGCCCTCCGGCAGGTCGTCGACCCCGAGCTCGGCCTCTCCGTAGTGGAGCTCGGGCTGATCTACGGGGTCGAGATCCGGGCTGGCGCCGTCCGGGTGCGGATGACGCTGACCAGCCCTGGCTGCCCCCTTCACGACGCCATGCCGGAGTGGGTCCGCCGGGCGGTGAGCGCCATCCCGGGGGTCGACCACGTCGAGATGGCGCTCACCTTCGATCCCCCGTGGAGCCCGGCGCGCATCCGGGACCGGGTCGGTCAGGGCCGGTCCTGACGCGCCGGTCTCGCCTTGGCGGCCCTCGTATGACGCAGATCATACGCACTGTCGGGCGGCCCGAGGTATTCGTGAGCCCGAGGGTCGAATCGCATGGAGGAGGGGAGGATGCCGATGCCGCCGAAGCCCACTGACGCCCCCGTTCCGCTCGGTCAGCGCCTGTTCGACCGGCCGTTCCTGCTCCTGCT
>Ga0306920_100011009_pt1 | contig 12170 bp, 12 predicted proteins | sample flu12Cox44000170_FD_204666 | JGI IMG/M metagenome (GOLD analysis project Ga0306920, IMG submission 204666) | Lab enrichment of tropical soil microbial communities from Luquillo Experimental Forest, Puerto Rico - flux4day.12C.oxic.44.000.170 (v2)... | ecosystem: Environmental > Terrestrial >...
ATATTCCCGGATTAGTGCAAGCGTGAAGAAGGGCGAACGTCGCCGCGTGGCCTGCCGCAATCACGGCATGGACCGGTGGTAAGATCGTGCCGATGAGATAACCTAGGAAGTCGGAATAGATTTCAGGCCGCCAGTCATGGCGCGGGCGAGGCAGACTGCCAAAACCGGGCCAGTCAATCGAGACCGTTTGGTAATTCGTGCAAAGCCGCTCCTGAAGTGGGCGCATTTCACGCCGCGTCGAAATCGAGCTCGGCGCGGGCAACAACAAAACCAGGGGCCCTTGCCCGCTCCAATCAGCCCCAAGTTCGATCGTCGTGCCTTCGTAATGCCACGTCAGCTGCTCGGTTTGCATGTGCTCGCCGGTAAACCTACCCGCTTGGAGCATGCGTCATTTTCCATAAGCGGGGCAAATGTCCGCTTTTGATACGCCATCGGGCGCTGGGGCGCGTGGCGCATCGCCTACGGCTTCGCCGCGTCGAACTTCTTCAGTGGATGGGCAAAGGAGCAGCAACTTCGCAGTCAAACCCAGCGTCCCGAAGGTTCTGGGCGGTGTGGATCGCTAGACGTGGCGGTCATCACGGACGCGCAGATTTTCCTTCTGATCCGTTGGGTCCGCTTTTTGCTGCTTGATTTCCATTGGGTGTAAAGATGCTTGGTCCTGATGACAGTATCACGAATGAGATACAGACCTCCGGTGCAAAACGTCACAATACAGTGATGCCCAATCTCCGACGCGGCTCACGGTGGTGACTGATCGCCTTGATGGGCTCCGCGACGCTACGATCTGTCTCTAATAAAAGCGTTTGTTAACCTTAACTATCGATTTCTCTGCCTCAATTCGCACGACGGCCCTCCTTCCTGCGGCCTAACTATGCAATTCATGAAACATTACGGTCATTGTCGTCCAAGCGGAGCGGCTGAATTTCGGTGACGACATGGAACAGAATTTAGCTGCGGAGGAGGCGGAATGAACAACCCTGACCAGACAGCAACGCTTGACGCACTGGCTGATGCTGTGGCCACGCGGATTGCCGCACGAACGTCGTTCCCCCAAACGGGCCCACTCCAACCAAGGGGAGAGCCTGACCCGGAGCTGCCACAATTTCCACCGCAAGGACTACCGGGGTATACCCCCTTGGGGCCTTTACAGGTTGGTTCGCGCGTCGGGATTGCCGGCATCGAGTACACGCAATCTATCCAGTACAACAGCGTCTCGTCGCCACGGTATGGAGACGACAACACAATACCGCTCGTTGCCTACAAAGCGCTTGTCGCACGCGTGTACCCAAATGTTCGGCACGGTCTGTTCGGCGGAGACACCCTGACCGGTCAGTATGTTACTGGCGAACTCTCGCTTTCGGTCGGCGACCGTGTCATCTACCAAACTGGGCCCACGCGTGCGTCAGGTGCGAGACTGGGCCTGACAAGCAATATCGACCGCGGCCTCTGGGATTTCGAAATTACTCTGCGCCCCACCGGACTCGGCGGCTCCCGTGAGGCGTTCATTATCAACTGCCCGCTCAATTTCTTCATCCCGGCCTATTACTGCCGCGTCGGGCGAGCCTACGTCACAGTGCGGCTCTGGCCGGTTTCCGATGATCCCACCTCATCGCGCGGCGCCGTCTCGACCCAACCCTTGCAGTTTCTCGACGTCCCCGCACCCAAAGTGTGCCTTGTGCGCGTGAACTGGACCGACAGCGCGGGCAAGGTGAATTCGCCGACCGACGGCCAGATGCTGAGCACCCTGAGCCTTGCCGAGCGGATGCTGCCGTTCCCGTATTTCGAGACCACTATCCTTGGCGTCGAGGAGACAAGCAGCGGCAATTTTTCAGCTGCTGCTACGCAACCGGGTAGATGTAACACCGCCTGGAGTGATCTGGCCACCGACCTTAGTGTCAAGGCCATATTCGCAGCTCTCTTTCAACTCGGGGACATCGTTTACGGAATGGTGCCGACGGCCGCAAATACTGGCGCTTCCAATACAGGCTGCGACGGAGGCAATGGAAGTGGCGGGTTTGTGTCAGACGGTGCGGCGTTCGCACACGAACTCGGTCATGCTTATGGTCGGAGCCATGTGGCCGTTCCGAATGATACGAGCGACGATCCGAATTATCCGAACTACGGCGGCAGCCATACGTCAATTGGCGAGGTCGGCATCGATACCGGCACCGCGCCCCCGACGCTGTTCGATCCCTCGGTTACTGGCGACATCATGTCCTACAAGAGCAAACAGTGGATCTCGCCGTACACCTATCAAAATATTCTGAACGCGCGCGAAATGCATCAGGCAGCACCCATCGATCCGCGGCGGCTGCGTTCGCTTCTGGTGATCGATTTTCGTGTGAACCGCGCGCACACTGCCGGGACTCGCGTCAAGATCAAAAAAGTTGCGCACATCAAGGCTGCAGGCTACCCTCCGCCTCGTCCGCACGCCGTTTCACCTGTGTCGATCGATCTGCTCGATTCCGACCGACAGGTGCTCGCAACGCACCAGTGCATGTATGTCGTTCCGCACGGTGGCGGCAACTGCGGTTGCGCACACGGCGCCGTGTCGCTGGACCGCGAACCATGGCTCGACTTCGCCGAAGTCATCGAGTGGCCGAGCGAGAAGGTTGCGTCCATCGCGTTCCATAATGGCGCTGGGGCCTTTCATACAGTTGACGTGGGTGAAGCGCCGCGCATCGAAATCAACGGCCCCGACCGTGAGGGCCAGACGCTCACTGTGCATGTGCGCGCAAGCCACCCGCGCGAGCATGTGTCGGTCATCGTGCTATTCAGCGCCGACGACGGCGCAACCTGGCAGCCCGTTGCATTCGACCCGCCGGAGGGACTGGTGCGCGTGGAAACAGGCCGTCTGCCGGGCGGCGAACGGTGCAGCTTCCGCGCCATCGGTACTGCCGAACTCCGATCGAGCGCGGCGGACACGACTCCATTTGATCTTCCGCGCACTCCGCGTCGGCTCTACATAACAGTCCCAACCGGGGAGTGTGGCACACCTGCCGGCCCCGTCGCCTTGGCTGCACATGTGGACACACGCGGGCTGGGACCGGTGATCCCGCAAGACATTCGTTGGGAGTCAAATCTCGATGGCGAATTGGGGACGGGCTATTCGCTCGCGCCCTACCTGAGCGAAGGCCAGCACGAACTGACTGTCACAGCGCCCGACGGTCTCGGTGGGCGGCTGGCCCAACGAGCAATTATCATCGTCGGGGGTCATTCGCCGCGTTCATGAGCTTCTCGACCTCGGCCCCGTTGAGGCCGTTGGTACGCAGCTTAGGAGATCGCTCCTAAACCCTGTTTAGACAATGATCCAGGATCACTTTCACGGTGCCGGTGAGTGCCAGCGCTGGTTGGCGGCGACCTCCCTTGCCGACGCTGACGAGGCGATCGAATAGCGCCTTTCAGCTGCGGTGCACTTTCTTTCATATTGGCACAAAGCGGACATCGCAAAGCGCTAAACTGATGTCCGCTTTTGGGGGTAAAGCGGACATGGCATGGCCCGGGCGTTTTGCCTATCGCGATCTCGGCCACGCGTAGGGTCGGTGTGGGTCGTGTTCGAAGGCTGGCAGGCACAGTTCCCGAGTAATCCTTACCACTTCTGTTTGGTTCACACGCCACGCTTCGATATCGCGAGCGATAAGCTCCGCGCTTAGAAGGCGCTCTGCGCCCCTCGGTAGCGCCTGAGTGTTGACAAACTCTATCTCTCGATCGTTCTTCTCGATCATACCGATAAGTTCTCCGAGCTGTGCCTCGATGCTCGGATAGATTGCCTTGAGTTTCGCAGCTAATTGATCGCGTATCGCTCGCGCTTCGTCATGAATTTTTCGGCGCCGGTGGTCCTCTTCCAACGCCTCAACCTCCCGCAGGCGCTCTTTAAGACGCGTTACTGCCGTCTGCCGGCGTTCATGCCTAAACCTCGCGTCCTGCATTTCCTCGCGGGCCTCGGCAACGGCGCTTGCCGTCAGTGGGGGATCAAGCGCGCGTTGACGTGCCCGCTCGGCCGCTTCGCCACCAGCTACGGCTGCGGCCTCGGTTTCCACGATCAAGGCCTTCACATCACCCGACTTCACACTATTCCGGAACGCAGCCGCGATGCGGTCATCAAGATCAATGCCTGCAAGTGCTGGGCTGCTCTCTACCTTATTCATGAACCGCCTCACCAGTGCATCCCGGAAGATCGCGTGTTCAACGCAACACCGTTTTGCGCCTGATCGCCTCGACCCGATCGGCTTCACGCGGATCGAGCACGCCGCCATAGTTGGAGAGATTGCCGCCATACGGGTTCGGTGGATTTTTGTAGGCGGAATCGCCGCGCGCGTTTCTCGCTTGGTAGGCGTCTTCCTTGGCTTGCATCAGCTTGTCGAGATCGAACTCGCCGTTCTCATCGGCCCCGTTTTCTTCATCATCATCGTCGCCATTCGGATCATATGCCGACTGGCGTTGATCATACGGCGGCACCAATGCCGAATTGGAAACCAAAGGCTCACGCCATTTGTTGTCGCCACGCTTGGCAGCTTGATCAAAGATGCGAGCCCGTTCGGCCATCGCGTCACGAAGACTGCGTGGGATATTGCCGGCATAGGCGGCGTCCTGCACAGGGCCGGGCCGGTGTGAAGCAAACCTCATGTAATTGCGCATCGTGTCGCTGATATCGACGCGGCGAGGACGGCCAGCGTGGTCGAGCATCATCATGCGAGAACTTACAGACTCACCATCAGCAACTTCACTTGTTTCAAGTTCGGGACGGTACGGATAGTGCATAATCGTGATCTCCTCAGCGGCGATACAGATCCCTGTATCTCTCAATGGATCTGTGCTGGTTGAAATTAGGATGACCCCACGGACCAAACAAACTAAGCCCGCTGCGGCTGGTGCCGTAGGCGTTAGGTTCAGGCGCCGGCGCGGGTGGTGGCGGTTCGGGCTTCGCTTCTGACTTAGCTGCTTCTTTGTTTGGTTCAGCCGGCGCTTCTTTGTTTGGTTCTGTTACCGCTGCATCGGCATCAACAACCTTAGCCTCTGCCGCAAGCGCGCTGTTATCAGCAACAGCGCCCTCGATCTGCTTTATGTGGACCGGCCATTCCTGCACTTGCGTCGTTGCCGTTGCCGACAAACGCGGCGTCTGGAAACTTGCCAACGTGGTCGCGATCTGAATCACGATGTTGCTGTAGCGCGTGAACAAAGCAGGCTCATTGTCCAGCCACGCTTCGTCGGCCAAGGCATCAAACCGGCGTAGGTTCTTTTGCAGATACTCGACACCGAGCTTCGGCTTACCGCGATTAGCCTTGGAATTGGCCGCCGCCCGCAGGAAGCCGGTTTGCTGCTTGATGCGATTGGGAATACCGGGCTTACGTCCTGCGTTTATTCGTGCACCGCCTCGCGGCATTTTGGATTCCCCTTCGGGTTGTAGCCGTCACCAGATGGCTGGTGATGCCTTGGAATCCAGCATTTAAGGGTTATGCTAGTAGCCTGCCGCTAGCCGGCTAGCAATAGCGACAATATTCAACCCCAGAAAATGCGTAAGAAAGCACTGTGCCGCAGGAACTTTTGCAATTGTCCAGAGTAGACGAGCTTATGCTTGGATAGCCTAAACGCCAGTGCCTGCAACACCCGGTTTAGCGGGTTTAGCGGCTTCAAAATAGTGCCCGGTTCAACTTGCTAGTGCTGAAATTCGTTCTCGGAAATGCTGACAAGATATCGCTTACCGCAGCAAGACCAACATCAATGATTGAAAAACAATTCAACCATTGAAAGGCAGGCTCGGCAAAGGCCCCTATTTTCATATCCGCCGGAGCAGCACTGCCCGGATCCGTTCCTTGTCGGTATCGCTACGATAGTGCTGAAGATCAATAATATTGGTGCTGCGGAACCAACGATAACCGCCATCCCAAGGCGGTGCCGACGGGTACGCACGTTTATCCTCTTCCGGCAGCACTAGCTTCTGCCAGAAAGTATTTGAACTAGATTTAGGCTCAGATAGAGCCATCTCATTACCCATCACTATTATTCAAAACACAAAGAAAGAAAGAAGAAAAAGAAAAGATAAGATAAGAATAAGACTGGCACGGGTGCCATGACATGTCCTGACAGTACCGTCAGGACAGTGCTGACAGTCACTGTCAGGATAGTGCTGACAGTTCCTACCCTCTAACTGCATCATTTTGGGTTACCGGCGCAATTAAGGTGATCACCACCGCGCAGCCGGGCTTCCGCTTAATCTTGATCAGCCCTGCCGCTTCGAGCATTGCCAGAATTTGACGCTTCAATTCGCGGTTAATCCCAAACCGCGCCAGCATGACGTTGCCGAACCGGAAGGTGTTGCTGTCGGCTCTGAACGCTTCAAATTGCAGTAAGATCCAAACCATGGCGCGCCGGGTATCGGTACATTCGGCGGCGGCTGCTGCCCATTGCAGCGGCACCTTGGCGAAGAACTCTTCTGGCCGCTTGGCTTCACGCTTCTTCGGCGCCGGAGATGTTTCCAGCGTCTCAACCACAATGCGCTTGCCGTGCGCCATGACGATGCGGGGATTGCTCATGCCACTGCCTGCACCGGCACAGCCCCGATGGCTTGCAGCACGTCCATCATGGTCGCCCACATCTGCTGCGCCATAGGACGCTTATCGCGATAGCGGGCGCCGTTCTCCAATAGCTGATCAACATCGACACCGATTTCGAGCCCGTTACAGGTGTCACGCCCGGCGCCGCGCATGATCTCCTTGGCGTGCTCGATCTTCTCCGGATCAGTCTCTTCCAGAAGGATGCCGTCGTGGATCAGCATTATTGGGATGATGCCGGCATCGCACAGTCGCATCGTCGCCAGTCGTAGCATCTCGGCGCCGCCGGCCTGCATCGGGAAATTGTAGAGGGTGCGCTGGTTGGGACTGGTGCTGAGGTGCAACGGCCAGCCGAAGACGCTTTCAATCCGGCGGTTCAGCATCGCGGCACGCACTACATCGGCATGCCATTGCCAGAACACCGGGTAGCGCCGCTTGTGCCGCTCGATGATCTCACTGGCAATTAACGGATGACGATCTAATCCCCGTGCCAGCGACGGCACGCCCATGCCGTAGTTGATGCCAAGCTGTAGCGGCTTCATGCGGTCGCGCTGTGCCCGGTTAATCTGCTTCCAATGCACCGGATCCGGGTCATCGGTGAGCCCGCACATTCGTGCCAGTGCATGATAGATATCGCCGGCGGCATAGTCGGCCAGCAATGCAGGATCGCCGGACAAGGCAGCGGCAATGCCAACCTCTTGGGTGCGCCAATCCAGATAGGCGCCGATAGAGCCCGGCGGAAACACCATGAAGGAACGCATGCCGGCATGGGCATTGTAGATGCTGTTCCTATGCGCATTGTGCCAAACGGAAATAGGCTTGGTCGGTTACGACCGTCAGTGCCAATGGGCAATTCACGCCTTATGAAGTTCAGGCTGTCACGCAGCGCATGGACAACCTCGACGCCCGGCACATACGACATCAGGCGGAAGGCATCGCCATCAAGGTCTAACTGGCCGCTAGGCAGTCGTGGCCAAGTGGTTACACCAGTCCGCACCAACCAATGCTCAAACCGTCGATAGCTGAATTTACCTTCTGGTGAAAAGATCGGATCATCACTGCCGTAGCTGGGATCAAATCGTCGGAGCAATTCGCCAATAATTGCTGCATTGTTCTCTTGGACTAGGTGCCACAGCACCATGTCGATTGGCATGCCCCGCGCTTGAATGAGGGCAATGCACTTGGCGCTGTAATTCGACCAATGCAGCACATGTGGAACGCTCGCCGGTAACAAGCCGGGACGTCCTAACAATTGCGCACGCAGGAGGCGTAGCTCCATGCGCACGTCTTCTTCGTTGTAATCTAAAACTTCTTCCGGGCTGTGGTACTCACGCCAAGTCCCGTTGCCGATCCTTTCCGCTATCGCGTCCTTGTCGATGCCCTTCCAGCCTTCAAGATCATAGGCGTCGCACGCATCGGACAGGCGCTTACGCGGCTTATTCCGCACTTCATCCGGGCTGTACGGCAGCAGGATATTGCTGGCCGCCAAGTATGCGGTGTGCAGGTCGAAAATGTGCACAGGAAATTGCCAACCCAACACCTTAAAGCAAGTCATTTCCGCCCAAGCGCTGTAGGCAACAAATAACGCGTCGGGGCCGATATCGAATGGCGGTGTCTTACCGAACTCGCCACGCCATAGACGGTGCACGTGCCGGAGGTTCTCGTCCAACACATGCGCCACCATGCAAAACACATCCGGCAAATTGCCAGCCGGTACCTCATACTCGAAATCGCAAACAACAATCGGGCTGAAATTCTTGCTCACGACATTGACTGTTTGGCACCGATCAAACGTCGCAAACTCGGATGATCTTCGGTTTCGATTTGACAGCCTTTGAACGTCGCATCGATCAACTCAGGGAGCGTTTGTGTCGGCCAGGTAGGTTCGGGAAAGGGATCCTTATCTCTGGTGAATTCAACCTTGTATCCCTCGGCACCTTCTGGTCTTCGGCTTGTTAGCCGCACCCACCGTGTCTTGGCTATCAAACAACCTTCTTTGTTGGATTTATTCCACGCATTGTTTTCTACATTCCGCCACGGGACGTAACACAGAAAAAACTTGTCGTAGGGCTTCGTCGCGAGCGCCAACCGGAAGTGCAGTATTGTGGCGCTTGGTAAATAGCGCAGAGCCAATTTCTCCGTGATTAAATGCTTCGTATCCTTTTGTCCCTTGATTGGCACATTGACGAAGCACAGTTCCACCGACCAATAACCCCCATCCTCGTTATCGTCAGGGTGCAGACGAGCAAAGTCTTTTGCTTCTGCAAGGCCGTGATGCGGCAACCCTCCGAGCAGCGTCTCGACGCCGGCCACCGTGGCGGATTGCGTGGATCTGAATTTATCGAGACTGAACCCACTCGGCTTAATAATCTGCATTGGCGGTTCGTTGTCAGGCGCCGAAGTGTCGTCAGGCAATGCAGGGTTATTCTTCACGGGCTTCATCGGGTAGCTCCTTCCTCAAATGAAAAGTTTGCGGGCTAGTGATGCTCATGGTGATCACGCTCAAAACGGCACAATGTCATCCATGTCATCCTTGAGCGACGTGGCAGGCGGTTTAGTAGCTTTGCTTTTCTGCTTGGGTGGCGGCTTCGGTGCGGTGCTGGCTTCGACAGCATCAACCGGCGGCATCGTTTCTGCCGGCGGTTGCGGCTGATCCTCAATTACTGGAAGCGGCGGCGGCTTGATCCGCAGGATCGTTGCCGGCATTTCCACAAAACCAATGATGTCGAGCAGCGGGACGTAGATCGTCTTATTGTGCGTGTTCGTGTAACTATCAACGCCCAATTCTACGAGTGGAGGTTTGCCGGCATCCTCGGGATGAGCCTCGCAATTATCGAGATAGGCATCCACCAAGGCGCCTATCGCGTCCTTGCCACCGTCACTTGCGGATGTGAACAGAAAGACTTCGTGCGTCTCTGGATCAAACAGCGGCAAGAACAGAACGAATTGCCATGGATCCTTACCCTTCTTCGGCCAAAGATCTTCATCGAGATCACCAAGCTTGTCGCGCTTTGGCACAAACCCATCGCCAATTCGACCGACGGCATAGGTCGGCTTGTTGTCCACGAATTTCTGGTGGCCGTGCATGACGTCCACCGTGACGGCGACAAGATGACGGCCGTTCATGTCAATGCCCTTCTTGCCGGCACTCCACTTGCCGTTGTTGCCGTCGAACTTGACGAGAGGGACACCAAAACCACTACGGCTGCGGGTGGACGCAGCGAAGCGACGAAGCGCTTCGAATTCGGAATTACTCATTTTCCGTCTCCTCTATTCGTTTGAATTCGCCGGCTGCACATCGACAGCCCGAAGCGGCGCCACAGGACTTTCAACAGGGCACGAAGAACAGGAATGGAGCTTGGCGGGGTACGCAGCGTCACCAGATAAACCGGATCCGGCGGTGTGGTCGGAATTGGCGACGTTTGTCTATTTGCGTCTGAGGGCTTAGAAGGCACGATCTGCTCGCCAGCAGAAACTAACTTCGGGGGTCCTCGCCGCGCCACGGTTTGGGGCCCCTCTCGCTCTGCTGCGGATCTCACGGATCATGAAGCTCCGTGGTATCCGTATCCGGCGGCGGTCCATATCTGGCTTGATGTGAAGGCGCCTTGCGCGTCGGCGTTATCGAAGCAGATTTATTCGAAGTATTATTGTTGAGGTCGACGGGCGGATCCGGCTCGACGGGGCCATCAGCAACCGGCCTGTTGAGATACCAATCAGCGACTGCATCCTCTTCCCAAGTGACGATCCGATCAGAAATACGTCGTCCCGGTGGAAAACCGCACCGCTTGATGAGAACCCGCAACTGGTTTCTGGAAGTGACGTAGCCGCGCTCCTTCAGATTTTTGAAACGCAGCAGCTTTTTCAGCATGCTGTAGCCCTCCACGGCGGGCTAGCGAGAATTTACGCACGGGCTAGCGTAAATTTACGCAAGCGTCTGATATTGCTAGGCTTTTAACGCTTTAGCCTACCATGGAACAGAAGGTGAAACCAGTGGAACTGCGGTTAAATTGGCCTTAGGCGGTACCTGGCTTGAACCGCACCACCTTGCCGCCGGGTTTGCCGTGAACGATGTCGTCGATTAACGCGGCCATCAGGTTGAGCCCGTGGGATTTTTCCTCGAAATACGAATATCGATCGTAAATTCCTTCCGGGCCCTTGATGGCGTGGCCCAAAATGAGCTCCGCCACACGCACATCGATTCCCGCACGTTGGGCAAGACTCCGATGCGATCTCCGGCAGTCATGTAAAACCCAACCGTGCACGTTGGCCTCGCGATCCAGCACGGCCTTGGGTTTAGTGTGCCCACCTAGGGCATTGACGCCGCGCGCAGCGGCAAAGACGTAATCGTTTAATTTTGGCAGCCGCTGGACAATATCCAAAACCATTTTTGGCAGCCTAGCCCGGCCGACATCGCCTTTTTGGCGCTTGCTGATGCGTGGAATCGTTAGGATTCCATCAGGCGAAATGTCCTGCCACTTTATCGCTAGTGTGATCGCCTTGCGTTGCCCCAGGACTAGCAACGTCATAACCAGTGCGCCAAACGTGCCCATGGTTTGGGCCACGGGCCAGATCTTCCGAATTTCGTCGTCGGTAAGAATGCGGTCCCTTGCCTTGGCGGTGTAGCGCTTCTTGGCACGACGCAGCAGCGGCGGGGTGTAACTGTCATTGCGTTCGGCATGAAAATCCATGATCGAGTGGATAATTGAGTACGCCCGATCCGCCAGGCGCGGCCCGGCATGGTCTTCGAGATAGTCCTGCCAATCGGCAACCTCGCTGCGCTTGATATCGACCAGGGGCCGGTCACCCAGATGCGGTACGAGGTGCATTTCGATGATGCGCTCGGTTTGCTTGGCCCAGAGGTGTTCGTCGCCTTTCTTTCGGACAACACGGGCAACCCAGCGCGCCGCCACGTCGGCAAGCGAATCCGGCTTAACCGGCAGCGGTTCTGTCGCCGGCAACCCGGCTTTGATCCTCTTGATCGCCTCACGCGCCAATTCCCGGCTTTGCTCGATTGTTATTTCGGTTGCCAAGCCGGTCTTATGCCAAACCATGCGGCCATACTGGTCACGCGGGGTGGCGTAATAGACGACCGGCCCCTTCACCGGCACGCGAAGGGTATGGTTGGGCATTTCAGGGTCGCTGTAGGAATAGCGGTGCTTCTTCCGGGGCAGATCCTTGGCCTGCTTGTCGGTCAGGCGCTCACGGCGGCGGCGTTGCTGGCGTTGCGGTTCGGTTAGCTCAGCCATGTGCTATCGTCCTTTATGGGTTCGCCGGCGCCTGTATTCCGGGCGCCGAAGCTTGCCTTGGGCTAGCGAGGGGCTATCAACGGGGCCTGTAGTGAAGAAAGTGGAAGCTTGGTGAATTACGGTTAATTTAGTCAGTATTTATGCTGGTTTCCAGTGCTTACCGAGAAACTATTTAACCGTAATTCGCCTAGCTTCACCACCCCGGCTAGGCTGAACCAGCCCGAGCGGAGGACGCGAATGGCTCGCATCGAACAGGTGGAAAGAGACAAGCTCACGGCGCGTCAGCAAGCGCTCTACGACGACATCATGCGCACGCGGCCACGCGGCAAACTCAGCGGTCCGTTTTCAGTCTGGATTCAGCGCCCTGACATCG
>Ga0306920_100011010_pt1 | contig 12168 bp, 14 predicted proteins | sample flu12Cox44000170_FD_204666 | JGI IMG/M metagenome (GOLD analysis project Ga0306920, IMG submission 204666) | Lab enrichment of tropical soil microbial communities from Luquillo Experimental Forest, Puerto Rico - flux4day.12C.oxic.44.000.170 (v2)... | ecosystem: Environmental > Terrestrial >...
ACGGAGGGACACGGCCCCGCTCGACCCATTGCGGTCGTTTGAGGTCCTTGACGGTACTCGGCATGGCCGATACGGAGGTTGCGTTGCCGGAGACGTGGCCGAGTGGCTGAAGGCGGCGGTTTGCTAAACCACATAGGCCCCGTGTTTTCTTTATTTGTTCTCAAAGCTTTGCCCTCATTTCAGCGATCCACTGTGCCGGTTTTTGTGCCGGTCTCTGCTAACAAGGGGTAGCGCACTAAACCGATTTTGTGCCGTCGGCTCAGCGGCAGCGTGCTCCAACGGTACCGGCCAAGCATCAATTCAAACCAGCGGACTTTTGGATCGTTGCGGCGGTCCTCCAAAAACCGGCGTTTTCTTGCCCCCCGCAATCGTCTCCAAGTGTTCGAGGGGAAGCAGGAAGCATCGAATGACGTGCGCACCATCAACTACAATCGCAGCGTAAGGGCTAAGTCCGAATGACTTACAGGGCACGCGAGCTTTCTCAAACTTGTGCAAACTAACGGACCTCTTTTCTGTCCCGGCATAACGAGATCGGCCTTGCACTGAAACGCCCATTCGTTGTGATCCGTCCTTTGTGCATGCGATGAGATCAATGCCTGTGTGATCAACGCAAGCGCATTCATATCCAACTTTGGACAACCAATAGAGAACGAGCGCCTCCGCGAAGTCACCTGTAATCTTGCTGTGACGGCTGCTCTTTTCCATCGTGGGTAACCTCGATCAACCATCCGGCGCGCAACGTCGTTTTCGCTTCATCCGTCGTCATGCCACACGCTCCCGGCCGACCATCGCCGCTTGCTGTTCCTCGAACGTGAGATAGCCGCAGCGCAGATAGCCCTCGGTCACCTTGACGCTGGTATGTCCGAGCCGGTGCTGTAGCTCGTAGATCGAGCGCCCGGCTTTGAGCCAATGCACGGCATGCCAGTGGCGTAGGTCGTGGAACCGGAATGGACGAAAGTCGACGCCGTGCTTGCGCGCCCACTTCGTGGCGCGATTGACGATGGCGGCAAACTGACTGGAAAAGTTTTTGTAACTTTTGCCCGCGGAATGCCAGAACAAAAACGGCGAGCCAACGTACGCGGGCAGGGCGCGCAACAGCTCGTAGCCCTCGAACGGATCGAGCGCGACCGTGCGGCGCTTGTCGCGCTTGCCCGTGACGGTCAATTGCCGCCGGTCGTGGTCGACATCATCGCGCCGCGCCCGCAATAGCTTGTCCTGGCGAGCGCCCGTCGCCATGGCGGCGCGGATCAAATCCTTGACCATGCCGGGCGCGCGCTCGATCACCAGCGCGATGTCTTCGTTCCGCGGCAGCATGATCGGGTTGCGCCGTTCCTCGATCCTCCGCATGCGGGCGAGTACCGGGTTATTTTCGAGCCATCCCTGATCGACGGCGAAGTTGATCACGCTCGACACCGCGACCAGATCGCGCTTGATGGTGGCATTGCTGACGCCGTCAGCAGCACGAGCGCGGATGATGTCGGCGATCGCGCGGCTGCTGATGTCGGAGAGCGTCTACCGTCGAGAAAGTCGCGCAGCTGATCGAGCGAACAGGCATAGCGCTCGACTGTCTTTGGCCGCGCCCGGCGCTCGATCCATTTGCTCCAGCCTTCCATCGCCTCGACGAAAGTGCGCGGCGAACCGCCATGATAAGCGTCGCCGATCAGCCGCTGCCGCGTTGCTTCGTATGTCGACCGCGCAATCGTCGGGTCACCTGTGTGAAGCGACCAGCGGATGTCCCGGCCGCGAATCTGAGCCCGGCCCCAAAGGGTTTTGCCGCGCCAAAAACATCCACGGGGCGCTTTGCGCTGTGCCATGTCTGCCGTTCCTTGTCTCTCACGAAGCGCCGCAATTTTTCGAGATCGAATGTCCAGCGACGGCCGAGCTTGGCCGCGCCCACGATCTGGCCGCGCGCTGCAAGATGCTGAATCGTCCGGGGAAGAAGTCCGAGAATTGCTGCTGCTTGGTCGATTGAGCCGCGCTCGACGCGGAGGCTGCGCGGCTTGCGCGGCACGCGCGGGGCAACTGGCACGCTCTTACCGTGGGTCTCGCCGAGAAGCGCGAGGCCGCGGCGGTAGGCCCGCAGGCACTCGGGGCAATTCTCCTCGCAACAGAACCCGGCGAGGCCCTTGGGCAGGCGCTCGATCCGTTGCGGATTTGCTGATATGGAGGTTTGGGTCATGCGCGCCGGCTCCAACGGCGTTGCATCGATCAAGCCCCGGCCGCGGTCGAACCCTGCGGCTCGGGGCGCTCATCATCCCCCAACTGCCGGGCGCTTTACAAGCGCGTCCAGAAGATCGACCCGCTTCGTCAAACCGCGACAGCCCGTTTGCGCGCGGTCAATGTCGTTCGCACGCCGAGCCGAAACGGCGCGGAAGGTCTTCGCTCAATCGTCATGTGGGTCAAGCGGTAGTGCTCCTCGCAGTACGCCCCCCTGGCGATCGGAGCGCAGCAAAACCGGAACGCGGGGCGCGCCGGATCACCGATCGGATAGCGACACTCGCCTGCAGCGAGCTCGCGTACCTGCGCGGCGGTCCCGACGGAGGGGGCCTCGGTGGCGGCCAAGGCGGACAGCTCTGGCGCTGGCTCGATGGGAACGGACATAGAGGTGGCGGCTGCCTTAGCGGGTTCTGGCGCTGGCGCGAGGCGGAGGGAGGCGGGCGAGGCGCTGCCGTTAGCCCGGACGGGGGCAGGGGCGGCAGCCTCGGCCTGGTCGATCGAAATCACTCCTGCGACCAAAAGGTTGAGCACGAGGCCGACCGTGTGGGGCACCGAGCGGTCACCGTGGCGCAGCCGACGGATGTGCCGAGGGCTCATATTGAGCAGTTTCGCAATACGGAGCTGCGAGAAGTTGAGCACGTCGAGCGTGCGCGCAAATTCAGTCGCGGCCGCGGCGTGCCGATGTCGCCGCCTGAGGTCTTCCCGGAAGTGGGGCGGCAGTCCCTTCCGTCCTGGATCGTCCGATTCGACGAGCAGCGTCATCGTAATGTAACCTGATCGTCTCGATCTCAGATCAGGTCGCATCGAACCTACGATGTGATTATAAACGAAACCGCGGCGCTGGGAGCGCCGCGGTTCGTTAGAAAACGACCGGCGCCAAACGGGGCGACGGAGAAGCTGAGAAGTCCGACACAACTCTCTTAGCTCTTCGGTGCGTTCCTGCCAAGCCCGGCCGTCGGCTTGGAGGTGCGCATGCCTAAACGTCGCCGGCCAGGTCCGTGCTGGCGGTCGTTCGTTAAGTCGCTTGCCTGGATCCGCCAAAGTCGTCCTGGCGCCACCGATGAGTGGGCCTGGAAAGAGCTGCAGCCAGAGCTGCTCAAAGCCGTCGTGGGCGGGTTCGAGGGCGACGTGCCCATCGACAAGTTTCGCTACCCCCTATTTGGCAGGATGGACGACTTAGTTACCTTAATTCGAAACGGGTGGTTAAACTTGGAAGACGTCCAGTGGCCGAAGGTCGAGTGTAATCTGAAGTGGCTCGAGCAAAGATGGCCGCATGAGACGGACGTGCCGGTAGCCGCGGAGACTGTGGAATCGCCGCCGCAAGCCGAGCGGCCGCCTGCACCCGTGGCGCCTGCCCCTCCCGCAGCCAAGAACGTGTCCGAGGCCGCGCTGGAGAGGTGCATCCGAGCGATGGAGAAGGAGTGCGCCGAGCAGCAACGCCTCCCGCCCACCGAGAAAGAACTGCACGAAGAGGTGGAGCACCGTCTCGAGACCGAGGTTCCGCGCGACCGCGTCCGGGATGCTCGCGACAGAGTCGCGCCAAATTTCAGGCGGCCAGTAGGTAAGCCGCGTAAGAACGCGCAATAAAATATTCGCGGCTAATTCGCGGACGAAATTCGCGGCTATTTTTCGCGCCGCGATTTCGCGATTAATGCCAACCGGTCGCGGATGTTCTAGATCGTCGGAAGTCGCCCCGGAGGCTTCCCTCGATGGACGCCGCTATCACCGAACACGAGCTAGACGAGCACCACGCGGGTGATCTTCTCGTCGGCGCGGGTCCCATCGAGGTCTTCCTCAAGACCCTCGGCGTGCCCAATCCAGACGCTTACTACTTTCGCCGATCCGGCAAATGGCCGATCGGGAAATGCGGCGCCAACCTGATCGCAAGCAAGCGCCGCCTCATCCGTCATGCGAGCGAGATCACGCGCGGCTCCACTGCCGCCTGAACGGCCCGCCTCGGCGCGCCGTCGCGGCGCCGGGACGGTCATTGCACAGCGACACGGGCGGTGTGCTTGGCGCCCGACGCACCCCCAAGCACGCGCGACCCCCCGGCGCCTGTGAAACGCCGGGAGCCGCAAATCTCAGCCGTGCAGATGAAGGAGTGACTAAAGTGCATGGGGTTATAACGAAACGCCGCTCGCGGCGTCAACAACGACGGCGGCACCGCTCGTCCCGCCGATATTTCGACCATGGTCAACGTCTCGCCGCGCTGCGGGCGCTGACCGCCGCCTCGCTCCGCCTCAACGGCGCGTTCTCGTCCCTGGCGCAGGCAGCCGCGGCTTGTGGCTCCGGTGTCGTCTACGTCAGGGCCGCCGTCGCCATCCTCCGCAGCGAGGACGCCTCGGTCCGCGATGAGGTTCTGACCGGACAGCTGCCGCTGCTTGCGGCCGCAGCGTTGGTCGAGAAGCGAGCGGCGATCGTTGCTGCTTACCGTCAGGCAACAGCCGCTGATCGGATCGCATTCGCGAAGGCGATCGGGCCTACGGTCCTGTTCGACAACGACTTGGTTCCGGCGATGTGAACTTGGGGCGCGCTTCGCAAGGAGCGCGCTCGTTTTCGTGGTCGGCTTTGAACTTCTACGGAATGACCCCAATGCCAAAGCGTCGCCAGCACCTCGAACAGCGGTTGCAGAAAGCCGTGCTCGAGCATCTCGCCTGGCGCGGCGTGCATGGGCTGTTTGCGTTCCACTACCCGGCCGGTGGCTGGCGCTCTCCCGTCGAGGCCGCGATCTTCAAATCGCTCGGGGTCGTGGCAGGCATTCCAGACATTCTCATCATCTACGACGGTCACTGCTTTGCGCTGGAACTGAAGACCGCGCGCGGTCGCCTCACCCCAACTCAGGCCGAGACCCAGACCAAGATGCGCGCCGCCGGCGCAACGGTTGCGACCGCGGTCGAGCTCGATGCCGCGCTCGAACAGCTCGAGCAATGGGGGCTGGTGCGTTCCAACGTTGCGATATGGAAGGCGTCAAGTCTCCTCGCATCGCATGGAGCGCGTTCATGAACGCGCCGCTCCTCAAACCGGTGCATTCACCATTCGGCGGCAGCGTCGCGGCGCGCGTCCTGCGCTGCTCAGGGTCCGTCGCCCTCACCGAGAAGGTACCCGCATATCTGCGCAAAGTTTCAGCCTACGCCGAACGCGGCACCGCGCTCCACGCGGCCATGGCGCTTCTGATCGACGGCGCGCGCTCCCTCGGTGACCTCGTCGGTGAGATTATCGACGGCTACGCGATCACGCGCGACGATGTCGAGAACACCCTGCGGCCGGTTTACGCCTATGTCGATGCGCTGCTCGACGCGCCTGGTGCTGAGTTTTATCTCGAGCAGCGCGTTACCTTTCCGACCATCGCCGACACCTACGGTACCGCCGACCTGCTCGTGCGCATCGGCGCCACTTTGTACGTCATCGACTTCAAGTTTGGCGCCGGTGTGCGTGTCCTCGCGCTTCACCCAGACGGCGACGAGGACGTCCTCAACGCGCAGCTCGCGTTCTATGCCGCGGCCGCGCGCCACTCACTGCCGAAATTCTTCGCCGGCGTCGACGAGATCGTGTTGACGATCCTGCAGCCACAGTCGATTGAACCGGATACCGCGATGGTGTCGTCCGTCGCGGTCACGCATGCTGAGCTCGACACGTTTGTTGAAGTTTATCGCGCGGCCTGTGCAGAGGCGCTCTCGCCTACGCCTCGCCTGGAGCGTGGCGCCTGGTGCCGCTTCTGCGCGGCAAAACCACTCTGCCCATTGCACGCCGGTCCACTCCTCGATCTCGCTCAGCTCGTGGTGCCGACGCCACCAGCCGCGCCGGCTGACAAGACCGCCTATTTGCAGGCGCTTGCCGCCGGCCTGGACCTCGTGGACGCGATCAAGGACGTCCGCACGGCGCTACATGACCAGGCCAAACGCGCGCTCGAGAATGGCGATCAGGTCCCTGGCTACGCGCTCTCGGCCGGCCGCGCCGAGCGGCATTGGCGCGACGAAAGCGCTGCATACGACGCGCTGATCGGCCTCGGCCTGGTGCGCGGCGACGTCATCGCCGAGACGATGCGCTCGCCGAAGCAAGTGGAGCTGCGCGCAAAGGCGCGTGGCGTGAAGGTTCCAACCGAGTTGATCGATTCACATCGCTCCGGCGTCTCGCTGGTGCGGTGTGAAAACGCACGCGCTCCGGTGCCCGGACGGAGCGAGCTCGTGCGGTCCTTCTCCGCGGCACTCGAAGCCTTCCAAGGAGGGAGGCAACCATGAGCAACGATCACGATCCCGCCAACGACAATGGCGAGCACGAAAAGTCCGAGAGCAAACAGATTGCTCCCGCGCCAGCAGGAGGCGCGCTTACCTCCTTGGCGGCGCTCCAAACAGCGCTCGCCGGCGTCAATACAGCCGCCATCATCGGCCGCACGGGTCTGCCGATGATGCTGTTCAAGCGAGAAGGCAGCGGCACTTGGGGATACGGGCAGAAGCGCAACGTCCCCGAGGCAGGCAGCAAATGGGCCGTCAATCTGTGGACGCTCAAGTACGGCTTCATCTGCTTCAACGACGCCAACAAGGTGGTCGATGAGCACCTCGTTCCTGTCAATCAGCCGAAACCTGTGATCACGGAGCTCCCCGATATGGGCTTCCCGTGGCAGGAGGAGTGGGCCGTCAACATGAAATGCCTCGACGGTGCTGACGCGGGCGTCGAGGTAGTCTTCAAGGCGACAACTGACGGCGGCATTAAAGCCATCGTCCTAATGGTTGATCTAGTGCGTGACCGGATCAACAGCGGTCAGCATGACGGCAAGATCGTGCCGATCGTGCTGCTCGAAAAAGACTCCTACCAGCATAGTCAGCACGGGAAAGTTTGGTTTCCCGTGCTGAACACCGTCGATTGGATGCCATTGGGTGGTCCGGCGCCGGCGCCTGCACCGGCGTCGCCACCGCCCACCGAGCAACCACGTCGTCGGCGCGTTGCCTAGCGCCGATGCGCACCTAACAAGCGAGACCGACCTGCAGGCGGTCTCGCCTGACCTTTCAAAAAGCGGCCCGATGTTCAACGATCTCATTTGGCTGGATTTCGAGTCGGCCAGCGCGCTCGACTTAAAGGCCGTTGGAACTCTCCGCTACGCTACCGATGCCTCGACGCGCGCGATCGTATTAGCCTACGCCATCGGCGACGCCCCGGCGCGCACCTGGCACGCCGACGGCGCAATCCTCGATTGGGACAGCGCGCCAGACGATCTCCGCGCCGCCTTCGATCGGGGCGCGATCATTGCCGCCTGGAACGCGGCCTTTGACAGCGCAATCTGGAACTACGCAACGCTTGGATTTCCTTTCCTCGCGCCGGAGCGCGTCATCGATGTGATGATCCAGGCCGGCATCTCCAATTTACCAACCGATCTCGAAAGCGCCTCGCGCGCGCTCGGCGGCGCGGGCAAGCAGAAGGACGGAAAAACGCTCATCCGGCTATTCAGCGTCACCGGCGCGGCGCCCAGCGCGCATCCCGCGGAATGGGAGCGCTATCTCGCCTATGCGCGCCGAGACGTCGAGACAATGCGCGACGTCTACCGTCGGACGCGGCCCCTACCGCTCGAGGAGTGGCGGCAATACCAGGCATTCGAGCACATTAACCGGCGCGGGGTGATGGTCGACGTGCCGTTCATCACCCGCGCCGCCGCCCTTGCGGCCGAAGATGGCAGCGCCATTGGCCGCCGGCTGGTCGAGCTGACCGACGGAGCTGTTACCCGGGTCACACAGGCGAAACGGATTGCAACATGGATGCACGACCAGCTCACCGACGCGGAGATGCGCGAGGTGCTGATGGTCGGCGTCCCAGATGATGACGATGACGATGATGACCGGGCCGAGCTCAGCCTGACACGTGATCGTGTCGGGCGCGTTCTCGCCATGCTCGAGACAAAGCACGCCAACGGCGGTCTCTCGACTGATGAGACAAAGGCCCGCGAAGCTGCGACGCTGCGTCTTTACGGTGCCGGCGCCGCACCAAATAAGTTCGCGCGCCTGGTGGCGCAGCAGGTCAACGGCATGCTGTGCGATCAATATCGTTTCGCCGGCGCCGGACAAACCGGTCGCGCCTCCAGTCGGGGGGCGCAGATTCAAAATCTCACTCGCGACGTCCTCGGCGAGGATGGGGCTGCAGAAGCCCCGCTCGTTGATGCCATCGCCGACGGCTGCAGCTACGCCGATCTTGTCGCGGCAAACCCTGTCGACATACCGGCGACGCGCAAGCTTGCCCTTATTGTACGTCCCGCTCTCGTGGCGGCGCCGGGGAAAGTGTTCGTTTGGAGCGACTGGAGCGCAATCGAGGCGCGGGTCACGCCCTGGCTCGCCGCTTCGCCTGATGCCGAGCGGGTGCTCGACATTTTCCGCGCCAACGATGCCGACCCGACGCGGCCGGACATCTACACTATCGCCGCTGCCGACATCCTGCACAAAAATCTGCAGCTGATAACAAAGACCGAGCGCGCCATCGGCAAGGTGGCCGTTTTGGCACTTGGCTTCGGCGGTTCGATCCGCGCGCTCAAGAGTATGGCGCTGAACTTCCGCATTCACCTCGATGACGCCGAGGCGCGTCGTATCGTCGACGCTTGGCGCGAAGCCAATCCTTGGGGGCGCGAATTTTGGGGCGTGCACCGCGACGGCGAGAGCTTCGGGCTGTGGGGTGCGGCGCTGAGCGCCTGGGAGATCCCCGGTCAGATTACCACGGCAGGTCGGATCGCCTTCGTCTACCGTGAGGACTACCTCGGCGGCACATTGTTCATGGCGCTCCCGTCAGGGCGCCTGCTGACATACCCGCGGCCGAAGTGGCGCAACGTCGACGTTCTCGACCGCGGCGGCAAGCCGACTGGCGAGAAGCACACCGAGCTGTCGTTCCGGCGCGCCCGCGGGCGCGTGAAGCTCTGGCACGGAACCTTCGCGGAGAACCAGGCGGTTGCCGCCGATCTGCTGCGCGCAACAGCAACCCGAATCGAGACGAACCCGGCACTTGCGTTCATGCCAATCCGCATGACGACGCACGACGAGATCGTCGTCGAGGTCGACGAGGCGCGCGCCGAGGAGGCAAAGGCGCTCCTGCGCCGCGAGATGCTGACCCTGCCGGACTGGGCGGAGGGTCTGCCGCTGCAGTCGGAAGAGAGCGTCTGCGCCTGGTACACCAAATCAAAGGCGGCGCTGCGATGAACGCGCCTTTCCTTTCCCGCGTCCTGCGCAGCTATCAACAGCGTGCTGCGACGTTCCTCTACGAGCGCGACGCCGCCGTTCTCGTCGCGCCGCTCGGTGCTGGCAAGGGCGCCGCCGCGCTCACGGCGCTCGCCGAGCTGATCCGCGACGGGCACCGCCGGCACGCCCTCGTCATCGCCCCGAAGCTCGTCGCCACCACCGTGTGGCCCCTGGAAGTCGCCTCCTGGCCACACCTGGCGCATCTGAAGATCGCCGTGCTCGACGGCAGCCCTGAGCGCCGGCGGAAGCTGCTGCGCACCGCGGCTGCGCGCGAGGTGACGGTGATCGGGATCGATCTCGCGCCCTGGCTCGTCGCCGAGCTTGCTGCGGTTGCCGACGATCAGGCGCTCTTCGACCTGCTGGTCATCGACGAGACGTCGCGCCTCAAAGACCCGAGTGGCAAGCGCGCCCGCGCCCTGTTGAAGAGCGCCGGGCGCTTTCGGACGCGCTGGGGCCTGACCGGTACCCCGCGACCAAATTCGAGCCAGGACCTGTTCATGCCGGCGGCCATCATCACCGACGGTGCGCTCTGGGGCCGCGCCTTCGTGCCCTGGCAGCGGCGGCATTTCCGGCCGCGCGATCCATTTGGGCGCGAATGGGCGGCCCTGCCGGGAGCGGAGGAGCAGATCGCCGCCGACTTCGGCACCATCGCGATGACGGTCGCCGCCGCGGATATGCCCGACCTGCCGCCGCTCAACGTCGTGGTCACGCCGCTCAAGCTGCCGGACGCCGTCATGGCGACCTACCGGAAGATGGCGCGGGAGCTGCTTGCCACGATCGAAGGGCGCTCGATCGAGGCTGCCTCGTCGCTGATCGCGACCGGCAAGCTGGCGCAGCTGGCGAACGGCTTTCTCTACGGCGACGCGGGCGCCGACGATCCGGTTCACGTCCATGACCTGAAGATCGACTGGCTGCGCGAGCTGGTCGAGGGCCTCGACGGCGAGCCGCTCCTCATCGCCTACGAGTTCGTCGAGGACCTGCGGACCATCCGGCGGGCCTTTGGTGAAGTACCGGCGCTCGGCGGGGAAACGCCGGCGCGCGAGGCAGCGCAGCTCATCACGGCCTGGAATGCGGGAACGCTGCCGCTGCTCGCCTTGCATCCGGCTGCAGCCGGCCACGGGCTCAACCTGCAGCACGGCGGGGCGCGCATGGCGTGGTTATCGCCGAGCTGGTCGGCCGAGCTCACCCAGCAGGCGATCGCGCGGATCTACCGGCCGGGGCAGACCCGGCACGTGACCATTCACGTCTGCGTCGCCGCCGGCACCGTGGACGAGATGAAGCGCAACCGGGTGCTTGGCAAGATGAGCGCCCAGGAGGCGTTCCGGCGGCATCTGGAGCAGATCTGATGCACGCGCGCACCACATTCCGTTTGGCGATGTTGGCGAATAGCTTCCAGCCGCTGCTCAACGATTGCAAGCGATCAATCGAGACGGGCTGGCCGACGCGGGTCGTCGACGAGGCCGAAGTGTTGTCGTGGGACCGCAGCGCGCTGGCCTCGACGGGCCTGAAGCTCGACGGCGATCTGGCGGTGATTGACGTCGACGTGAGCGAGGCGGCCCTCGTCGCCGCCTTGGCAGGCGCGCTCGATGCGCGGTTCCCCGAGCTGTTCAGGCGCGGCCTCGTGCGGCACGCCGGTGGGCCCAAGGAGGCGTGGATTGCGCGCGTCGACGCGCCGTTCCGGCGGCTCGCCTCGCGGCGCTGGTATCGCGGCAGCGACCCGGACGACCCCGCGGTGCGCAAGCATATGGTCGAGTGCTTCGGCTCGCTCGGGACGCGGCAGTTCGCGATCGACGGGCCGCACTCCCGCGACCGCAGCGGCGAGGTGAGCAGCGTCTACCAGTTCGCCGGGGGCGCCTCGCCGGCGACGACGCCGCGGGCGTCCCTGCCGGTGCTGCCGAAGGCGGCCTATGCGGCGGCTTGCGACCTGTTCGACGGGATCGCCGCCGCCGCGGGGCTCACCGCTGTGAAAGAAGCGCGCGCCCGGGGTGAGAGCGCGGCCATGTGCTTCGAGCTCACCGCCGACATGGTGGTCGAGACGCGCGAGCTTGGCACGATGACGGTTGCCGAGCTCGAGCGCCTGATGCGAGCGCGGCAGGCGCGGGAGGCGTCGACAGTGCGCTGTTCAGGCAGCTTTCACGATCGGACGCGGGTGCGGACCGACTCGCATCTCATCAACTGGGGCCGCTATGGCCTCGGCATCTACGACACCATGACGGAGACGACCTGGCACCGACGCGAGCGGGCGCCATCCGCGCGATTCGAATTTTTGGGTCAACTACAAGCAAGGAACCCGTTCCCATGAACGAACACAGCACTCCTGCGGCAAACCACAATACGTTCGATGGCGAGGCCATCAGCCGAGCCGACCGAGAATTTCTGAAGAGCCTCAGCGATCATCCGTTGGCGCGACATCCGCTCTACAGCGTGCCACCGCCGCTGCGGCCCAATTACGAAGGATGCACCACGATTGCCGACAGACAGGCGGCGCAGGAAGCGTGCTTTCCGGCCGCGCTCGATTGGCTGCTGGTCAATTACGCCTATTACACGGGCGCTTTCATAGGTAAAGGCGGCATCATCTCGCTGGTCGATGGCGAAATATGTACGATCGGGAGCTTGCGCGGCTTCATGCAACTCTACGCGATCGTGGAAGAAGGCCCGAGGGGTGGGCTCAAGAAGACATCCGTCGTCGACGTCTGGATGAGTCATCCATTGCGAGCGCACATTGACGCCGTCCAAACCCGGC
>Ga0306920_100011012_pt1 | contig 12168 bp, 9 predicted proteins | sample flu12Cox44000170_FD_204666 | JGI IMG/M metagenome (GOLD analysis project Ga0306920, IMG submission 204666) | Lab enrichment of tropical soil microbial communities from Luquillo Experimental Forest, Puerto Rico - flux4day.12C.oxic.44.000.170 (v2)... | ecosystem: Environmental > Terrestrial >...
GCTCGTTGCCGAGACCCCCACGATCAGGTGGGGTGCCAGGGAGGGAAACTCATAAGCCGAAAAGAGAAGGACGGCACCGCACAAGAAAAAGCTGTAGACTCTGCGGTGTGGGTTCGCCCCGCTGACCCAGGCATTTGGCCTGGGGTATGAAGGGCGGCCCGTTCGAGGCTGCAAATGCCCTAATGATGGGGGTCACGGGAACTCTCCAAGCCCTCTCCCCAGGGGTCTCAGGGGAAGGGCTTGGAATCAAGAACCCTACGCGGCAAGATGATAGCCCAGAAAATTTGCGGGAAATAGTTCGAACGGCGCTAATGCCGCCCTGCAGGGCGGCTCTACTTGAGCCCGGCCGTCCAATTCGTCACCAGCGTAAGCGGCTCAGGGGCGCCTCCTTGTTGCGCGATGTTGACCAGGAAGCGTTGCCCGTCCGGCGCCACTGTGTAAGCGCCGCGGAACGGCTCACGGCTTATTAAAGTCATCTGAAAAAGTTGGTGCGGTATGCCGACCTCGACCGAAGAGCCCTTGTGCTTCACGCTCGCTTCCATCAACTTTCCCCCAGGCGCCAAATAGAACAGGCTGCCGCCGTCTCGCTTCCAGGTGGGCTGAACGCCGCCGCCCTGCGACACCTGCCAATTCCCGCTCCCGCCGGGAAACGGCGCGAGATAGACTTCAAAGCCCCCGGTTTCGTCGGATTGGTAAGCGACGCAACGACCATCGGGAGAGAACATCGCGGACAGCTCGTTGAACTCCGTTTGAAGATAGGGAAAGGGCTTGCGGTCGCCAAAGAGGGGCATTGACCCAAATATCGTACTTGGTCTTTCCCTTCGAATCGATAGAGTCGAGCACGATGAACCGGCCGTCGCGAGACAGTCCTACGGCCACTTGTCTGTGTTCGACTCGTAGAGCAATTCTTCACTGGCCGCGCCCGAAGCGTTCTTGACGTAAAGGTCGTAGCGGACCTTCCGGTTGGAACCAAAGACGACGCGGCCACTGTCGGGAGACCAAACAGCATCTTCATCGTCTGCCGGCTCGAAGGTAAAGCGCGTCCGCACCCCCCGGGGGAGGTCCATGATCCAGATATTCAGGCTCTTCGATTGCGGCTCCCGCATCACATAGGCTAGCTGCGCTCCGTCCGGAGAGAACCGGGGGGAGTATTGGTCCCCCGGCTCACCCACTGTCCCCACCTTGTTTCCCTGCCCGTCAAACCAGAAAAACTGTCCGATGCTCCCCTGCCCCGTTTGGAAGGCCAACAGGCCTGTCCGAGAGACTGTGAAGAGCCCTAGCCGGAACGTAAGCGGTGACGAGACGTGCTCGGCAAGGACAAAGGCATCTCCCTTCAGCTCCAGGCTCCCGGCGTCCAACAGCTGGGCCATCAGGGTCTCGCCTCGAAGATAAAGCAGGTAGCCGGGCGGGGCCCTGTAAAGTGCAGTGCGGGGCGGCGCGTAGAGGGCGTTCGAGTCCGCCTGCATGAGGAACGTCGCTTCGGTAGAGCCAAGCGCCCCGATGAGGATCCCCGTTTTTGGCCTCATCGCTCGCGTACACGTTTCCGCCCCAGAAGAGAAAGTGCCGCCCGTCTGGCAGGAACGTTGGCTAACGGTGGCTGTTGTACACCTGGGATTGGCCAAGATGTGTGACCTGAACCGGCACTCCGCCGGCGGCAGGTACGCGTGATAGCCCGCCAACCCGATCGGCAGCAAGGACGATGACATCGCGCTCGTTCCACGCTCCACCGCGTCCGCGGGGAGCGTCGCATATCGTCTGGGCGGCGCCGCCCGTAGCCTCGATCCTCTTGAGCTTCCCACCCGCGAAGAACCCGATTGTGCGGCTGTCCAGGGACCAAAAAGGATAACTCGCATCCCCTGTCCCTTCGAGCCGCTGAGCTGAGAGCGAATCGAGAGGGCGCACCCAGAGCGTTTCTTTGCCCGAAGCATCGCGACCGGGAAAGACTAGCCGCGTGCCGTCCGGCGAAAGGACGGGTCCGCCGTCCTCTGCGCCGAACGCAAATGTGACCTTTTCAGGCGGGAGAATGAGAGAGCGAGTCGGCCGGACCGGCGCGGATATCTGGTGAATATAGGCGATGGCGAAAGCGGCGGCGAGAAGGAAACCGGCCGCAGCTAAGCCCAAGAATACCTTCTCGCGCACTTTGCGGCTGGAAACGACCCGTGCCGGCACGCCCGCCTGCGAGCCCGCTTCCGAAATCCACTTCAGCTCAACCGTCAGGTCGCCCGCCGTCTGCCAGCGCTCCTCTGGGTCCTTCACCAGGCAGCGCTTCACCAGCCTCTCCAGCGCGTGCGGCGTCATCGGCTGGAGCGTCGCCATCGGCTCCGGGTGTTTCTCCAGAATTGCCGAGGCCACGCTGTATTGGCTCTTCCCTGGAAACGCCTTCGTCCCTGTCCCCATCTCGTACAGCACCGCACCGAAGGGAAAAATATCCGAGCGGGCGTCGGCTTCCTTTCCTCCCAGTTGCTCGGGCGACATGTATTGGAACGTCCCCACAATCGTGCCTTTCGCGGTGATAGGAGCTGACTGCGTCGGAGCTTCCCCCCTCACCCCCAACCCCTCTCCCGCCCCATGTGGGGGCGCAAGGCCTTGCGCTCCTACTGTCGATTTGGCCAAGCCGAAATCCAGCACCGTCGCCCCGCTCTGCGGCGTCAGCATGATATTCCCCGGCTTCAGGTCCCGGTGCACCACCCCCCGCCGGTGTGGCTTGTCCAGTGCGTCGGCTACTTCCACCCCGTACCGCACCACTTGCTCGGTCGGCAGCGCCCCCTTCTCCAGCCGCCGCGCCAGCGTCTCCCCCTCCAGATACTCCATCACCAGATAATCGATCTCGTCCGCCCGGCCAACGTCGTAGAGGGTGCAGATGTGGGAATGATTCAGCGAGGAGATGGTCCGGGCCTCCCGCTCGAACCGCTGCTTGAACTGCGGATTGTTGGCGAGATGTGGCGACAGGACCTTGATGGCTACCTCGCGCTCGAGGCGCGTATCGCGCCCTCGATACACCTTGCCCATGCCCCCCGCGCCGAGGGGGCTGACGACCTCGTAAGGGTCAAGCCGTTTGCCAGGTTGGAGCGCCGTGGCTCCCTCTAGGGCCAGGACTTTTGATTCGTTGTCCCGCTAACAAGGGAAGTCTACATCAAGGAGTACAAATCTGTCGTGGCGAAGACCTATCCGGCGAAGGAAGTGGCCCGGACTGTCGGCACCTATTGGAGCGCAGCGTGATCTGCGATTCGAGAGTCGCAGGAAGTCTCAAAGATATAGAGACTGATATAGAGTTCTTTAGCGCGTCCCGCCGATGAGGCTCTAAAGACCGGGCACTCTTTGGACTGATGAAATCGGTTCCCTTTTATTCCGATGCTGACAAGGGGGACGGGGATCGCGACTTTCCGGCAAGGGATTGAGCGCTACAGATTAATCGAGCGCCTCATGGCTCCCAATTTACCGCCACTGAGGACGGGAACATCGCTCGCACGGCCCCCGTCACGCCCTTCCCTGAGACGCGCAACTCCTTCAACGACGGTAGCCGTGCGAGCTTCCCTATGCCGGCGTTGGTGAGGTTGTGGCAGGCATCGAAGGTGATTCGCTCAAGCGAGTCCATCCCGGAGAGTAACTCCGGCGTCCGATCCGTGATTAGCGTGTAGCTGTTGAAGTAGTAGGACAGGTTCGGCAGGCCGGTGATATGCTCCGTCGCGGTGTCCGCCGTGTCCCGGCAGTACATCAGGATGAGCGCCTCTAGTCCTTTGCATTGGCCGATGTGCCGGTAGCCGTGGTCGGGGATATCCATCGGCATGAGCTCCTGCAGTGCCGGAAATTGTGGCAGGGCCGAGATTCCCGTGTCATCGACGTTGAGGCAGCTTACCGACAGTCCCCGCAGAGCGGGCATGTCCGAGAGCGCCAGAAAGCCGCGACGCCTGAGGTTGTGACAGCGACGTCCCCAGATGTATTCGATCGACCGGGACCGGCTGAGCGCGACGAATCCCTCGTCACCCGCAGGCGTGTCCTGTGCACCAAGAAACCGGAGACAAGGCATCTCTGCGATATACGGCATCCAATCGTCTTTAGCATCCACGGCTAGCCAACCGAGATTCGGCAGCGACACGAGTGGCATGAGCCCTGCGGACGTGATGCCAAGGGAGCGATCATCGATGTTCAGGGCAAACAGACCATCGAGCCCAACGAGGTCCCGCATTCCCCGGTCGGTGAACGTCCCTCGCAGGAGCAGATAGTTCGGACGGGCGTCGTAGCTCAGCAGCGACATCGTCGTTTTGCCGCCCTGCCAGGTCTTGAAAACTGGCAACTCGTGGAGCAGCGCAAACCCGACATCGGTCACGCCATTCCCGCTCCGGAACTCGTGCAGCTTGCGCTTTCCCGCAAGTGTGCGGATGGCACCGTCACCTGCGCGCGTCCAGCTCAGATTGACTTCCTGCAACTCATCACAATTGGCGAGGTATGCGACGCCCGCGTCAGTGACGTGGGTCATCGCGAGCGAAATCGTCTCGAGGTTCGGCAAGTCACGCATCACAGCTAGTCCACGATCCGTGATCGCCGTGCCGCTGAGATCCAGGTGCCGCAGGTTCGGCAACCGGGCGAGATGGCGAATGCCGTCATCGGTCAAGGTTTTTCGAGCCGGAGAGGTTCAGGGACGTCACTTGGTCAACCTCAGCCACCTCCATCAGCATCGCGTCCGTCATCTGCCCCTCAGCGTCGAGTGTTGACGACAATGTCCGGCTCAAGATACGAAGGGCCGTCTGCCAGTCGCGCGTGCTTGCAATGGTACTTGGCTCGGCAGGCGCGTCGAGCGACCGGACACCCACTGGCCTCGCCGTGACCGGCACTCGTTCGGGCATGGTCGAGATGAACCTGCTTAGTGCGTCCCAGTTATCGAAACCGTGCTCGACCGCAATCAGGTACCGGGCATCGTCCAGCGTGATATCAGCATCTTCATCGGGTGCTATCGGGCGTTTGCCAAGATCGAGCTGCACGTACGTGCGCATCGCTTGCCAAGCCCGCCGGTGCCACGTGTACCGGTGATGCCGTTCCATCGCTTCGGGCGTGCCCGTCCGATAGGCCTCAAGAAGGGCCTCGGCCATCACTTGGTACTGTTCGAGCGTTCTGGCGCTCGCCGACGGATCGGGTGTGAATGCGCGCTTGAGCGCGGCCCATCCGGGGAATCCGAGTTCGCGTGCAAGGGCGAGCTGAACGTCCCGGAGCGTGGGATTCCCGGGAGCATTGGGAAGGACGCGCGCGAGGCGGGTGCGCGCGTCTTCGACGTTATCGCGGAGCGCAGCCAGCCAGCGCTTGGCTTCTTTCCTTAGACTGTCAAGATTGCGACGGCGGGGGAACTCGTGGGCCATAAAACCCTCCTCCAAATGCGCCTGACGTCCGCTGAGGACAGGCAGGAAGAAGGTTCGAATGACGCGCACACGAACCGACGTGGGTGGGAAGAATCCCTTGCCGCGGACCAGAGGCGCCCCAACGCGCGCTAGAGACATTCTGCGTTCTCTCGCGCACGCGTGTCAACACCGTGACTGCCATGGCCTCCATGGTGGCGCAGCAGCCGCTCGGCGGTGTAACCGCATTCGACGAACTGGTCATCTAGTTGCTTCTTAAGGGTCTCATACGCATGCCTACCGGAAGCTCACGTTGCGCGGGATCGGTTGAGCACCGAGCACCTCTTTAACAATCTGGTAGTAGGGAGTTAAGTTTTGCTTCTTGCAAGATTTCGGCCAGTGCTCATTGAAGACTTCGTCGGGAGGGATCAAAAATACGTTGGCATAGATGAGGGAGCCGTCCCCCAACCCAGCGCAGATTACGACGTCCATGTGCTCGTAATTCCGCACGTCAAACATGCCATGAAGATCTTGCCGTGTTTCCGCAATCAGCTTTCGGATTCCCTTGGGCCTTGCGGCCGCCTCCTCCCATTTGCACCAAAAGCTGGGAGCGAAGTCATGTGGGCTTCTGGGGAAAGAACCCATTGGATACCGCTTACCTCGCTCTAGAACCAGAACCCTTTTAATCCGGCCATTTGTTCGCCAGTCGGCAAGCGTTGATGGCACCACCGAATCCACTTCCGATAATGGCGGCGTCGTAAGAGGCTTTCCATCACACCTCCCCTAAGAATGGAATCAGATGTCGACGACATCAGGTCGCGTATTCCCAGCTCTTCGAGCCCGTAGCAGGACGATTGTTTTCGCGCCTCACGTCTCTGTGCCTTCCCCCATACGCTTCCACATTGTAATTAAGATCCAAGCGAATGCCACGTTGCCCAGAGGTGAAATGAATAGTGCGATGCGACCAAACCAAGTGATGCTGCCGCAGAGAGCTAAGTAGACCCAGTCCGAGAAAACTTCTGTAAGCCGAATCCCGGCGACCAGGACGAGCCAGTAAGGCTGGTTTTGCCACCTAATAAGCGCCACAAGTTGGAACAGTGTAAAGGCTGCCCAGACGGCCCCGGTCCGCCGGAGGAGCGCTTGTGGATCAATGTAAGGGGCGTTGTGAAATAGATGGAACCAGGTCTGAGGGAAGAACAGGCAGAGACTGGACAGAATCACATCCAGAATTACCAGGCCGGACAGCAGCCCACGAACCTGTGCCTTGAATTTGTCAGTTATCAATGAACGCTCCTCTTAGGGTTGAACGGAGAATCTCGCCTGGCAAGTTTGCCCTCATCACCTCTCACCCGTTCCGCTCATTTTATCCTGAACGAGGCACCAAGCATGGTTTTTGCTATTTCTTCGCCTTGGCCAACTGTGCGCCCAAGAACCTTGAGCCGATCACCCGTGGGACCCTCCGCCACGCTCGGCGAGAAACCCGCCACCCGCAGCTAAACATAACTAGCCACGAGCTTCGCCCTTGGTATCCTGAACGTAGGGCTGAGGCTTACCCCGGCCGAGGCCGACCAAGGGTCGGGCCCTACAACGATCTAACCCCCACCCCCAGTCTCTCTCAAGGATCCGATAGTGGGAATCGGTCTTGCCCAGCATCAGCGTCAACTCCCTTCCACGGAGAGTTTGCTCTAGGATATGCCGGTTGGTAGGAATAATCAAAGAACGTGGGTGAGCGGGCCGGAAGTGGAAAGTAGGCCCTGCCCTCGCAGAAACGCAGAGCCTCTGCGCAAATCTGAGCGGCAGAGCTGCCAGTTTTCGCCCGATTTTTTCTCAGATCCTCGCAGCCGGGATCAAGGTCATTTGTTGTCGGACGCATCGGCACATCTCTGAAGGAGAAGTGGAACGAAATAGAAGAACCGCAGGGCTACAATTCGAACCCTGCCTACATTGCTACTGATAGAAACTGGAAACCGGTGAAAGTTCTGCGCGAGCTTCCCATGGCTTGCCCGGTGCGAGGGTCTCCCCGCGACGACCCAGGGCCGAATGAACCCTCACCCGACCCTCCGGGTCACCCTCTCCCGGGGGAGAGGGCTGTTATTCAAATTGGAATAGATCGATTTCGAGTAAAGGTTATTTGCTATTTATCCCTTTCCGTTTATTCTCTACCTGTTACGATTACGGGGCAGGGCAGCCTGGAATAAGATTCCAGATTTGTACACTGGTTGCACGCCCACCAAGACCATGGTGGCGAGCGCGCAGGTCGCCCACTACGCTCGTCTAGGTGCGAAGTGGGGTGTGCATAGCAGTAATGTGCGGGTGGACTTAAGCCAGACGTAGATCGGAAAAACAGTATCGTCGCGAGGTTCCGGGGCGGCCAGCAGAGCAAAGTGGATAGCCGCCCGAACTTGACGCTGTATCGGGGCCACGCCCAGTTCCTGGGTTCGCACCCGTGGCAAGTGGGCGACGACGTTATTGAGGGTGAGCGCATCTTTGTGAACACCGGCACGCGGGCGGACAGCCCGGCCGTCCCGGGCCTCGAGCAATCCGGTTATCTGACGAACCCGACCCTGATGGAACTGCGCGAGCTTCCTGAGCACCTGATCGTACTCGGTGGCGGCTACATCGGCCTCGAGTTCGGGCAAATGTTCGAGCGCTTCGGTAGCCGAGTCATCGTGATCCACCGCGGCCCGCTCATCCTGAGCCGTGAGGATGAGGACGTGGCCAAGGAACTCCAGAACGCCCTTGAAGGAGAGGGAGTACAGTTTGAGCTGAACGCCAACCCGGTCCAGATAGTACGACGAAACGGGACACTGGCGGTCGCCTTCGATGCGCCGGGAGGCGGCAAGGAAGTCACGGGCTCGCACCTGCTTGTGACCACCGGCCGAACTCCCAACACCGACGACCTCGGGCTGGGCAAGGCAGGTGTGGAGACGGACGAACGTGGATTCATCAAGGTGAACGGCAAGCTCGAAACCCGTGTACCTGGGGTGTGGGGGCCCGGCGACGTCAAGGGCGGCCCGATGTTCACGCACATCTCCTACAACGACTACCAGATCGTGTTCGCCAACCTCATCGAAGGCAGAAATCTGACCACCGAGAACCGTTATGTGCCCTATTCGGTGTTCACAGACCCGCAGCTCGGCCGCGTCGGCATGACCGAAAAGAAAGCACGTGCCAGCGGCCGAAAGCTCAAGATCGGCACCTACCCCATGGCATACGTTGCTCGCGCCATCGAGCGCGACGAAACAGCCGGCATGATGAAAGTAGTCGTCGAAACCGAGACCGATCGCATCCTGGGCGCGGGGATTCTTGGGACCGAGGGTGGCGAGCTGATTCAGATCCTGGGCGCTCTCATACTTGCCGGCGCTCCGTATACGGTGCTCAAGGGAGCTGTTTATATCCATCCTACGCTCGCCGAAGGCTTCTTCGGTTTGATGGAAAGCGTGCAGCCCGTCGAGTGACGACCACTTCAACAAAAGATGATCACCACTAAGACACCAAGGCACCAAGAAAAAGCTAGAAGCCAGAATCGGCTCTTACTGCTTGGCGGCGGCCGCCGGACCGGGCTTGGTGAGGATGTCGACCGCTCCTTCTTTCTGGGCGGCGTCGAAGAGCGCCTCGATATCCTCCAGCCTCACGGGGCCATAGTACCACTCTCCGGCCGATAGACTTTCGGCGCGCACGGCGTGGTAAATGTCCAGTAAAGAGCGCCGGCCGTCCATAAAATTGAAGGCTTCAGACTTCATCAAACCATGCAGAGTCGGAGGTCCTTCCACCTCCTGCTCGTGTTTGAGGAAATCGCCGAGGACTCCCGCCACCTTGGGAGCTCTACCGTCGGCGGCCTTTTCATGCTCGTCCAGCGTGGGTGTCCCCTTCTTCCCGCCTAGCGCCAAGTACCATTCCTCTATGCGCTTCTCGTGGTTGAGTTCGGTGAGCTTCATGTCTTCCTCCAGGCTTTCGAGAAGCTTCTGCATACCTTGACTGGCGAATCTCCGCACCGACTCGAAGCCAGCCACCTCGCGCTTTTCTGCTTCATCGAGGAGGGTCAAGGCGTCCTTGTAAGCAACGTGAAGGTCGTCCGCCGTGGCATGTGCATGCTCCGCGTGGTCCCCAACGGGCACGATGCCTGCGCCACCTGCCTGGGCCATCCGGGCCAGACCCGTCGCCAGATCGTGAGAGAGGCGTTCGCGAGCCTCTCCTGCCATCACTGCCAATAACGTGGGGACATCGGCTTCGGTCAAGTTGGCCAGGTAAAGCGCACTGCCCGCAACAGCCACAGCGTTGCGCTGGAGTTGGGTACGGTCAATCTGCCACAAGTCATCGTCCGATGAATGGATATACTCATCCGGCCAGTTCGTGAAGGTCACGCCCGGGATGCCGATGGCGCCTTCGTTGAACACCAGGTGATCGGTGGAGTCAAAGTAGTGGACTAGCTCCGCGTGGTACGGCTCGTGGCTGCCAAGGTGGGAGAAGATGGGCCGGGAGTAGGGCGCGGGGTTGTGGTTTTGCCAGGAGGCGAGATAGGCGTTGTTGCCCTGCACCAGGCTAGTGACGACGCTTTCCACTACATCGTTGAGAAAGCTCCAACGGGAGTAAGGTGTGCGACTGACATGCTGGACGCGTCCGCCCAGGGACTGCTTCGCTCCCACCATGTCCTCGTTGATGTCGGCGATAATCCGCCGGCGTTCCTCGGGGTGGTCGGCGAAGTAGGCGTACTCAGCGGCAATCTCGTTGGTCCACCAGAAGCGGATGTCACGCCTGGGGCGAGGAAGGCGGCCGTCGCGGATCATGGCCTCCAGGGCGCGGCCGATTTCCAAGAGGTTGGCGCAACCACTACGGTCGTCGTTGGCGGAGGTCTTCTCCTCCTGCATGTGAGCCGTCAGTACGATAGCCTGGTCATGGTAGGTGGTGCCGCGAATCAAGCCTTCCAACAGGCCCGAGCGCCCCGGCGTGCTGGTCTCTGACTCGATCTTCAGGTGAACCCGGAAGCGTGAAGGCGGGGACGGCTGCGTCTTTTCATCGGTAAAGATATGCGTAGGCGCGTGGCCCAAAATCCAGGCGCTGAGCATCAAGCCCGTACGCGGCGAGATGATGAAGACCGGCGGCGTGGGTTTTTCTCCTTCCTTCGAAGCACTGACGCGCGACCAGGCCACCTGGTCTGGGTGGTCAGTCCAGGGATCTGTGCGGGTGGAAGAGTAAGAGACAATGGCCACTGCGCCATGGCCCCAGCAAGCGAGCTCCCTTACCTTGTTGATGGGACCGTAAGCCAGCACCACCTTGCCGGTTACGTCTTTGCCGGTGTAATCGTTCTCGGCGATGCCTTCGCCCACGTCCACGAGCTCAGCGGTGACGTCGGCGGTAGGGCTGTTGTCAGCAACGAAGGTTGGGGTCTCGCGGACATCGCCCAACTTCATGACCTTCGGCTCCAGCAGCCAGAGCTCGCCGCTTTTGAGCGTCCACATCTGGTTAACGTGTTTAGGCGAGGTGATCCACGGTGGCAGCGGCACGAACTTGACGTCCTCCAGGCCGTAACTCTTGGCGCGCTCGTCCACCCATTTCGCTTCGTCAAAGAAGCCCTGGGAAGCTCCCGTGGGTGCATGGTACATGACTAGCGAGCGCAGGTTGTCGTAGGCGATATCGCCCGAAATCTCGTTTGTCAGCTTGTCGTAGACTGCCGCTGGCAGGAAGGGGCTCTCCTGGCCCTGCGCCGGCAGGACGTCAGAAAGAACCAGAAGTGTGAATGCGATTACCAAAAGTCTCTGCATCGAAAGCCTCCAGGACGGGAGAACTTTTCTCTCGGGGAGAGAAGCAAGAGTAAATCACTGGAGGGCGCTGGGCGCAAGACTATCGTGGTGCGGCCGGCGCGCCGAAATCGACCTCGTCGTGGCTAGTAGAGAAGCTACTTGGAGCAGGCGGACTGCAGAGCAGAGATGTCAAAGCTGGATTGTTCCGGCAGGAAGTTTACCGTGGCACCTGAGGCCGTACTTACGTGGAAGTCGTCGCGGTGAGCGAGAAAGTGAGAGTTTTTCTTGATCTCCTGAATGGTGGAACACGGGAAGCTCATCGGGTGTTTCGTCCCGTCGGTAGTTGACACCGGCGTGTAGCTCATCACACCCGCGCTGACACTGAGGGAGCCCTGGCAGTGAGACCCTTGCGCTTTGGTGGAATGCAGGTGAAAAACTTGGAAGCTTAACACCGGCCCTGCCGCCACCTTTGGGCGATTGGCCCTGGTGTAAGCGGCTTCGGCATCGGTGACATCTTTCTGCCTCTCGGAGATATCGTTACGGTCGGGTAGGAGCTGGGCCATGGCGTTTACCACTCGATGCGCAGTGACAAAATCCTTGCTCTTGATCGCTTGGTCCACCTGGTATTTGCCCCCCTGTACTGCAACTTCCAGCAGTTGTTGGGCGTACGGATCCTTCGAATTGAGTGCCAGAGCTCGCTTCGCGTAAGCGATGGCGCTCGCCTCCTGAGGCTCCACGTAGTTCCCTTTACTGTAGGCTTCGCGCGCGAGGTTATAGAGGTTTTCTGCCGGGGAGGGCGGACCGGCCGGCCCGACCTTGGGAGCTGGAGAAGGCGGCTTGATGACGTGAGGCCGCGACGGCTTTTCCACCTCGACGAGGTCAGCCAGAGGCTCCGCTGGAGGGAGATCGGGGAGGAACGACAGGGCCCGCAGCGGAAGCTCGGCGAGGTGCACAGGTTCAGGCGCAGGGCTTGGCGGCGGTTGCGGTGTTGGCCGCCCTCGGTGTCGATACCACATCAACCCCAGCAGGCTTACGGCGACCACAAGTGCCAGACCTGCCGAAACTGGAACCCAGCGCGGCTTCCTACGAATGTCCTCGCG
>Ga0306920_100011014_pt1 | contig 12167 bp, 12 predicted proteins | sample flu12Cox44000170_FD_204666 | JGI IMG/M metagenome (GOLD analysis project Ga0306920, IMG submission 204666) | Lab enrichment of tropical soil microbial communities from Luquillo Experimental Forest, Puerto Rico - flux4day.12C.oxic.44.000.170 (v2)... | ecosystem: Environmental > Terrestrial >...
TGTCACAGCCGGTCGAGACCGGTGACATCTTCCGGATGTGCCAGGTCAAGGACGCGCCGATCCGGGACTGGGTCAAGCTTGGGGTGCGCCGCGCGCGCCTGACCAACACCCCAGCGGTGTTCTGGCTCGACGCCAAACGCGCGCACGACGCGCAGTTGATCGCCAAGGTCGAGACATACCTGAAGAACGAGGACACGTCGGGTCTCGACATCCGCATCCTGGCGCCGGTCGAGGCAATGAAGTTCTCGCTCGATCGCATCCGCAAGGGGCTCGACACCATCTCCGTCACCGGCAATGTGCTGCGCGACTACTTGACCGATCTTTTCCCGATCATGGAGCTGGGCACGTCGGCCAAGATGCTGTCGATCGTTCCGCTGCTGGCGGGCGGCGGATTGTTCGAGACCGGGGCCGGTGGTTCGGCGCCCAGGCATGTGGAGCAGTTTCAGCGCGAAGGCTATCTGCGCTGGGATTCACTGGGCGAGTTCCTGGCGCTTGGCGCTTCGCTGGAACATCTGGCGCAGACAAGCGGGAACAAGGACGTGCAGGTGCTGGCCGAGACTCTCGATGAGGCCAACGGCAAGATCCTCGAGTACAACCGCTCGCCGGCGCGGAAGATTGGCGAACTGGATAATCGCGGCAGCCATTTCTACCTGGCGCTGTATTGGGCACAGGCGCTGGCCGCGCAGAACAAAAGCCCGGCACTGGCAGCCCGCTTCAAACCGCTGGCGGAGGCGCTGGCGGCCAACGAGGCCAAGATCAATGCCGAGCTGATCGCCGCGCAGGGCAAACCGGTGGATACCGGCGGTTATTATCTGCCCGATCCGGCTAAGACATTGTCGGCGATGCGGCCGAGTGCGACGCTGAACGCCGCGCTCGCCGCTCTCTGACGCGGCGTCAGGTGGAGACGCCCAGGCAGCCCACCGCCGATCGGATCACCGTCGATGCCGCCCTTGCGATCGAGAAATTCGGAGTTGGGGTCAAATGTGCCGGGATCACCGCCGATAAGGGCCGTATGGACGAGTTTCACTTGAAGCGCATGTATCGGTCACCGAACGGAACGCTGCGCAATATTCTCGGCGGCACAATGTTTCGCGAACCGATTATTTGTGACAACGTGCCGCGCTTGTGCCGAACTGGACACACCCCATCGTAATCGGCCGTCATGCTTACGGCGACCAGTATGCCGCGACAGATTTCGTCGTACCGGAAGCCGGCACTCTGACAATGACGTTCACCCCGAAGGGTGGCGAGCCGCAGGTGCATAAAGTCTTCGAGTTCGCCGGCGGCGGTGTCGCGATGGGTATGCACAATCTTGACGACGCGATCAGGCTTCGCCCAATCTTGTTTTAACTTTGCGCTGCAACGCGGCTGGCCGCTATACCTGTCGACCAAAGACTCGATCCTCAAGGCCTATGACGGCCGCTTTCGCGACCTGTTTCAGGAGGTCTGCGACAACGAATTTGCCGGTGAATTCGAAAAACGCAATTTGACCCATGAGCATCGGCTGATCGACGACATGGTGGCGTTGGCGTTGAAGTGGAACGGCGGATTTGTCTGGGCCTGCAAGAATTACGATTGCGACGTACAGTCCGATACCTTGGCGCAGGGTTGCAGCTCGCTCGGCATGAAGACTTCAGTATTGCTGGCGCCGGACGGCAAGACAGTCGAGGCGAGGCCGCGCACGGCACCGTGACCCGCCACTATCGCCAGCATCAGCAGGGCAAGGAAACCTCGACCAACCCGATCGCCTCGATCTTCGCCTGGACCCGCGGGCTGCGCTATCGGGGTACCTTCGACGGCACTCTGGAAGTCGTCCGTTTCGCGGAAAATTTGGAGAAAGTCTGCATCGACACTGTGGAAGGCGGCGACATGACGCGCGATTTGGCAATCCTGATCCGCGCCGATCACCCGTGGCTGACGACCAACCAATTTCTCGACAAGCTTGACACAAATCTACAAAAGGCGATGGCATCGTAACGGCACGGCAATAGGGAGGCGGTGATGCGGCTGAGCATCCTCGATGATTATCAGGGCGTGGCGCTCGGCATGGCGGATTGGTCGCCGGTGAGGAACCGCGGGGTCGAGATAGCCGTCGAGCGACATCCGTTTGCCGACGAGGATGCGGTGGTGCGGGCACTCGCCGATTCCGAGCTCGTCGCGGCGATGCGGGAGCGTACGGCGTTTCCGAAATCGGTCGTCGATCGGCTTCCCAAGATGAAGCTGCTGATCACGACCGGCATGCGCAATGCTTCGTTCGACATGGCGGCGCTGAAGGACCGCAGCGTGACCGTGTGCGGTACCGGCGGGCCCGGCGGCGGCAACGAGGACACTGCCGAACTCGCCTGGGGCTTGATTCTCGGCGCCGCCCGGCGCATCGCCGAGGACCATCAATTTATGCGGCAAGGCGGATGGCAGACGCGGGTCGGCCACCGCGTCGCCGGCAAAACATTGGGTCTGTTGGGTCTCGGACGCCTCGGCAGCTCGGTCGCCCGTGTCGGGCTCGCTTTCGGCATGAAGGCGATCGCCTGGAGCCAGAACCTGACTGCGGAGAAAGCCGTGGTTCAGGGTGTCGAGCGGGTCGAGAAAGACGAGCTGTTCGGCCGCTCTGACATTCTCTCGGTGCATCTCGTGCTGAGCCCGCGCACCCGCAGCATTGCCGGCGCCCGCGAGATCGGGCTGATGAAGCCGACCGCGATCCTGGTCAACACCTCGCGTGGACCGATCTGCGACACCGAAGCAATTGTCACCGCGCTGAAGGAGGGACGCCTCGCCTATGCCGGGTTCGATGTCTACGATAAGGAGCCGCTCCCGATCGACCACCCGTTGCGCACGGCACCGAATGTGATCCTGACGCCTCATATCGGTTACGTGACCGACGAGAACTATCGCAGCTCCTATCCGCAAATCGTCGAAAATGTCGTCGCCTTCCTCGACGGCAAGCCGGTTCGCGTCATTTGAGCCGATGGCTCTCATCTGAGCCGAGATGAGCGCCGATGGCGTAGTGGTTCGTCCCTCGCAGGAGGGCGACGTCGCCCAAATCGCCGCGATCTACGGCTACCATGTGCTCCACGGCCTTGCCTCCTTTGAGGAGGTTCCGCCAGACATTGACGAGCTCGCATCCCGCCGCCGCGATATTCTCGCCCGCGGCCTACCCTATCTGGTCGCCGAACGGTCGGGACGTGTGATCGGTTATTGCTATGCCGGACCATACCGGACGCGATCGGCCTATCGCTTCACAGTCGAGGACTCGATCTACGTCGACGAGGCGGAGGTCGGGCGCGGCCTCGGCCGAGCACTCCTCGCGACCCTGCTCGACCGCTGCGCCGAGCTCGGCTACCGGCAGATGGTCGCAGTCATCGGCGGCAGCGATACGCGGCCGTCAATTCGCCTGCACGCGGCGCTAGGTTTCACCCGAGTTGGGCTCCTGCCCGCGGTCGGCTTCAAATTTGGCAGCTGGGTGGACATCGTCCTTATGCAACGGGCGCTCGGTTCCGGCGAGACGGTGTCGCCCGCGGAAATAAGCTCGTTTAATAAGGAGGAGCATCATGAGTGACCCATCTGGTGTTCCCAGCCAGATCAAGGGATATCACGCGCACATCTATTATTCGCCGCAGACGCGGGCGATCGCCGAGCATTTGCGTGCAGCGATCGGCGAGCGTTTCCAGGCTCGGCTCGGAAGCTGGCACGACGAGCCGGTCGGACCGCATCCGGTCTCGATGTATCAAGTGGCCTTCAAGGCTGAGGAGTTCCCCACTCTTGTGCCCTGGCTGATGCTCAACCGCGGACGGCTGGACGTCCTGGTGCACCCGCTTACGGGCGACAGCGTCGCCGACCACACCCGATGTGCAGCTTGGCTCGGCACGCCATTGCCGCTGCGGATCGATGTATTGCGGCGAGGGCCTCGGTGATTGGTAGCCCCGCAAACTACTGGGCTCTACCAGCGACGTATCGGTCCACAATCGACATGGACGAAGTCTGAACGCGGGTAGTAGCCGACCCCGCCGCATCTGAGGCTCAGAGCTGCGTCGCGAATTTGGCTCAGGTCTCGGCGCTCCGACCGGAGATCAACTGCCATCCCTTTGATATGATAGCTGTATTTCGCCACGCCCTCGTGTTGCAGATAGAGCCTCCTATTGGTGGTCGGCGAGCGGTATCCGCAAACCACCAGGAAAGGATCGTGCGTATCGAGGCGATCTCGTAACATTCCGAGCAGGTCGAGAACGCCGGCATCCATCGGCCGGATCTCGTCGGAATGGTGGTCCCGCAGAATCCAGTTGATGTCTCTGACCGCCTCCCGAATGTAGTGGCCGTCAGCCCAATAGACCGTCCGCAGCCACTCACCAGTATGGACGTTGTAGAGCGATACCGATCGCGGAGCGAAGGAAACTGCCGGAACCGGATCTACGAAACCGACCGCGGTTGCGGCCGCAGCCGCGCCGAGCAGCCGGCGACGGCTGAGCAAAGAAGACATCTGCAATGGCTAACTCCCCCAATTCCCCCACCGACGGGATAACAGTTGTTAACCGTGCAGACAACCCCGATCAGCCAAAATTGACCTCTCTAATCCGGATTTCTTATTGCACTTTTAACAGAGGTTGAAATTATTTCACAATAGATCACCCTTTACGTTGGCCGAGAGCGCCATCCTGGGCAACCGGGGACCGTCGCCCACGCGTCAAATGCTGCCAAATCTCGTCATCCCGCTCGTATGGGTCGGAGCTGAACTGGATCGAACCATCCGATTCGGTGTACGCCGTCCGATAGACGATGAAAATCGGGAGAGGACTCGGCAAGGACCGCCGATTGGTGTAACCGCGGGAAATACCTTTGTCGATCGCCTCGGGGCTCTGGCCGAGCAGCAGTTCCGCAAGCGTTCGCGGGTTCTCGACGCGCACGCACCCGTGGCTCATCATGCGATCGGCTGATTGGAACAGAGACTTTATCGGCGTATCGTGCAGATAGACGTCGTAGCGATCGGTCATCTCGAATTTGAGCCGTCCCAGTGCACTGTACTGACCGGCCTCCTGCTGAATAGAGCCGCCAGCGCGCCACCTCATATGATGGCGGCTCAGATAGTCAGGATCGGCCGCTAGCCTTGGCAATATCTCCTTCTCCGCGATCGAGCGGGGAATGTTCCAGGGGGGATTAAACAAGATGTCATTTATCGTTGAGTGAAACTCAGGTGTCTGCTTGTCGGTTTCACCGACGACGACGCGCGTAGTGAACACCGGCCGGTCATTGCGAAATAGCTGAAGCCGCGCAATTGCGGAATTTACAACCACGCGGTCGGATGGAACGAGCCGGGGCAGCCAGCGTAACCGCTCCAGATTGACCGCCAATCGCCTCGCCCGGCGTTCCGCGCCGGCATGGCGCTCGGCAGATACCCCACCATCCGAGGCTTGCACGCTTCCGCCCTCGGCGACCGCGCGGGATTCGACATAGGCGCGGCGCAGCGTCAAATATTCGGTCGAGGACGGGGCGAGTGCGTCGATTAGCTTCGGCGGGTCGGGACTAGCGATCGCCGCGTCGAGCACGGCGACGACGTCGATCGGTTCTGGCGTCAGGTCTTCGTCATCTGCGCGGTCCTCGATCGGCATCGCACCCCGTGACAATGCGTCTGCATAGGAAAGAAACGCATCAGACAACAGCAGGTCGCGCTCGACCAGCGATAGCGCTGAGCTGCGCTCGGCGAGCGTGGCGCTATGGAACAGGTTCGGGTCAAGACCCTGTTCGTCGGCGTGCAGAATCATGTCCCACAAGCGCCTTGCTGCTGCCGGGTGGCTGGCCCATACCGTTTGGTAGCCGTGAACCGCATAGAACCGCCGCAACAGCCGGTCATGCATCCGCTCGCCTGCCACGGTCAGTTTCCCGGGCGGATCAATTCGCGCTTTGAGTTCGGGATTGCCGAGGAAGACGGCCACATCTGGCATCCCGACGCCGGGTTCGTTTAGTGCGGGGCCAACAATCGGTGGAACCCCTCCGGGCTCTACCGCGAGCACTCGCGAGGGCCAGCCACCAAAGCCGAGAGCACCAAGGCCCACTGCCATTGTGCTCGCGAACCCTAAACTCCTTGCAAGGCTAGAAACTCTATGGAAAACGGGCACGTTGCCTCGCTTGAGATGCGTTGTGATGCTCGGGGGGAGCGACATCATGGAGCATCCAACCTCAAGGTGATCAGTGGAAATCACCTTTGCAAGAGACAGGTCGTGGCGATCGAAACAAGATAAGATGGCAGCGTGCGATCCCTGATGTGTCAAACGTTGCGAATGGATACGACTTCGCTCTCAGCCGGAGATCTCATCGGGGCCAACGCAAACATCGGGCTCTTCGCGACTAACGCGCTCACGAGGTGATAGTCGCGAGGTCAGGGAATAGGCACCAGTCGGAGGACTCCGCGAGATCTTCGGGTTTCGGGCGCGCGGGCCGTGGCGCACACCCATCTCACTCTACCATTGTCAGAATTTCCGGATTGAGCGGCCTGGTGTTGCAATCCGAGGTGATCCGTGTTGTCTTCAAAAACTGCGGTCTCACCCGGTGAGACGATGCTCTCTGTGTTCGGTCTTCATTGTCGTACCCCGCTAGGAGCTGTCGTTGTTGTTCTCCTGTTGTGGCGAACGACACCAGCGAGCGGGCAGGAACCGCGTTTCTTCCGCATCGGCGCTGCTGCGACTGCTGGCAGCTTCTTCGAGATCGGCGGGGTGCTTGCAAGCGCCATTTCGAAGCCCGCTGACTCGCTTCCCTGCGTGGAGGGCGGCAGTTGCGGCGTCCCGGGACTGGTTGCGGTGGCAGAGGCGACCCAGGGCTCGGTGGCAAATCTTCGGATGGTTGGTTCCGGCCAGATCGAATCCGGAATTGCCCAATCCGATGTTGTGAGCTGGGCTTTTGCTGGAACCGGCGTCTTCGCCGATGAAGGACCGATCAAGAAGTTGCGGGCTATCGCGAGCTTGTTCCCAGAGAGTCTTCACGTGGTCGTGCGCGCTGCCGGCCCGCTTCAGACATTAGCCGATCTGAAGCGCAGGCGCATCTCACTGGGCCAGACCGGGTCAGGAACTCTCGCCGACGCCCGCACCGTGCTCGCTGCGATCGGGCTCACCGAACACGATTTGTCGGCCGAATACCTGCGCTCCGGCACGGCCGCGGCCGAACTATCAGATGGTTCCCTCGATGGTTTCTTTCTTATCGGTGGCGTCCCAATACCGGCCGTTCGCGCACTCGCCGCGACCACGCCGATCCGTCTGATCGGGATCCCTGATGAGGTGCTATCGAAAATGCACGAGAAATACGGCCCTTACGATCGATCGGTGATCCCGGCCGATACTTATCCAGGGGTTGGCGCCGCAACGTCGACCATTGGGTTCCATGCCCTTTGGATAGTCTCCGCCGACGCGTCCGATGAGCTGATCTTTGCTATCACAAAGGCCTTGTGGAACGAGGCGACCCGGCGGCTGCTGGATACCCACGATCCAATCGGAAGGGATGTGCGGCTCGAACACGCTCTCGACGGGTTGCCCCTACCGCTGCACCCGGGCGCTTTGCGGTTCTATCGCGAGGCGGGTCTTCCGGTCGACAATGGCGGGCTCTTCGGCAAACCTGATTGAACCGATGGAGACGGCATGAACCTTGGCGAGCGTATACGCGACTATTTCTCGCCGAAACAAGGGATCGAGACTACCGCCCGGGTGTCCGACGAGGTCAAGTGCACGACCTGCTATATGTGCGCCTGCCGCTGCGGGATCAAAGTTCATCTCAAGAACGGCGGCATCCGGTACATCGAAGGCAACCGCGACCATCCGGTCAACCGCGGCGTGATCTGCGGCAAGGGTGCTTCCGGCATCATGCAGCAACATTCCCCGGCAAAGCTGCGAAAGCCGCTCAGGCGGGTCGGCGAACGCGGCTCCGGGGAGTTCCGCGAAATCGAATGGGAGGAGGCGATCGCTACCGCTGTCGAGTGGTTGTCGCCGATCCGCGAACGCGACCCGAAAAAGCTCGCATTCTTCACCGGCCGCGATCAGAGCCAGTCGTTGACCGGCTTTTGGGCAGCCCAATTCGGGACTCCGAACTACGCGGCGCATGGCGGGTTCTGCTCGGTGAATATGGCGGCAGCCGGCATGTACACTCTCGGCAGCAGCTTTTGGGAGTTCGGCGAACCTGATTGGGCCCGCACCCGGTTCTTCATGATGTTCGGCGTCGCCGAGGATCATGATTCGAACCCGATCAAGATCGCGCTGTCCGGCTTGCGCCGTCGCGGCGCCAAATTCGTCTCTGTAAACCCTGTGCGAACCGGCTACTCGGCGATCGCTGACGAATGGGTGGGGATCCGACCGGGCACCGACGGCCTCTTTGTGCTCGCGCTGGTCCACGAGCTGCTTAAAAACGATCGGATCGATCTGGATTATCTGGTTCGCTACACCAATGCGGCCTGGCTGGTGATCCAAGCGCCGGGCGCCGCCGATGACGGACTCTTCGCCCGCGGCCAGGCCGGCGAGCCACTGGTTCTTGAGGCTTCGGGAGCCCTCGCGAACGTCATGGCGGCGGATGTTTCGGCCCGTCTTGTCGGCGAAGCTGGGTTGCCCGACGGCCGGCGCGCCGTTCCGGTCTTTCAGCTCGTGGCCGAGCGCTATCTCGACAGCCGCTACGCGCCCGAGGCAGTCGCCGAGACCTGTGGTATTTCGGCCGCGACGATCCGGCGACTGGCGGCCGATCTCGCCCACGCTGCTTTCGAAGAGCAGATCGAGCTGCCCGTGCCATGGACCGACTGGACCGGCCGCCGCCATGATTCAATGCGCGGCCGCCCGGTCTCGATCCATGCGATGCGGGGGATTTCCGCCCATTCGAATGGGTTCCAGACCTGTCGCGCTCTGCATTTGCTGCAATTACTGCTCGGCACGATCGATGTGCCGGGCGGCTGGCGCTATAAGTCGCCACATCCCAAGCCGTGCCCGCCCGGACCGCAACCCGCAGGGAAACCCGGGCAGATCAAGCCCGGAAGACCGCTGGCCGGGGCGCCGCTCGGCTACCCGGTCTCGCCCGAGGATCTGATCATCGACAGCGAAGGCCGCCCCGTGCGCATCGACAAGGCTTTCTCTTGGGACGCCCCGATCGCCGCGCACGGCATGATGCAGATGGTCATCCCCAATGCATGGAAGGGCGATCCGTACCAAATCGACACCCTCTTCATGTACATGGCCAACATGGCCTGGAACTCGGCGATGAACACCGCCGTAACAATCCGAATGCTGACCGACAAGGATCCCGCGAACGGCGGCTATCGTATCCCGCGGATCATCTATTCAGATGCTTATTATTCCGAGATGGTCGGCTATGCCGATCTTGTTCTTCCGGACACCACCTATCTCGAACGCTGGGATTGCATCTCTCTCCTCGATCGCCCGATCGGTGGGGTCGAGGGACCGGCCGATGCGATCCGCCAACCGATTGTGGCCCCCGACCGCGATGTCCGGCCGTTTCAGGACGTGCTGATCGAAATTGGCGCCCGACTAGGGTTGCCCGGTTTCGTCATGCCAAACGGCGTTCCACGCTATCCGGGAGGCTATCCGGACTACATCGTCAACCACGAGCGCCGCCCGGGCGTTGGGCCGCTCGGCGGCTGGCGCGGTGCCGAAGGCGAGCAAGCGGGCCAAGGCGCGCCAAACCCCCGTCAGCTCGAACGCTATGTGGCGAACGGTTGTTTTTGGAAGCACGAGTTGCCCGAGGACCAGCGGTATTTCAAGCACGCCAACAAGGCCTATCTCGAAACAGCGGTCGCCATGGGCCTCATCGATAATTCCGACCCGATTACACTACAGCTCTATGTCGAACCACTTCAGCGCTTTCGCCTCGCTGCCCGCGGGCATGGAAAGGTGGTGCCGCCTGAAACGCATCGTGAAAGAATCGCGACCTATTTCGATCCGCTGCCGTTCTGGTATGTGCCGTTCGAGGAAGCGCGAAGCGAGAGTCAAAGCTTTCCTCTGCACGCGTTGACTCAGCGTCCGATGCATATGTACCATTCTTGGCACTCGCAGAATGCCTGGCTGCGGCAAATCCTCGGCAACAATCGGCTGTTTATCAATCGGGCGACCGGGCAAGCGCTTGGCCTCGCGGAAGACGACTGGGTATGGCTATCGAGCCGTCAGGGTCGAATTCGTGTTCCCAGCAAGCTAATGGATGGCGTTAACCCGGACACAGTGTGGACCTGGAACGCGATTGGCAAGCGCGCTGGCGCCTGGGACCTTGATCCTGCTGCGCCCGAGTTTCGCAAAGCATTCCTGCTCAACCATTTGATCCCGGAGCTTCTTCCGCCGGATCGGGGGTATGACCATGCCAATGCCGACCCCATTACCGGCCAGGCTGCCTGGTATGATTTGCGCGTGCAGATCGATCGTGTGGCGTCAGGCGAGGATCATGCAGCGGTGCCAACCTTTCCGCCGATCGAGAACACGGTGTCGTTTGGCCGTCCACCAAGAATTCTGCGCTACCGAGCGAGTACCGGGCGGTGAGGTACAATAGCGATGAGCTGATTGGGCGAACCGCCCGGGATCCGGCCGCTGTGCTGGCTTAAGTTACGCCTGTCCCGTTGAGAGAGAGCACATTCCGGGGCTGGCGTGCATCCGGCGCTTTCAATAGTCTTCTTCACTACCTCGTCGGGCGCAGGGTTCGCGCTCTTGGCTTTGCTCGGGCTTGGCGCGCCGCTCGGCTTGTTGCCCCCCAGCCAAAGCTTTGGCTGTGTTGCGCTTGCGATCGCCACACTGTTCGCCATTGGTGGGCTGGTGTCCTCGGCCTTTCATCTCGGGCGGCCGGAGCGGGCGTGGCGCGCCTTCTCTCAATGGCGATCGTCCTGGTTGTCACGCGAAGGCATTTTCGCGGTGCTGACGTTGCTGTTAGCGGCTATCTTCAGCCTCGGCTGGGTGTTCTTCGGCGCGACTGAGGGTCTGATCGGTCTGTGCGGGGTGCTCGGTGCCGGGCTTGCCGCAGCGACGGTTTATTGCACAGGCATGATCTATGCATCGCTGAAGCCGATCCATCAATGGCACAACCCCTGGGTCGTGCCGAATTATTTGGTGCTCGCGTTGATGAGCGGATGCCTTGTCCTCGACTTTTTGATCCGCCTGTGGTCGGCGCGCTACGCCGGTATCGCGCTGCTGACTTTGATCATCGTGCTTGCCGCTTGGTGGACGAAGGAACGGTATTGGCGGTTGATCGACACGACCTCGGCGCGGAGCACCGTTGCGAGTGGGACTTCGCTCGGCAGCCGAGGTCGAGTGCGCATGCTCGAGGCACCGCATACCGAAGAGAATTACCTGTTAAAGGAGATGGGGTTCCGTATCGCGCGCCAGCACCGCAGAGAGCTGCGCCGCATCGCCCGGCTCACCGGCTTTGTGGTTCCCGCGCTGGCGAGCGCCTTGGGGTTGCTGTTCGGGGGGGTGGCTGGAGGGATCGTGTCTGGGCTTGCTGTCGCGAGTGCGGCGCTGGGCCTCGTCGTCGAGCGGTGGCTTTTTTTCGCTGAAGCAAAGCACACCGTGATCCTGTACTACGGTGCCGATGTGGTGTGACCGAGCCGACGCAGCGGGGCGCGGGATTTTGATTGACGGGAGCTACGGGGAGGGCTTATAAGCGCGGCCCCCTGAGGCGTGTGTGTCATGGGGGGATGCTGATTGAGGTTGTGGAGAAGGTGGAAGGGATGCGCGGGCGGCGGCGTGGTGCCGTCTGTGGCTCGCGCAGGAATGCGTGCGTTATGGAGGCCCTTGGAAGGGGTCGACCGGACGGGGCTGAGCCCTGGGTGTCGACCCGGGATGAACTTGAGAGTTTGATCCTGGCTCAGAACGAACGCTGGCGGCATGCCTAACACATGCAAGTCGGACGCTTCCGGGGGTTTCGGCCTCTGGGGGAGTGGCGGACGGGTGAGTATCGCGTGGGAACCTGCCCCTTTGTGGGGGATAACCGAGGGAAACTTCGGCTAATACCGCATACGCCGGGAGCGATCCCGGGAAAGATTTATCGCAGAGGGAGGGGCCCGCGTCGGATTAGGTAGTTGGTGGGGTAACGGCCTACCAAGCCGTTGATCCGTAGCTGGTCTGAGAGGATGATCAGCCACACTGGGACTGAGACACGGCCCAGACTCCTACGGGAGGCAGCAGTGGGGAATATTGGACAATGGGCGCAAGCCTGAT
>Ga0306920_100011015_pt1 | contig 12167 bp, 8 predicted proteins | sample flu12Cox44000170_FD_204666 | JGI IMG/M metagenome (GOLD analysis project Ga0306920, IMG submission 204666) | Lab enrichment of tropical soil microbial communities from Luquillo Experimental Forest, Puerto Rico - flux4day.12C.oxic.44.000.170 (v2)... | ecosystem: Environmental > Terrestrial >...
GCTTCTGGCCAAGTAGTGGGCGTCTACACGGACAGCAGCTTTAATCCCCACGGCTTCGTCCACAACGTGGGCAGCTTCAGCGCTATCGACTTTCCTGGCGCAACAGGTACCGACGCTTTCGGCATCCACGTTTTGGGTCAGATTGTGGGTCTGTATTTTGATTCGACGGGCTCCTTCCGCGGCTTCCTCGACAATGGGGATAGCTTCAGTACCATTGACTTTCCGGGTTCGCGATTTACCCAAGCCGATAGCATTAACAATTCCGGTTACATTGTAGGTGTTTACACTGACATGCTTGGTTCTCAGCACGGCTTCCTGGCTGCGCCTGTACCGGAGCCGAATACTCTGCTCCTGTTCGGCTCGGGCTTGGCTTGTCTTAGAGAGCTGTGGCGGCGGCGTAGGGATAAGGAACCGTTGACCCTTTAGTGCCTAACACTGTTATGTGACGACGGTCGGCGGCACATGGGAATCTTGCCGTCGTTTGCGTCAGAGTTTCATAGTTGTTGCTCGACTGGCGGCAGTGCCGAAGTCCGCGCATAGCACTGAAATGACGGAACGTACGTTTAGTCCGGGCGATCAGCTTGGCCATTACCGCCTAATCGAAAAGATAGACAAAGGCGGCCAGGGCGAGGTCTGGCGTGCGAAAGATGAGCGTTTTGGCCGGCATGTGGCTATCAAGGTTCTGCCCGCCAAAGCGTTGGAGGACCCCGGCGCGCGCGATCGCTTCCGCCGCGAGGCCCTCGCCGTGGGCAAGCTGAACCACCCCAACATTGCTACTGCCCATGACTTCGACACTAAACCGGTCGACTACCTGGTCACCGAATACATCTCCGGCAGCGGCTTGGACCGGCATCTGGCGAGCGGCGCATTGGCCGAAGACACGGTCATCACGCTGGGCATACAGCTGGCAGCTGGGCTGGAGGCAGCCCACCGGGAAGGCATCATCCACCGCGACCTGAAACCGGGAAATCTACGGATCACCGAGAAGGGCACGCTCAAGATCCTCGACTTCGGCTTGGCGGAGATGTTCGACCCGACCAAGGACGTCGCCTCGCTGGAAACCATATCCATCAACATGACTTTGACCGGCACCTTGCCATATATGGCGCCGGAGCAGTTTGGTGGGATTGCTGACCAGCGCACCGACCTGTGGTCTGCCGGAGCCGTGCTGTACGAAATGGCGACGGGCAAGCTGCCTTTCACTGAAACACAAATCCAGGAGTTGCGCGAGGCCATTCAGCGCAAGGAGCCCATTCCGCCGCGCCAGGTAACCCAAGCGATCTCCCCTGGCCTGGAGCTGCTTATCCTGCGCTGTCTAAGGAAGAAACCCGACCAGCGCTATCAGTCGGCAACCGAGCTGCGCGAGGACCTGGAGCGTCTGGCCGCGGGACGGGAGACGAAAGAAGATGAAAAGCGGAGAGCACGCAGATTCGCCGTCGGCGCGCTTGTAGCGCTCCTCGCAATTTCTGCGGTCGCGATTGTGTATTACTGGCCCGAGATTCGCAAGGTGTTGTGGCCGACATCAGTAGAAGAAGCCGATCAGTTCCGGTTGATGGCTGTCCTCCCGTTGGAAACCGCCAGCCGGAACCCTGGAGACGACGCGCTCGTGCGCGGCGTAGCCGAAACGGTCAGCGCGCGCATCGCACAGGAGACCAATGGACAAAAGCTCCAGTTGATCCCTGCGAGTGAGCTGATTGCACGGTCCGCAAAGACTACCGACGCTGCACGCAAGGAATTTGGCGTGGAGCGTGTGTTGGAAGTTGCGGTGCAGCGCTCGGGCGAGCAGGTGCGCGTGACATGCAGTCTGATCGATTCCAAGACCCACCAGGTCTTGCGCGCCTGCACGGTCACAGGGAATGGAGACAACTGGTTCGCGGTGCAAGACGAACTCGTGGGAAAAGTAGTCGCAATGCTGCCGCCGGCCTTCCGCAATGAGCAGGCTGCGCCGACTGAGGTCTTCGCCGCCACGCCCGCCGGGTACGAGTACTACCTGAAAGGCAAAGGCTACCTGCTGGATTACCAAAAGCCGGAAAATATTGACGCGGCGATCAAGGAGTTCGAGCAGGCGTTGCAGGTAAACCCGAACTATGCGCCAGCATTAGCGGGATTAGGAGAGGCGTATTGGCACGGGTACAATGCGGATCGAGGAAAGGAATGGCTCGACAAAGCTCAGGCGAATTGCAGAAAAGCGCTTAGTGTGGGACCGCAACTGGCTGAGGGACATGTCTGCCTGGGCAACCTATACAACGAAACCGGTCATTACAGCGAAGCAGAAGCCGAATTTCAGCAGGCGCTGAAGGCAGAGCACGATAACCTCGATGCTTTGAATGGATTGGGAACTGCGTTCGACAAAATTGGGAACACCAGCTCTTCTGAGGACACTTTTAAGAAAGCGATCAGCTTACGTCCTCAATACTGGGCGGTTTACAACTGGCTGGGGAACTTCTATTTTCGACATTCAAATTATGCCGAAGCGGCTGGGATGTTTCAGAAGGTTACGCAGTTAACTCCCGACAATCACCGCGGGTATTACAACCTTGGCGCAATGCTCTTGTTGGAGGGTCAATACGAGCGAGCCATTAATGAATTGAATAGGTCTCTACAGTTGCGGCCGACCATGGACGCATACAGTAATCTCGGCACAGCCTATTTTTATCTCCACCGCTACTCCGATTCTATCGCGGCATACGAGAAGGCGAGGACCCTTGACCAGCAGGACTACATGAACTGGGGCAACCTGGGAGACGCGCTGTACTGGTCGGTTGACCGGCGTTCAGAATCCTCAGGCGCTTATCGCCGAGCTATTGGACTGGCTGAAGAACGATTACAAGTAAACCCACAGGACGCCACTGTGCGGGCATTTACGGCACAATACTGGGCAATGATCGGGGATTTTCACACGGCGACTGCGGAACTGCAAAAGGCATTGAAAGCGGCGCCTCACGATCCCGATGTTCTGTTTCGTGCCGCACTGATACACAACCAAGTGGGTGATCGGCAACAGACACTCGACTGGCTAAGGAAAGCGGTGGCCGCCAACTTCTCGCGCACTACAATCCGCGACACGCCAGATTTTGACCACTTTAAGTCAGATCCGGCTTTCAAGGCCATCATCGCGGGAAGTTAGTCGTTGCGCTTGCTAAGGAATCAGAGCATATTGCCTAATTGACGTGCACTCCAGGATCCTCGTACTGTGAGCAAGATGTCCCGCCAAGTGTCACGGCACTGAACGAATAGTCTCCTTGGGCAACTCCAGAGTCGATTGTGCTGGTTTCCTCGTCGTCACCATATTGGGTCTTTGCAAATGGCGACTTTGAAAATTGAACAGTAACATCTATCCGGTTGCCACTTAAGTCCTTTCCTCGCCAACGAATCTTATCGCCAAAGGAACCCTTGTCGAGAGGAGGAAATTTGTAGGGGTTTAAACTGGTCCAGCTTCCGCCAGACCATTGCTGGCACTTGTAGGTTCCATCAGCCATTCGGGCCGTTGCCCTGATTTCAGCCTTCTTGTGACCAAGAACCAGAGGCGAAATCTTGGGAACTGCTAGTCCGACCGCCAACGCTCCTACCGCCACTACACCGACAGTTAGGGTCGACCATTTGTTATTCATTGCGCATTCCTTTCTGTTCCCCGGAAGTTTAAAGCACGCAATCTAGGAGCACGTCGACATTGAGGGGATTGCCCACAATAGCACGGCTCATTTAGCAGTCAAGCAAATAGACCAACAAACCATGGTTGGAGGAGGGGCCACCGTTAGTAGTTGGCGAAATTGCTTCCAGATTTACGAAGAGATCGAAGCCAAAAATTATAGAAGAAGCGCTTCAGCTCGCGTTGTTTCGGCCCCGGGACGCAAACTTGGCCCTATTAGGCTACGAGCGCAAGCTACTTTCGTGCCGAATCAGAACAGTTCTAGATGATTATTGAACATTGCTAGGGGTCCTCGTGCGAGTTCCTCGTCTCCACTAACCACTTGCACACGCGCACTATTTATTCCCTCGCGAAAGGCAACCACAAGAGCAGTATGAGAAGAAGGGACCACGGAAGGGCCGAACAACGCAGAAGAATCCCAGATCGAAGCATGATGCACCTCTGGCTAGGAGTACTAACAGCCTGATACTGATCGCCGGAGAGCTCAGTATCCGCCGTCACAATCTGCGGTGACGGGACTTGGCTTATCTTTCACCAAGGCGGCAGACCCACTTCGGCTAAGAGCATGCGACGGCTTGCTGGGCATTGCCGCTGCTCGAGTGCGACTGCGTGACCTAGTTGCTGTGTCTGCTTTGGCGTCCAAGGCCTCCCCGCCTTGCCCAATAACCCCTCCGAATCGACAGTTGTAAGTAGATGATTTTGCGTGCCGGCGAGCACCCAAATCGATCGCCTCAGAAACATCCGTATGTGGTACGATTTTTCTTGACTTGTAAATACTGATTGCAGTACATACTGAAAGCATGAATGTCGCACTTTATAGCCGGGTTTCGACAAGGGACAAAGGCCAGGATGTTAGAAAACCAGCTCCGGCAGCTTCGGGACTTCTGTGACCGTCAGGGCTGGACCGTCGTTAGAGAATATGTTGATCACACCAGTGGCAAACGGAGCGACCGCGAGGAGTTTCAGGCATTGTTCGGAGCCGCATCCCGACGCGAGTTCGATTTGGTACTTTTTTGGTCCTTGGACCGGTTCTCGCGTGAAGGCGTGTATGAGACCCTGCAACACCTGCAGCGGCTGACTGCTTACGGAATCGGCTATCGCTCGTTCACGGAGCAGTACCTGGATTCCTGCGGCCTCTTCAAAGACGCGGTGATCTCCATCTTGGCGACCATCGCGAAACAAGAACGCGTTCGGCTATCGGAGCGCACTATTGCCGGTCTGCAACGCGCCAGGGCGAAAGGCCGGGTAGGCGGGAGGCCACCGGTTATCTGTGACCGGACCCGCGTGGCTGAACTCCGGCGTTCCGGCATGAGCCTAGGCCAGATCGCTGCAGAAATGGGACTGGCTAAAACGACTGTCGCCAGGATGGTGTCCGCATGACTCCCAGGAAGAAGGCAGCCGAAGAGAAGCCAGTCACCCAGACGGTGAAGCTGGAACTGGAGTTATTCGTACGACTCAAGACGTTCAGCGCAAAAACACGCAGGACGAATCAGGACATCCTGCGAACGGCGCTGGTGGAGTACCTGAGCAAGAACAAAGCATAATCGACTTGTCGTCAGCCTCCCCCAACTCTAAGGCCGGTCTGGTGGTTGCTCGCAGCAAAGGCAGGACCTTGGGGCGGGCCAAAGGCGAAACGTGCGAAAGACAAGGACGCAAAGACAACCAGGAGGCTTCGCAACGATGGCCAGAGTTATGGCGAGATTGCGACTGAGCTTGGCAGGTCCAAGAGTGACATCTACAGGGTTTGTATGACGCTGGGATGTGCTGCAGCGAACCGAGAATCTACACAGGCGTTACTTGTCTAATTGCGATTCATCGCAAGTAACGTGGATAACTAATGGCATGGTCCGCCGCTTCTCCCTCACGGAGATATAAGCGATGTAGACAGGAGGCGTTCCATGCAGATTCACACACTCGGCATAAATCTTGGCAAGACAGTCTTTCACGTAGTGGGGCTCAATGCGGAAGGCGAGATTGCGGCGGGCAACAGGTTTTTGCGCAGACCAACCTGTCCTTGTCATTTTTCGCTTGCAACGACGCGGCGGACCATACATTCCGATTTGCCGAGCAATCGAAAGTTACCTATGAGCAAGCAGCCAGTGAATTGACTCGCCGGGCATTAGACCTTACCATCAGCCATCCCGTGGCACGGCCTCTCGCGACATGATCGCCGCTACCATCTCGCACTACCGTATTCTGGAGAGGCTCGGCGGCGGCGGCATGGGTGTGGTCTATAAGGCCGAGGACACGCGGCTGCACCGTTTCGTAGCTCTGAAATTTCTGCCCGCTGAAGTGGCTCGCGACGCGCAGGCCCTGGCTCGCTTCCAGCGAGAGGCCCAGGCTGCATCCGCACTAAACCATCCCAATATCTGCACCATTTACGACATCGGCGAAGAAGACGGCCGCGCCTTTATGGTGATGGAGTTCCTCGATGGGATGACTTTGAAACACCGCGTCGCCGGGCGTCCCCTCGACTCGGAACAGCTTCTTCCGATTGCCATCGAAATTGCCGACGCGCTCGATGCGGCACACAGCGAGGGCATCGTCCATCGCGACGTCAAGCCAGCGAACATTTTTGTCACCAAGCGCGGTCACGCCAAGATCCTCGACTTCGGACTGGCGAAAGTGACAGGAAGGCACGCCTCCTCGACCGGAGAAACGCTGACCCTGCCGGATTCCGATGCCCACCACCTCACCAGCCCAGGCGCGATGTTGGGAACGGTGGCCTATATGTCGCCAGAGCAGGTGAAAGCCAAAGAGTTGGATGCTCGCACCGATTTGTTTTCGTTCGGTGCAGTTTTGTACGAGATGGCGACGGGCGCGATGCCATTTGATGGCGCGAGTTCGGGCGAGATTTGCAGTGCTATTCTCCGCGACGAGCCAAAATTACCGTCACAAGTCAACCGGCTGGTATCGCCAGGACTGGAAGCGGTCATTCGCAAAGCCCTGGAGAAAGACCGCAACCTGCGTTATCAAAGCGCTGCAGAGATTCGCACCGATTTGCAACGTCTGAAGCGCGATTCAGATTCCAACCGACAGTTACACGTGTCCAGTGGCCAGGCGGCTGCAGCTTCGCCATCTGTAAGTTGGGTGCGGGAAATGAGCGTCCCGCTGAAGTGGGTCGGGATTGGCGTTGCGGGACTGGCTCTGGCAGTGGGAATCGGTGTGGTTGTGAAGAGGAAGGTCATTGGCCGAGAAAGCTCACAGGCAACACCCCAATCCGTGGCTCTGTCGCTGGCGATCCTCCCGTTCCACAACGTACTGTCAGATGCCAGCATGAATTGGTTGGCATCGTTCCTCGCGGAGACTTTGAGAAGCGACATCGGCCAATCGCAACGCGTTCGAGTAGTTTCGGCGAGCCGCCTGGAACAGGTCTTGCGCGACCTTCACGTTTCGCCTCAGTCGCAAATCGACTTATCGACGCTGCAGCATATTGCTGAATTCACGAATGCTAACACCATCGTTTATGGACAGTATGCAAAATTCGGCGACCAGATACGCCTTGAGACATCGGTCTATGACCTAAAGCAATCCCGCAACTACGAGATCAAGACGGAAATTCGCAGCGAAAACGACCTCCTCAAAGGCCTGGAAGACCTGGCCTCCGAGATCCGCGCGAAAGTTTCGACGGATACCGATGTCCAAAGGGACCTAAAGGGAAGACCGCAGTTCGTTCTGACCAAGTCGGTACCGGCACTACGGGCTTACAATGAGGCGCTGCAATTCTCGCTCTCGGGCAAGACCCAGGATGCCGCGAAGCAACTCGAAGGGGCAGTGGCTGAAGATCCGAATTTCGCGCTGGCCTACTCCAGACTGGCGCTGGCTTACCGCAGTTTGGGATTCGACAGCAAAGCGGAACAGGCATCTCGCCGCGCCGTAATCCTGAGCGACAAGCTCACCGGAGAAGAAAAGTATCTGATAGAAGCCAATCACGCGGTGATTGTGAACGATACCGCGAAGGGCATCGCGGCGTATGAAAAGCTGACCCAGACTGATCAAACCGACGAAGACTATCAGCTTGCTCTGGCGGGGCTCTATGAGCAAGCCAGCAATTACGACGAAGCCCGCAAGGTTTTGGCGCGTGTACGGGCCGCGGATTCCAAAAGTCTCGATGCTCTGTTGGCCAGCTTTCGCGTCGAAGTCAGCGCGGGCAAGCCGCAGGCAGGGATCGAGTTTCTGATTTCCGCTTACAGCCTGGCAACCCAACTAGGCAATGACGAGGCGAAGGCATCCATCGAGCAGCAGATGGGCAGTGCCTATCTCGATTTGAACCAACTCAATGAAGCCATGAAGAGTTTTCAAGGGGCCTTGGAGATTCGCAAGAGGCTTGGCTTGGAAAGGGGCGTCGCCAGCAGCCTGAACATGATTGCCACGGTGCAAGACAGAATGGGAAATTCGACCGAGGCCCTGGCCAACTATAAAGAATCGCTGGCTGGGTTCCAGCGAATTGGCGACAAACGGCTCACTGCAATTGTCCTTATGAACTTGGGGTCCTTCTACGCGGACCACAGCAAGTACGAGGATGCGCTGAAGAGCACCACCGACGCCCTGAGCCGCTTCCGGGACCTGGGCGACGAAGACCGCCAGTCAATGTGCCTCAACAATCTCGGTTCAATTCGGGGTCACATGGGCAACAACCAGGAAGCGCTGACTCTTTACCAGCAATCCTACGAGATTCGCGAAAGACTGAAACTCACTGACGATATGGCTCAATCGCTTCATAACCTGGCGGAGACAAACAGGGACCTGGGGCACTACGACACTGCTATCAGCCAGTACCTGAAAGCAACGGAACTTCTAAGCAAAAGCGGCGACCTGAGCGGTATTGCCAACAGCTCCGCCGGCCTTGGCGCTCTGTACGCGGAACAGGGCAAATACGGCCAGGCATTGAACGCGTTGCAGGAGTCTCTGAAAGACTATCAGCAGGCAAACGACCATACGTGGTTGATGGTCGAGGCCACTGCCCGGTATGGCAATGTGCTTTCCCAGGTGGGCCGCTGGGATGAGGGGCAAACCACCGTGGAAGGGGCGGTGAAGCAGGGGGGAGAGGTCAAGAACGACGAGTTGCTGTCGCGAGCGTTGAATTACCTAGGCGACAGTTATTTTTATCGTGGAGATTCCGCCTCCGCCAGACAGCAATATGAACGCGCACTGCAGGTGGCGACAAGGGCGAAAAGCCCAGAACTGCTGATAGTCTCGAAATTCAACCTTGCCAAGTTGGACGTGGTGCAACGCTCATCGATGTCGGCCATCCCAGTGTTAAAGAAGTTGCTTGAAGAAACGCAGACGGTCGGCCTCAAAGCGCTGTCGGTACAGGTGTCGGTGTATCTGGCACAGGCCCTTGTGGGAATGAACAAGCAAGCGGAAGCCCGAACGGCACTGGATCGCGCACTCGATGATGCCGAGAAGCTAAACCTCCTGATCGAGAAGGCACGCGCACATTACTTTCTGGGAGAAGTGCTTCGGAAGGCCGGCGGATCGCCGGAGGAGTATGCCGCCGAATATCGTGAGACTACACAAATTCTCAAGGCGATTACCGACGAACCGGGAAACGCGCGTGTGTTGGGTCGTGCGGATTTGAAGGACCTTTACCGCGATGCGCTCCACTGGTCTCAGTGAGCAGCCTATCCCGACAACATGCAAAGACCTCGTTCCTCGCCGGTAATTCGTCCTACAGGACAGCCAAGACTCTCGTCGAAGAATAAAGAAAAAGCGCGCGAGTAATTACACAGTGATGGACAAGGCAGTGTAACCTTCAATTTATCGCGTCCTATGGAAGGATGCCGACCCGGAGATTCCCATCTACCAGCAGGCGAAAGCGAAGTACGCGAAGCTGCAGTAGCCAGTAGCCAGTGGCCAGTAGTCAGTCGCCAGTTGGCGAGGCATGACCGCAGGTTAACGTCATCTGTTCCAGCAATCGGCCGAAAGACTTTTTCTGACCAGTGGCGAGTCTTCAGCCCAAATCCTCACATCTAACATCGCCGAAAGAGGCGGAATCAGAGTTCCATGGTTCGCCACGGATTCCATGTTTTTTGAGTACTGCATTTGAAAGTTCGCGCCTGCACACATCCGTAGAACGACTCGCCACTGAATTAACCGGCTCTTGAGGCTGGGGAAAACGTCTTTCGTGCTTTTTGCCGCGCGGACTAAAGTCCGCGCGGTATCAAAAAGCGCTTCAGGGCACGACTGAAGTCGTGCCCTGACGCAAAACCTTCGAAAAGGATTCTCTCGGCAGCCTCTCTTAGCATCACAGAACTTCATAGGAGGAGTTATGGCAACCGTAGTCGCAGTAGCCACCATGAAAGTCGCCCAGGTGTCCAAGCCCGGGGCGGAGTTCAGCATTGTCGAACGCGAGATTCCCAATCCGGGTCCGGGCCACGTGCGCATTAAGGTGCAAGCCTGTGGTGTATGCCACAGCGACGTGCTCACGAAGGAAGGGCAGTGGCCGGGGATTCAGTACCCACGTGTGCCCGGACACGAAGTGGTGGGCATCATTGATGCAGTGGGAGAGAACGTCTCTGCATGGAAGAAAGGACAGCGGGTTGGCGTTGGCTGGCAGGGTGGGCAGGACAATACGTGTATTGAGTGCCGGCGCGGCGATTTTGCCAATTGCCAGAACGTGAAGGTTGCCGGCATCAGCTATGACGGCGGATATCAGCAATACATGGTGGCTCCTGCAGAGGCACTGGCGTCAGTCCCGGAGAGCTTGAGCGACGCCGAAGCGGCGCCGTTGCTCTGCGCCGGCATTACGACGTTTAACGCCTTGCGGCACAGTGGCGCACTACCAGGCGATCTGGTTGCCGTACAGGGTATTGGCGGCCTGGGTCATCTCGGTATTCAGTTCGCGAACAAGTTTGGATACAAGGTGGCTGCTATCGGGCGTGGGTCCGAGAATGCGACGCTCGCCAAAAAGCTTGGGGCGCACGTGTACATCGACAGCCAAGCCACGAATGCGGCACAGGAACTGCAGAAGCTGGGCGGCGCGAAGGTAATTCTGGCGACGGCTCCGAGTTCGAAGGCGATGTCGGAACTGATTGACGGCCTGGGACCGCACGGCAAGCTTATGGTGGTCGGTGCGGGTCCCGATTCGATTGAGGTCACGCCAATACAGCTCATCGTTGGCAGTAAGCAGATACAGGGCTGGTGGTCGGGGATACCCACCGATTCTGAAGACACCCTGCGCTTCGCAGAACTGACGGGTGTGCGTCCGATGATCGAGACGTATCCGCTGGAAAAAGCGGGGGAAGCGTACGACCGAATGATGAGTGGGAAGGCGCAGTTCCGGGTCGTGATCACCATGTGAGTCGGTCTAGGAAGCGAGGAATAGACGGTCCAGGACTGGCTGCAAAACTATTGCGCTGACTCTTCGTCAGCTCATCACGGGCTCTGGGGCTCTCGGCCACGAAGTGCTGTGTCAATCCAAGATTCTTGGTCAACGATCAAGAGGATAAGGAGCAGCAACATGTCCACCATCCACCTTAACCAGACAACCACCTTGACACCGGAGCAGTACGTCGCCGGGCTCACTGACTTCGGGCCTGGCCACGCGAAGCTTTTTGGCAACAGTGCCGACGAGTACCTCAAGCTGCACAGCACGGGCCACTCCCAGGCCGACGTCACGGAGGGTTCGGGTGGCATCTGGGAACGCCTGCACTACGACTGGTCCGATCCTAATCACGTCGTCCTCACAACCACTGACTCCAACACCTGGGGAGGCGCATCCGGCCACACCTACAACTTCACACGCCGTCCCGATGGTTTGACCGACATTGACGTGGTCGTCGTACGCGAGGGCAAGAACCTCAAAGGACGGCTGCTAGGCGTCGTGCTCGGGACCATCGGCAAGGGTGTTTTGGAAAAGGCATTTGTCAATTCCGTCAAGGCCATCGAAGCCCGGAACGGCCGAGCAAAAGGAGCACGCTCATCATGAGCCGGGTGGTTGTACCTTCGAATTCACGCTCCGGCAGCGCGCCGCCGCCATTACTCGATTACAGCAACAACTAACAGCTAACAGCATAAGAGAGATCACAATGCATCGTTTACGCAAACTACGGGAATCCGGCAAGCCTACACCCGCCCAGGTGAGCGAGCTGCTTGCGGAAAACATCGTATTCAACAGTCCGATCCTGGTGCGGCCGATCGAGGGGCGTGAAGTCTGCGCCGCGATTTTCGCTCAGTCGAGCGCTACGCGGGGATCCGGTCCTACATTACAGAGTCAAAGCTCGATGAGCGCACCACCTTCTTGCGCTGGGTGGGGACCATGGATGGCCACAAGTTCGAGAGCTTGGAAGTCATTGTGGACAATGAGCAGGTAAATCGTGCCGTCTGCCGCGTTCTAAGTTGTTGTGTTTACGTTTTCACACGGATTCGATGCCCATTATAGTAATGTTGGAAATCGAGTAATTTCGTCTCCAGAGCTGCCGTTGTCCAGAATAGAGTCCGGTCGAGAAACTCGCGTCGAACGGTACCGATCAGTCGTTCTACGAACGGATGGGAGAGTGGCACATAGGGAACGGTT
>Ga0306920_100011016_pt1 | contig 12166 bp, 14 predicted proteins | sample flu12Cox44000170_FD_204666 | JGI IMG/M metagenome (GOLD analysis project Ga0306920, IMG submission 204666) | Lab enrichment of tropical soil microbial communities from Luquillo Experimental Forest, Puerto Rico - flux4day.12C.oxic.44.000.170 (v2)... | ecosystem: Environmental > Terrestrial >...
CACTCGCCGTCTTTGTCCGCGGCGTGCCAGAGCACGCCGACCCTCGGTACGCGGCGGCGCTCCTGCGCGCCCACTGCGATCGGGTACGCCGCCGCGCCCGCGATCAGCGCCATTACCTCACGACGCTTCATTTCCCAGCCCTTTGAACCCTTTGCCGCGTCATGATAGCGGTTGACTTGCCTGACGGGCAAATCAAGTTCGCCGGTGATGAGCCTCGTTATCGGTCGGATAATTGCCGATTTTAATCGACAGTGGGGAACCTGCTGCGCCGCAACCTCTCCCCGGTCTTGCCATGCTTTGGTCAAACCGGACCGAAAGCGTCGGACCGGGCGGGCGATATTGGATGGGAGCGGGGAGTACCATGCAGCCCAATTTGAGTCCTGCGGACAACGATCCGCATGATGTCCTCGAGATCGCGCCAGACGTCGTTCTGGTCGCGCGCGCGGAGGAGGAGCTGTCCCGTCTGGCGCGCAACGCCAAGAACAGGTCAGGCCAACCCAAGATCGAGCCGCCATCGCTGAAGATGGACACAGCCGTTGCGCCGGGCGATGTGCCGCTGGTCGATACGAGTTTTCGCGCCGCCCGCACCGACGAAGGTCCCTCGATCGGACGGCGGATCGCACGCGCCTTTTTCGGTCTGCTGCTCGCGGTTTGCGTCGGAGGGGCGGCCATTGCCTGGCGTGCGTCCGGCGAAGTGGCCAAAGACGCGATCGCGACATGGGCACCGCAATTCGCCGCCAAGTCGTCGTCAACAGCGGACCCGAGCCCGCCCTCGCAGGATGCCGAGCCGGCAGCGGCCGCATCTCAGCAATCCGCGACTGCCGCGCCAGCCACGACGCCAGATACCACGGTGCCGCCTGCAACAACGCCCGCGGCGACAGCGCTGGCCGCCACAGCAGCGGCCGCGATACCGCAGGCCGCAACAGCGCCGGCCGACTCGGCGCAGCAGCTCCAGTCGATGGCGCGTGATCTCGCCAATCTCGGGCAGGAGGTCGCGGTGCTGAAGGCAAGTCTCGCCGAGCTCAAGGCGAGCAACGAGCAGATGTCGCGCGACCTGGCGAAGGCATCCGAGCCGCGGCAGAAGGTTTCTGCGCTTCCGACTCGCGCGGCCGTGCCACCGGCGCGTAAGCCGGCGTCGACATTCAGGCCGACGCAAACGGCTGCTCCATATCCGCCGCCCGCAGCGCCTTATCCGCCGCAAGCGTCGTCATATCCGTCACCGCCGGCCTATCCGCCGCAGACCGCCTACGTACCGCCAGCTGCGCCCGTGCAGCAGCCGGTCGATCCGGATATCCCGCGCCCGCCGATGCCGGTGCGCTCAGGCTCTCCCGAATAGGTGCGCGACCGATCACAATCGCGCCAACATATAACCAACGGGTATCGTATCGCCAGGATGCGGTTTCCCGCAGGGATCGGCGCGCGAATATATCCTGCTAACATTTGCGCTTGACGCACATATATCTCTGCGGTTATATGTTTGATCAATAGCCATCGGGTTATTGATCAAAATGCCGAACGCTCAGGACGTATTGTTCAAAACGCTTGCCGACCCGACCCGGCGGGCCATCTTCGAGCGCCTGTGCCGGGAAGGAGAGCAAACGGTAGGGGCCCTGACCGCCCAGTCGGGAGTCTCGCAGCCCGCGGTGTCAAAGCATCTCGGTGTTCTCAGGGAGGCCGGGCTGGTGCGCGATCGCCATGAAGGACGCCAGACGCATTACAGCGCGCAGCTCGGCGCGTTGGCCCCGCTGATCGACTGGACCAGCCAGATGGCCGGCTTCTGGCAAAGTCGGTTCGACCACCTCGAAGATTTGCTCAAGAGGATGGACCAATAGCCGTCACCAATGACGCGGCACACACGAAGAAGCGGAGGGATGAGCGATGAAGATCAAGCTGACCAGCGTGTACGTCGACGACCAGGACAAGGCACTGCGCTTCTACACAGAGGTGTTGGGCTTTACCAAGAAGACCGATGTCAGCAACGGACCGTATCGCTGGCTGACCGTGGCTTCGCCGGAAGAGCCTGACGGAACCGAGCTCCAGCTTGCCCTCAACAACAATCCGGCGGCCAAGACCTACCAACAGGCCATGTTCCAGCAGGGCCAGCCCGCCGTCATGTTCTTCACCGGCGACGTCAAGGGCGACTACGAGCGCATCAAGGCGCGCGGCGCCGAGTTCGCCATGCCACCGACCGAGGTGCCGGGCTCGACCATCGCCCAGGTGAATGATAGTTGCGGCAACCTAATTCAGATCACTCAGCTCGCGCGCTGGTAGGGCGCCGTCGAGCATGCCAGCGACCAAAACGCGCTCCGTCGTCGTCGAACGAGACTTCTCGCATCCGCCGGAAAAGGTCTGGCGGGCGCTGACGCAGCCGCATTTGATCGAGGAGTGGCTGATGAAGAACGATTTCAAGCCCGACGTGGGTCACCGCTTCAATCTGCGCAACAACCCTCAACCTGACGTCAACATCGTGATCGACTGTCAGGTCCTCGCCGTCGAGCTGCACAAGACGCTGTCTTACACCTGGGAGGCGATGGGTTTCGAGGGCGTCGTGACCTTTACGCTCACGCCCACGAGCACGGGGACCCATCTGCGCATGGAGCAGGCGGGCTTCCGGCCAGGTCAGGGGCAGGCCTATGCAGGCGCGAGAAACGGGTGGGAGCGATTTCTGTCAAACCTGGATCAGCTTTTGGCGCGGCCGGACTGACGGTCTGGCCGGGACAATGATGCCGGCGTCAGTGGCATCGCAGACAAAGGGGAGCGCACATTCATCATGACGCGATTGATCATTCGCTGGGTTCACATCATCTGCGCCGTTCCGATCATCGGCTATATCTATAGTCCGTTTGAAGCCATTCCGGATTATGCCCCGTTGACCCGGTTCGTTTTCCTTCCGGTCATGCTGCTTTCGGGGTTATGGATGTGGAAGGGCCACCTCGTTCGCCGGCTTTTTTCGAAGTCGAATGAGACGGGACAGGAATTCGAGACATCGTGATCGACATGAATGCATCGGAACGCATCGACCAGCTGATCGCAGGCATCACGGACTGGCGCGGCAAGACCTTCGCCAGCATCCGCAAGACTATCCTTGCTGCCGACTCTGAGATCACGGAGGAATGGAAATGGATGGGAAGCCCGGTGTGGTCGCGCGACGGCATCATCGCGCTCGCCAATGCCCACAAGGACAAGGTGAAGCTGACCTTTGATTACGGCGCGCGGCTGCCGGATCCGGAGAAATTGTTCAATGCGGGGCTGGAAGGCAACCAGCGGCGCGCGATCGATTTTTTCGAGGGCGACAAGGTCAATGAGCGCGCGTTAAAAAATCTGGTCCGCGCCGCGGTCGAATTCAATCAAGCGAAAAAGAAGAAGGCGCCTGCGAAGGCGCGCGCGAAAGCCGGCAAAAAGTAACAGTCCGCCTGAAGACAGGCGGCCTCTGCTTCACGGCCAAGTGCCTGTTCGCGAAATCCTGATTTGATTCGACTTCAAGAGCTGGCCGGAGCCCGCCCTTCGCTGCGCAAATGCCAGACTTGCCGGCGTGGCCCTCCCGCAATGAAGACGCTCTTACTATAACGGCTCTCCGTCCAGGCATATGGGGAGATCGCCATGAGCATTGAAGTTGAATGGGCACGCATGACCGCTCCGGATCTGCGCAAGATCGCCGCGCGCGGGGGGGCACTCGCGATCCTGCCCGCCGGTTCGCTGGAGCAGCATGGCCCGCATCTGCCTGTCATCACTGATACTGCCAGCGCTCACGCCGCGTCAGTTGCGGCCGCCCGGCTGGTCGCAAATGATCCAGATCCGGTCCCGGTCGCCGTGCTGCCGGGCCTGTGGCTCGGTTTGAGCGAGCATCATCTGCCGTTCGGCGGCACGATCAGCGTGGACTATGCCGCGTACCGGGCGATCCTTGAAAGCATCGTGCGATCGCTTCGCTCACTGGGCTTTGCGCGGCTGCTGATCGTCAACGGCCATGGCGGCAATATCGATCCGCTCGCGGTGGCGTCGCGCGAACTGGCGGTCGCGTACGACTTTCCGATCGTTGCCACGACACCGTGGTTCCTGTCGCGCGACAAGATCGCCGATATTTTCGAGTCCGACACTGCGCCGAAACATGCCTGCGAGGGTGAGACCTCGGTCATGATGGCGATCGCGGGCGATATCGTGAAGAGGGACAAGCTTGACGAAGCCATGCAGCAGGCGCCCGCGCCGGTCCATGCGCCGGCGGGCTTCTCGCGGTTCTACTCCTTCTCCGAGCGCGCGCCGATCACCGGTACCTGGGGCGACCCGCGCAGTGCGACAGCCGAGAAGGGTGCGCGCTTCCTCGCGGTGCAGGCCGAGGCACTGGCCGATGCCATCCGCGACCGCACGCTATGGTCTCGTCCCGATCCGGTCTGGCGGAAGGACCGCGGGCAACAGACCACGGCCGGCAGGGAAGAGTGATCGCGCCGCCTGGGTCACCCGGTGCCGCATTCGTTGTGGAGACCTTTACGTCGAGCGAAATCTCGCAGCAACGCACGCTCGCCGTGCTAACATTCAAACCCGACTGTCTGTTTCAAAGCAATTTGCCGCCTGTGCATTTTTCGCGAGGAACGCGAGATGGTTGTGGATCGCAGGTTATTTCTTGCCTCAGCCGCAGGTTCGCTGCTCGGCCTTGCGCCCGCAGTAAGGTCGGCGGCGGTCGAGGAATACCCGAGCCGATCCGTCAAGGTCATTGTCCCATTTGCGCCGGGCGGCGGGACGGATGTTGTGGCGCGGCCTGTTGCCGCGTTCCTGTCGCACGCGTTCGGCCAGCAATTTTACGTCGAGAACAAGAGCGGTGCCGGCGGCAATGTCGGCATTGAAGCCGCGGCAAGAAGCGAGGGCGATGGCTACACGATCCTGATGGTTGGCGTCGCGGTCGTGTCGCGTCCACACGTTTCGGACCTGAAGATCGATCCGATCAAGCAACTGGTCCCGGTCATTCAATTGTCGCGTCAGCCGCTTGTGATCGCCGTGCATCCTTCGCTCGGAATCCAGAAATTGAGCGAGCTCGTTGCGATGGCGCGCCGGGAGCCGGGTCTGCGCTACGCCCTCGGCGGAGGCGCGGGAAGCGAGCAGCATATTTTGGGCGCCTGGCTTGCGCAGTTGGCCGACATCACGCTTGAGCCGGTGCCCTATCGCGGCGGCGGCGCGGCCCTTAGTGATCTGCTTGCGGGTCACCTGAGGATCGCATCGATCGGGGCTGCTCCGATCATTGCGCATTACCGTGCGGGAAGTGTTCGCATTCTCGCGCAGGCGACGAATGAGCGATCGCCGAGCCTTCCCGACGTTCCGACTTTCAAGGAAGTAGGCTTTGCGGATCTGGTCCTGGAGCAGTGGTATGGATCGTTCGTCCCGGCTACGACACCGCCGGCAATAGCGGCGAGTCTCAACACCGAGACCAACAAGGCGCTGCTAGACGTGGCGACGCGCGAAATCCTGCTCAATTCCGCACACGAGCCGGTTGGCGGCAGCGCCGAGGCCTTCGGAAGGCTCGTCGCGGAAGATTTCCAGAAATACGCTCGCCTTGCCAAGGAATTGAACATCGCTTCGCTTTGAGCACCATCGCTCTTTCAGTAATCCGATCCCGAGTTCACCGGGCCAGACTGACCGTTCAACTTGGGCTTACCGAACGTCGGATTTTTAGCCTTGCAGGCCGCAACGACAGCAGCGTCGACGGTCGGGAGCGGTTGGCTGGCGGCTTTCCGTTGCAGCCCGCCTTCGATGATGGGGCGAATGCAATCGATCTGAAGTCCGAGCCCGTCGCCGACGGCGCCTTGCTTGAACCCTGCCTGCTCGCAGGCTTCCTTGATCTTCAGGCAGGGCTTCTGATCCTCGGCCCTTGCCGAATGGCTCGCGAGCAGGCCGATCGCCAAAGCGAGGTAAATGAAGGGGGTCTTCGATCGGTAGCGCATGTCCGCTCCTCGTGTGCTCTCGACACGTGACCCCGCACCTCGGCGATTGCACGCTATCGCAAGTCTTGCTTGCAAGACAGAAGATCAAATCTCACATGAATGACGGCTTTACTGCGACGAGTGTCGGCAAACCGTCCTGCATTCCCCGCAACCGGTTGGTCCGATTGAATCATTGTCCCGTGGAAACCGCGGGCTCGGCGGCATTTGCAAGCTCGGGCTTCGACCTTATCTGCCGATCACAGGAGACCACCATGATCCAGCAACTGCGCATCTACGAGATATTCGAGCACAACAAGGCTGCGTTTCACGCCCGCTTTCGCGATCACGCCGCCCGCATCATGCGGAGCAAGTATGACTTCCGGATTGTGGCGATGTGGGAGACCAGGTTCGGCGACCGCACCGAGTTCGCTTATTTGCTGGAATGGCCCGATGAGGCGGGCAAGACCTCCGGATGGAGCGCTTTCATGGCCGATGCCGAATGGTCCGAGATCAAGCGCGTCACCCATGCCGAACACGGCCTGATGGTTGGCAAGATCGAGGACCGTCTGCTCGTGCCGGTCGACTATTCGCCCGCAAAGCGGGGGATGATGCCGGCTTCCGTGACCTGAAAGGCAGGCGAAGGGGCGGGCGATTGAACGGCCCGTTTTGCCCGTCGTGCCAAAATGATCACATCGGTTTGTCCTGATATTCGGAAATAATATTACGATTTAAAAAAAACTTGACGGGATCCCAAATCAAAATCATTGACTGCGCTATTCCATCCCAAATGAGGGGCGCGTCGCGATCGCCACGAAACGCGGGATGGAGTGCGATGGACGCCGATAATGTCGCATGGCGTGCGGCACGGAGGCGGACGGCAAAGGCGTGTGGGCCTGGCGCCCTAGATGTCGCGGGAATGAGGAGTCGTGGGTTACCGTCGTGCTGCGGCCCATCTTTCGAGACGCATCGCTGCGCGATGCTCCCAGGATGAGGACGAATGCTGGGCGGGACGGCAAACCCTGATGGTGAGGCGGCGCGTAGCGCGGTCTCGAGCCGTGAGGCCCCCGTACGCGTGCGACTACACCGGCTTCCCCGTATACGGCATCGACGCGGTGAGACCGCCGTCAACCGGAAACGCCTGGCCGTTAACGTAGGAGGCCTCGTCGCTTGCCAAAAACAATCCCATTGCGGCGATCTCGTGCGGCTGGCCGGCGCGCTTCAAGGGATTGAGCTGGCCGATCTTGTCCTGTGTGCCGCGATCTTTCGCGCGATCGAAGATCGGCTTGGTCATCCCGGTCTCGATCAGGCCCGGACACACCGCATTGATGCGCACGCCGGTGCCCGAGAGCGAATAGGCCGTGGTCTGCACCAGGCTGATCACGCCGGCCTTGCTCGCCGCATAGGGATGACCGCTCGCGCCGGACTTCAGGCCTGCGACCGAGGCGGTGCAGACGATCGCGCCGCGCCCCTGCTTGATCATGTGCGGTGTTGCATATTTCACCGCCAGGAACGGTCCGATCAGGTTGATCCGCAGGATCTCCTGCCAATGCTCCACGGTCTGTTCGCCGAGCGGCACCAGCCCGCCGGAAACTCCGGCATTGGCCCAGATCGCATCGAGCTTGCCGTAAGCCGACAATGCCTTGTCGATGTAGGCGACCACGTCCTTCTCAGAGCCGGCATCGGCTTGCATCGCTTCCGCGGTGCCACCGGCTTTTTTTACCAGCTCGACGGTTTCCTTGACGCCTTCGGTGCGGTCGACCGCGATCAGTTTCGCGCCCTCTTTTGTGAACAGCAGCGAGGCCGCGCGCCCGATGCCGCTGCCGGCGCCGGTAATGATGACGGATTTGCCTTCGAGGCGGCCCATATGTTCCTCCCTATGTCGCGTCACGGAATTTCAAACACGATTTCAAACGCGGATGTTGCTTGAGACGATGCACGCTCTCACGTACATCCCAAAGCAGACAGTATTGAAGGGTGTTTGCGATGTCCAACGAAGACAAACCCAAGGTAACGATTACGCGATGGTGGTGGGTGCGACATGCACCGGTGCGCAGCGACGGGGGCAACATCTACGGCCAGTCGGACATCGCCTGCGATACCTCGGACGCCGAAGTGTTCGAGGCGGTCGCAAAAATCCTGCCGCGCAATGCGGTGTGGGTCGCGAGCAATCTGCTGCGCACGCACCAGACCGCGGAAGCGATCTGGGCCGCGGGCTTTCCAAGACCAGCCAGTATGGCGAAGGAAGCCGCCTTCGCCGAGCAACATCTGGGACAATGGCAGGGCATGAACCGCGCTGCGTTTGTTGCGAGCCGGCCCGCCGGCAGCAATTGGTTTGCCGACATCAGCGAGCCCGCGCCCGGCGGCGAAAGCTTTATGGACCTCTATAACCGCACCAAGGACGCGGTCGATCGCCTTACGCTCGAACATGCGGGCCGCGACGTGATCGCAGTCGGTCATGGCGGCACGATCAAGGCTGCGGTCGGGCTTGCGCTCGGCGGCATGGTGGAGAAGGGGCTCTCCTTTGACATCGACAATTGCTCGGTGACGCGGCTCGATCATTTCGCAGGCGTGGATTACGCGGTCTGGCGGCTGCCGATGGTGAACCAGCAGCCATGGATCGCGGATGCGCGCCACGCCGCCATGCATCAGCCGGCGGGGCCGGAAGTGACCAAGCTTGCTTGAGCCTCGGCGGGAGCTTTAGTCTGGTTTGACCTGAAAACATGACCGGCATCGCCGGACCAGTCTGGGAGAAAAACATGAGCTTGTTCGACATGAAGGGTAAGGTCGCGGTCATCACCGGTTCGACGCGCGGCATCGGCCGCGCGATCGCCGAGCGGATGGCCGAGCACGGCGCCAAGGTCGTGATCTCCTCGCGCAAGGCCGACGTCTGCGACGCTGTGGCCAGAGAGATCAACGACACATACGGCAAGGGGACGGCGGTCGCGGTGGCAGCCAATATCTCCAGCAAGGAAAACCTCCAGCACCTCGTCGACGAGAGCGACCGCGCTTTCGGCAAGATCGACGTGCTGGTCTGCAACGCGGCGTCGAACCCTTACTACGGGCCGCTCGGCGGCATTTCCGACGATCAGTTCCGAAAGATCCTCGACAACAACATCGTCGCCAACAACTGGCTGATCTCGATGGTGGTGCCGCAGATGATCGAACGCAAGGACGGCTCGATCATCATCGTTTCCTCGATCGGCGGACTAAAGGGCTCAACCATCCTCGGCGCCTACGCGATCTCCAAGGCCGCCGACATGCAGCTCGCGCGCAATCTCGCCTGCGAATATGGCAAGCACAACATCCGTGTGAACTGCATTGCGCCTGGCCTGATCAAGACCGATTTTGCCAGGGCGTTGTGGGAAAATCCGGAGAATCTGAAAGCGTCAACCTCGCGCTCGCCGCTGCTCCGTATCGGCATCCCCGACGAGATTGCGGGTGCGGCCGTGTTCATGGGATCGCACGCCGGTGACTTCATGACCGGCCAGACCATGGTGATCGATGGCGGGGCGACGATCAGTTGACTGCTTGTCCCGACGCGCTGCAGCGTGCAACGCTGCTGTGCGGTTCCGGGACCTACGCTCGTGCAGAGGCAAACATGGGCCCCGGATCAGCAGCGCGCCGTAAGCACGCTGCGCTGCATCCGGGGCACGGCAATTTACTCCACCGCCGCGTACACCAGATTCCGCAGCAGCGTGCGGGTGTATGGGCGCTGGTTCGGACCCTGCGACATGAATACGGCGAACATATTCTCCTTCGGGTCGATCCAGAAGAAGGTGCCGGCCGCTCCGCTCCAGAAGAATGTGCCGGTCGAACTGGGGAACGGCGCGATGCCGGCCTGGCGGCGCACGGCGAAGCCGAGGCCGAACCCATGGCCGAGGGGAAGCAGCGAGCCGCCAACTCTGACGCCGGCATCGAGATGATCGGAAGCCATCAGCTCCAGCGTCTTGCGGCCGATGATGCGCTCGCCGTCGAGCGTGCCGCCGTTGAACAGCATCTGGCAGAAGCGCGCGTAGTCCATCGTGGTGGATACCAGACCGCCACCGCCGGATTCCAGCGCCGGTCTCTCCAGCGGGTTGAAGAGCTGAATTTTCTCGTCGCCCCAGGGATCGACAGGGAAGGGCTCCGCAATGCGGGTCGCGTTCTCTTCTCCGGTGAAGAAAGCGGTCTCCGTCATCTGCAAGGGGGCGAGAATGCGTTCGGTCAGGAACACGCCGAGGCTCTTGCCGCTGATGATCTCGATGATGCGGCCGAGCACGTCGGTCGAGCGGCTGTAGTTCCATTCCGCGCCCGGCTGGCAGATCAGCGGCAGCTCGGCTATCATTTTGACGACGTCGGCATTGGTGATCTTGCGGTTGCGCAGACCCGCATGCTTGTAGAGCTGCTGCACCAGGCTGTTGCCGGTGTTATCGGTGGTAAGGCCCGAGGTGTGGCGGAGCAGGTCCTGGATCGTGATCGGCCGCAAGAGCGGCACGAGATTGAGCTTGCCATCATGCTCGACGCCGACCCTCAGCTTGGAAAATTCCGGGATGAATTTGGTGACGGGGTCGTCGAGCAGGAGGCGGCCTTCCTCGAGCAGCATCATGATGCCGACGGAGACGATCGGCTTGGTCATGGAGAAGATGCGGAAGATCGTGTCGTGGGCCAACGGCCGACTAACGGCGGGACCTTGTCGGCCAATGGCCTCGAACCAGCCGATCTGGCCGCGGCGGGCGACCATCACAGTGGCGCCGGGGATGGTTCCCTTGTCGACCTCGCGCTTGAACGCGTCCGACATGAGCTGGAGGCGGGAGGGCGAGAGACCGAGCGATTCCGGCCTGGCTTGCGGCAGCGGGGGCGTTTGCGGAGTGTCGGCTTGCTTTCCGGCAGTGGCGGGTTGCGCGTTCATGGTCTCTCCCATTGCTCTTCTTCGTTGGTGACGCGAAGTGTGGCGCATAAGTTGCGGCTTGAACAGGGCAACTGGCCGTTTGGCCCTTGCAATCGGACCATAGCCTATGCTTCAACCGGCGCGGATCAGAGGCGGCGCTTCGATCCCGCTAGGAGTGTAGCTCAATTGGTAGAGCACCGGTCTCCAAAACCGGGGGTCGCAGGTTCGAGCCCTGCCACTCCTGCCAGTTAGATCAAATACTTGCAGACACTATATTGAGAACAGACGCGAAACGATTTCGTCATTTGGGCACATCTTGGGCACATTTTTAGCCGGGCCCAAGGATCAATGTTCCTAACGCGTTCACGACATCCGACATCTGGTTGTTCTTCTTCGTCGTCAGCTTGGCATAGACGCGGAGGAGGATCGCCGGGTCGTCACCAATGCGGGCGGCGACCTGGTGAACGGGGATGCCCTTGTCGAGCAGCATGGTCGAGTGCGTGTGCCTCATCATGTGGAACGTGAAGCCGGCAAAGCCCAGCTTCTTGGCGCGGAGACGGAATGCCTTGCTCACACCCCACGGGTCGCGTGGCCTCGTGAAGTCGAAGTCTCGGCCAGGTGCTGGCACTGCTGGGAACATGAGCCCATCGGCCGGCAGCTTCACTAGACCCAAGTTCACCTCGACGCCATCGGGCACGCCCGCCTTTATCCGCTGATGCCGTTCCTTCTCCTTGAGGAGGAGGGCGACGATGTCATCGCGAAGACCGATGGTACGCAACCCCCGCGCCGTCTTGGGCGGCTTCAGCGTCATGCCGTGCTTTTTCGTGGGCTCCCACGCGCGCTCGATCTTCAGCGTCTTCGCGTCGACATCGAGGTCTGACCATCTCAGCGCCAATACCTCGTTGCGGCGCATGCCGGTGTAGGCTGTCAACGCCACGATGGTGAAGAGCGGCGACGACTTGAAGCCGGTCACCAACTTGGTGAGATCGCTCTCGTCGAGCGCGATGCCCGGCCTGCTCTCGCCCGCCCTGGGCCTCTTGGCCGTCTTGGTCATCGGATTGACTGACAGCTTCTCGGTGCGAACGGCAGTTGCCAGCGCCGAGCTAAAGACGACGTGAACGTGGCGCTGCGTCCTCTTCGACAGTGGGCGCTTTGTCCACGGCGAGACCTTCGACTTCAAGTCGGTGTAGAACTTGTCGATCTCGGTCGCCTGCAGCGACTGCAATCGCCGCTCACCCAACGCGGGCTTGACGTGCTCATTGAGGAGCTGGGCATAGCGCTCCCGCGTCCTCTCGCTTACCTCTTCCTGCTTCCTGCCGGGTGCGCCAATGCTGAGCCATTCGTCGATCCATTGACCGACAGTGATCTTGCTCGGCGCGACGTGTGAGCCGTC
>Ga0306920_100011017_pt1 | contig 12165 bp, 12 predicted proteins | sample flu12Cox44000170_FD_204666 | JGI IMG/M metagenome (GOLD analysis project Ga0306920, IMG submission 204666) | Lab enrichment of tropical soil microbial communities from Luquillo Experimental Forest, Puerto Rico - flux4day.12C.oxic.44.000.170 (v2)... | ecosystem: Environmental > Terrestrial >...
CGGCTACCTGCTGCTCAAGGCTCAGCGCATGGCGGTCACCAAGACCGAATTTATCGTTTTTCAGAAAGCAGCCTAAAATGCTGGTCTCTACGAATTCTCGTGCAGAGCCGAAAAAACAAGGATGGAGCGCCCCTCATGTTCGCTTCCGGCCAGCCAAACGCAGCAAGCAACGGCGGCTGCAAGACGCATGGAGCGTGAAGGCAAACGAAGGGCCGGAGATGCGGCAGCCAAAGGGAGAGTTATGAGAGAGCTGAAACAAGATTACAATGATTTGTTTTGAAACAGGCAAAGGGTGTCGGTTGCGGAGAGGGCGGGAGGCAAAAACTGCCGGGAGAAGCAAAAGGGGGAAGAGATGCTGTTGAAGACGCTGGAAGCGCGATATTACACGGACCACGAAGTTTTTCGCGAAGAGATGGAGAGATTCTTCTTTGGGATGTGGGTGTGCGCAGGTCGGACGGAGCAGATGGAGAGGCCTGGAGATTATTTTCTGGCCGAAGTGGCCGGGGAAAGCGTGATCGTAACGCGGGATTCCGAGGGGAGAGAGCGCGCGTTTTATAACGTTTGCAGGCATCGAGGAACGCAGATCTGCGAGGAGGGTGTGGGAAAGTTTCCGGGGAGGATTCAATGTCCGTATCACGCGTGGACGTACGGGCTGGACGGGAGGCTGCTGGCGGCGCCGCACATGGAACAAGCGGAGTTTCGAAAAGAGGATTACCCGCTACATCATGTGGGAGCGGAGGTGTGGGACGGGCACATCTTTTTGAACCTGGGGAAAGACGTGAGGCCGCTGGCGGAGCAGTTGGCGGATCTGCCGGAGAAGTTTGCGGCGTGGGGCATGGAGGAACTGCGTGTGTACAAGCGCGAGAGATATGAAGTGAAGGCGAATTGGAAGTTGATTGTACTGAATTACAACGAATGTCTGCACTGCCCGGTGCTGCATCCGACGCTGAACCGGGTGACAGATTACCTGAGCGGGGAGAACGATGAGCCACAGCCGACGTACATCGGGGGAACGATGGAATTCAAGGGCGCGGCGGAGACGATGAGCGCAGATGGGGTGAGGAGGAGAGATTTTCTGCCGGGATTGAGCGAGGCGCAGCGCAAGCGAGTGATGTATTACGCGATTTATCCGAACCTGTTTTTGAGTTTGCATCCGGATTACGTGGTGGTGCACCGGCTGTGGCCGAAGAGCGTGGTCCGGACGGATGTGGTGACGGAATGGCTGTTTCATCCGCGAGAGATGGCGAAGAAAGATTTTTGCGGGGATGACGCGGTGGAGTTTTGGGACGCGACGAACCGGGAGGACTGGGGAATCACGGAGCAGTCGCAGAAGGGGATTGGTTCGCGGGGCTACGTTCCAGGGCCGTATTCGAAGAACGAGGGATTGCCGGCGGCGTTTGACCGGATCATCGTGGAGAGGAAGAGGTAATGAGAGGAATCCCCATACGCGAAGGCCCTTCGCATGAACAACTCACGGCAAGCGACGCCACCGGTGATAAGGGGGTCCGGCACCGGGCGCATATGTGAGGCTAGCGCGGCTATCCGGGCCTGCATTCATTCACCGCCTTGCGCGCAACAAAACGCTAGTAAAATCGAAAAAGTGAATTAAGGGCGCGGTAGTCATTGGCTTTGCCATGCTGGCGACCGAATTCGAATACCGTCACCGGAAGCGAATCCATCAAGCCATTGTGATGGCCGCGTTTCTCACCTATCTGATCGATCGCGAAAACATTGTATGGCGGTTCGTCAAGGACAGTGCGACACCTCACACGTGGGAACGCGTTGCGTTTATCATTGCGACCCTGTTTATCGCTGCGGGGGTCGGAATCTGCACGTGGGCATGGGCTTGCGGGGACGCGAGGACTACCAGAGACGGTGAACAGTACCGTGCCGCTAATCGCTCGCGGTATCTCGGCGAGATGAGTTACGCGATCGGGTTGGCGTCGCTTGCTCCTCTGGCCGGATTCTTCGTTCTCGTTGCAGGCGAAGGCTTGCGCATTGTTCGTCTGGTGGCACACAAAGACCGCAGCGGGCAGTACGCCCGGCAGCGGCCATTGCCCGAGTTGTTACAGCCAGCAAAGCGAGATGGAGAGAAGATTCACTTCCGGTGGGGAGAGGCGATCCGGCGAGAGGCGGTGAAATGGGGAATCCTGGTCACGATGATTGTCTTCCTGACCACGCTCGACGACTGGCATGCGGACGTGCTTGCCGTGGTTAGCTTTGTTCTTGGGAATTTGTTGAATGCGCGGATATTCGATCGTGCGGCGGTTGAGAAGTATGAGGCCGATTCATGAAGAGGGTTGCGCGCGCGTTTCGGAGAGTAGATTGGTGTAGCGGTTCCCCTGATGCGGGTTTGCCGACTTCGCCCGATTGACTCGCAGGTATAGTGGAGTCTAGTAAACCTATCCTCGATCCTAGTCCCCGAACCCGGCCGGGAAGGAGACCGCGGCCCCTTGTGTCGCCTGCATCAGCAGGACAAGAGCGAGAGGAGGCCCCATAAAGACACTCGTTGAAAACATTGCAAGAGCACTGGCGGACCATCCGGAAGACGTGCAAGTTACAGTAGTGGAAGGCTCGCAGGTTACCGTTTTGGAACTGCGGGCGCATCCGGAGGATTTGGGCAAAATCATCGGACGAGAAGGACGCACGGCGAAGGCGATGCGAACCATACTGGGTGCCGCAGGAATGAAGCTTCGCCGGCGGTTTACGCTGGAGATTGTCGATGGGGAGGAGCGGACCGCGAGCAGCGCGCGGTGAGAGATTGCTTGCTGTGGGATTCTTCAACGCCGCGATTCCAGGTACCTGGATTGTCATCAAACGGAGGATTGGGAGCAACGGCGGGGCGGGTCGGGGATTCACGAATGGGAGCAGGAACGAGGCGTCCCGCAAAGGCAAAGAACAAACGCAAAAGAGGCAGGAGGGGCGCCCCACTGCAGAACGCTAGTGCGCAGCGGTGGCGGTGACGGCGACACCCATATCCTTGAGCTTGGCGCGGGCTCGGCGCTCCTCTTCGGTACCGGGATAACGCTTGACAACATCGCGGAGTTCCTTGATGCCGGGATTTTTCTGGCCGAGTTCGAGAAGAGCCATGCCTTTCTTGTAGCGAGCGGTGGCTAGCTTAAAGCTCTTCGGGTAATTGTTGAGAACCTTGTCGTATTCCTGAACCGCCTGGTCATACTGATGCTGCGAGTAGGCGATTTCACCGAGATAAAACTGGGCGTTGGAGGCCAGGTCGGTGTCGCCGTAGTAACGGAGGTAGTCCTGGAATTCGGAGCGCGCGAGATCATATTTCCCGTTGGTGATGTCGCGAAGGCCGTTGGAGTAGAGCGTGTCCGCGGAAGGAGGAGGACCGGAAGGAGCAGCGGAAGCCGAGCCGGAAGGCGAGGGTGAACCGAGAGTGGAGGGAGCGCCGTTCGTGGGCACGCCGGCGGGAGCGCCGCCTGCCAGGCGCGCATCGATGCTCTGGACGGAGTTCTGGAGATCGACGAGCTGCTGATTGAGCTTGCCGAGACGGGACTTGATTTCCTCGAGATTGTCGGAAAGGCCCTGGACCTGGGTGGACATGGTGTCGAGACGGGTGCCGGAGTTGGCCTGAACGTCCTGAACGGATTTCTGGAGGGCGTTCATGGTGGCGTTGAGCTTGTTGACAGAGTCGGAGGACTGCTCAATGAGGGTTTTCTGGATGGTGTGATCTTGAGTCATTTGCGTCTGAAGATCTTTTTGCCCGGAGAGAATAGCGGTGACGTCGCGCTGAAGCTCGATGATTTCGCGGGCAACGGCGAGGGCCGGCTTGGGGCCGATGAGGCTGCCGGCGAGCGCGCTGAGAAACAGGGCGCCGGAGAAGAAGAGGATGTTACGAGTACGCATGATGGTTCCTCCAAAGGGGCGAACGCAAACGACCGGGGCAATGGTTAAGTCCCAATATTTTAATGTAGCGGGAGTGAGCGAATGGAGCAAGTGGTTGGATGGGGGGAGTGCGCTCCGCGCCAGGGCCTTCGTTCGCGAAGCACAAAGGAAGGAGGAATCGGCCATTCTGGTCGGGATGACAGGAGCGATGCATCCTTTCTGTTTGTCCGGACGGGCATGGGCAGAGACCGCGCAGGAGGTTATTTGTTGGGGGCGAAGTGGCCGCGGCGGTTCTGCTGCCAGCAGGTTTCGGTGGATTGCATGCAGAAGGGCTTTTCCTTGCCCCAACTGGTGGAAGTGAGACGGTCGGCGGGAATGCCGAGGCTGACGAGATACTGCTTGACGGCATTGGCGCGGCGATCGCCGAGAGCGAGATTGTATTCGGTGGAACCGCGCTCATCGCAGTGGCCCTCGATGGTGACGCGGGCCTGCGGATAATTCTTGAGGAAATCAGCGGTGCTCTGGAGAGCCTGACGGGCATCGGGGCGAATTTCGGCCGAGTCGTAATCGAAATAGGCGTCGCGGACTTCTTTATTCCAAAGTTCATCGAAGCCGGGAGTTCTGGTTTCCGCAACGGGGGGAGCATTGACGGAGATACGCACGGTGGCGTCGGCATTGCCGCCGGCGGAGCTGGCCGTGAGTGTGTAGGTTGTAGAAGCCGTCGGAGAAACGGAAGTGGAACCCTGGGGAGTAACGGCACCGACTTCCGGAGCGATGGAGACGTTGGTAGCGTCGCTGGTAGACCAAGAGAGTTTCACGGACTCGCCCTTATTGATAGAAGTACGGTCGGCGGTGAGTGTGGCCGTCGGCTTCACCGCGGCGGGCGGAGGAGTGTACGAAGGGGTTTTAGCGGCGACGGGCTTCTTGCTGCAACCGGCGAAAAGGAGAGCCAAGACTGAGACGGCAACAAGAAGCGAGCGGTCGAACGGGCGGTATAACTGAGTCATGCGTGTCCTCCTAAGACACTGGGATCTCCCGTGTTGGGCCGGCCGGCTGGATAGATAAATGGTAACACCAGAGGGCCGGGTCCGGGGAATATGTCGTAATACGATATATTGTACACGGAACGGCAGAGAGGGAAAGAATGTTTGAGGAGAGTGTGTAATCAGTAAAGATGCGCGCGCTTCGGGCCGTGGCGGCCGAACATGAGGATCAGAGAAGAGAGATCCCTCGCTTGGCCTGCCTGCGCCCGCCTGCGGTAGGCGGCGCAGGCAGCTCGGGATGACGGGTTGATGAGCACGGGCTTGGTGAGAGTGGCGATGCCTTGGCTTGCAGTGCGCCATTGCGTGCGGGGCGGGCAGGAAGATGGCCAACGGGGCAGACGTACGGAAAAGGGGCGATGGGGGAGTCATCGGTTTCCTTGCGAAATCAGATCATATAGGGAGCGCGAAGGATGCGCAAATCGAAGAGAGATCCCTCGCTTGGCCTGCCTGCGTCTGCCTGCGGTAGGCAGCGCAGGCAGGCTCGGGATGACGGGCTTGGTGAGAATGGAAGGACGTTATATTGTGTCGCACCTCCTGCGCGGAGGATGGGCACCCTCAAGTTGAGTTGTTGCGGGGCCTTGTATGGGCCACAAAAAGCGAAAGGCCGCTGCACCGCGAAAAGAACCCGGGGCATCGCTGACGGTCAGCGAGTGGACCAGTTGGGAGATTCGTTGTGACCGGAGGTGGTCAGTTGGTGGGCCGATGAGCCGTCGGCGAGCATGGTCCAGATCTGTCGGGTGCCGGTGCGAGTAGATTCGAAGACAATGTGGCGGCCATCGGGAGCCCAGGAGGGGCGCTCGTTGCGGCCAGAGTCACGGGTGAGCTGGAGAGTGCGGCGCGAGGAAGGATCCATGACGTAGATATCGTAGTTGCCGTTCGGGCGGCGCCAGCTGAAGGCGAGAAGCTGCCCATTGGGAGACCAGGCGGGGTCGATGACGTAGCCCATGTCGGGAAGATCAAGCTTCTGCGCATCGGTGCCGTCGGAGTTCATGAGATAGAGCTGGGGCGTTCCGCCGCGGTCACTGACAAAGGCAATGAGCTGGCCGTTTTTGGGATTCCATGCCGGCGAAGTGTCGGCGCCGTTCGAGGCGAAGGTGAGGCGCTTGGGGCGGTTGCCGCTGGCGTCGCTGACATAGAGAGCGGGATTGCTCTGCATGGAAGAAGAGAACATGACCTGGGAGCCGTCGGGGGACCAGGTGGGAGAGGTGTTGGTGCCGCGGAAACGGGCGAAGCTGACGACCTTGCCGGCATCGAACGAGTACATGCAGATTTGCGCGCTAACAATACCGGTGACGGGAACAAAGCAAGTGAAGGCGATGCGGGAGGCGTCCGGGGACCAGCGAGGGGTGAGAGCGACGGAATGAAGGGAAGTAAGCTGATGCTGGTTGGCGCCGTCGTAATCCATGACCCAGAGTTCCTTATCGCCAGAATTGCCGCGAATGAAGGCAATTTGGGCGGAGGCGATGCCGGGGAGCCCGCCGGAGAGTTTGCTGATGATTTCGTCAGCGAACTGGTGAGCGAATTTGCGGACCTGGTCGTCGGTGGGATTACCGCGGTAAACCTTGCCGACGACGGGTTCGGTCGAGGGACTGCGCACGTCGAACATCCAGGCAAAGATGGAAACTTCGGCGGAGGTTTCGGAGAGATTGCCAAAGGCAAGGAAATTGGCGTTGACGGGAGGCTGAGACCAGTCGAGTAGGTGGAGTTCGCCCGGCTGGGAGGGAGGGTTGGCGGGATAAAAGCCGGGACTAGCGAGCTCCACCACGCCGGAGAAGGCGAGGTCGTCACGGACGACGGTGGTGAAGAGGCCGGCGTGGGACTTCGCGGAGTCAGAGCGAGGGGCGAAATCGGAGACGGCGATGCGGGGCTTTTCGACACCGAGACCGGTGCCGGTGCGGAACCAGTCCTGGGAGAAGGAGGGAGAGGATAAGGAGAAGAGCATGAAGAGAGACAGGAGAAACGGAGAGAAGAGTCTCGCGATGCAAAAGGAATGGGCGGCGCCGAGTTTCGGGGACAAGACTACCTCCAGAGTTCGAGTACCTGCAGAAGAATTGTAGTGCAGAACCCGGTGAGTGGGGGCTGGTGACTCGTGACCTGCCAGCCCCTGCCTGCGGTAGGCAGGGCCGGCAGGCTGGGGACGACAGGAGTGGCGCGGGGATGAAAAAGGAGAGAGTGCCGTGGTCATCGGGTGAGGGCGAGGTCGAAGTCGAAAGTGACATCCACGTAGCGGCCGGAGTAGTCGGAAGGAAGAGCGGGGAAGTGATCGACGCTGAGTAGCGCGCGCTGTGCGGAATCGTCCATGGAGCGATTGCCGCTGGATTCGGTGATACGGATATTTTTGATGGAGCCATCGCGATTGATGGTGAAGGTGACGGTGGTCTTGGCGCGGCGCGCGGCGCGAACGGCGGGATCGATGGTGTTCTGCATCCAGTTCTGGTTGATATTGCGGCGGACGGCTTCGACATACCAGGCGTAGCGAGCAGCGAAATCGCCGCCTCCTTGGCCCTGTACCGCGACACCGCCGTTAAGCGGACCGGGGGTATTCGAATAGCTGGACGGAATGCTCGGCGACCCGCCCTTGCCGTAGTTGACAGCGTTGTCGGGTGGCGGAGTTTTGGGTTCGAAGACGCGAGATTTCTTGCTGGGAGGAAGCGGCTTTTCCTTTTCGAACTTGGGAATTTTGGTAGCGTCGGTCGGGGGCTCGGGGGGGGTAGGCTTCGGGAGCTCGACGTTGAGGCCCTTGGTGGGATCGAAGGTCTGGCTCTCGGTCGGGTTGATGTTGGGTGGCATAGGAATACCCGCGCTGGGGACGAGATTCACTTTTACGCCGGAATCGCTGCCACCACCGACCCCGCCCCAAGCATTGCCGGACCGTTGGACCCAAATACCGATGAGGGTAAGGGTCGCGAGAGCAAGATGAAAGAAGACGGAATAATAGAAGGAGCGTTTGAAGGGGAGCTCGTCGTAGGTGTAGGCGGCGGTGGTCATGTGTGGTGGCGGCTTCGGGTCCGGTTCACCAAGGGATAAGGATAACAGCAAGCGAAGAGGGATTCCTTGGGCAAAAGACGCCCTCGAAATGACGGGGCCGTTTGCGCGGTGGCATCGGGGCGAGTCATTGGCGATTGCGGTCGGTGATGGGCTGAGTGACGATGCTGATGTTGGAAACGCCGGACTGGCGGAGCTCGTCAATGACGGCGGCGAAGGCGCCGAAGGGTACGGTTTCATCGGCACGGAGGAAGATGGCGTCGCCGGGACGCTTCTGCTGCTTCTTGATTTTGGCGGGGAGGTCGTGGATGTTGACGGGATCGTTGCCGAGGTAGATGAGCTGTTTCTTGTCGATGGTGACCACGAGACGGACTTCGGTGATTTCCTTGACGGTGTGAGTTTTGGGGACGTCGACTTCGATGCCGGACTGCAGAATGGGGGCGGTGATCATAAAGATGATAAGAAGCACGAGGACGACGTCGATGAACGGCACCATGTTGATGTCGGAGAGGGAGGTTTGCGTGGGTTTGGAGAGTTGAGGCATGGGGTTCAGTGACCAGTTGCCGGCGAGGAGGGACCGGGGAAGAAGTGACTAGTGATTTGTGACCGGTGACTCGTGATTCGTGAAAAGAGCAATCCCCCGCTACGGCTGCGTCTGCAGGCTGGCTCTGGATGAAAGATCAGGACGTGTCGTGTGAAAAGGCGGTACATATCAGGAGAAGGTTTTTTCGATTTGGGAGGTAAATTCGAGGGCGAAGGAATCGAGGCGCTGCGCGAGGTCACGAATGTCCTGGAGAAAATAGTTGTAGGCGATGAGTGCGGGAATGGCGGCAAAGAGACCCGCGGCGGTGGTGACGAGAGCTTCGGCGATGCCGGGGGCAACCGCGCGAAGGCTCGCGGCGCCGGAAGTGCCGAGGCCGGAGAAGGCGTCGATGATGCCCCAGACGGTGCCGAACAGTCCGATGAAGGGAGCGACGCCGGCGGTGGTAGCGAGCCAGGACATGCCTTTTTCGACGCGGCGTACTTCGTCCGCGGAGGCGAGTTGCATGCTGACCGTGACGGCCTGGAGAGACTTTAGTTTGGTCGGGGAGGGATTGCCGGTGCCGCTGAGTTGGGACTGAAGTTCACGATAGCCCGCGGCGTAGACGATGGCGAAGGGAGAGCCGGCGGACATGAGGCCTTGAGGATTGGCGACGCCCTTGGTGGCGCGAAAGATTTTGAGGAACTGGTCGCTCTGGCGGCGGATGCGTCCGAAGAGGCCGGATTTCTGGAAGATGAGGGCCCATGAGACGAGGGACGCAAAAAGAAGAAGGCCGAGAACGCCGCGAGCGACCCAGCCGGTTTGCGCGAGAATATCGAAGATGTTGCCGATGATGATATGGGAAAACAGAGGAATGATGTCAGCTCCTCGCAATAGATAAATTTTGGGTCACAAAATCACCGTAGCATACGAGGGAAGTGGGGTCAAAAGGATTGAGATGCGAAGGTGTCAAGAAGAGTTCGCCGGGATGGTGAGGCAAGGAGTTAAAGAGGCAGGAAAAACGATTGGATTGATGGAGTCGACGAGGAGGCTCGCGAAGGACGCGAGGCCACGGGCGCGGGCTGACAATGGGAAGAGGCGGACCAGCGACGAGGGCGGGATGAAGTTTGCAAAAGTAGTTTTTTGGTTGGCGGGGATCTGGGGAATTTTGGTGATTACGCCGTTGTATTTTATTTTTGATTTGATTGGGAAGAAAGATCCTCCGGCGATAACGCACCCGGGGTTTTATTATGGGTTTGTGGGAGTGGCGCTGGCGTGGCAGATTGCGTTTCTGGTGATTGCGTGGGACCCGGTGAGACTGCGGCCGATGATGATTATGTCGATAGTGGAGAAGTTCAGTTATGGGATTACGGTGACGACGCTGGTGATGTAGGGGCGGATGCACGGGTCAGATCTGATGTTTGCCGCGACCGATACGTTGCTGGGAGTACTGTTTGTGATGGCGTATGTTAGGACGAGGGAAAAAAGTGAGTAGTGACTCGCGGCCTGCCTGCGACAGGCATGCCGGTGACTCGTGAAGGGAAGTGGGAGAAATGGGGGAGGCGGATGAAAGTCGCGACGAGGAATGTTGGGATGTGTTTGGCTTTGGCGACGGTTGGGTGCGGGATGCTGTTCGGGCCGAGCGGACTGCTGTGGGGCGAGAACGGCCGGCCTATCTTTGTTCGCCGGGTCGATACGCAGAGCCCGGCGAACGCGGGCGGCACACCAGAGAGCCAGAAAGCGACCGGTACACAGGAGGCGAAGCCGAAAGAAGCAGCCACGAGTGCGAAAGCGGACGACAAGAGTGGGAAGAGCGCAGGGCCGGTCGAGACAAAGTATGTGGGGACGGTGGAATCGCTGAGGAAGCATCCGCTGCCGGAGTGGTACGCGGACGCGAAGCTGGGAATTTTCATCCACTGGGGATTGTATTCGGTGCCGGGATGGGCGGTGCCGACTCCTCCGAATGCGGGGCTTTCGGAAGAGGAATATTTGAAGAACAACCCGTACGCGGAGTGGTACCTGAACACGCTACGGCTGGAGGGCTCACCGACGCAGAAATATCACAAGCAGAGTTACGGCCCGAACTACGATTACTACAACTTCGCGGACACGTTTAACAAGGAGATCCAGCGGTGGAATCCCGACGCGTGGGCGAGGGTCTTTGAGCTGACCGGGGCGAAGTATGTTGTGCTAACAACGAAACATCATGAGGGTTTTACGTTATGGCCGAGCGAGATACCGAACCCGACGTTGCCGGCGAACCGGCAACATGCTTCGCGCGACCTAGTGGGCGAGTTGAAAACGGCGGTGGAAAATCACGGAATGCGAATGGGAGTGTATTACTCGGGCGGCTATGACTGGACGTTTGAGCCCGGGCCGATCCGGAACTGGAAGCAGGCAAAATCTGTGGAACCGCAGAGTGAGGAGTATGGGAAGTACGTGGATGCACAGATGAGGGAGTTGATTCATAAATACAAGCCGGCGGTTTTGTGGAACGACATTAATTACCCGAAATCGGGGCATCCGCTGGAGATTATCGCGGAGTACTACAACACAGTGCCGGATGGAGTGGTGGACGACCGCTTTGGGTTGGGTTTTGCCGATTTCAAATCGCCGGAGTACGAGACGCTGACCGACATTAGCGACAAGAAGTGGGAGGAGTGCCGCGGACTGGGAAGGTCGTTTGGGTACAACCGTGTGGAAGGCGAAAAGGAGACGATCAAGAAGGACGAGCTGATCTACTTGTTTGTGGACATCGTGAGCAAGAACGGGAATTTGCTGCTGGACATTGGGCCGGAGGCGGACGGAACAATTCCTGGGGTGCAGTTTGAGCGGCTGCTGGCGCTCGGAAAATGGATGGACATTAACAAGGAGGCGATTTACGCGACGCATCCCTGGACGCGGGCCGAAGGCGAAACGAAGGACGGGTTGCAGGTGAGGTTTACGCAAAAGGGTGATGCGGTTTACGCGGTGCTTTTGGGCGAGCCTAAGGGGCAGACGGTGGTGATCAAGGGGATTACGGCGAAAGAGGGAGCGAAGTTAACGCTGCTGGGAGCGGGGGGAATTCTGGACTGGAAGCAGCAGAACGACGACCTTGAGGTGCAATTGCCGGCGGCGGGACTGCCGGGGCAGTATGCGTATACGGTGAAGATGGTGGGAGTAGAGGATTCTGAAGGAAAGAAAGACGACCAAGACAAGTGAGGAAAAGGGTTGTTGGAGGAGTGTTGAGCTGGTGGTGATTCCGTCGAGCCCCGATCCGTTAGTAACGAGGGTTGGCTGGTGGCCCTGAGGACTGAGAGGCTCGTTTCAGCCCATGGATACTGATTTAAGGGAGTCGGAGCGTCTGGAACAAATTCTCAGGGATTTTCACCTCGAAGGTGCGTTGTTCGGGTACGATGACGGGCATGCGCAAAATCGAGAAGCCTTCCCCAACCGAATCCCCTTTGTTATTCGAAGTCGATCCCCAGCCAGCCGAAGAGCTGCTGACCGCGCTGGGAGGCCTGCCCTTGGTGGTGCAAGCCTTTCGTTCTCTGGGATTGCCGGGTGTGAAGCAACACGTGGTGGTGAAAGAACGGCAGCGGGGTTACGACGAGGCTACCTTCGTGGAGAGCTTCGTGCTGCTGAATGCTGCCGGGGGCGAGTGCTTGGACGATTTTGAGCAGCGGACCTGGGTCTCGCGGAGATGATTGGTCACGAGATCCCTTCCTCAGAAGCAGCTCGGAACTTTCTGTACGCGTTTCATGAAGAGGAAAAGATCGAGCAGGCCAAGCA